>ENA-OWRC01000206-OWRC01000206.1-human-gut-metagenome-genome-assembly--contig:-NODE-206-length-81702-cov-49.174471_pt1 | contig 81702 bp, 77 predicted proteins | sample MGYA00248268_ERZ651895 | MGnify/ENA primary metagenome ERZ651895 (study PRJEB26924, sample SAMEA4378242) | human gut metagenome | biome: human gut; feature: human-associated habitat; material: faeces...
CCGAACATTTTCTACGCCAGTAATGATAGGTTGAATAACTTACACCTATCTGTTGCAGGTACGACTTCAACGGCAGGCCGCTTTGTTGTACCTGCAATTCCAATTCTTCAAATTCCAGTCTATTCATAATAATTGAGGTTTGATTGTATTCGCTGCCGCAAAGCTACAATCAAACCTCAAACTGTAAAAGATGTATTTGTCCGAATGCTTACTTCGGCATTGGCTGCTATCGCACAATCTACGAACTTATTGTCATCCTGGTCTGCTGTAATTAAGTGGAAGCGGTAGTGAGGCGTTAGTCTCTTTACGTTCTCGCGAGTAAGAATCGTGTAGATAATCGCTTCGGCTACATACTTGTTTATGTTGCGCGTCATGACTTCCAGATACTCTTCTACGATTTCATTGCTTATACATAGTGTATAATCCCCCTTCAAGAATGATTGCCACACCTTATGACAGTCATTCTTCGCTGAAATTGCAATAATCAGTGAGTTTGTATCCAATACAATGTTTCTCATATTTATTTGTAGGGAGTACGTTCATGCAGTTGGTAGAATTTCTCGACTTTTTCCTTATTCAATTCTCCATTTTCCCACAAGCGGTCAATTTCCTTTTGCGCTTGCTTGGCGAAATAGTCAGAAATAACTTTTTTAAGTTCTGCTAGTGCCTCAGGACTATCCACAAATGACATCATTTCAAGTACCTGCAATTGAGCCGGATTAAAAACTGTCGTATTCATACGTTTGAATTTGGTTCTCATGCAAAAGAACAAATTTTTTTCTTCATTTCCTACATGAATAGGCTTTTTCTTCCGCACGTTCATCCGCTCCTAATAAAAAAAAGGTAAAAACGAGCAGTTCCCCCTCGTTTTTACCTTTTCACTTTTTATTTAAATTCCTCAGTTATCTTCCCTTATACATCGAATCATAATACTTCTGATAGTCCCCGCTCGTCACGTTGTCCATCCATTCCTGGTTGTCCAGATACCAGCGCACTGTCTTTTCGATGCCCTCCTCAAACTGCAGGCTTGGTTCCCAGCCCAGCTCCTTTTGCAGCTTCGTAGAGTCGATGGCATAGCGCATGTCGTGTCCCGGACGGTCGGTCACGTAGGTAATCAGGTCCATGTCGGCCCCTTCCGGACGGCCTAACAGACGGTCCACCGTCTTGATCACCACCTTGATGATGTCGATGTTCTTCCATTCGTTGAAACCGCCGATGTTGTACGTCTCCGCAATCTTGCCGTTGTGGAAAATCACGTCGATGGCCCGTGCATGGTCCACCACATACAGCCAGTCGCGCACGTTTTCCCCTTTGCCATATACCGGCAGCGGCTTGCGGTGACGGATGTTGTTGATGAACAGCGGAATCAGCTTCTCCGGGAACTGATACGGCCCGTAGTTGTTCGAACAGTTCGTCACGATGGTCGGCATGCCGTACGTGTCGTGGAAGGCCCGTACGAAATGGTCACTGCTCGCCTTGCTGGCAGAGTAGGGGCTGTGCGGGTTGTATTTCGTATCCTCGTAGAAGAAATCCTTCCCGTAGGCCAGGTGATGTGTGGAAGACGAAGCCGTGGTAGTGAACGGCGGTTCGATGCCTTCCGGGTGTGTCATTTTCAGGGCGCCATATACCTCGTCGGTAGAGATGTGGTAGAAACGCTTGCCCTCGTATTTCTCCGGCAGACTTTCCCAGTACACCTTGGCCGCCTGCAGCAGGGAGAGCGTACCCATTACGTTCGTGCGTGCAAAGGTGAACGGGTCCTTGATGCTGCGGTCCACGTGACTCTCTGCCGCCAAGTGGATGATGCCGTCCACGTGATACTGCTGCATCACCTCCTGCATCTTCTCGTAGTCGCAGATGTCCGCTTTCACGAACACATAGTTTTCCTTGTCCTCGATGTCCTTCAGGTTTGCCAGGTTTCCCGCATACGTCAGCTTGTCCAGGTTGATGATGCGGTATTCCGGATACTTGTTCACGAAGAGGCGAACCACGTGGCTGCCGATGAATCCGGCACCGCCGGTAATCAGTATGTTGCGTTTGAATGGAGTCATATCTTTTAGCTTTTAATTTTTTTATTTTTATCCGACACAGGATGGGGTATCGTATCGGGTCTGTATGAGTTTATCAGTTGCTCTAATTTCTCTGACATATTGTCTTGCTTTACTTGAATCAGTGAGTCCGCTTTAAGTAATTGCTCCCTCACCGTATCAGGTTTAGCAGGTTTGTATTCTAGAAAAAGTGTAATAAGAATGGAGAGTAAACCTAAAAAACCTCCTGTTATTCCCCATTTTTTACTGGCCTTTGAATCGCTGAAATTAATGGTATCCAGATAAGCGTGATACCAGAAGTCTAAGTCTGTATAGTATGTCTGAAAACTCTGGTATGCCTTTTGGATTCTGGTTAGTAACTCATTATCTAACACTTCACGGTGTTTATCCAAAATGAACCTGCAATAATCCATTTCCCTTTTCACTTTGTATCCGTCATGCAGAAGGTTACGCAGGTTATGTATGTTTTTAGTGACCTCTCTATTTTGACAGATAGCAGTTGTATATTGCTGCAAATTGTCTCGTCCCTGTTGATAGAAGCCGTCAAACTTATCTGTGTAGGCCTCTATGATAGGTGTGATGACAGATTTTTTGGTTTGGTCATTGCTCCAATCGATAGGTTTTTGTGAATGAAATACCGGTAGTAGGGAGTCTTCGCCTGTTGCATGCAGCGAATGGATATGAAAGAATTCCTTGAAATAGTGATAGACTGATTTAGGCAGGTTTTCTGATAATCTGCTGCGCACAAAGTCTGTTTCCGTTTCATGGTCTTCCATTTCCAGTGCATAGAAGATGAATCCGTCTGTCTGTTGTCTGTCAGTGCATATGAAGTACAGATGATTCCATTCAGCTTTGTTTATCTGATAGCGGAGATGAATGTTGAATGATGTTTTGTCTATTTCTCCTTTAAGTCGGATAGTATCGCTGCCGGGAATATCTCGCAGAATTACTTCATCCAGCTTGTCTCTCTGGATTGTTGGAACCTCTTCTTGATAAGAAGGTATCCATAACGCATAGTAATTTGTCACTTTCAGTTATTGAAGTCTATTTTGAGTACATGTTTATAATACCAGTCACTGATGCGTTCACTCAGCGACGATTCCCGGGTGATACATTTGTGCCTTTTTTTTGCTCGTTCGCTTATCCGCCAAGTGTCAGCTTTACTGTCGAATGCATTTTCTATATATCCCATTGCTTCCAATTGACGTACCACTTCTTCACCTAACTTATCTTTTAATTCATTGATATACCCGTATTTCTTGTTATAGAGGTATGCCAGGCATTCATTATAGTTTACATTTTTCATATTAATGAATTTTATAGGGAGAACTGAATTTCCAAATTTACAGATTCTTTTTGTTTTTGCCAACTTTTTGCTCAAAAATTAGTTGATGTTCTCCATTACGAAGGTTGTCAGTCTTAATTTTTAACTGTTCATTAAATGAAAGGAGAATCAAAGTCCTTCAATAACGGATGTTTGGTGTCCTTCTCGCTCAGGATGGCATGTTCGGTCGGGATACGCCAATCGATGCCCAGTGAATCGTCCAGAATGCTGATACCACCGTCCGCTTCCGGATGATAGAAGTTGTCACACTTGTATTGGAAGATGGCCGTTTCGCTCAATACAGCAAAGCCATGTGCAAAGCCCCTCGGCACAAAAAACTGGCGATGGTTTTCTTCCGTCAGTTCCACAGCCACATGCTGTCCGTAAGTAGGACTTCCTTTGCGGATGTCTACAGCCACGTCCAGCACGGCACCTTTCACGCAGCGCACCAGCTTACTTTGCGTGTAAGGCGGACGCTGGAAATGCAGTCCACGCATTACTCCGTACGATGACATGCTTTCGTTGTCCTGCACAAAATCAATTTTGCCCACCTTTTCTTCAAACTCCCGTTGAGAGAACGATTCAAAGAAATAGCCTCTTGCATCCTTAAAAATGCGTGGCTCTATAATTACCACACCCTCTATCGCTGTTTTGATTACTTCCATTTTAATTGTGTATTTACTATTTAATTATTAACTCAGAACATTTTTCATTCTTCATTATTAATTATTCATTAATCCAGGTTTGCTTCCCCGGTACGTTCCACCTCGTCAATCACCTTCAGCAGATATTGGCCATACTGGTTCTTCAGCATCGGCTGTGCTTCTTCACGCAACTTGTCCGCTGTAATCCAGCCTTTGCGATACGCAATACCTTCCAGACATGCCACTTTCAGTCCCTGACGCTTCTCAATCACTTCAATATAGGTAGAAGCTTCCGCCAGTGAGTCGTGCGTACCTGTATCCAGCCAGGCAAAGCCACGGCCTAATGTCTGTACTTTCAGTTCCCCATCTTCTAAGAAACGCTGGTTCACTGAGGTGATTTCCAGTTCACCACGAGCCGACGGCTTGATGCTTTTGGCCACATCCATCACCTTGTTCGGGTAGAAATACAATCCCACCACCGCATAGTTTGATTTCGGATGCTGCGGTTTTTCTTCAATGGACAGACAGTTACCCTCCTTGTCAAATTCCGCTACTCCGTAACGCTCCGGATCACTCACCCAGTAACCGAATACCGTAGCTTTCTTTTCTTCCTCTGCGGTACGTACCGCTTCACGCAGCATGGCGCTGAAACCATTCCCATGGAAGATATTGTCACCTAACACTAAGCAGGCTGCATCATCCCCAATGAACTTTTCTCCAATAAGGAAAGCCTGAGCCAGTCCGTCCGGCGACGGCTGTTCCGCATATTCAAAACGTACCCCGAAGTTACTTCCGTCACCTAACAAGCGCTGGAATCCCGGCAGGTCGTAGGGAGTAGAGATAATCAAAATTTCGCGGATACCCGCTAACATCAGTACCGAGATAGGGTAGTATATCATCGGTTTGTCAAATACGGGAAGTAATTGTTTGCTTACTCCCTTGGTGATGGGGTAGAGGCGTGTGCCGCTGCCGCCGGCTAAGACTATGCCTTTCATAAATATAAAGATTGTGTATTTATATTAGTCTCTTCTAAAAATATCTCGAGTATATACTTTGTCTTTTACATCATCCAAACATGTATCGTAACGGTTGGCAATGATGGCATTACTCAGTTTTTTTAATTCTTCTAAGTTATTTACCACCTTTGAGCCGAAGAAAGTTGTTCCATCTTCTAATGTAGGTTCATAGATAATTACTATAGCGCCTTTTGCTTTGATACGTTTCATTACACCTTGAATAGAACTCTGACGGAAATTGTCACTGTTCGATTTCATGGTGAGGCGATACACTCCAATTACACACTGTTTTTCGACTTCCGGACTAAAATCTCCACGGTTATAATAATCGTAGTATCCTGCTTTTTTCAGTACTTGGTCGGCAATAAAGTCCTTGCGTGTACGGTTACTTTCTACAATTGCCTGAATCAAGTTTTCCGGTACATCCTGATAGTTCGCCAAAAGCTGTTTGGTATCTTTTGGCAGACAGTAACCACCATATCCGAATGAAGGATTATTGTAATGTGTACCTATACGTGGGTCCAGGCAGATACCCTGGATAATGGCTTGAGTGTCCAATCCCTTCACTTCTGCATACGTATCCAGTTCATTGAAATAGCTTACGCGTAAAGCCAGATAAGTATTGGCAAATAGTTTTACTGCTTCTGCTTCTTTCAGGCCCATGAACAGTGTATCGATATTTTCCTTGATGGCACCTTCCTGTAGCAAAGCTGCAAATTCTTTCGCTTTTTCCTCTAGGTGTTCTCCAGCAATGGCTTTGATAGCTTTATTTTCTTCATCTCGTCCGTTAATGAACTTCGGGTAACCTACGATGATACGGCTGGGGTAGAGGTTGTCGTACAGAGCCTTACTTTCACGTAAGAACTCCGGCGAGAATAGCAGATTAAACTTCTTACCCGCCAAGGCAGGAGTGTTACGGAACTTTTCAGCATACTTCACATACAGACTGCGGCAGTAACCTACCGGAATGGTACTCTTGATTACCATTACGGCATCCGGATTTACCTCCAGCACCAAGTCAATCACTTCCTCTACATGCGAAGTGTCAAAATAGTTTTTTACTGGATCATAGTTTGTAGGAGCTGCGATGATTACGAAGTCTGCATTACGGTAAGCTGATGCTCCGTCCAACGTAGCTGTCAGGTTCAGTTCTTTTTCTGCCAGATATTTTTCAATGTATTCATCCTGAATCGGGCTGATACGATTGTTGATTTTCTCTACCTTTTCAGGTATTACATCTACAGCTACAACTTGGTGGTGTTGTGCTAATAGGGTAGCGATGGACAAGCCAACATAACCTGTACCTGCTACGGCGATATCTATATTATGTAAATTTTTCATGGTATTGTATTTTATTTCAACCATTTTCTACCATTGTCCCCAAACCAGTCATTCAATGCTTCTTCAAATGTCCATTTAAACTGGTAACCAGAATTTTTGAGTTTTTCGCCACAAATATTAGTAGAAATCTGAAGTTTTTTTACGCGTGCAGGGCAAATACCCATGGGGGCGCCCAATGCACCAATAAGAGTAGCGGCTGGCATTATAATCCAGTTAGGAATATCAAAGACCGTAGAATTTAATCCCGTAACTTTCTTCATGGCTTCTACAATGTGTTGAATGGTGTATGCCGGTTCAAAGCAACAATTATATAGCTCTACGCCTTCTTCGTGATGCTCTAATCTGTATAGCATGAAACGTACTAATTCTTTTACGTAGATACACGCTTTGATAGTATCTTTTCGTCCCGGATAAGCAAATTTATGTCCTTTGATAGCCCAATATAATCGAGTAAAGTTTCCATTTTCTCCTTTCCCAAAAACAACTCCTGGTCGTACGATAGTAAGTTGTCTTTCTTTTTCATTTTTTGCTTGCCAGATTGTATGTATTTTTTCTGCTACAAGTTTTGAAATGCCGTATGGAGTATTAGGGGTAGGAAGTGTAGTCTCTTTTTTCAGTTCTTCTGCTGCACCGTATGGAGCAATAGAACTGGTAAAGACGATTTTCTTTATGCCATGCTTTTCTGCAAAAGCACACACATTTTCAGCTCCACGAATATTGGTCTCGAAATATTCATGGTCAGGATGTCCTGGTGTACGATGTACAGCTGCAAAATTGAAAATAATATCTTCACTTGACACCGGAACATTTAGTTCAATCGGTTTGCGAACATCACAATATATAAATTCAGACTTTAAAGTTTCTCCATCTTTTAGTGGAGATTTATAGTCTTTTACGGTGGGCAATGGAGTGCCAGGTTTTACAATGTCTAAATTATATACTTTGGCTTCTGGGTGAAGTTCGTTTATCAGTTTTGTGAGGTGCGTACCTATAAAACCTGTACCTCCGAAAATAATATACTGCATAAAATGTGTTTTAGATGCTTGTAAAAGTGATATGGTTTTCTTTTAATATTCGTTGGGTTTGGGTGTTTGGATTTACCATGATATTTATTTCTTTTGGAATCTTCAAAAGAGGTAAATCGTCATGATGATCTGTTATGAATATGTTTAGAGATGCGTTGTTTCTTTTTAAAAAATTGATTGTATTTTCTTTTTTGTTTTCTTTTACATTTTCCTTCCAACTATTTATTATATAATTGGGCGTTGCTATGCAATTATCAAAGCCATAATGATTAGCAATAATTTTTGCATAAGATTCTGGTGCCGCAGTTGATAAAATACATAAATAGTTTTGAGCTTTATATTTAAGTAAAAGTTCTACAACTTTTAGATTCTCTTTACGATAAAGAGTTTGGGTGAACTTTTTAAGTTTTTCAGAGGACATAAATGGAGAAGTATATTTTAAAATATGCTTTTTCATACATTCATGAGAGATAATTCGTAGCTTTCGTAGAATAACATATACTACTATCTGAACACTTATTAAGAATTTCCTTTTTTTTAATGTATTATTAAAAATGTATTTAATATATTCTTTAAATGTATTAGTGTTTAGTAATGTCCCATCTAGATCAATAATTAAGCTTTTTTTCATTAGATTTTAAATCATTAGACCATGGAAATCTAATTAGAGTTCCATTATTATACAAACAAAAATCAGGTTTAATTAGAGGTTTTTTCATGGTTACAGTTATTACTGCAATTTTGATTTCTACATGCGGAAATTTATGCTTTATATAATCTCTTATGAGACATAAAGTAGCTCCCGTATCAATTGCATCATCTACTAATAATACTTTTGTATCTTCTTTTTTCAGTCGATTTATAGTAATTTCGTTAAATTCAATTTTCCCATTTCGTTTAGGGTTATGTTTGTGAGATTTTTTTTCCAAATATTTAGATTCAAGGATTCTTAGAATATCTAACATGAAGTATGGTAATAGGTGTAAAATAGATTTAACAATGCTATTCCCTTTTGTTTTGGTATTTTCACGTTGTATTTTTATCTCTGAATATAATATATCAGGATGTTCTTTGAGATATTTGTGATACATCTCTTTTGCAACGTAAGCTCCTCCAGATAATATTCCAATGATTAAATTGGGGGTATACTGGTTTTGAACTTTTATTTTTAAGTCATTACATGCTGATTCAAAATCTTGTTTTACTAATGTCTTAACTCTCATAATATTTATATTAATCGTAAAATTGAATTATAAAAGATAATCCATCTATATTTTAGTCTGAAAGACCAGCTCCATCCACTTTTTTCTCCTGAAGGGGAGGCGTTATCTCCATGGCGTCGATAATATATCAATGGCTCATTTATTAGTAGACCTTTATATTTGAGATGTAAAATTGCAGCAATCCACATATCATGCCAAAGAATCTTTTTGGGAAAAGGTAGAATATCTTTAAGGACTTCTTTCTTGAATGCCATTGTACACCCTAGGTATCGCATTTTCCATAAATTTTGCCAATAGCCGTATTTAGTATGTCGAAATGAGAAAAAATCAATACCTAATTGTTTTTTTTGTCCATTGACTATTTCTGCATTATGAATAACAAAGTCATAATCTTGGAATGAATTTAATACGGTTTTTACTTTATGTGGCATCCAAATATCATCTTGATCAGATAAAAAGATAATGTTTCCCATTGCATGCTTAATAGCATTCTCAAAATTCGGTACAACCCCATGTGGGGGGGCGTTAAAAAAGATTTTTATGCGATTATCATTAAAACTTTGAAGTATATTCATTGTATTATCTCTACTGCCATCATCTGAAATAATAATTTCGTCTCTTGGGGAGAGTTGAGATAGGATACTTGATATTTGTTCTTTAATATATTTTTCGCCATTATATGTTGCAATACATACTGATATCATTTTTTTAAAATATATTTTTTAAGGTATACGGATAAGAAAGATATTTTTCGAGTTAAATAAATTAAGTGTAATGTTCGCTTAAATGTTATGTAGAAATAAGCAAAATAATCTAAAATCGTTTCTCTTTTACAGACAGCAGCACAATGTAAAAAGATTTTATATCTATTCATTAACTTTGTAGCATTAGTTTCTTCAATGGAAAAATCTTGTAAACAAACTATCTCTTTGATGGCATAGAATTGTTTGTATTTTTTTTTGAACTTTTCTATGAATCTTATATCGGAGAAATCTAAGATCACTTCATCATCATATCCACCAACAGTGAAGAATGCTTCAATGTTAATCATCATACCGCTATTTATAGGGGCTGCTTCTCTAAATGTTAGGATACCAGTTTTAATAGATTTGGATGGATAAGAACCTTTAAAGAAATATTTAGTTGGAGAAATATAGTGCCCATCAGATATTTTATGGATAGGTACAAATAATTTAATTTGTGAATATTTTTCTATAGCACTCTTGTAATAATTGATTGCATTATGTGAAAATGTTGTATCCTGATCTAATATACACATCCAATTAAAATGATTCTCTTTTGCGAAAACTGCAGCCTTATTGTATGCTATACTTAATCCTCCATTTGAGGCATCATGTATATAAGTTAAATTTTTTATATTTTGGGGAGGAGATGCTGTTGGGGAATTATCATATAGATATATGTATTCATTTGTATCTTTCAATAAAGAAAGATATGTTTTAGATTTATCAATGACGCATTTATATAATACAATAACAAAGAGTATTTTCATTATTGGTGATTTATATTATATATTAGTGTATGTGTAAAATACTTTTAACATTGTTCTTTAATATTCTATCAATTAATTGAAGTATTAATCGATATATTGATATTCGTGAGAAAATATAATCACAACAAATTTTCTGATAACCACACCAATTGGCTGCTGAGACTCCAGCTGCTTGATTTCTTGCTATTATATATTTTGTTTTATAAGTTTCATTTTCGTTGATAGTCATAAAGAAAATATAGTCTGAAACTATGTATTTAGAAGTTACATGGTAATAGCCTAATTTGTTGTGAAGATCTCGCTTATAAATTACTGCTTGATGTAATAAGATTCCTTTTTTGAAGGACGCCTCATAATGTTTAATTGTTCCATTTGGATTTTCAACTTCAAAATCTGAATAGATAAAATTGATATCAGGTTGAATCTTATTATTAAATATGTTGGATAAAACGTCTTGATTATAAAAAACATCACCAGAGTTCATAAAAAGGAGCCATTCTCCTGTTGCTTTTTTTATACCTTTATTCATGGCATCATAGATACCCTTGTCTGGTTCACTAACAAGAATGTCTATTTTATCCTTATAATTTTGTAAGATGCTGAGAGTTCCATCTGTACTTTTACCATCTATAACAATGTATTCTATTGAATCATAGTTTTGGTTTATTACAGACTGAATAGTTCGCTCTACATTAGTAGCGTCGTTGTATACGACGGTTACTATTGATATTTTCTTCTCCATTTTATTTTTTTAATTGTAAAGAATGATAGCCATAATACATAATGGCAAATGGGATGATTCCAAATAAAGAATTAAATCCTAAATATACATCAGAAATGAAACATAGGGAGGCTGAAAATATAAGAGACTTTATACAGACTTCTCCTATTGTTTTTGATCTTCTTCTGTAACAATATTTATACATACTTGCTGCTATATAACCAAAAAATGCAGACATGAGTAATCCTCCCCACTTGTAGTCTATCCATGAAAGCATTGATAGTCTGCTATTGGGTGCTCCAGCTTCTGGAAAAAATCCACTTGCTTGTTCAAAAACTAAACTACCGATTGTCGTCATGGTTGTTGGATTAACTTCAATTCCTAATATATGTCTAAATGGTCCCCAAAACATATATGTCATGTTAAGAATGGGAGAATCTATTTTTATATTATCAGCTACTGCATTTCCAAATCCATTCCAATAAATATCTCCATTTGCTAATAATCTATAGCCTAAATATCCTATACTCCCCATAAATGTTGAAGCATAAGCTGCTAATAAAATTGTGACGACAGGTGATAGGATGATAATACATAGCATTTTTTTTGATATTTTAGGAGTTTTAGCGCGAAAAAATACTGAATAAAAAAAATAAGCTTGAATAAAATTTAAGATGAAGCCTTTAGAACCTGAGAAAATACAAAATATTAGAGTAATAGCTATATATATAGCAAACTTCCTTGTTTTCTTTAGATAAATCGCATGAATTAAATACATAATAACATAGAGTTGAAAGGTAGAGCTGAATCTACCTAGAAATCCCATAATACCAGAAGAATTATCTACATTTATTTCAAAACGATTTGTATTAAAAAGAGGAATGCCATTAATTTTATAATTATAAAGAGTGAAAGATAGATATAAGATAAAGCATATGTAAAATAGGCCTAACTCATTTACTGGGGTGGCTTGTATCTGAATATTAGTAAAAAGCTTATCTGCATTTCTAGTCTTGATATAATAGATGAACCAAAATAGGAATTCGCTGCATATAAAAAAAATAAAATGTTTTGTTTCTATATTATTAGTAATTACTAGAATAGTAGGTACAACATTAGCGCAAGCTCCCATTATGATTGTAAATAATAATGGGTCAAGAAGACCTTTAATTCTATGATGATAGAAAGGGTAGAACACAATAAAATTTATCAAAAATGCTCCTATTGTGATTACGATATTATCATTCATTATTAAAAGAAATTCAGCTGCGTTCATTATATCTATAGTTTGAGTATTTTTATTTTTAACTGTAGAATAAATTAATGAGAAAAATAGTTTTATGTTTTATTTGTGAAAATTTTTTATAAATTTCTGTGACAAGTTTTTTAATGTGAATATTGTATAACTTTTTTCTTTATGGTTAAGGCATATAATCCATATTAAAAGTAGTGTATAAGAAATGACGACAATAATGTTAAATATTGGATGAAATGGTATTTTTATGATAAGTGCTGGTATGTATAAGATAGCTAATATGCATGATGGTATATATGATTTTTTTATAATTTCTAAAGAGTTAATCTTAACAATATAAATTAGAACAATATGCCTTACAGCGAGGGTTATTATCGAGAATATAATAATTATGATTTGAAAGAAATAAGCATCATATCCCAAATTTAAAACAAAATATCCTATTATTACTGAGAGAAGAATTAAGCTACTTTCTATCGTTTGATATAATTTGATTTTACCTGTGGCAAATACAATAGTCGAAATTCCAGAATTAAAGGATCTGATAAGACCGTCTATAATAAGTAATTTAATGAATATTATAGAATATGTTGGAATTTCTCCTAGCCATAACTTTAGTAAAAAACCTGCTTCTATTAGAAATGGGGTTGAAATTATAAGCATTGCGGAAAATGCTACTTTAGAAGATACTATAACTAAATCTAAATATCTAGATTCATCTCCAGAAACATATGATTTTGTTATTTGTGGTTGCATGGGTTGGGTTAATGTGTATATGAACTGCATCAAAATGTTATTGATGGTATTGGCAATTCCTAGAGCTGTATTCATAATAGTATTAAAGAATGAATTTATGATTAGAAATGAGCCTTGAGCCCTCCCAATTGAAGCTATTGCGCCAATTCCAGTCCAGATAGAAAAAGAACAAACATCCTTATAAAGAGAAAAATCTCTTATAATTCTAAAATCTACGATATCCTTATATATTATATTACAATATAAAGCATAAATAAAGCACGGAAAAGTTGTGGTTAATGTTATGATTATACTGTATGAAAGCAGTTTGTCATTAAAAAAATAAAGCAATAAGAAACAGAGAACTAACTTTAATATTTGTGAAATTATTTCTACGAGGCTATATGTCAAAAAGTTTTCTTTTGCTGTCAATAGTCCTTGATATGGTACTCCAATAAAAGATATAATAGAGCCTATTATTGTGATATTATAAACTGTTATTGCATCTTGAATATTTCCTTCATAATTTATATAATTAAGTATATACCAGTCACCAATTGGATATGCTATCAATAATGTGAATAAGGCTATAGAAATATGTATTGTTAAATTTACATTGAATTGTTTGTTGGCTTCTTTAATATCTTTTTTCCCTATTGCAACAGCAATAAATCTGTTTGATGCTGCAAGCATGATAGTATTAAATATTGCAATAAAAGATATGACACCTCCTACTACTGAGAATAGCCCATAATCTTCTGCTCCAAGAGCTTGTAATGCAAATCTAGTAGAAAATAAACCACAGATTAGGTTGATTATCAGTTTGGCTTGTAATAAAAGAGAATTAATTGCAATTGCTTTATTTGTACCTTCTTTAATCATTTATTTATCTAATTTTTCATATAATAAGAAACGATACGTCTCATTTTCCACTAGATGTAATAATAGGTCATCACGTCGCGTTTTATTTAAATCAGAGAAACTTTTCCCAAGTAGATATTTGCAAATGTTTTTTAGTTTTCTCATTATGTTATCATTGGGATTGACTCCATTTAGGGCAAATTTATATAAGTTATTGAGTAAAGAATCATATGATTCATTGACCATTCTTGTTACTTCTGTTTCATATTTAGGTGATTCTAATAATGATGAAAGCTCCTCAATATTAAAGTTTATCTCGTTATTATTTCTATAGTATATGGTGTCTTTTATTAGTTCATGATATACAATATCATAAGTAATTTCGTTGCTAGTCTCAATGTTGAGAATGACAGAATAAGACTGATTTTGTTTTTTATTCCATAGAGGATCTTGAAAGAAAAAGTTTCCTAAACTATAAATAATCAATGAATTATTATAATATTCTAAACCTTGAGGAACATGTGGATGTGATGCTATTACAGCATCTGCTCCAGCGTCACAAAATCTTTTGTAAAGGATTCTGAATTCTGGAAGTGGAATAGAATAATGCTCTAATCCAGCATGGGGTAGAACTATTACTTTATCTACAATCTTTTTTAGGGAATGAATTCTTTTTTCTAAATCAGGGTCCATTAGCCAGTAATATCCAAACTCCTTTTTTCTTGTATGGAAGCACCCGTATTCTTGAGCCTCGCAGACATTGATAAACGCAATTTTAACCCCTTTTATATTTTTGATTTTTATTTTTGCAGCTTCATTGTATGACAATCCTGCTCCAATGTAATCTAGATTATTTTTATTTATTTCTTGTATGGTATATTGTAGTGCATCTTTACCTCTATCAGCTATATGATTATTTGCAAGCAATAGCATTTTGAAGCCTAGCTTAGATAATTTTGAGATTGTTCCTGAAACTTGTTTAATTCCGTTATAGTTATTATCATAATATTCTGCTCCCTCTAGATTTATAATAGCATAATCTACAGATTTGATAATATTAGATAATTTATTATCAATATTGAATTGGTCTGTATGTGGATTAACGAAATCCCCTGAAATAAGAAGTGTTGCCATATATTTATTTTAGTTTTATAAGCTTACCCATTTCTAAACGATATTTGGGCGAAATATAATCCATATACCCCCCTAAGGATGTGAAAGTTAATTCGCCAAAGTAAATTTTGTTTCCACATTCATATAAGTCTACCCTGACTTGAGGGAAATCTTGTGATAAAATCTTGGCTGCCTCTAACATTTTATTTAAATTTTCTGGGCGAGGTATTTGTGGTAATTTGTCGAATTTATGACTACCATCAATCATATCAGGGATGAGATTCCAATTTGTGTCGTAAAAGGCAAAAGATGCTCCTATGCCTATAGTTCTGTTAATACCTACCATAATGGCATATGGTTGCCCTCCTAGGCAAAAGAATTTATAATCTACTATAGATGTTGATAAGCCTGTTTCATCCTTTAAATATTTTTCAGCCATCAATCTTGGTTTAATATGAATATAATGAGGCTCAGCTGTTGTTATTCCAAAGACAAATTTTAGCCACTTAGATGTTAGTGATTTAACATTACTAAAGTCGATTTTAGTTTTATCGTTTACAAGTAACACAGTTTCGCATCCGTGGTTAGACTTTAAGACAAAGCTGTTTGGTAAAGATTCCCAATCAATATCTTCTGCTGTGTCCCAAACGCCATATAATGGAACTAGTATTTCTGATAATCCTTTTTCTTTTACATATTCTCTTACTAGAATTTTATCTGAGAGTCTAGTCCATATTGACGTATCTGAGTTAAACTTAAGCCAATTAATTTTTTCATTTATGTCAAGAGGGTTGTCCCAGTTAATATGTTGGCCAAATTTTTGATAATAAATAATATCAGCTAGTTTTTGAGGATTATGTAAGCCAAGATATTCATATTTCTTCCGGTAATAATATCGTCTCATTAGAACTAGTGGATAAAATACTATCTTGATAATTTTTTTTATATCTGTATTCATTCTTTTTAGGATTTAAAATGTTAATTTTTTACGACTCTTGGGAGAAAATAAACTTCTTTAGCTGTGTAGTCATTAATATTGGTTTGAATTGTAGAAAATGCGCATCGATATATTTTTGATACTTCTTTAATGCACCTGGATGATATCGTTAATCGAGTACCGTACGGGTAAGCAAAAATATCCACAGGCTTACCTATAATTGATTCAAGTATCTTTTTGGATTCAAAGATTTCTTTTTTATAATTGGCTTTTCTCAGAGGGGTATGAGTTATTGTATGCGCCCCTATTGTACACAAAGGTTCTTCTGAAAGTACTTTTAATTGTTCTTTTGAAATAAATCCCTTTTCTCCTATATATTTTATGGCAACAAATATTGTAAAAGGAATGTTGTACTTTTTTAAAATAGGGTATGCATTAGTAAAAACACTTTCGGGAATATCATCAAAAGTTATAAGGGCAAACTTTTTTGTGTCCTTATTTCTAATAATTGATAACATTTCATTTGGATTTACAACAGCAATATTATTCTCAATTAATGTTTTTATTGTATTTTCAAATACATCAACTCTACAAATACAAGGTGGTATATCATCTATATTCTCGTTTGTAATATGATGGTACATTATGCATTCACCATTAATCTTACTATTGGGGGTATGATACTCCCACCAATATTGTTCTATTCTGTAAAGTAAATTATAATAAGAGTTCTTTAATTTATTCCACATTTTTTATATATTGATTTGAGCTTTGTTTTGATTTTGTTTGAGACGATATATGTAGCATAATTAAGTAGGATTTTTTTGTTAAACCCTTTTAGATAATAATCTGTTAATACGTAATTATTATGTCTATAGTTTTTTTCTTTTATACTGGTATTATATAAGTAAATATCATCTCCTGAGATGTCTTGAATAATATTTAATTCAATTGGCCTAAATCGCAATCCGTACGATTTGATGATTTTGAAATTTAAGATTCTAGTAGTTAAAAGATATTTTTTCTTGTCGAATGGATAAGTGTTTGCGTATAAATCAATTGTTACCTCGTCTTTTGATAAATTCAAAATATCATATAGATACTCGTTGTTTTGATACACGTCATATCTTATTAGATTATCTTCTTCTAAGCATATTAAGGCTCTTCTTTTTTTTAATAAAAGAGATACTTGAACATCATTACTACCCAGACCATGTACACCGGCATCACTGAAATTAGTTGTATAGGAATTATATGGGTAGATAAAGTATTTGTTATTATTTACTACATATGTATAGAAATATTTGGACCAAGCCTTGTTCCATAGTTTGATTTGATTTGGCATGTTGGTCGCAAGAATGTCTTCTTCTTTAAAATTGGTATACCATTTTTTAAATTTTCTCCACTGGGCATAAGTGAAACATTCTCCCCAGGTTGGTACATCTTGAGCTAAATAGACATCTGATCCATTCTGTAATGGGGTGAAAGGAAGACCAACAAAGCCGTTTAATTCAGGAGCATATAATGAGAAGCCTGCTATTATATCACTTTCCTTATATGAATTAATAACTTCTATAGTGTAATCATAAAAAGACGGTGATACGTATAAATCATCTTCTAAAATAATTACGGCTTTAAAATATTCAGATAAATCACCACATTGAAGTATGTGCTTTTTCAGACCAAGTCTTTTGTTTTCAATATTAACATATTTTTTACCGAAAGGCCAGACTATATCTCTAACATATTTATAAAGCTCTTCATCACCACTGCAATCAATACTTATTATAAGAGGAATATTTTCACATGGGTAATTAGCTTGTTGTAAAGAATCAATAAGTCTTTTTAACCCATTTAGCCGATTATACCCTACACAGATAATAGCTACTTTTTCGGAATTATTATCGTCTTTAAAGATAGAACAATCCATATTACAGCAATTTTCGATATGTTATATGCTTACGATAAAATACAATTAGTGGGAGTAAAAATTGAGTCTTGAAAGATTTATCAATAGATTTTAGTTTCTTGTAATATTCTTGACTCTCTTTTTTATTTCCTAGAAAATAAGAGAATTTGTATGCGTTTTTTAAATGATATTTTGCTTTTTGTGGATATTTTTCAAATATATGTCTATATTCGGTTAAAAAATGTATGGCAAATTTAAGCTCTTTTTTACAACGGTCAGAGTAATAACCAAATTCAGACATTCTGGTACTTGAGTGATTTACATACACATTTACTAATGATTCTGGTATATAATCTACTTTCCATTTTTGACAGCATCTGACAGCTAACTCCCAATCACTTTCAAGTCCTATATTTAAATTCCATCCTCCTAACTCCTGAAAAACGTGTCTTCGGAATAGGAATGTTGGTGTTCCTGATACTGCAGGCTTTTCAACTACATCATCTGCTACAAAGCCTCTTAATTGAGGATTATGGTAGTATACTATGTTTTTTGTTTTTGTATCATAATATGTCATCCAGCAGTAAACCATTCCATAACTCTCATCCAGATTATTCAATAATTTCACTTCTTTTTCTATTTTATCGAGATGATATTCATCATCATCATCTAAAAAAGCAATATAATCTCCTGATGACACTTCAAATCCTTTATATAGACATTGAGCAGGCCCTTTATCTATATTTAAATAGACATATTTTAAGCGTTTATCATTGGCGTATGACTTTACAATTTCACTTGTATTGTCTGTAGATGCACCATCTACAATAATATATTCTATATTTTTATAGGTTTGCCCTAATACACTATTGATGGCTCTTTTAATTAAAGAACCTCTATTATGTGTTGTTGTGATGATACTAACTAATGGCTGCTTATCCATAATTATTCTATATTTATCATTTTCATATATTCTTTCCAGTCTCCCATGTCAATCCAGTCATTTTGGCTAATCGGATAAACTCCGACTCTGCGTCCTTCTTCCTTTAATTTTTCCATTAAATGAGTTATGTGAAAAAAATCATCAGGAATTTCATCAAGTATGGATGGCTCAAGGATGTATAATCCTGTATTAATCTTAAATGTTAGGCTAGGCTTTTCTTCGATAGACTCTAATAAACCATTTTCACCAGTAATTATTGTTCCGTATGGGATAGAGTAGGTTTTTAAAGCGGCAACAACTGTTAGTTCATTATGGTTACTTTGATGATATTTCAGAATGTCGGCATAATTCTCATTAATAAGAATGTCACAGTTAGATACGAAAAAAGTGGAATGGAGTTTATCTTTGAGTAAGCGTAAACTTCCTGCTGTTCCCATTGGTTTGTCTTCTTGGAAATAGCTTATCTTGTACTGTGGATTTTGCAGAAAATCAAAATAATTTTTAATAACTTCTGCTTTATAATTCACTGAAATGTAAAAGTCATGGCATTCATATGACACAAACTTATCCATGATTGTTTCCACAATGGTTTTTTCTCCAACAGGAATTAAAGGTTTTGGGTATATGTTTGTTAAAGGTTGTAATCTAGTTCCTTTACCACCTGCCATAATCACAACAGGAAGAGATATTGTGGTATTGATATCTTTATTAGTAAGTTGAAGATCATCCCAAAATATAGCGTCTATCAAGTCTCCTTTGTCATTTAAGATAGGCATGCATTCTATACGCTGCGCTATCATTTTCTTTTTTATTTCATCCTTGTTGTCTGAGTCTTTTGAAAACGTATATTGCGAACGAATAATATTTGATACCGAAGAATTTAAAGGGATATTTTTTATTACAGCTCTTTGAATGTCACCAATGCTAAGAATACCTTTAAAATTTTCTTTATCTTGTAAGAAGAGTAATTTAACATTCTCTTTATCCATCAATTGTAGAGCTTTTATGATGGTATCATTTATATTAAATAAACGATTTTTGATTTTTTCGGATAATAAAATCATTTTAATTTAGGATTTTATAATCAAAATATTTAATGTTTAATGAAGAAATGAATCTTTCAAAGTGCTAGTTTTAAGATACTCTATACTTTGTAGAGGATTTCCTATGTATATTCCCGATTTTTTAATATTTTTACGTACTAAACTTCCTGCTCCTATTATGACTCCATCACAAATACTTATTCCATTAGCTAATACGGACTGGCTACCAATAAAACTGCTATCTCCAATTTTGCAGTCCCCATTAATCATGGCTCCTGTAGATATATGGCATTGATTACCAATGCTAACTCCATGTTCTATATTGCAAAATGTATTAATAATGACATTTTCTCCAACTGTAGCACCTGCATTAACAAATGCGTTATGCATTATAACCGTTCCACTTCCTAAATGGGCATGCCGTGAAACGTAAGCAGTACTAGCTATTAATGTAGCTAATACTCCTCCAGCTTCACGAACTTGATTAAATAACTTGATTCTTAAAGATGGATTTTTAATAAAACCAACGGTAATCACAAATTCACATGTAGGTACATAATTGGGTATTTGATCATCAGTTCCTAATATTGGATAACCGAGAACTTTTTTACCTACTTCATCTGGTCTATCGAGAATTCCTTGAATTATTCTGCCACTACTCTCAGCGACTTCAATAACTGATTGGCAATGTCCACCACCACCTATAAGAATTAAGGGTTTCATGCTTTCAATCTAACGCTACTTGGTATATTCACGATTCTATCTGCCAGCCATTCTGTATTTTTCAGCCCATCGCTTTCACAATGTTTGAACATTTCTAAGCGGTTCATCAGCTCCCATACAGGGCGGGTCATGACACCATGGTCATTTGTATACTCCAGGAATTCCTGCTGTGCAGCTTTATCTTTTAACATTACCACATTTAGCCAATAATTTGAACGGCAATTTTCAGGTTCAGTAAAGAATGTGATGTCTGGAACATTTTTGAAGAAGTCAGCATATATTTGTGCTGTTTCACGCTTATTTTCTACATAACGTTCCAAGTTTTCTAATTGAGCACATCCCAAAGCTGCATTAATGTTTGGCATACGGTAGTTATAGCCAATATGGTCATGTACAAAGGCCCAACGATGAGGAACTTTTGCTTGTGTAGTCAAGTGCTTAGCAAATTTCCCAAGTTCTTCATCCTGGAACAATAGCATGCCACCACCACCTGTTGTGATGGTTTTGTTTCCATTGAAGCTAATAGCACCCACTTTACCAAAAGTTCCTGTATGTTTCCCTTTATAAAGGCTACCAATACTTTCAGCTGCATCTTCTACTAATTCGATATGCCATTCGTTGCAAATCTGAACCAGTTCATCAATTTTTACCGGGTGTCCGAAAGTATGCATAGGAACACAGGCTTTTACTCTACGTCCCGTTCTTTTGTTGTAGCATATTCCATTTTTTAGCTCTGCATTCTTTTCTAACCATGCTTTTACTGCATTTGGAGAAAGACCTAATGTTTCCATATCTACATCAATGAAAACGGGATGAGCACCGATATAACTGATGGCATTGCATGTTGCAATAAAAGTGAGGGCTTGTGTCAATACTTCATCTTCACGTTCTACACCTACCAGCATCATGGCCATGTGTAAGGCATTTGTTCCGCTTACACATACAACTGCTTTTTGGGCTCCAGTATAAGCTGCTATTTCTTCTTCGAAACGGTCTACAAATTTACCGACACTGGATACAAACGTTGTGTCGATACATTCATTTAAATATTTTTTTTCGTTTCCGATAAATAACGGAGCGTGTAAAGGAACTGTTTCCTCTGTTCCGAACAGTTGATGAACAAAATCAGTTACTTGACTATACATAATAATTACATTTTTTGGTCTAAGTTTTTTCCTTTTTCTTCGTGTTCGAAGTTAGGAATAAAGCGTTTGATAGCGTTTACTACATCTTCTTTTGTAAAAGAAGGCTGGGAGAAGATATTTTCCATTTCTATGAAGAACTGGTCAATTTCTTCCATCGGGCGAACTTTTACTTCTTCAATGACTCCTAAGCTATGAAAACGATTCATATCCAATTTTTCGCCTGGAACATAAAATTCTTCGTAAGCTTTTTCGCCAGTAGTGTCACTTCCGAAATAAACAACAGGGTATTCTTTGCTTTCAAATGACATGTTACTGGCAAATTTTTTTGCTTCTTCGTCAGTTGAAAATTGCTTTTTCTGGCATCCTAAAGCTTTTACATATTCATCGCAGATAGAAGAGAAAGTCAGCATTTGTTTCTCACCAAGTTTGGGGAAGAAAATTTCACCGTTCTTTCCTAAAATGCAGGCTAACATGCAAATCTGTCCACTTTCTTCTGGTGAAACAAAATAGCGTTTCACATCGTTCGGTGCTGCTAATGGTTGCTTAAGCATTACACGGTGAATCCAGCCATCGGGTAGGGAACCATTAGAGAAAGCCACATTGGCAAAGCGAGCTGTGGTTACCTTGAATTTGGAGGTATAGGCCATAATCATATCTTCCATAATGCGCTTGCTAGCACCCATAATGTTTACAGGATTAGCCGCCTTATCGGTTGATACGCAGAAGAAATGTTTAGGCGGATAAACAGCCAATAAATCTAATAAACGTTTAGCTTTTATATCGTTGTTTTCAATAAGAGCCTGGACGGAGTATTTATCTTTTTCACTACGTACATGTTTATGTGCGGAAAAGTTTGCAAAGATGTCAAAACCTTTTTCCTCTCTGAAAATACGCTCAAAAATAGGGTCGGCAAAGTTTAGTGTGTAAGTGCGATACTCTTCCGGTACATACATTCCGTATGTAGAACGCAGGTCACGGGTTAATTCTGCCAGACCATTCTCATTCAGGTCAATCACGACTAATTTAGAAGGACGAAATGGTAAAACGGCTTTGATAAAGGAAGAACCGATAGATCCGGCACCTCCTACCACACAGACGCTTTTGTTCTCAATTTCTGCACGTAAAGTTTCTTTGTTTGCCTCAATGTCTTCTGCAAACATACTTTTTTGTCTGTTTATGACATGGTCTGCTATAAATTGATTCAGATTTATCATTGTACTATGAATTTAGTTTCTTGTGATGAAAGTTACCCAAGGATGAGAGGTGCAAGTTTGTAAGTCTTTGGGCAGGCTTCGCCGTTATCACTCCCAGACCGTTCAGCCAGAAATGATAAACTGCGTGCTATTATAATATCGAGCAAAAGTAGTGTTTATTTGAATTGTATGCAACCTTTTTAAGGGCTTTTATAGTCCTCTCGGGCACTTTTTATACTTTGACAAGATAAAACGCAAGGACATTCGTATCAAAACGTAAGTGCGTTTGGACCGGAACGCACTTGCGCTTTAGTTGAAACGCAAAGGCGTTTGCCTTCAAACGCACTTGCGCTTTTCAGAGGAAGCTTGACGGGTTGTCGGGGTTGGCAGGCATTTTTAAAACATTGTATATGCGGGGTGTGGAAAAATACAACTTTTATATTTTTCCACACCTGTATATAGGAAGTTAGAAAAACCGGTGACAACCCGTCAACCCGTCAAGCGCAGGCCTGTGGGAGAGTCTTCTTTCACCCCCGGCCTGTGCCTTCCGTGTGAGGCGGACGAGTGTGCCGAAGTGCCTCCAGACGGTCCAGATCGGCGGTCAGCGACCGGATAAAGTCGTGCAACAGTTCGTCCTGACGCTCCGGGTCGGCGGCAAGCAGACGGTAGTACACTGTCAGGATACGGCCAGTGAATGTCAGATCCGTCAGGAGCCCTTTTTAACTTTTTGAAACGTATGCGGACTCATCGGAGCCAGTCGGCACAGTTCCTGTTCGGTGAGCGTCCGGCCATGGGAAAGCACATGGTGGCGCCACATTTCCAACATCTGTCCTAATTCTGGAAATTTTTTGTTCTTCATAATGATTTTTGTTTAAAATAATTAATTATATATTAAAATATTGCACGCATAGGTGCAATGTGCGTTTGCGAAATTTGTCAATTCAGCTTACATTCGTTTGAACGAACCAAAAATCGGCTTCCGATAAAAAATTTACAAATATACAAAAACTATGAAGAAAACATTGCTCAGCCTTTTCAAAGGCTATTCTGACACGGTGCCTGTGCCGGTGACTCTCAGTGAAGTGGTCCGATTGATCAAGGAGGACAAAATGTTAGTCGACCATACCGAAAAATTCCGTTACTACCGTTCGCAGGAGCTGAAAGCGGCAGCCGACCGGGAGAAGGCGGCCTGTCCGTGTTTTGCGGTGGCGGTACGCTTTGAGAAAGGAAAACGGAAGGTTGACATCTGCGGATGGACGGGGCTTACGATGGTGGACTTTGACCATCTGCTTCAGGAACAGGTGGAGGAAGTTTTCGGCCGGGTCTGTAATGACCCGCATACCGTGCTGGCCTATACCACCGTCAGCGGACAGGGGGTGAGGGTGGTGTGCCGTTACAGTCTGGAGGGGGAGACAGCCAATACCGACCGGGTGGCGTGTTATACCCGGGTGTTCCAAAAAGTGAACGAGTACTACGGGCAGCTGACGGGATGCGGTTTCGACCCTGCCTGCAAGAATGCTACGCGGCTGAGCGGGCTGGCGCACGACGAGCGGGTGTATTTCCAGCCTGATGCCGAACCCTTCCGCTTCGACCTTTCGCGCATGAGCAGGCCGGGAGGTCCGCGTGCGGGACGGGTGGAGCGGGTGGTGGCCCGCATCCGCGAGGAACTGGACGGGCAGGGGGTGGTGTATGCCGCGCATCATCACAACGAGTACATCATGCGGATGGGGTATCTGATGAATGAGTTCGGGTTGCCCTTGGAACAGGCCATCGCCTGGGCCGACGGGCGTTTCCCGGACTACGAAGGGGATGTGGCGGCAATTTTCCGGTCGTGTTATGCCGACACGGAGGCGCACGGACGCCGGGAGGCGGAACTGCATCGCATGAGGAAAGGAAAGAAAGGGGACTCCCGTTCGCCGCTGGCCGGACCCGACGAGATTGAGCAGTTTCTCACCACACAGGCGGAGTTCAGGAAGAACGTGATTACGGGAAAGGAGGAAATGCGGCATCCCGACACCCGGGAGTTTGTGGAGCTGACCGACCGTCTGGTGAATTCGCTCTGGAGCCGCATGACCAAGGAGGGACATACGGTGCGGCTCTGCGACGTACATTCGGTGTTGGAGTCGGAGTTTGTGCCCGAATTCAACCCTTTTGTACAGTATTTCCGCTCGCTGCCGGAATGGGACGGAACAACCGACTACATCGGCCAGCTGGCGGCCACGGTGCACGTGGAGGGCGACGCTGAACTGTTCGATAACTGCTTCCGCAAGTGGCTGGTGGCCACGGTGGCTTCGCTGATGGTGAAGGAGGTGACAAATCACGAGATATTGGTGTTGGTGGGACGGCAGGGATGTTACAAGACGACCTGGCTGGCGCACCTGCTTCCGCCGGAACTGCAGCGGTATTTCTATGTGCGTTCGCACAACAACCGGCTGACGAAGGACGACAACTTGGCGCTCTCGGAATTCGCCCTGATCTGTCTGGAGGAGATTGATGAACTGCGCCAGAGCGAGCTGAACCAGCTCAAGGCCTTGGTCACCCTGCCGGCAGTGAACGAGCGGAGGGCTTACGCCCACTACAAGGAAAACCGTCCGCACATTGCGAGTTTCTGCGGTACGACCAACCAGCCGGAGTTCCTGAACGACCCGACGGGCAGCCGCCGCTGGCTGCCGTTCACGGTGAAGCACATTGACGACCCGTACACGCACCCCGTGGACTATGCAGGGGTGTATGCGCAGGCCCTGTCGTTATGGAAGGCAGGGTTCCGCTACTGGTTTGACGAAAAGGAAATCGCGCAGGTGAACGCGCGCAACAAGCAGTTTGAGACGGCCAGTCTGGAAACGGACCTGATATTGGCCTCTTTCCGGGTGCCGATGCCCGGCGAAGAGTGCCTCTTTCTGACGGTAGGCGAGATTCTACAGCACATCAGCGGGGGTATGAAAAATCCTCTCAATGCCGTCAAGGTGGGGCTCGCCCTGCGCAAGGCAGGATTCGAGCAGCTCCGTGTAGGCGGAAAGAGAGGATATCGGGTAGTGATGTATACTTGTGAGGAAGTGAACCGCAACCGCCGTGCCTTAGGGCGGTTTACGGAAAACACTAATTGAGGACTTACTCCTGCGGCTTGCGCAGGGCATCCTTCAGCTGCAGCCAATAAGGTTTCCCTAACAACTGCCAAACACCGGTGAATACGACAGCCAAGAAGACAAAGCCAATTACAACGGTTTTCCTACTGGTACCTGAAGGATTTAGTGGGACTACCGCCGGTTCTACCACGGCAAACACCGGCTTTTCTTCCTGTACTTTGGCGCGTGCCACCTGCAATTGTTGGGCCACCTGGCTGTACACCTGGTAGGCCAAATTCATGTCGTTCTGCAGGCGTTCGCGTTCCGCCATGGTGCTCTGGAAGACCATGTTACTGTTGGCATCCACATAGTGGGCATAGTGTCGCTGGGCATCGTAGTATTCCTGCTGGCGTTCCTTGTAGAGTTTTTCCAAGTACTCGCAGTCTTCCTTGGCCTTGCGGGTACGGTAAGCAATGATGTATTGCTGGAGTTTGGAAACTACGGTATCAGCTATGGTAGCAGTAACTTTGGGGTCTTGCAGGGTAACCGTGAGTGTAGTCATATTGGTTTTTTTATCTACTTCCACTAAAATAGCCTTTTTTAAACCTTCTATCTTTGCGGCATCTTTCTTATTGAGTTCAATAACCCCTGTTCGGGTGCTGTCGGCGGCTGATTCTTCTTTATCTCCAAACAATGACTTGAGTCCACCGATGGCCATACCCGGGGCTTTCAACACATATCCTATCCAGGAAGATTTTTCTTCTTCCAAGTAGGCGGTGAGAGTGGTATCGATCTTTTGGTCTTGACTTATTACGCGGGCATCGAGCAGTTCCAACAGGAAGGGGGTAGAGGACACAATGTCCGGAGCTAAGGTGGCATTGAGGGCGTCAGGGCTGTCTGCTCCTACGCTGGTACCTAAAAAAGAAGCCGCCATGCTGGCCAAGCCACTACCTGACTTTCCCCCGCTTACTTCGGGAGAAAGGGTCACACTGACCGTATATTGTTTAGGCGTACCAATAGCAATGAGAATCCCGATGACAAGGCCTACACCCGCTGCTTTGTAAAGCGTCTTGCGAATGGCAAGAATTTGGCGGAGGATGCCCATCCAGTCGATTACCAGTTCGTCATCTTCTGTGGGAATGGGCTGTTGCTCGGGGTTGGTATATTGTTTTTCCATAATGAATAATTAATAATGAATAATGAAAAACTCAATTAAGTTACTTCAACAAGCTGCTGAGGGTAGCAAACATGGTGGCCAGGGAAGCGAACGAAGAGGTGTAGCCGATGATTTCGGCGGCAGTGACACGCTTGTTGCTCTTGGTGGGCACAATAATCTCGCAGCCGGGCTCAATCTTGTCCTTGTTTCGTCCCTTGATGCGGGCCACCTGCCCGTTCATGTAGATGACAAACTTCTTGCTCTTCTTGGCATTGAGGGCATAGCCACCAGCCTGGTCGAGGTAGTAGTTGGCGTTCTTGCCGCTGAGGTAGCCCACGGTGTTCGGCATCATCACGGCGCCGTTTACCTTCACGGTATTGTTCAGCTTGGGCACGCTGAGCACGTCGCCTTCACGCAGTACGAGGTCGTATTCACTGCCGGGGTTGGCTACGGCCTTGTCCAGCTCGATACCCACGCTGAAGGTGCTGTCCACTTCAATTTCCAAAGAGTCCATCATGGCCTTGCCGAACTGGCGGCTCATCAGGTCGATGACGTCGCGCATGCGTTTCTTTTCTTCCTCGTTCGCCACACGGGTCAGCTTGGCGCCTTTCAGGTAAGCCTTGTTGGTCGCCCCGCCGGCTTTCTTCATCAGGTCGGACAGACGCTCTTCGGTGCTGGTAAGCGAGTAGGTACCGCCAAACAATACTTCGCCTTCTACCTGCACGTTCTGCTGTGCCTGGTAGCCCGGACTGCGGCGCACGAACACCTGGTCGTAGGGCTGGAGGGTGAAGGCCTGCTGGCCGTCGATCACGAAACCGTCTTTCAGGGCGAAGGTGAACATCTGGCCGATGCTGTCGGTGGATTCGGTGCTCTTCGGGTCCTTGATACGGCGGGTGACATCCACACGTACCGTGGAAGCGGCTTCCATGAGTCCGCCGGCGCGGATGATAAGGTCTTCCAAGGTCATGTTGTCGGAATAGGTATAGCGGTCGGGGTAGGCCACTTCACCGTAGATGGTGACGTCGCCATAGTCCTTCAAGTCGTGGATGCTGGGGATGTAGAGGATGTCGTTCTTCTGCAAGGGGACATCGGGTGCGCTTCCGGCCATGATGCCGCGTACGTCCACGCTGAGCATTTCGGAAGTGAGGTCTTCACGCTCGCGCTTCAGCACGGCGCGGTTGGTGAAGGCATCGCCCCGCAGGCCCTTGGCCTCGGTGATGAGGGCACGCACGGTGTTGATTTCGCCGCTCAGCTGGTAGATGCCCGGACGATAGACGGCACCGCGCACTTCCAGACGGTTGGTGAAACGGTTGAGGATGGCTTCGGCGGTCACCTCATCGCCGTTGTGCATGGTATACGTGGAGTAATTGATTTCCTTGACGGTGTTGACTTCGTATTCTTCGCCGTTCTGGCGGATGACGCGCAGAGAGGGGGTGTAGGCATCGGAGGTGAAGCCGCCGGCAAACTTGATGAGGGTGGCGAGGCTCTCGTTCTTCTTCATCTCGTACTTCATGGGGCGTTTCACTTTTCCCTTGAATTTCACCAGGGCCTCGTAGGCGGGCACAATCACCACGTCGCCTTCCTGCAGGCGGATGTCGTCGTGGGTCTTGCCTTTCAGGATGAAGTCGTACACATCGACAGTGGCCACGGTGCGTCCGTTGCGGGCCAGCTGCACGTTACGCAAGCTACCGATCTGACTTACGCCGCCGGCACGGTAGAGGGCATGGAACACGGTGGAGAAGGATGACAGGGCATAGGTGCCGGGCTGCATCACTTCGCCCATCACGTTGATCTGGATGGTGCGGGTGTTGCCCAGGGTCAGGCTGATCTGGAGATTGCCGCCGGGAGCGTCGAGCCCGCTGTAGGTCTTGCCCATCACCCGTTTCAGGTGCTCGTTGGCCTCGGTCACGGTCATGCCGCTGAGGTTGACCGGGCCGATTTTCTCGATATTGATGGTGCCGTCGGGCGAGATTTCCTGACGGATGGTGTTCTGGCTGGTACCCCAGATGTCGATGATGACCTCATCGCCCGGTCCCAGACAGTAGTCGGGGGGAGTGGCGAGGTTCACGCTCGGCTCGAAGGTGAGGTCTTCGGTGTTGAAGATGTTGCGTCCGAACACTTCGTTTTCCTGCAATACGCGGGCCAGACTGTCCTGGACGGAGTAGTTCACATAGCTGGAGGCATCGAGCATATCGGTGATTTCCAGCATGGTGGAGTTGTCTCCGCTGAACACGTCGTAGGAATAAGTGCTCTTGTCGTTTTCCTGGTCGGTATTCTGGTTGTAACGGTTGTTGCGGTTGTTTTTGGAATCGCGGCTGTTGGAGTCACGGTTGTACGAATCGCGGTTTTTGGAGTCGCGGCTGTTGCGGGTGCTGCGGTTGGTGCTGCGGCTGTCGGAATCCAGTCCGTCGTCTTGCTTGTTGCGCAGGCGCGAACGGTTCTGTTCGCTGTTCGAGCTGCCGGAAGTGCCGTCCAGGCTCCCCTGTTCATACAGTTTCTTGATGCGTTCGGCCTGGGCACGGGTCACACCGCGACTGGCCAGTTCGGCAGCCATCTGGTTCTGGTCCTTACCTTGGGCCATGCCTTGTTTTACGTATTCCAATACTTGCTGGTCGGTCATGCCCGACTGTGCCATGACAAGGGGCGAGCATGCCAAGAAAAGAAGAAGTGATAACGCTTTAATCTTCATATTGTTTTCTAGGTTTATTATTTTCACTGATAAGTGGTGCAAAGGTAGTGCTAATTTAAAAGCTGTGCAACCTTTTAAGGGGGTTTTATAGGGGTGTGGCGGCATCTTTTTTCGCTTTCGACAAGGAAAAAACTTTTAGAAAAGCAGACGGAAAACTTGCAGGTGTAGTTAAAAATAAGTAAATTTAATACGTTTAAAATCGACAAAAATGAACGGAATGGAACGAAACTGGATACACGGCGGGCCGGGAGAAGACCTGCCGTTTCATTGCCGGGTGTACCGGAAGAGTGAGCTGGCCCGGCTGTATTTCCCGGAGTCGGATACGAAGACGGCATTGCAGGGGCTGGCGCGATGGATCAAGCGGTGTACGGAACTGGGAGAGGCCCTCGAGGCAGTGGGTTATGAAAAGAAGCGGCGGTTTTACCGGAAACCGGAAGTGGAACTGATTGTGAAGTTCTTGGGAGAGCCTTGAAAAATTTTATTTCTACATAGGTCTACCTAAGTCTACATACTTCTACACGACGCAAACCGCGGGTGCTATCTTTGTCTCAGCAATGAAAAATGAAGAATGAATAATGAATAATGAGGAATGGGCGCGCGTTTCCTGAATTCATCAGTCTTCGTTTTTAATTTTTAATTATTAATTTTTAATTGACGGAAGTATGAAAAAGACAGTGACTTATTCAGTAGTAGGACGTGTGAACCCGGCAGACCGTGAAAGCGGGGAAGTGAAGTATTATGCGCAGTCGCAGGCCCGCGGCGAGATGGGCATCCGCGAAATAGCGGAGCGTATCCACCAGATGTGTACCGTGACCCGTGCCGACGTGATGGCGGTGCTGACGGGCCTGGAGGAAATCGTGTCGGAAGGCTTGCAGGGCGGCGAAATCGTGCGCCTGGGCGAACTGGGCTCGTTGCAGCTGAGCTTGAGCGGCGAAGGGGCCGTGACGGAAGAGCTGTACACCGATTCGCTGATTGACAAGGTGCGTGTGCTGTTCCGCCCGGGCACGGTGATGCAGGAGGCCATCAACAACCTGGCCTTCGAGAAGGTGCCGGTGAAGTACACAAAGAAGGAAGAATCGGACGAAGGTATGGGGGCTTAAAGATGACGGACAATGAGAATAACAAAGGTAAAATGGATTGTAATCAGGGTATTGAAGTGCCTGCTTTGTATCCTGGTGGGTAAAAAACTGGATTGTGATGAGAAAGATTGACATGATTGTCATCCACTGCACGGCTACGAGGGCGGACAACCCGCTCTCGCCTGCCGAGCTGACAAGGATGCACCGGAAACGGGGATTCAAGTGTTGCGGGTATCATTATTACGTCCGCATGGACGGGGAGATTTGCACCATGCGCCCGGTGGAACGGGAAGGGGCGCATGCCAAGGGGTACAATGCCCGGAGCATCGGCATTGCGTACGAAGGGGGACTGGACGAGCGGGGGCAGCCGGCGGACACGCGCACGGCACTGCAGAAACGCTCGCTGCGCATCCTGGTGCGGGTGCTGAAGGAGGATTTCCCGGGCATCACGCAGGTGGTGGGGCACCGCGACCTGAGTCCGGACCTGGACGGCGACGGCATCGTGGAGCCGGAGGAATGGACGAAAATGTGTCCGTGTTTTGAAGTGAAACGGGAGCTTTGACTCCCGTTTTTTTTGTGTAAAGGTGCGAAGTCTTTTTTGTGATTTTTATATATTTGCATCCTTAAATAGACGGTTAAATAAAGAAACATGAACATGAATTTGATTCGAATGATCGCCTTACGGTTGATGGGGCTGGTCGTGATGGCAGCAGTGGCCGCATGCGGTGATGACGTGACAAACAATTATTATCAGGAACCGGAGTCGCCTGAACCGGAAAATCCGACTTTGCATGAACCGGGAGAGTGGATTCAGGCGGTGGCGTCTCCCTGTTTCTACGGCTTGGGAGGAGCTTCTGTGCTTTATCCGAGCTGGCTGCTGCAGGCGGAAGGCGTGAGAATGTATTATGGGGAGAAGAGTTCTTTTGTGAAAGAATATGTGAAAAGCGGCCTGGTGATGAGCCTCAAAAATCCGGGAGCAGGGGTGCGTGTGACGGTGCAGGCGGCTGCCAGTGACATTAGCCGGGCGTTCAGCACGGACTATGTGGTGAAGGAGGAAGAAGGCGATGCGGAAGAGCTGATGCTGGATCTTCCGGTGGACTGGAACGAGGAAGTGCTGCTGAACTGGGATACGGACCGGTTGGTGAAAATGAACTGGACGTTGTTGCTTGACGGACAGGAGGTGGAGAAATACGTCAGTACGTTTAACTGCAGAAGCCTGCACTGCATTTCCGGGGGGTTCATTCTGCTCAAGTCGGAGGAGGAGGATGCTGAGCTGGTAAAAGAATTCAAGAAATATGAATTTGGCGACTATATCGTGAAGGAAAATGATGAATACCTGGAAATTTACAATCTGCCTTTCCTGATGGGATACATTGACGAGAATTCTCCGCGCATTGAGAAAATGAAACGTGAGGTGATTGACGACGGACTGGAGAGCGGACTGTATTCGTGGGGAGGAGGCGGCAGTGATTATGATCTGGTTCACTCTTCTTCCATTCCTTTTGCGTATCTGATGATGAAGAACAGAATTGCTTATACGATACGTCATGCGAGCAATATACAGTATGTACGTACCATTGATGCGGTTTTTGAGGACAAGCAGGGATACTGTATGGAGTTGGCCCTTGCCTTTGCTTCCTGGTGCATGAATATGGGGGTCACCTGTACGGTGGAATGCATGCCGGGGCACATAGCGAACAGAATCAAGTTGAACGACCGGCTGTATCCGGTGGATATGACGCTGGTCGCATCGTGCTGGAACGGCTTTGCCAATTCGACAGATCCTGGCATCCAGGAACTTGTGAATGTATGGAAACCGGACGGCGCCATTGACTTGGATTTGTATAAAACTTGCTATGGCCTTTTTGAGGGATACTGGGATCGGTACAATCAGGCTTATGAGGAAGAACGTCAGGCCGGAAACATCGATTATGCGACTTTGTATCCGGATGAGCTGCGTCCTTATCTGCCTTCATTCAATGTGAGTCAGGGCTATGCAAAAAGCCGTGTGGCATCTCCCTCCAAAGAGATACAGACTTTGCACGGTCTGGCATGGAAGCGGCTTTTGGAGCCGGAGGAGTGACGAAAATGTGTCTAAAAGTTTTCATATGACAAATTTGTGATATATTTGTACGGTTTTGTTTGTTTTATGTACGTAGTATGTTAAAAATGAGTTAATATATTGGGTTTGACGTACGGCTGGAATATATTCAACTATTTTTGTAACTGAATCAATCACATAATATTCATGTCGTCAGATATATTAAGAATTATAGAAGGAGGGTTGAATAACGACAGGAGAAAGATTATAAACTACTCCAATCGTTTAGCTGCTCGTTTGGAAGCTGAAGGTGATGTACAGCTTGCCCGTTGCATCAAGGAGCAGATTCAAAACTCGACTGTCAAGAGTGCTGCCACGGCGGATGCGATGCGTATGTTGCCTCTGGACTCGGATAGCAAATTACAGATTGTGGAGGTGATACCGGAGGATGCTACACGTACTCACATCGTTCTTTCAGACGGTGTGGGAAGGCAGGTAGGTGATTTTATCGAACTGGTAAATCATAGTGAAGAGTTGGAACAGGCGGGGGTGAACGTGCCTAAATCCATGCTTCTTTATGGGGCTCCAGGTTGTGGTAAGACATCTATTGCACACTATGTCAGCGAGAAAACGGGTTTGCCTCTGGTGGTTGCCCGCTTGGACGGCATCGTGTCGTCGTTGCTGGGGAGCACGGCCAAAAATCTGCGGAAAATATTCAACTATGCATGCAGTATGCCGTGTATTTTGTTTTTGGATGAATTTGATGCGATAGCCAAGGCACGTGATGACAATCATGAGTTGGGGGAATTGAAGCGTGTGATCAACAGCCTGCTTCAAAATATAGACGGGATGCCGCCATCGAGCGTGTTGATTGCGGCGACAAACCATCCTGAATTGTTGGATAAGGCTGTGTGGAGGCGTTTCATGACCAAGGTGGAAGTGGGAATGCCGGATGATGAATCAAGGAGAAAAATCATTCTTGATCTTACTGCGGGATTCAAGTGTCCGTTTGTGGAGGATTCCCAGAAAATGAAGATAGTAAACAATCTGATGCAAAAAATGTCTCCTTCTGACATTTCCACTCTATTCACAAAATTGAAGATCAAAGGAATAATCAATGGCAGCAAGACCATAGATTATGAGAATGTCTTGGTTGCCATTTTTGAATATGACGGGAAGGAACAGCCGCAAGACAGTTTTGTGAAGTTCCTGAACAAAAATGGGGTAAATCAATCTAACATCGCCCAGTTGCTTCATATCAGCGCGAGGTCGGTTAGAAACATATTATCAAAAAAATAACAGGCTATGGCAAAATTATTTCCTATACAGAATGTGTCGTTCAGAGGGGAAAGAGATAATTTCCTGACAGAAGGAGGTGGCTCGAAAACATTGCCGAAGTGGGTGGATGAAGCGACGATTGTGGCAAATGGAAGACGGGTGCATGGGCAACTGGGGCTTTTATCCGAGCTGTTTGCGGATGAAGACAGGACTATGCCCGTCATTGCAGAAGTCACATTGAACAAAAAAGCGACAGCCAAGTCTTATCGCTCTGCGGTGCGTGGCATGCTGGATGTAGGCTCGAAAAGAAATGTAATCGGGGTGACATCCGTAGGGAAGCTGCTGGTGAAGATTGATTCAGGCGATGACCTGAACAAAATAGAGAAGGGGTTTTCTGTGGACGATACGGCTGCTTTGCCGAAAAGCAAAAAAATCGGTTTGTCTGCCATTGAGGATATTTCCCAGTATAGGGCGGTGGTGGAAGAAGATATCCGTCCGGATGATTTTCTGAAACTGCAGATGGTTGATTATTTGAATGAAGAGTATAACCATCGTTCTCGGGTGGCTTTGGATGCGACATGTAACCAGTATGGTGTAGAAGTAAAGGAATTGAATTATGCCAGCGGCTTACGGCTGTATGGGCTGTCGAATGTATCGGACGAAGCTTTAACGGCTATCGCATCCATGGACTGCGTGCTGTCTGTCAGAAAAATGCCGACCATCGAATTTGAAGCAGCCCCCGACCCTGAGAACTCAACAATTGAAGTGATGCTGCCTCAGGAAGGTACAAGCTATCCTGTGGTGGGGTTACTGGATACTGGGGTCGGAGATATTGACTATTTACGCCCCTGGCTGACAGGGACGGAGGATAACGCTGCCGATTTGGACGAGGGGGATGTGGACCGGAGGCATGGGACTGCCGTAGCGGGGGTGATCAATTACGGCGATCTCCTCGAGAATAGGAATCTGACAGAATGCGGCCCTTGCAAAATACAGAGCTGCATTGTAAATACTTCTAAAGACAGGGCGACGCTGTATGAGAATGAGTTGGTGAGCAATATCCAGAGGGCTGTTACGGCACATCCTGAAATAAAGATATGGAATCTGTCGCAAGGCACAGACAAAATCATTGCGGATGACAGATATTCTGATTTGGGAATTGCATTGGACAGTCTGCAGAAAAGCGGTCGCATCCTTATATGCAAGTCGGCTGGTAATGTGGATCCTCATGCGCAGGACCTCCGGATTACGGATGGGGCAGATTCTCTGCTGAGTCTGGTAGTGGGTTCTGTGGCTCATAAAAAAACTACCATGAATGATGCGGATGAGAATGACAGAAGTCCGTTTTCCCGTATCGGGCCGGGAGTTGAAAATGTCGTTAAGCCGGATCTTGTGCATTATGGCGGTAACGTGGATACGCATCTGTCGCTGTTTTCTGAATTCGGAAGGCAATTCAGGCTGTGGAGCGGCACGAGCTTTGCGGTTCCGCGAGTGACTTCTTTGGCTGCAAACCTGAGCCAGGCGATAGGCAGTGAATGTAACCCTTTGCTTTTAAAGGCGTTGTTGATACATAATGCGGATTATCCTGCCGGCTTGTCGAAAACGGCGGAAGAATTGCGGGTAGAGATGGGGTTTGGATTACCGGCCGTAGTGACGGACATGCTTGCAAACGATGAGGATGAATGTACCTTGGTTTTTGCCCATACTTTAGAGAAGGGGACTGACATCGTTTCCTTGGATTTCCCATATCCTCAGTGCCTTGTGGAAAACGGTGAATTCATCGGGAATATAAAACTGACGTTGGCGGTCAATCCTGTGGTCAATGCAACTCAAGGATGTGAATATTGCCAAAGTCAGGCGGATGTGTTGCTGGAGACTTATGACCATGTGGAATATGTCCAGCTGGGAGAGGGTACAATGATGCGTAATGAGGCCAGGACTTCGAACGATGCGGTGAATGTGCTGAATGGTGCTTTTTATAGTGCGAAGGCATTTAATAAAGAGTTTGCCGAAGAGCGAATGCTTATTGAACAAGGGGACAAGTACCAGCCGATTAAAAAGTATGTGGTCGATTTGTCCAAAATGACACCTGCCAATAAAAGAAAGGCATTGGGCAGTAGTAGAAAATGGGCATTGAAAATCAATGGACTGTATCGGGATGCAGCGGAACAATCTTTATTGAGAGATGGGGAAGTGCTGGCGCAGGATGTTGTAGTGGTCGTTACGATTTCAGATCCGAGACATCAGGGGCAAGTGTATGCGGAGTGTCTGCGCTTATTGGGAGAAAGAGGGTATGTACATGCTGACATCCATGTTTCTCATCACCTTGAGATTGACAATTCATAAACTGAAAAAATCATGGTAGGGTTGACAGAAGAAGCAAGGGAGATAAAATAAAAAAAGGGAATCTTCCCAGACTCCCAATCTTCATTAACCTTAAATCTAATACCATGAAAAACACATTGCAAAGGTAGGTGTTTTATGTTATAAAACATATAAATTGATGGAAAATCTGCATAATATTCAATTTATTTAACATTTAAGGCCTCTCGGACGGGATTTTTGCTTACAATTTTTGAGTAGAAGAGGCAAAATCGGTTTGGCGGTTAGGGGGAAAAGTGTATCTTTGTCGTTAAAACCAGAAAAAACGGAACAATGAATATGAAATTTCGACTGATTGTCATGAACTTCCTGCAGTTTGCCGTGTGGGGAGCGTATCTCACTTCCATGGGAACGTACCTGGCAGGTGTGGGACTGGGCGGACATATCGGCATCTTTTATGCGATGCAGGGCATTGTGTCACTCTTCATGCCGGCGGTGCTGGGCATCGTGGCCGACCGCTGGATTCCGGCGCAGCGTCTGTTAGGACTGAGTCATCTGCTGGCTGCCCTCTTTATGGCGGGGGCCGGGTATTATGCCATGACCACCGGACCGCACGTGGAGTTTTCACCCTTGTTTGCATTTTATTCCATGAGCGTGGCGTTCTACATGCCGACGCTGGCACTGTCGAACTCGGTGGCGTATACAGCGCTCGACAAGGCGGGGCTGGACACCATCAAGGCGTTTCCGCCCATCCGTACGTTCGGTACCATCGGTTTCATCTGCTCCATGTGGCTGGTCGACCTGATGGGATTCCAGTCGAACTACATGCAGTTCTTTACCTGCTCGGCCTGGGGCGTGGTGCTGGCCATCTATGCCCACACGTTGCCGGAGTGTCCGGTGAGCCGCGGAAGAGGGGAGAAGAAGTCGCTGGTGGAAGCGCTGGGCCTGAAGGCGTTCCTGCTGTTCAAGGACCGCAGGATGGCGGTGTTCTTCATCTTCTCGATGCTGCTGGGCGTGTCGCTGCAGATTACCAACGGGTTTGCCAATCCGTTTATCACGAACTTCAGTGCCATTCCGGAATATGCCGACACCTTCGGGGTGAAGCATGCCAACCTGCTGATTTCGCTCTCGCAGATCAGTGAGACGTGCTGCATCCTGCTGATTCCGTTCTTCCTGGGACGGTTCGGTATCAAGCGGGTGATGCTGATTGCCATGGTGGCGTGGGTGCTGCGCTTCGGACTCTTCGGCCTGGGCGATCCGGGCAGCGGGGTGTGGATGTTCGTGCTGTCCATGCTGGTGTATGGCGTGGCGTTCGACTTCTTCAACGTGTCGGGCTCGCTCTACGTGGACAAGGAGACAGACCTTTCCATCCGTTCGAGTGCGCAGGGACTGTTCATCCTGATGACGAACGGCATCGGGGCGACGGTGGGTACGCTGAGTGCACAGGCGGTGGTGAACTGTTTCGTGGACTTCAACTCGACGGCACCGCAGGTGGAAGGATGGAGCCGGGCGTGGTTCGTGTTCGCGGCCTATGCCTTGGTGGTGGCAATCGCATTTGCACTGATATTCAGATACAAACATAAAACGAATTAGATAGTTACTTGAAGGATATGCACGTATTTTATACACCGGATATAGAACAGACGCAGGAGTTGCCGGAAGAGGAAGCCGGACACTGTCTGCGGGTGTTACGCCTGGGAGTGGGCGACGAGGTGACGCTGACCGACGGGAAGGGGTATTTCTACCGGGCGGTGATTGCGGCGGCCACGCAGAAACGCTGTGTGGTGAAGGTGCTGGAGAAGGCGGCACAGGAGCCGTTCTGGCACGGACACCTGCACCTGGCACTGGCGCCCACGAAGAACATGGACCGCATGGAATGGCTGGCGGAGAAGGCCACGGAAATCGGCTTCGACGAGCTGAGTTTCCTGAACTGCCGCTTCTCGGAACGGAAGGTGGTGAAGACCGACCGCGTGGAGAAGATTGTGGTGTCGGCGGTGAAACAGTCGCTCAAGGCCCGCAAGCCGGTGGTGAACGAGATGACGGATTTCCGGAAGTTCATGGAGCGGGATTTCAAGGGGCAGAAGTTCATCGCGCACTGCTACGAGGGGGAGAAACCCTTGCTGCGGCACGTGCTCCGGCCCGACGAGGATGCGGTGGTGCTGATTGGTCCGGAAGGGGATTTCAGTCCGGAGGAGGTGGCACTGGCGGCGGAGAAGGGCTTCCAGGCGGTGAGTCTGGGGCGGTCGCGCCTGCGCACGGAAACGGCGGCGCTGGTGGCCGTGCACCTGATGAACCTGTCGCACAGCGAATGACACGCATGGTTTAACTTTAAAATAAATGAGTATGAAAAAGACGTGGAAATGGATGGGAGGCCTGGCATTGGGACTGACCTTCCTGTTGGCTTCGTGCGGGGAGAAGAATCCGTACACCAACGCGCTGCCGAAGGATGCGGCGATGGTGATTTCGATGGACCTGAAGGCGATGGCCGAAAAGAGCGGCATGGACAAGCAGGTGCAGCAGTCGGTGGGCACGATGATGAAATCGTCGCTCAAAGGAAAGGCGGATGCGCTGGTAGACAAGATAGTGGACAACCCGGAGGAAAGCGGATTGCGGCTGACCGACCGGGTGTATTTTTTTGGAACGCCTCAGATGGAAATGGCGGGCTTGCTGGTGCGTGTGGCCGACAAGGACAAGCTGGAGGACCTGATCGGGCTGCTGCATGAACAGGGACAGTGTGAGGCTCCGGCCGACGGCGACGGTTGCCGCTGGACGGTGGGAGGCGGCGGACTGATGGCCTGGACGGACCATGCTTTCCTGATGGTGGTGAACCAGGGAAATCCGAGGGACTTGCAGCACCAGGCTTCGATGTGGCTCCGCCAGAAGGACGGGGAAGGTTATTCGGGCACTCCGGACTTTGAAAAAATCAAGAAGGCGGATGAGGACATCGCCATGACGGCTTCGCTGAACCTGATGCCGAAACAATACCTGACCATGGCCACGATGGGGCTGCCGGCCGACCTGAAGCTGCAGGACCTGAAGTCGTTCTCCACCCTGGACTTCCAGGACGGGAAGGCGGTGCTGGAGATGGAAGTATTGACCGAGAATAAGGTATATAAGGATTTGCTGAAGAAGCAGGCCGAGGTGGCGGGCCCGATAAAGGGAACCTATCTGGAGGCATTCCCGGCCAACACGGTGGGCTGGATGAGTGGGCACATAGACGGCGGAAAGGCCTACGAGCTGCTGCGCGAGAACCCGACCATCCGTCAGGAGCTGGACAACTCGATGATGCCGCTCGACTTTGAAGCGATTTTCAAGGCGGTGAAGGGGGATGTGGCGCTGGCCCTGCCGGAAATGTCGTTCGCACCGGGATTTATCTTCTATGCGGACGTGACGAACAGTGAGTTTATGCGTACCTTCGAGGACCTGAAACCGCTGCTGGCGATGACCAACGGACAGATGCGTCTGCTGGACAAGGGTAAGGATGCGTATCAGTTTGTGGCTGTGGACGGCTCGATGATGGGCATGGGCCGCGGACCGGTGTCCATCTGGCTGGGCGTGAAGGACAAGCGTTTCTACCTGACCAACCGTGAGAGCCTGATCGGCAAGGAGGTGAAGGGACAGTCGTTGGAGGACTGCCCGTGGGCCAAGGACGTGAAGGGCAAGCAGTTCTACCTGAGCGTGAACTTCCAGGCTTTGTCGGCTGCCCTGCCGCAACTGCCCTACGTGGGCTTGCTGGACTACCTGACCATCGAATCGGAAGGGGCTACCAAGGGCCGCATGGTATTGCAGATGAAGAACAAGAAAGAGAATGTGCTGAAGCAGTTGGGAGAGATGTTGAAGAATTAATAATGAATAATTAATAATGAATAGCGGATAGCGAGTGATTAATAGGAAGCGTGGATTTTTTCATTATTCATTATTAATTATTCATTGATCATTGACCTCGTTTTTCATTTTTCATTATTCATTTTTCATTGAATAAAATGGACTCTATAGAATTACAACAAACCCTGCCGGAGGTCTTTGCGGGACGCGACACCATCGTGTCGGACGTATGGCACCGGCAGGTGGCTTTCCAGAAAGGGAAGATGTATCTGATTGAAGCGGCGTCGGGCACGGGCAAGTCGTCGCTTTGCAGTTTTATTTACGGGTACCGTACGGACTACCAGGGAATCATTACTTTCGACGGGGTGAACGTGCGGAAACTCACGGTGAAGCAGTGGACCGACATCCGCAAGCGTTCGCTGAGCATGCTGTTTCAGGAGCTGCGGCTGTTTCCGGAACTGACGGCGTGGGAAAACGTGCAGCTCAAGAACGGGCTGACGGGTTTCTGCCGCAAGCAGCAGGTGAAGGACTGGTTCGAACAGTTGGGCATCGCCGACAAATGGGACGTGAAGGTGGGCAAGATGTCGTATGGGCAGCAGCAGCGCGTGGCTTTCGTGAGGGGCCTGTGCCAGCCGGCCGACTTTTTCTTCCTCGACGAGCCGGTGAGTCACCTGGATGACGGCAACGGGCAGATCATGGCCCGCCTCCTGAAGGAAGAGGCTGACCGGCAGGGGGCCGGGGTGATTGTGACGTCTATCGGCAAGCACCTGCCGCTGGAGTATGACAGGGTGCTGAGTTTGTAAGGTTTTTAAACGCATAAAGAGATGATCTGGAAATTATTGAGACAGCACATCAGTGTGGCGCAGCTGGCGGGGTTCTTCCTGGCCAACCTGTGCGGCATGGTGATTGTGCTGCTGAGCATACAGTTTTACAAGGACGTGTTGCCAGTGTTTACGCAGGGCGATAGTTTCATGAAGAAGGACTACGTGATTGTGAGCAAGAAGGTGAGCACGCTGGGCAGCCTGGTGAGCAAGGGCGGCACGTTCTCGAAAGCGGACATTGCCGACATGGAGGCACAGCCGTTTGCCAAGCGTACGGGGGCGTTCACTCCGGCGCAGTTTGAGGTGTCGGCCGGCATGGGCATGGCCGGGATGCAGCTTTCTACGGCGATGTTCTTCGAGTCGGTGCCCGATGAGTTCGTGGACGTGCGGCTGGAGGGCTGGACGTATCGCGAGGGACAGGACGAGATTCCGATTATCATCCCGCGCAACTACCTGAACCTGTACAACTTCGGCTTTGCGCAGAGCCGCAACCTGCCGCAGCTGTCGGAGGGGGTGATGGGCATGATGACGCTCGACGTCCGTATCAGCGGACAGGGCCGGACGGAACGCATGAAGGGACGCATCGTGGGCTTCTCGAACCGGCTGAACACGATTCTGGTGCCGCAGGCGTTCATGAACTGGGCGAACGCGGCTTTCGGTGACGGACGGGACAACGCGCCTTCGCGGCTGATTGTGGAGGTGGACAATCCGGCGGACGACCGCATTGCGAAGTATTTCAAGGACAAGGGGTATGACACGGAAGGCGACAAGCTGGATGCGGGCAAGACCACGTGGTTCCTGAAGATGGTGACGGGCATCGTGCTGACGGTGGGACTGATTATCAGTGTGCTGTCGTTCTACCTGCTGATGCTGAGCATCTACCTGCTGTTGCAGAAGAACACGAAGAAGCTGGAGAACCTGCTGCTGATTGGTTTCAGTCCGGCGGCGGTGGCGCGTCCGTATCAGGTGCTCACGGTGGCGCTGAACGCGGCGGTGGCGGTCATCGGTGTGCTGGTGGTGTGTGTGGCTCGCGGAAGCTACCTGGACATGCTGGGCCGGCTGGTACCTGACATGGAAGAGGGCAGCTTGTGGCCGGCGTTGCTCACGGCGGGCGTGTTGTTCCTGGTGGTATCGGTGCTGAACGTGCTGGCCGTGCGGCGGAAGGTGGATTCCATCCGGGTGAAGAAATAAATTCCTTTATATATTATTCAAACAAAAACCAAACTGACTGATGAAAAAACTGAAAAATGTATGGCTCTTTCTGAGCTTTCTGCTGATGGTGGCCGGACTGGCAAGTTGTAGCACCGAGAATGACCCTATGGGGGTGGAGGTATCGCGTGAGGATATTATCGGCACGTGGAAAGTGACGGCGAACGACTGGTCGGATTCGGAAGGAGATTCCGGACGGAATGACCATGTGGGGCGCACGCTGACTCTGAACAGTGACGGCACGACGTCTTTCCAGGGATACCAGTACCGGTGGACGCTGGCCAGCGGCGGGGTGCTGACGTTGTCGGGCAATGCCGGCCTGACGGTGAAGGTGACCATCCTTTCGCTGGAGAACGGGGTGCTCAAGGCGACTTATTTCAGCGGCTCCTCTTCGGAATCGTATGAGGTGGAAGGGAATTATACCTTCCAACGGATGTGATTGGGCAGAAGAACAATCTTTTGTTCTTTAGTCCAAGCTGGCTTCATGTGACCGCACACACATGGATTTTGTGTAAATAAGTGTTTAATGTACAGTATCTGTGTGAATGAGTGTAAAACGCTCTGTCCGATATCCCTTGATTTATGTCTATTATTAGGGGAATCAGTATAAAATATGTTACATGGAGTTACACCTATGTGAGTTTATTCTGTAAATTTGCGTTACGTAAATGGTCAAACTTTTGACAAACACCCGGGACGTTTGGAAAAAGAGAGACCAAGAAGATTCATTTTTAATTAAAATAATAGCTTATGTCAAAAATCGTTGGACACATTTCGCAGGTAATCGGTCCGGTGGTCGATGTGTACTTCAAGTTCGAAGAAGGACAAGACGTGGAACACGCCTTGCCGAAAATCCACGATGCCATGACGATCGCCCGTAACGACGGTCGTACACTGGTGATTGAAGTGCAGCAGCACATCGGTGAAGACACGGTACGTTGCGTGGCCATGGACAGCACGGACGGATTGAAGCGCGGAATGGAAGTCGTTCCTACGGGTCGTCCGATCACGATGCCTATCGGTAACCAGATCAAGGGCCGTGTGATGAACGTGGTGGGTGACACCATTGACGGAATGAAGAGTCTGGACAAGAAGGACGGATTCCCCATTCACCGTGAACCTCCGAAATTCGAAGACCTGGCCACTACCCAGGAAGTATTGTTTACCGGTATCAAAGTGATTGACTTGCTGGAACCTTACTTGAAAGGTGGTAAAATCGGTCTGTTTGGTGGGGCGGGCGTCGGAAAAACCGTGCTCATCAAAGAGTTAATCAACAACATTGCCAAGAAACACAATGGTTTCTCTGTATTCGCAGGAGTGGGTGAGCGTACCCGTGAAGGTAACGACCTGCTGAGAGAAATGATTGAATCTGGCGTAATCCGCTACGGTGACGACTTCCTTAAGAGTATGGAAGAAGGCAACTGGGACCTTTCGAAGGTGGATTACAACGAAGTGGAAAAATCGCAGGTGGCCATGGTGTTCGGTCAGATGAACGAACCTCCCGGTGCCCGTCAGTCAGTAGCCCTTTCCGGTCTGACACTGGCAGAGTCTTTCCGTGACCGCCAGACGGGTGAGAACGGTCCGCGTGATATCCTGTTCTTCATCGACAACATCTTCCGTTTCACGCAGGCCGGTTCTGAGGTATCTGCCCTGTTAGGACGTATGCCGTCGGCCGTAGGTTACCAGCCGACACTGGCTACCGAAATGGGTCAGATGCAGGAACGAATCACTTCTACGAAGAACGGGTCCATCACTTCCGTTCAGGCCGTATATGTGCCTGCCGATGACTTGACCGACCCTGCTCCGGCTACTACCTTTACGCACCTTGACGCCACTACGGTGTTGAGCCGTAAGATTACCGAGCTGGGTATCTATCCGGCTGTGGATCCGCTGGACTCTACGTCGCGTATCCTCGACCCGCTGATTGTGGGCAAGGAACACTACGAAACCGCTCAGCGCGTGAAACAGATTCTGCAGCGTAACAAGGAACTTCAGGATATCATCTCCATCCTGGGTATGGATGAACTTTCAGATGAAGACCGTCTGACAGTGAACCGTGCCCGCCGTGTACAGCGATTCCTGTCGCAGCCGTTTGCCGTGGCTGAACAGTTCACCGGTGTGCCGGGCGTGATGGTTTCCATCGAAGACACCATCAAGGGCTTCAAGATGATTCTGGACGGCGAGGTGGACTATCTGCCGGAACAGGCCTTCTTGAATGTGGGTACCATTGAGGATGCCATCGAGAAGGGAAAGAAGTTGCTGGAAGCTGCGAAGAGTTAATAATTAAAAGTTAAAAGTTAAAGGCTGAAGGCCCGAAAGGACCGGTGGCTCTAACGAGTATAGAATTATGAAAGAACTTCATCTGGTTATCGTTTCACCCGAAAAGCTGGTTTACGAAGGAAAAGTGAGCCTGGTGACCTTTCCGGGAGGCGCTGGAAAATTCCAGGTCATGGCCGACCATGCCCCGCTGATTTCCACGCTCGCGGCGGGGGAAGTGAAATACGTGGCCGGAAAGGAAACGCACTCGCTGCAAATCAAGGGCGGGTTCGTGGAAGTCAAAAACAATCAGATTTCAGTCTGTGCCGAACTCTGAGAAGAGTGGGGCAGACGTTGAACCGAATATGTTTTTGGCGGCTTTCCGAATGAAAAACCGCACGATACTATGTTTTTGTTGACCGTGAAGAAAAAGTTTGTGAAAGAATTGACTGTGATAGGAATCGTACTGACAGCGCTTGTCGCCGTGGTGTATCATCTGTTCATCCCCGACAGGTATTTCCTGTGGTTTCCTGCCATCCCGATATTCTTTTATCTTTTCGGCCTCTTTTACATAGAAATGTTCGCGTTCAATTACCGTTTGGGTATCGAGAAGATTGCAATGACCTATCTGGTGTGCAAGGCGCTGAAATTCATCCTGAGCGCACTGGTGCTGATATTCTACGGATTTGTGATTGAGCATGAAGTGGTGGCTTTCATGGTGACCTTCATCTTCTTTTACTTTGCGTTTCTGATATTCGAAACCCGTTTTTTCCTTCTTTTTGAAGCGAAACTCAAATTAAGACAAAAAACAAATGATGAAAAAAATACGGTACATAGTGATTACGCTGCTACTGCTGATGGCGGTTCCGGCCGCCACGATGCAGGCACAGGCCGCTGAAGGCGACGTGGACGTGAACGAACTGGTGTTCGGACACATCGGCGATGCCTATGAGTGGCACATCGCGACCTTCGGCAACACGGAGGTACGCATTCCGCTGCCCGTCATCGTGAAAAGCAGTACAGGCTGGCACGTGTTCTCGTCTGCCCGGCTGGAGGAAGGTCCTTACGAGGGTCTCTACGTGGCCAAGGGCGGCAGCTACGACGGCAAAATCGTGGAGCGGAACGCGGCCGGCGAGGAGGTGCGTCCGCTGGACATCTCCATTACGAAGAATGTGCTGGGCTTGTTTATCAACAGTGCGGTGCTGCTGGTGATTATGCTGAGCTGCGCCCGCTGGTACAAGAAACATCCGCTGGAAGACGGGGCTCCGAAAGGGGGCGTCGGCATGATAGAGGCTACGGTGATGTCGATTTACAACGACGTGATCAAGGGCTGTGTGGGCGAGAACTACCGCCGCTACGCGCCTTATCTGCTCACCGCATTCTTCTTCGTGCTGGCCAACAACCTGATGGGGTTGATTCCGATTTTCCCCGGTGGTGCCAACGTGACGGGTAACATCGCCATTACGATGGTGCTGGCCCTGTGTACGTTCGTGCTGACCAACGTGTACGGTACGAAGGCTTACTGGAAGGAAATCTTCTGGCCCGATGTGCCTACCTGGCTGAAGGCGCCGGTGCCTATGATGCCGTTGATAGAATTCTTCGGTATCTTTACGAAGCCGTTCGCACTGATGATCCGTTTGTTTGCCAACATCATGGCGGGACATGCGGCAGTGCTGAGTCTGATTGCCATTATCTTCATCACGGTGAAATCGGGACCGGTCATCAACGGTTCGATGACAGTGGTGGCTGTGGCATTCGGCATTTTCATGGATGCGCTGGAACTTCTGGTGGCATTCATCCAGGCATACGTGTTCACGATGCTGTCGGCCGTGTTTATCGGCTTGTCGCAGGTGAAGGAGCATGCCAAAAAATAATAGACTAAAGAAAATTAAAGTATAACCTTTTAAAACAAGAAAATTATGTTATTGTCAGTTTTATTGCAGGCAGCTGCAGGTGTAGGTATTAGTAAATTGGGCGCCGCTATCGGTGCAGGTATTGCAGTTTTGGGTGCCGGTATCGGTATCGGTAAGATTGGTGGCTCGGCAATGGAAGCTATGGCCCGCCAGCCGGAAGCATCAGGTGACTTGCGTATGAACATGATTATCGCTGCTGCCTTGGTTGAAGGTGTGGCTCTGATTGCCATCGTAGTTTGTTTGTTGACATTGTTCTTGTAATACATAAAACAGTAAATTATGGGATTATTAACTCCGGACCCGGGGCTACTGTTCTGGATGATTATCACCTTCGGAGTCGTATTCTTCCTCCTGGCAAAATACGGCTTCCCGGTAATCATCAAGACGGTGGAGGACCGGAAAGCATACATTGACAACTCGCTCAAGGCTGCCCGTGAGGCCAACGAACAGCTGGCCAACGTGAAAGTGGAAGGAGAGAAAATCCTGACACAGGCTCACGAAGAGCAGAGCCGTATATTGAGTGAGGCAGCGGCTACACGCGACCGCATCATCAAGGACGCTCAGGACAAGGCCTTCGCCGAAGGCAACCGCCTGATGGAGGAGATGAAGAAGCAGATTGAAACGGAAAAGGAAAGTGCCATCCGTGACATCCGCCGTCAGGTAGCTGTGCTGTCGGTGGGCATTGCGGAAAAAATCATGCGCAGCAAACTGGCTGACGAAAAGGAACAGGCCGCGCTGATTGACCGTCTGCTGGATGAAATGATTGAATCTTCTAAAAAATAAATGAGTTATGAATACAGGAGTCGTTTCGAGGCGTTTCGCGAAGGCGCTGCTGGCGTATGCGAAGGAAGAGGGACAGGAAGACAAGGTGTATGAGGAGGTGAGAACACTGGCCGCACACTTTGTGGAGGTGCCCGGCCTGCGCCACGCCATTGAGAATCCTGTGCTGGAGAAAAGCAAGAAAGTGGAGCTGCTCTGCGAGGCGTCGGGTAGAAAGACGGTGAGCAAGGTGCTGACGCGCTTCTTCAATCTGGTGCTGGAGGAGAGACGGGAAAAGTTCTTGCAGTTCATGACGTGGTCGTACATCGACCTTTATCAGGAGGACAAAAACATTCTCATCGGTAAGCTGACGACCGCTGCTAGCTCGCCCAGACTGGTGGAACACTTGCAGAAACTGGCCGCGGAACGTACGCAGGGAAAGGTGATACTGGAAGAAAAGGTGGACAAGAACCTGATTGGAGGGTACATCATCGAACTGGCGGGGTATCGCCTGGATGCCAGTGTGGCCAACCAGCTGAAGCGCGTGAAACAGCAGTTTATCGCGAAAAACAGAAGAATAGTGTAAACAATGAAGAATGAAAAATGAATAAGGAGAAACGGTTTTAAGGGTTCGCCATTCATTTTTAATTGTTCATTATTAATTATTAATTTAAAAGAACTATGCCAGAAAATACAATAAAACCCAGCGAAGTTTCAGAGGTGTTGCTCCAACAGTTGAAGGGGATTGACAACTCGCTGAAATTCGACGAAGTAGGTACCGTACTTCAGGTGAGCGATGGCGTGGCACGTATTTACGGTCTGCGTAATGCGGAAGCCAACGAGTTGCTGCAGTTTGAAAACGGTATCATGGGAACGGTGATGAATCTGGAGGAGGACAACGTGGGAGCCGTGCTTCTGGGTCCGACCGACCAGATCAAGGAGGGGATGATTGTAAAGCGTACCAAGCATATCGCTTCCATCAACGTGGGCGAATCCATGCTGGGACGTGTGATCGACCCTCTGGGCGTGCCTTTGGACGGACGCGGTGAGATTGGCGGTGAGCTCTGCGAAATGCCGCTGGAGCGTAAGGCACCGGGAGTTATCTTCCGTCAGCCGGTAACCGAACCGTTGCAGACCGGTCTGAAGGCCATCGACGCGATGATTCCTATCGGCCGCGGACAGCGTGAGCTGATCATCGGCGACCGTCAGACCGGTAAGACGGCCATCGCCATCGATACCATCATCAACCAACGTGCGAACTTTGAAGCCGGAAATCCGGTGTACTGTATCTATGTGGCCATCGGTCAGAAAGGTTCTACCGTAGCCAGCATCGTGAACGCGCTGCGTGAAAAGGGTGCCATGGACTATACCATCGTGGTAGCTGCTACGGCTTCCGACCCTGCTGCCATGCAGTATTTCGCTCCGTTTGCGGGTGCCGCCATCGGTGAATACTTCCGTGATACCGGCCGTCATGCCCTCGTGGTGTACGATGACTTGTCAAAACAGGCCGTGGCCTATCGTGAGGTATCTTTGATTCTGCGTCGTCCGTCCGGACGTGAGGCTTATCCGGGTGATATCTTCTACCTGCACTCTCGTCTGTTGGAACGTGCAGCCAAGATCATCAGCCAGCAGGAAGTAGCCGAGCAGATGAACGACCTGCCTGCCAGCCTGAAAGGCAAGGTAAAGGCCGGCGGTTCACTGACTGCCCTCCCGATTATCGAGACGCAGGCCGGCGACGTTTCTGCCTATATCCCGACCAACGTGATTTCCATTACCGATGGTCAGATCTTCCTGGAAACCGACTTGTTCAACCAAGGTTTCCGTCCGGCCATCAACGTAGGTATCTCCGTATCCCGTGTAGGTGGTAGCGCCCAGATCAAGAGTATGAAGAAAGTGGCCGGTACGCTAAAAATCGACCAGGCTCAGTATCGTGAACTGGAAGCCTTCTCCAAGTTCAGCAGCGACATGGACCCTGTAACGGCCATGGCCATCGACTGCGGACGTAAGAACAACCAGCTGCTGATTCAGCCGCAGTACTCACCGATGCCGGTGGGCGAACAGGTAGCCATCCTGTACTGTGGTACGCACAGCCTGATGCGTGAAATTCCTATCGCCAAGGTACGTGCGTTCCAGGATGCCTTCCTCACGACCCTGCGTGCGAACCACCAGGCCGACGTGCTCGACGTGCTGGCATCTGGAAAAATCAACGACGACGTCACAGCCATTATCGAAAAAGTAGCGGCAGAAACTGCCAGACAATTTAAAGCATAATCCTCATGGCATCACTGAAAGAAGTTAAAGGAAGAATCAACTCGATCAACGGCACGCTGAAAATCACTTCGGCGATGAAGATGGTGGCCTCGTCGAAACTGCACAAGGCGCAGGAGGCCATTGAAAACATGCTTCCTTATGAGCGCCGGCTACACCGTATGCTCGACCATTTCCTGGGCGCGGGGCTGACCGTGGAGTCGCCTTTTGCAGTGAAGCGTGAGGTGAAGAAAGTGGCCGTTGTCGTATTTGCATCCAACAGTAGCTTGTGCGGTGGATTCAACGTGAACGTCATCCGTCACCTGAACGAGGTGGTGGAGGAGTATGCCGGAAAGGTGGGCCTCGAGAACATCGTGATTTACCCGGTAGGCCGTAAGGTGGCCGACGCGGTGAAGAAGATGAAAGGCGTGGTTTCGGCCGGTGACTTCCAGCACATGAGCGGAAAACCGAACTACAAGGAGGCGGCCGACCTGGCTGCCAACCTGATGCAGCAGTTTGCTGCCGGTGAAATCCAGAAGGTAGAACTGTTGTACAACCACTTCAAGTCGACTTCTTCGCAGATCCTGACCCGCGAGACGTATCTCCCGCTGGAACTGAACGCGGCGAAGGCAGACGACAAGGAGGAAGCTGCCGACGAAATGCAGGCAGACTACATCATCGAACCGTCGCCGGAACAGGTGATGCAGGAACTCCTGCCGAAGGTGCTCCGCCTGAAGCTGTACACCGTGCTGCTTGACTCTACGGCTTCGGAACATGCGGCCCGTACGATGGCCATGCAGATTGCCACGGATAATGCAAATGACTTGATACAGGAACTGACCTTGATTTACAACAAGAGCCGCCAGCAGGCCATCACGAATGAGCTGCTGGACATCGTGGGCGGGACAATGGCCTGACCCGGTGCGGCACTCTTGCACTGCATAAAAAAACGTATCGCTGCCTTTCGGCAGGATACGTTTTTTTTTGAACGAATAAACTAAAAATTTAATTATCTTAAAAAGAAAACATGAAATTCGCTTGGTGATTTATCTATATAACAACTTGGTTGTCACTTTGTTCAGTCGTTATTATTTTTTTTCTTTCCATTTTCTTCCCTTTTCTGCTTAATAGTTATGGAAGCTCACCCAGGTACCGTCGAGCTGGCATTCCAGACGTCCGTTACCGAGGCGGATGTTGTCCATGTAGGAGAAATCGCCGCCGCCGTAGTTGAGCCGGATGCTGGTGTAGAACGCATCGAACCAGTCCCACACGAAATCGTAGCGGTATTCTTCCCACCGTCCGTAGGCATCCTGCACGCGGAGGTAGTCTTCTCCCGTGCCGTCGGGATAGAAGCGCAGCACCTGGAAGCGGTGGTAGCCATAGTCGTCGTACCAGTCGTCCTGCCAGTCGGAGCTGCAGAGGTAGCCTGTGCGTTCGCGGTATTCCAGTGAGCCGTTTCCTAAATCCATTTCCACGTTACAAGACGGGAAGGCGAGCGTCAGTGTGAGCAGCATCGCTATATACATGAATTTTTTTGCCTTTGTTTTCATAACTCTGGGTGTTTTGGTTTCCTTCTGTGACAAAGGTATTTGGAAAAAAGCATACAAACGAATGATTTTTCCTATTCGTGGAGGGGAATTTCCCTACGGAGGGTAGGGATTGGCGCAAAAAAATCTCCTGCTTTCACCGTGGTTTGTCTTCCGGACGGGTAAAAACAGGAGATTCTATGTGGAAGTGGAGCCTATCGGATGCGGATTCTATTTCTGAAACAGCCTCCGAAAAACTCGGTTGGTCTGAGTCAGGAGTGTGTTCAAGACTTCTGCAACAGGGCAATCAGGGCATCGCGCCAGTCCTCGCCGTTGCGCGGACAGTATGTCTGGAAGCCCAGGGCGTGTGCCGCCTGTACGTTGCCGGGGCCGTCGTCCACGAAGAGCGATTCTTCCGGGTCGATGCCGGCATCAGTTATCAGGAAGTCGAAAATCCGCCGGTCGGGTTTGGTCACTCCAATCTGATAGGAGAGATACAGCTTGTCGAAATACTCGTTCAGCGGTTTGCCTTTGGGCGAGAATTCCGGACTGCAGGCCCAGTCCATCACGTAAGGGTTGGTGTTGCTCAGCACGAACAGCTTGTAACGCTTGCGCAGTTCCTTAAGGCAGTCGAGCAGGCGTCCGTCTACTCCCGTAAAGAAGCCCATCCATGCCTGGCGTGTCTCTTCCCAAGTGAGCGTGCGTCCGCAGAGTTCGCCCAGTTTCGTTTGAAATTCGTCTGCCGTAATCTTGCCTTCTTCCAGTTCCTGGAAGATACCCGTCTGGTGGTATTTGTCCAGACGCTGGTCGGCATCGGCCAGTCCCAGTTGCTTGAAAGCTTCGACCGCTTTCTCGCGGCTGATCGGGGCAATGACGCCTCCGAAATCGAAAATCAGGTTTTGTATCATTGTGTCGTTTTTATTTTCTCAGCATCAGGTTCTTGAATGAGCCGGGGTAGGGCGTTTCAAATTCCATGCGTTCGCTCGTGAGCGGATGGTAGAAGCAAAGCTTGAAAGCATGAAGCGCCAACCGTCCGAGGGGATCGGTCTCACAGCCGTAGCGTGCATCGCCCACGATGGGATGTCCGAGAGTCTGCATGTGCACGCGGATCTGGTTCTTGCGTCCCGTTTCCAACTGCAACTCCACGAGCGAGTAACCGTTGGCCCGCTTGATGGTGCGGTAGTGCGTGATGGAGAGCTTGCCTCCGTCGTCCACCGGTGAGGAACTGACATACAGCTTGCGGTCGGTGAGCCAGGAGCGTACCATGCCCTGGTCTTTCTCCATGTCGCCCATGACGATGGCCACGTAGCGACGGTCGTACACGATGTCGTGCCAGTTGTCGCGGAGCGTGTGCTGCGTCTTCTCGTCCTTGGCATACATCATGATGCCCGACGTCTCGCGGTCGAGGCGGTGCACCACAAAAATGCGGTTGTTGCGGTGTTCCCGCTTCACGTACTCATTGAGGATATGCTGTGCGGTACGTTCCTTCTGGTGGTCGGTGGCCACCGAGAGCAGTCCCTCTTTCTTCTCCACCACGATGAGGTATGCATCCTCGTACAGGATTTTCAGCATCGGGTGACGGAACTCGTGGTTGTGCTTTTCCCGGCTCACCTGCACCTTCATGCCCGGCTTGAGGGGATAGTTGTACTGCGTCTGGATGTTGTTGTCCACCATGACCACGCGGTTGGACAGGAGAGCCTTCACGCGTGTGCGGCTGATGCCCGCCATCTTCTTCATGAGGAACTCCATCAGTTCTGCCGGTTCGGTGACCGGATAGACCGTATATCTGGCGGCAGCCCGCGGAAGGGGACGCCGGCCGTTCGTATTTCTTCTTGCCACTTTGTGTATCGTAATCTTGGGTTAGTTATCAGTTGGGTAAATGCGGTGCGCTTAACGGCGGTCCAGGCGTACCACATTCTCCACATGGTGCGTGTGAGGGAACATGTCGACCGGCTGTACGGCGGTCACCTTGTATTTGCCGTCGAGCAGCTGGAGGTCGCGTGCCTGTGTGGCCGGGTTGCAGCTCACGTAGACGATGCGCTTCGGTTCGGCCGCCAGAATCACGTCAATCACGTCGTTGTGCATGCCCGCGCGGGGAGGGTCGGTGATGATGACATCCGGACGTCCGTGTTCCGCGATGAAGTCGTTGGTGAGGATATCCTTCATGTCGCCCGCATAGAACAGCGTGTTGTCGATGCCGTTCAGGGCCGAGTTCATCTTGGCATCCTCGATGGCTTCGGGCACATATTCGATGCCCACCACCTTGCGTGCCTGTCGTGCCACGAAGTTGGCGATGGTACCCGTACCCGTGTAGAGGTCGTACACCAGCTCGTTACCCGTGAGTTCGGCAAACTCGCGCGCCACCTTATATAAATTATATGCCTGTTCGGAATTGGTCTGGTAGAATGATTTCGGTCCCACCTTGAAGCGCAGTCCCTCCATCTCCTCGAAGATGTGGTCGTTGCCCTTGAACACCTCCACGTCGAGGTCGCCGATGGTATCGTTGCACTTGTTGTTGATGACGTACATCAGCGAAGTAATCTGCGGGAACTGGTCGGCCATGAACTGCAGGATTTCCTCCATCTTGCGGCAGTCGTCGTCGTTCGTCACCTTGCACTGCAACACCACCATCAGTTCGCCCGTAGACGAGGTACGGATCATGATGTTACGCAGCAAGCCTTCCTGCGAGCGCAGGTCGAAGAACGGGAAATTGTGCGCGTAGGCATAGTCGCGTACGGCATTGCGAATCTGGTTCGAGATATCGTCCTGCAACCAGCACTTGTCGATGGCCAGTACCTTGTCGAACGCTCCCGGGATGTGGAATCCCACCGCGTTCATCTGGTCGTACTTCACGTCCTGTTTCACCTCCTCTTCGGTGAGCCAGCGCTTGTTGGAGAACGTAAACTCCAGCTTGTTGCGGTAGAAGCGCGTCTTTTCCGAGCCTAAGATGGGACGGAATTCCGGCAGTTCCACCTTCCCGATGCGGGTGAGGTTGTCGAACACCTGTTTCTGTTTGTGCTTGAGTTGTTCCTCGTAGGAGAGACATTGCCATTTGCATCCTCCGCACACGCCGAAGTGACTGCAAAACGGCTCCACGCGCAGGGGAGATTTCTCGTAGAACTTTACGGCCACCGCTTCGGCGTAATGGTTCTTTTTGCGCTTCACCTGTAAATCAACTACATCGCCCGGCACTACATACGGGACAAACACTACCAGTTCATTCACTTTAGCCACGGCCTTTCCTTCTGCGGCTACATCTGTTATCGTTACTTTCTCCAGTAAAGGGAGTTCTTTCTTCTTTCTTGCCACGTTTTTTTAATAAAACCAATTTGGGAGCAAATTTAGACATTTTTCCTGACATTCTGCTATGTTTTGGAAAGAAGTTGATTTTGCAAAGTCTATATTGCAAAATATGTCGAAAAATATCTTTCTAAAATTTGGAATCTAATAAAATATGTCTAGATTTGCGTCCGTTGACCGATGAAAAACACGTTGAGTTAACCGACGAAAAACATTAAAATAACCTTATCAATAAGAAAACATGGAAAAGAAAAGAGTCTACACCTTCGGGAACGGACATGCCGAAGGAAAAGCTGACATGAGAAACTTGCTGGGTGGAAAGGGGGCAAACCTGGCCGAAATGAATCTGATTGGAGTACCCGTACCTCCGGGCTTTACCATCACCACGGAGGTCTGCAACGAATATTTTGAGAAAGGAAAAGACGATGTGGTTGCCTTGCTGAAGGACGACGTGGAGAAATCCATCAAGGGCGTGGAGAGCCTGATGAAGTCGAAGTTCGGCGATGTGGAAAACCCGCTGCTCGTTTCCGTACGTTCGGGTGCCAGAGCATCCATGCCGGGAATGATGGACACCATCCTGAACCTGGGACTGAACGACGAGGTAGTGGAGGGACTGGCCCGCAAGACTGGTAACCCGCGCTTTGCCTGGGATTCTTACCGCCGCTTCGTGCAGATGTACGGCGACGTGGTGCTGGGCATGAAACCCGTGAACAAGGAAGACATCGACCCGTTTGAAGCCATCATCGAGGACGTGAAGAAGGCCAAGGGAGTGCGTCTGGACAACGAGCTCGACGTGGACGACCTGAAGACGCTGGTGGTCCGCTTCAAGGAGGCTGTGAAGAAACAGACCGGACAGGAATTCCCGTCATGCGCCTACGAACAGCTGTGGGGTGCCATCTGTGCCGTATTCGATTCGTGGATGAACGAGCGCGCCATCCTCTATCGCAAGATGGAAGGCATTCCGGCAGAGTGGGGAACAGCCGTGAACGTGCAGGCCATGGTCTTCGGTAACATGGGTGAAACTTCGGCTACGGGTGTCTGCTTCTCACGCGACGCCGCTACCGGAGAAGACCTGTTCAACGGCGAATACCTGATCAACGCCCAAGGGGAAGACGTGGTGGCCGGTATCCGCACACCGCAGCAGATTACGAAAATCGGCTCTCAGCGCTGGGCCGAACTGCAGGGTATCTCGGAAGAAGAGCGTGTGGCCAAGTATCCTTCCATGGAAGAAGCCATGCCTGCTATTTATAAGGAACTCGACGAGCTCCAGACCAAGCTGGAAAACCATTACCATGACATGCAGGACATGGAGTTCACCGTACAGGAAGGTAAGCTCTGGTTCCTCCAGACCCGTAACGGAAAGCGCACGGGTGCCGCTATGGTACGCATCGCCATGGAAATGCTGCATCAGGGCATGATTGACGAAAAGACCGCCCTGATGCGTTGCGAGCCGAACAAGCTCGACGAACTGCTGCATCCGGTGTTCGACAAGGAAGCGCTGGGACGTGCCCGCGTCCTGACCCGCGGTTTGCCGGCCTCTCCGGGAGCTGCCTGCGGACGTATTGTCTTCTTTGCCGAAGATGCGGCTGAATGGCATGACGGCGGCCATCGCGTGGTGCTGGTACGTATCGAGACCTCACCGGAAGACTTGGCCGGTATGCAGGCTGCCGAAGGTATCCTGACCGCCCGCGGAGGTATGACCTCGCATGCAGCCGTTGTAGCCCGCGGTATGGGTAAGTGCTGCGTATCCGGTGCCGGAGCCATCAACGTGAACTACAAGACCCGCACGGTAGAAATCGACGGGGTAGTGCTGAAGGAAGGCGACTACATCTCCATCAACGGAACCAACGGTTATGTGTATGCCGGAGAAATCCCGACCCAGCCGGCCAAGCTGTCGGGCAACTTTGCCGAACTGATGGAACTCTGCGACAAGTATGCCCGCCTGAAAGTGCGTACCAATGCCGACACGCCGCGCAACGCACAGGATGCCCGCGGTTTCGGTGCCGTAGGTATCGGACTCTGCCGTACGGAACACATGTTCTTCGACGACGAAAAGATTATCGCCATGCGCGAAATGATTCTGGCCGAGGATGTGGAAGGCCGCAAGAAAGCCCTCGACAAGCTGTTGCCGTATCAGAAAGCCGACTTCAAGGAAATCTTCAAGACCATGGACGGACTGCCGGTCAACGTGCGTCTGCTCGACCCGCCGTTGCATGAGTTCGTGCCGCACGACCTGAAGGGTCAGGAAGAGATGGCCGAGGCCATGGGCGTGACCGTGGAATACATCCGCCAGCGTGTGGACAACCTCTGCGAGCACAACCCGATGTTGGGTCACCGCGGTTGCCGTTTGGGAAATACCTATCCGGAAATCACCGAAATGCAGACCCGTGCCATCCTGGGTGCCGCCTGCGAACTGAAGAAGGAAGGCTACGACCCGCATCCGGAAATCATGGTGCCGCTCATCGGTATCCTGTATGAGTTTGAGGCACAGGAAAAAGTGATTCGTGCTACGGCTGCCCAACTGTTCAAGGAAGAAGGCGTGGAAATCCCGTTCAAGGTGGGTACCATGATCGAGGTGCCGCGTGCCGCCCTGACTGCCGACCGCATCGCCTCACACGCCGAATATTTCTCTTTCGGTACGAACGACCTGACGCAGATGACCTTCGGTTATTCGCGCGACGACATCGCTTCCTTCTTGCCGGTGTACCTGGAGAAGAAGATTCTGAAGGTAGACCCGTTCCAGGTGCTCGACCAGAACGGAGTGGGACAGCTCATCGAGATGGCCGTTGCCAAAGGCCGTTCGGTACGCCCCGACCTGAAATGCGGTATCTGCGGCGAGCATGGCGGTGAACCGACTTCCGTGAAGTTCTGCCACAAGGTAGGCTTGGATTACGTGAGCTGCTCACCGTTCCGCGTGCCTATCGCCAGACTGGCTGCGGCGCAGGCTGCGATTGAAGAAAGTCTGTAAGCCTTAACGGCTTGATGATATAGGATTCAGGCTGTAACTTTCCTGCGAGGAGCGGGGAGTTTCAGCCTGAATTTGTACTTGAATTAAAAAACGTATAAAAAAGAAGAAGCGTTATACCTTTTTCATGTGTGTTGAATACCAATAATGAAAGAAATTTCTATAAATAAAACCAGAATCCAGAGATAAGAAGAGACTTACAACTGAGTCCTGTTTTTATTTATATAAAATTTTGGACAGTGTTCATTCATGCTTTCATAGATTGAGTGTCTTATATAAATCAAATAGCTTTTTGCTAAGTCGTGTTGTGTATCTTATATTGATGGGTAATAAACTGCCTTCAAAAATTTTTGATTGATGTTTAGAGTCTTCACATTTTACCATTCCTATATATTTACATAATTTTTCACCAATAGGAGATACTGCATCTGCTATAACCTTGGAGAAATATATTTCTCTTTTAAACAGTTCTATAATGAGTAGTATTAATGCATCGTATAAAAGTTTAAAAGCACCAGAATTATGATATTTAGGATGCAGGGCTACAGAACTTATATATAGATTATAGGTATCAGGTAAATCGTAAGTCTCTATATTTTCATCATTTATGGTTACATCTATGATTTCTCCCTTTTTAATAATTTCGTAAAGGGTATTATTAATAGGCATAGCATTGATATATCCTATAATCTTCTTGGTTTTTATATCCTCTAACATTACATAAATGTACTTGTTTTTTTTCCACCATTTTACGCAATTATCATAATTTCCTATATAAGAATCATTGTATACTAATTTATCTATTTCTACTGCTTCAAATATCATTTGGGGGGTTATCTCTTTTCCGCAATGAACTTTATATGTCGATTCATCTAATATTAGTTTGGTCTCATCGTTCGGTTCTGCTTCTTTCCCAATATTGATTATAATACTTTTTAAAAGAATATCATATTGTTCTTTTTCTCCTTTGAAATCTATCCAGTTTATATTACTAAGGTAAAACTTTTTTATTCCAGTTAAAGGCTCTTCCGATAATTTTAATAGGATGACGGGTTTCTTTTCTAAATCACAGCAGATGGTTATTTCTCTATCTACTTGGACTGATTTGTTATAATTCTCGGTAAAAAGTATTACCATTACTTTTATTTCTTCTAATGCATCTATTATATAGGGTGCCCATGTTGCACCTAAAGGAATGTCTCTTGAGGATATGAAACAGCTAAATCCATGTCCTTCTAGAAAGTTTACTAAAGATTCTGCCAATGGCCTATCTTTAGTTGAATAGCTTATAAAAACATCTTTTTTCATAATTATAAAATCAAAATTAGTGTTTAATATTATAAGTCGTAACTTGTGAATTGCAATAACATATGAAGCGTAGTAAATAATTTATACACAATGAATTTTTATTCTATTTCTAAAATATTAGAAAGGTGTTTCGCTTAATTTAAGGTGTGGTTGGATAAAATTAAATTAAGTGCTCGTGATGTGACCCTTTATGCTTTCTAATTTATTTTCATAAACAGTTATTTATTTGCTTTTATAACAAATATAGGGATTATTGTTTATATTTTCAAACATCAGTGATATTTTGTTTCTTTCATTTTAGTATTCATTTTTGTGGATAGAGATTTTGAGCGATATATATTTTGATTAGGTTTTGAAGCGGATTAGTCCTTAAAATGTCAAATCATTTTAAAAGCAATTCACGCGATTTAAAAACTGGCATATAACTCGTATCTTTGGTGGAAAATTCAGAAAAACATGATTGATACAGAATATTTGAAGCATTTTGAAGAGAGACTGCAGCAGAACGTGCTGCACTTGTGTACAACCGATGGGGTGCTCGACGGTACGCTCCTGTCTACCGAAGACCTGGACAAGCGCTGGCACGACCTGGCACCGGAATACATGGCCGATGCCGTGGAGCAGATTCGCGACTATCCTACGGTGTCGGTGGCCTGGGCAGCTTACCTGGGACTGGGTGTGGCCTGCCACTGGGACGAGGACTGGGAGGCTTGCATGAAGGCCACGTACAAGTCGTACTACGGGTCACAGGGTTTTGACGACATGGACGAGCACATCGTGCACGACCTGCTGGGCTTGCCGCTCGAAGGAGTGGAGGCTGTTCGTCTGGAGAATATCATTCGCCGGTGTGCGGAGTATGCGGTGGATGCCATCCGTCACGAGCAGATTGAGCCGCAGAGCCCGCGGGCCTTTCACGTGTTTGCCCGTGCCTGCCGGGTGATGTTCCGCACGGGGGCAGCTATCGAACTGAAACGCCTGGGCTACAAGTTCCAGAAAGTACAGTTCAGCCACTTCCCGGGAGGTATCCCGTGTTGAGAATCCGGCTTGGCAAATAGCTGGTAGTCAGCAGACTTTATAGCCATAAAAAAACGCCCTTACGTTTTCATTCAAACGCACTTGTGTTTTGGATAAAACGTAAGGGCGTTTTTGTGTAAATGCACTTGCGTTTCAGAAAAACGTACTTGCGTTTCTGGAAGAAGGCGTTTTCTTAATTTTTGTGTAGGAAATTTACGTTTTTTCAGGTTACGAACGAAGTAGAAAGGAGGTGTCCGCAGTCGGTCATTGGGCGTGACTTTACTCGGTGGAGGATGGGAGATAAAATGCTTGTAAATTTGTGCAGAAATAAATAAGATTGGCCCGAATATATAGCTTTGGTATCTTAATAAATGTAAAATTTAACGCGTATGTAAAGAAAAAAGGCTGGATAACCGAGCAAATGGATACGAATTTGTAATCTGTAGCAAGGGGATTTTATTTCGTTTGTTATCAGTGGATTATAATGGACGGCCGTGTCTGGAGATTCAAGAAAAAACACTTTTCCACGGAAAATTGATAGTGAAAAACTCGTGAACAACCTGTAGGGAAAATGGGTTTCTATAGACGAGAGTGTTTGATTTTAATTTTTAAATTTAACTTATGAAGAAAAATGTATTCAAAATGTCTGCTTTTGCGCTGATGTTGGCATGGGCAGGGTGTAGTAACGAAGAAATTGCCACAACTGCGCAAGGCGGAGATGACACATTATCTCCAGGAGAAGCGATTATTGAAATTAGTCTGACAAATGCCAATTCGCGTGCGGCACGTCCGGTGGGAAGTTCGGCTACCGCCAACAATGTGGACCATTACAAGCTGGTCATCTTGAAAGACGGTGTGGTGGCCGATGGTGTCACCGTGACCCATGTGGACGGTACGGCCGTGAGTGAGAATAATCCGATGGTTGAAAATGGAGCGGCTTGGGAGAATACGATATCCACAGAAAGTACAGGGGATACGAGCCGGGAAAATGGCCTTAAGAAAATCAAGCTGTCAGGTCTGACAGAAGGGCAGTACACGATTATTTCGTATGCCTATAACGGGGAGACAGATCCGTATGCCTCTACTTTGGCGGAGAGCACAGGTACTTATACGACTGTCACTAAGCTGACCGGTTTCGAGGTAGAGGAACTGTTTGCCGGTTCAGTGAAGGTATCTGCCACGGAAGATGGCAAGTTTACCACACAGCCCAAGGTGACAATGGAGCGTCAGGTGGCCGGTATGCTGGCTTACTTCATGAATGTGCCTGCCTACGTCAACAACGAGAAGGTAGAAAAAGTGGTGGTGCGAGCCAACCGTGAAGCCAGCGGCTTTACTTTCCCTTCGACAGCCGATTTGAATGGTAAGTGGGATAGTGATAACTTGAAAGCAACTGACCTGCTGACGTTTACCATGAAGACGGCCACTAACTACGCTGATGCGAAGGTAGGGCAGACCTATACCTTCAATGCGGCAGGTGGAGAAGGCAAGAAATACCAGCTGGCGGATGATATGCCAACAAATGAAGCTCTGAAGTGTGTGGACAATTCGCTGTTTGGTGGACGTTTTATTTTGCCTTATGAGTCACACGAAGCCAGCCAGACCTTGAGCATCCACATTCTGGGAGCGGAAGATAAGGAACTGAAGGCACTGAATGTGACCATCGAAAAGACTCCGAGCGATGGAGACAAATATCAGTATGACATCCGCCGCAACAATTTCTACTCCATCGGTAAGAAGCTGTTTACAGACAATACGGAGGGAAAGGATTCTACTACTCCGGAGGCTGTACCGGGTGAGGAAGACAAGGATGCGCCCATCGATTTGTCAAAGTCGGACGAGTTGATTGTCACCTTGAACGATGCATGGGGCGTGATTCACAATGCGGGCGTAGAGTGATGTAGCGCTTCAAACTCCGTGACAAGCTGCTGGAAGTGTGGCGGTAAATAACGCATCGTCTGGGCGTGCAGGGCAAGGGGAATGCCGTAGAACGCTTCAGCGATGCTGCCCGTGATACAGGCCAGCGTGTCGCTGTCGCCGCCCAGTGAGACGGCGTTGCGGATGCAGTCTTCAAAATCCGTTCCGTCCAGAAAAGCACGGATGGCCTGAGGTACGGTACCCTGACAGGTAGCGTCCCACCCGTACGAATCACGGATACCGTCGCAAGTGAAATTCAGGTTGTAGCCGAATTTTGCTTCGACGGTATTTTTTATGTCCTCCTTACTCTTCCCGTTCCGGGCCAGGAAGATGCAGAGGGCCGTGGCCTGCGCTCCCTTGATTCCTTCGGGATGGTTGTGTGTGCAGGCAGCGGAGAGGCGTGCCGCTTCCAGGGTCTCTTCTTCGGTGCGGAATGCCCATCCCACGGGACCTACACGCATGGCCGAGCCGTTGCCGCAGCTGCCGTAGGGGAGGAGCTTTCCCGTCTGCTGTCCTTGCCGGAGCCATTCGCGGAAGCGTCCGCCGAAACCACCCAGCGGACACGGGTAGCAGGTGGCATAGCGGAAATAATACTTCGCACAGTCCCCGCCGTGCAGCAGCCAGTCGGCCGTGGCGAGAGTCAGGATACTGTCGTCGGTATATCCCTTTTGCGGGGTGAGGAGGGGGAATTGCTTGGTCTTGATGTTATGGAACTCGTAGACACTGCCTACGATGTCGCCGAGGATGCTTCCAATCATGAGGTAAAAATATCAGGTTACAAAATTTCTCTGGCAATCCACGCACAGGCTTCTGCATCGGCCAGGGCATGGTGATGTTGTTTCAGGTCGTATCCGCAGAGGGCGGCCACGGTGTGCAGCTGGTGGTTCTCCGCCCACGGGAAAGCGCGGCGGGAGGGACCCAGCGTGTCATAGAAATCATAGTCGGGATAGTCCATCTGGTAGACCCGGAAGACGGCTTTCAGGCAGCTCTCGTCGAACGCTTTGTTGTGGGCCACGAGGGGGAGTCCTTCAATCAGCGGAGCCACCTGTGCCCATACCTGACTGAACACGGGTGCGCAGTCGGTATCTTCGCGGGTGAGTCCGTGCACCTGCGTGCAGAAACGGCTGTAGTAGTTGGGCTCCGGCTGGATGAGCGAGTAGAACGTGTCGGTGATTTCCCCGTGGCGTACCACCACCACGCCCACACTGCATACCGAGCTGCGGGCCCCGTTGGCGGTTTCAAAATCGATGGCGGCAAAGTTTTCCATGGCCTTTTTCGTTGGTTTGGATACAAAGGTACATAGAATTTGTCGATACCCTTCCATCTGGGATTCTATTTTTGTGTATCTGTCGGTGATTCCCATCTGGCTCGACAGGGGCGTGATTTCATGACGTTCAGCCGGGCAGGCCGATAATTCAAGGTAAATGCCATGCCCCGGTTTCACCGGGGGTACACGTTGCGATACATGTGGTCTATTTGTGCATGATATTCCAGACATTATAACAATGATACATAGCCGCTTGTAACAAATTTGTTACCTGATACATTCTTTTTGAGCTTTCCATTTACCCAAACCTTAATGGTTATTAAAGTATTACCGTCTTTGCATCTTGCGTCTATTGAAAAACCATCACCTTCTGACTCAAATGTTTTATCATAACTGTTTTTTATAACTACGCCTGTCTCTCCACCATCCTTTGTTCCATAGATTCTGACTGGTTCATCTGAATTTGTTTCTACTTGTACACGGACAGTGTTTAAATTAGGGGTGTCTTTGGAACATGCCTGGCACATAAAAAGACACAAAAAAACGATTATCAATGCAGACAGGTTTCTACATGCAATTCGATTTGTTTTCATTGAACAGTATTTTAAGTATTATTGATAATTTAATTCTTTAATATTATGATGTTATGCTACGACACTAAGTAATAGCATAAAAAATGAGTTGTTTTACAGTTCAGACTAAATCAGTTCAGATATAGTCATAACAAAAGAACAGTTATTTCGCGACCGAGTTATGTGGTGCAAAAATAAGTAATTTCCTCTCAGGAACCATTGGTAATACCTGATTATACCTTTGTAAAATAAGAAAATAAAATACCGATAATCAATGCTATTCAAGAGAAGTGATTTGTAATTCAAAGTAAATCTATTGTAATGTGAAAGAAAAGCTATGATATCAGCCCCTTTCTGAACAATTTCCAATCATTATGAAGATAGTCTGTCCTTTATGGGAAATTATGTGAAGGTCGTTTTTGAGCCATGGATAAAACAGGATGGCATTGAGACGATTTGAAACGGAAGAAAAAAACGTAATTTGTTGGTTGTCTGATTTGTGTTTTGTATATTTGTAAAAACGCGATTTCTTATGAAGAAACATCTTGCAATCAAGACCTTGTTGCTGATATTCTTGTGTCTCTCAACCTTATCAATGGCAAATGCTTCATCTTTCGTGGTGGGCCGCATTTATATGAAAAACGGTTCCGTCATTGAATGTACAGAAAAGGATAGAATCAAGCTTCCGAAACGCTCGGGCGATGCGGTCTTTCTCCGAAATGCATACCGAAAGAACGAAGTAAAGGAAAGGTTCAAGGCCGACCAGATTGATTCCATCATTGCCAGGCATCCCGCTACACCGGAACATGTCCACAAATTCGTTCCGTCGGAAAGCCTTGGGTGGCTGTGGATTTATTTCGAGACGCCCTGCATCTGTGTAGGTGTCTATTCTGCCAAAGGTTATGGAATCGGTACCAATGGGGGGATTCTTATTTTGCGGAGACAGAGGCTTCTGTTTCATTCTAAAACCGCTTATTGTCTGAAAAAGGCGGGAGACGATGATTTTGTGGCGGTTGGAAAGGCTTCCGGCAAGGCAAACAACACATTCCGGGAAAAAGTGGCCGAGTATGTCAGTGATGACCCGAAAATGGCTGATGCTATTCTTAACTCAAAGACTCGACGAGACAAGACGCTATTGATGCTCGAGAACTACAAACCAGGCGAGTAACGTAACTTTAATCACCTATATTATGAAACACTATTTATTATCATTCCTATTTGTGATGGCTGCCATCTGTACCACCCAGACGGCAGGTGCCATAGAATCTGATGATGAGAGCAGACATGTGGTTGTGACACTTCAGTCGGGAGAAAAGATTGAGGGCTATCTCACCCAGGGATGGCAGCCTGAAAATTCGATGTTCAAGAAGGTGAACTTTTCGTTCAAGATGGCCAGTACGCCCGATGGCAAGGAAGCTGTCAAATATACAGCCGACGAAGTCGTGAGCATTGACTACGTGGAAGCAACCGAAAGCTATCCCGACGGGCAGCGCTGGGAATCTCATCCGCTTGCCAACCCCAGTTTCAAAAGCCGTTTCCACACCACGCAGCAATTTTTCTGTGTAGACAAGGTGGGAAAGAATGCTACCACATACTGGTGGAGGGTTTGGGCTTCAACCGGGCGGAACTTATCGCGTCGGGAAATATTGACCTATATGGGAGTTCGTTTCCACAACGATCCGGAAGGAATCGTCTATACCTATCCGTTGGTGAATTCGGTGTTGACGAGGGATAAATATCCCGGTCTGGAAGATTTCTACATGGAGTGGTTTAAAGGTCCGGAAGGAAAAGTTCACGAGAAAGAATCCGAAGAAAACGATGCATGGATTCTCGACATGTATGATGCCTATCTTGAGAAGATGGGAGAGGAAGCCGCCAATCTGCCATACCCCACAAAGGCTAAGAAGAAATAGAATATCTGACAAGACATCTTGCTTAAATTCTTTGGGAGTGAAGAATTATGACTTGAGAAAAGATGAGATGTATTTTGATACTGATGATTATATGCATTACCTTTCCCCTTCAAATAGGAAAAGGTAATGCCTCTGTTTCACAAACTGCTGATGTGGAATCTGCTGTTACCATACGAATACACAAAAAAATATATTTTGTTGTTCAATTATTTAGTGGATTCACAGAAGACGGATTGCTTGGTAAATCTCTTCTTGTAGAAAACAACAAGAAAGCTATTGCAAATGTAAATTTTCCTTCTTCTGAAGATATAAAGAATTTTAGTGTGAATATAAAGAAACACAAAAAAGGGTTTATTCTTGAATGTCTTTATGGTGGAGGTAACAATTTATACGGTCGCCATTTTTATTTCAAATGCGATAAAGATAGCATGTATTTATATAAAATTATAGGGACGCATACCACACCGAACTCAGATAAGATAATAACTGAGAAAAAATATATGCAACCACGAATTGATGTCAGAGATTTTAATATTCTAAACTATTTGGAAAACACTCCGTAAGTTATTGTATTAATCCATGAATGAGTATAAAGTAATTGATAATCTTCCTTTCGGGTTCGATTTCCAGAATCGTTCCCGAAAGGAACTGATAAAATATTCAGAATGGTTCTATCAAAATAAAGAACTGAGAATGGTCGCACTTAATCGTGCTGTTGAACAATTTACAGGCAAAATGTGGCTTCAAGATTGTTCTGTCCGTTCTCTGACAGAATTAAACTCGTTTTTATTGAATAATATAAAGTCTGAAAGTCTTTCAAAGCAAGAATTAGAAGAGAAAAGAAAGACAGTACCGGCTTATATAACTATCCAGGATTGGGATTTAACTGTAGAGTCGCGTTCATTGTTGATAGATGCGGGAATTTATTGGGGAGAAGTGATCATACATAACAATAGTGCCTTACACTGGGAGCAGTTCTTGTCAAGGAATAAAAATGACAATGACTATGGCCACATGGTCATTATGTTGAAAAATTCCCAACGAATAAATCCTATATGGTTAATGTACATACAAGGCTTGAAGATTGTAAAAGGAACAGTCTCACAGACATTTCTGAATGATTTATATTCCATTTGGACAAGCTATATTTAATAACAGCGGAGCGGAGATATTCTATAAGCTATAAAAATGGAGGAAAAGCGAAAATAATGAAAATGATAAGAATATTAGAATAGACATTATTCGAATGAAGGTAAATATTCGATAGGTTTCGATACCTTGGTTCGTCATACAGCTGATATACAAGATTGAATCCTTAACCGAATAACCTTGAATCGATTCAATGAGGGCGTTTGTTCTGACCATTCGAAATCCAGGACCTCCGATTTCCATTTCGTCCTCACCGTTAATATAGAAATTGTTGTATCTGTCGATTTGGATGGAAACATCTTGCGGCAGGCGGACTGGATTAAAAATTATCGGGCTTAGTCTATAATATCGGCCGTTGTAATCTGCCACTAAGAAAAGCACACAGGCACTGGCTATGACTGTTGTTTCTCCACTTTCACCTCCTGAATGTTCCGCAGCTCGTCACTGAAGTTGACACCAACCCGATAGACCGTGCGGTTGTCCTTGGCAAAAGGAGTGGCATAGCCTTTCTCCCGGATCTGTGCCAGCGCCTCGTCCGCGCTGCCGTTCAGCTTGAATTCCATGACGTACACGTAGTCTTGCGTTTGGAGCACCAGGTCAATCCGACCGCGGCTCGTGTGGTATTCCACCTGCACGTAGAATCCCATTAGCTTGAAGATGATGTACAGGATGTTCTGGTAGTGCACCTCGCGGTCGCGGGCCAGCTCGTAGGGGATGTCGGCGAACATCGTCTTCAGGCGGTCGAAGAAATCGTCCACCTTGCCCGCCATCACTTCCTCCACGAAGCACTGAATCTGGTAGGGTGACTTGCTCACGCTCACCGATGCGTAGTTTGGCAGCAGGAACTTGAAGAAGCCCTGTTCCACTTCCCGGTTGGGGAAGCCCAGCGTGTAGTTCTCGAACATCTTGTTGTAGCCCTTGATGGTGAGGTAGCCGCTCTGGTAGATGACCGGAATCGGGTCGGTGGAGGCCGTGTCGATGCTGTCCAGCACCGGCTGGCTGGTGACGATGTGTTCCAGGTCCTCTATCGGATAATGGTGGAGCTTGAGCAGTTCGACGAGGTAGGTGGGCGTGCCCGTCTCAAACCAGTAGCTGCCGAACTTTTTCTTCGCAAAGGTGTTCAGCAGGCTGAACGGATTGTACATGCCCACGGCATTTTCCGTGAAATGGTAGCCGTCGTAATTGGCTTGCAGTTCCGTGCAGGTCTCTTCGTAACTTATTCCCGTAGCCGTGGCCAGGGCGTGAATATCTTCTTCAAAATACGCATGCACTTCCTTCTCGCTGATGCCGCAGATTTCCACATAGCGGTCGTCCATGGAAATGTCCATCAGGTTATTCAAATCGCTGAACACGCTGACTTTGCCGAACTTGGTCACTCCCGTCAGCAGGGCAAAGCGGATGCAGCCGTCCATGGACTTCAACGCCCCGTAGAACGCCTTCAGGGTGCTGCGGTACTCGTTCTGCAAGGCTTCGTTGCCGATGGCCTGCAGCATGGGCTTGTCGTATTCATCGATGAGAATCACCACCCGGCGGCCTGTCTGCTCGCATGCACGGCGGATGATGCCTTGGAAACGCCGGGCCACCCCAATCTCGGCAGAAGAAGCTCCATAAAGCGCTTCCCAGTTTCGTACGTTCTCTTCCAACACATTGGTCAGCGATTCCGGCGAATCGTATTTCTGCGTATTCAAATCCAGGTGCAGCACCGGATACACCGTCCAGTCCTTCTCCAGTTTTTCCAGCGCCAGTCCCTTGAAAAGTTCCTTCTTTCCCTGCGCGTAGGCTTCGAGGGTCGACAGCAGCAGACTCTTGCCGAAACGTCGCGGACGGCTCAGGAAATAGTAACTTCCTGTGTTAAACAACTCATAAATCAAGGCAGTTTTATCGACATATTCGTAACCGCCCAAAATCACTTTCTCAAAGTTCTGCACTCCTACCGGATATAGCTTGCTCATAACCACTGGATTTTGATTCTACTGCGAATGTAGTCATTTTAGACGAATATTCAAATAACCAGCTTCTTTTCGGGGAAATCTTCTATTCCTTTCCTTTGCTGGACATTTTACGCTTACACTAAAAAAACAGAAAATAAGCCGGAAAATTTGTCATTATATTTTCTTGGTCTATATTTGTGAAACCATAAAATCTAATCGACATGAAAATTCCAAACCAGCTTTTACTGAACCTTTTTTCCCTATTTCTCTTTCAAATAACTTTTACGGGATTTCAATTTTTTCATGCGATGGGATAGGGGTATTTTGACCTTCCCGCGTCCTTATAAAAAGATGAAAGTTCCAAAACTTCACTAGACATAACTAAAAATAACAAGTATGAAAGCAAAGAACTTATCAGGAATCTTTGTGCTGTTCCTGTGTACACTCAGCCTTATCGGCTGCCACGAAAAAGACGAGTTTAAAGATCAGGTGGAAACCATCCGCATGTATGTGTCTGCCGAAATAAGTACGTATGTTCCTTGGGGAAGCGACCGACCGGTTGAATGTATGCTTGTCAAAGAAGAGGGGAGACCGGAATATTCGAACCTCTCCTTTAAAGGAATCACCGGATTTACGTACGAGCAGGGACATGAATATGTCTTGAAAGTAGAAAAACAGACCTCGGTCGCCCCGCTGGCTGACGGTACCCGTGTCAGATACAAGTTGCTTGAGATTATGCAGGACACTTCCATCGCTCCGTCGTCTCCGCAATGGACTTTCCTCATTGATGACCGCAAGGAATCCGATATAGACCTCAGTACTTCCTATTTGGGCATACAAATATGGCCAGCTTTTGCCCATCGTCCACACATTTATGTAGGAGCAGTCTATCGGGAAAGCGCGTTTGCCACTTCCTTCGACAGGGAGGTTACAGACGAAAAGAGACCTATAGACCTGACATTCAGTTTTTCCAATCCCTATTATCTCACCACCATGGAGAAGGTCAGACATTTTGAGTACTTGAAAAAAATTAAGGAAGCGATAAACTCGGAGGAATATGCAAGTTATATGACTCCCGGTCGTCCTTATACCGCACAGCTGGCCGAAGTGAAAAGTCTGGAAGGCCTGAGTGGCTGCTTCATGGAAAACCAGACATTTAGCCGCACACTGGAAGATATCTGCCGACAGAAGTTCGACATGAAAAAGGTAAAAAGCCTGACAGTCGGCAAGGTTGTTTTCAAAGGTTTCACGGTATCGATGGATATGCCGGCCGACGGACTGTTCGTGAATGTGCCGTCCAATCTGGACGACCTGGTGTGTGTATGTGGACTGACTTACGGGACGAGCGCTTACTTTGTAATAGCCAGCGAGTCTCCTTATGAGGATGTGTTATCGGCCTTTAAAGGTGCATTCGTGCGTGAATACAGCCAGCCCCACGGCACCTTACATACAGCCCAAATCGTTTTGCTGACGGCTTCGGAGGTGGACCAGAATGCCATAGTCAATGATTCGTTTGATGCTTTGGCAGATTATCTGAAGAGTCCTTTCCGAGATGGAAAAACCTACGGGTATCCCATCTTTTGCAGGGGACAGTATGTAAAAGACAACAGTTTGTTTGTCAAAAGAAAAGAATAATGCCTGGCAGGCATAAAAAATTTATAGGTGGGTTTTATGATCTATATCTTATTTCATATTAAGTATTGTATGTACATATTTATCAAAAATATTGCATATATGTGAGGAGATAGATGTGTTACTTCCCCAGATGACATAATATTTTTGCCACAATAGATTTATCGAAAGTTTGTTTCTAAGTTCTTGGTCACTACTGCCATTGTAGAGAATAGGCTTGATTAACCAAATTTTAAAGGGAGAACCAGACAGCAATATGCCGAGGAAGATTCTCCCTTTTTAATATTTAGTTGATTTCGAGGAATAAAAAAGCTAATGTAATACAGTGAATTTGTGGAATAAGCGTATTTTTACGGTACAATAGAAAAATTATATGAAAAAAGAACCGAATCAACAACATACAAGCGATTACAGCCGATTTATGTCCGGAGAATATTGCAACAGTCTGAATCCGGAGGTACTCGAAATGATTTTCAATACCAAAGCCTGTCTTGCCAGACTTGACAGCCCAGATTTAGACTATATAGAGAGAGCCGGTATTTTAAGGAATATGCTTGGAAGCATAGGCCAGCAATCGACAGTCGGACGTAATTTTTTATGCCAGTGTGGAAAGCATATTTTCATTGGGGATAAGTCTGTCATTAATGACAACTGTACAATGATGGATGAAAATCATATCCATATAGGAAATCAGGTTTTGATTGCCCCGAATGTACAGTTCTATACGGCTACACATCCGGTAGACTATAACGAAAGATTTGTCGAGAATTGGGATGAAGGTTCGGGTGAACTCTTTTTCCGTACACGATCTCTTCCGATTACAGTAGAGGATAACGTATGGATTGGTGGTGGCAGTATAATTTTGCCCGGTATAACCATAGGAGCAGGAAGTGTGATTGGTGCTGGTAGTGTTGTGACAAAGTCAATCCCGGCAAACTGTGTTGCCGTTGGAAATCCATGTAAGGTAATCCGATACCTGAGAACTATTTATAAAATCCGGACACTTGCGGAAAACGATATACCTTTGATGAGGGATTTGTTCCGTACGACCGTGTTAAATGTAAATACAAGGGACTATACCGAAGAAGAAGTGAAGGACTGGGCATCCTGCGGAGACAATGAGGCACGATGGAAAGAACTCCTTGCTGACAACCAGTATATAGGAGCATTCAATGAATGCAATGTTATGGTCGGTTTTTCGTCAATAAACAAAGACGGCTATCTGCATTCCATGTTTGTGCATAAGGATTTTCAACATAAAGGTATTGCGACGCAACTCCTCTCGGAGGTTGAACGAATTGCCGGGCAATATGGAGTTAGATACATTACATGTGAAGTCAGTTTGACCGCCAGAACATTTTTTGAAAAAAACGGATACGAAATTATCAAAATACAGAAGTACAAGGCGAACAGATTGGAACTGACCAATTTCGTAATGCGTAAGGTGTTGAATAATAAATAATCTTAGTTAAATATGGGAGGTTTCAAACTGTATGAAGAGTTTATTTATGATATCCAGCAAGTAAGAATAGTATTAACCAGATAAATTTTAAAATGAATAAAAGGTTTATAGTATATTGCTTACTTCTATTGTCTTTACGTGGTGTTTCTTTTGGGCAAACATTGAGTTCATACCAGCAAATGGCCGATTTTGACACTTTATGTGCAAAATTGGAATATGTGCACCCGGATCTTTATCTTTATCAGCCAAGAGAAGAGTATGAAAACAATAAAGCAAAGATTAAGGCATCCCTGACTGATTCCATCAGCATATCCGACTTTTATCTGAAAGTAGCTCCTTTTGTGGCTAAGATAAAGGATGGCCATAGCATGATGCTGCCTCCTATTACCAATGACCTCATTGCGCATGCAAAGAAAGATGGCAATACCATGCCATTGCGAATTAAAGCGGCTGGAGATGTCTTTATTGTAGATTATCCGGTGGTTGATAATTCCGGAATAAGTGAAGGTGATGCGATTCTCAGTATCAACGGTATCAGGTCAAAAGATATACTTGAGGGGATGTATGGCCTTTGGGGTTCGGAGAAGGATGATGGAATAAAAGAAGGCAGCGTAAACGCTTATTGGTCTCCGTTGTTATGGTACATGTACAGATGGGGTGAGTCGTATGAGTTTACGGTAAAACGTGGTGATAAAATTAAAGAGATACGTTTGGAAGGAGTGCCGCAAAGCGTGGCTTTGAAGGTCATCAAGGAAAGGCAGTCTCAGGTCCAGCCAGAGAGTTTTGCCTGCAAGTTCTCTTCCGATGATACAAAAGCAATTCTTACCATTCGTAATGTGTATCAGGAAACAGAGTTGAAGGCGTTCTGTGATTCTGTTTTTAAGGAAATAAATCGCAGAAAAATACCGGAGATAGTCATTGACATGCGTAATAATACAGGCGGTTCAAGCAAGTGCGTGGAAAGACTCATTTCTTATTTCCCACATCCGGATTATTCGCTGTATTCAAAAAGCCAGTTAAAGGTCAGTGCATATTCTAAAGCCTATAATAAAGACAGACATCCGGAAATATACAGTCAAATCTGCAATTTGCCGGATGGAGAACTTTTTGAAATAAAAGATACTCCAGTCAAAAGTAATTTGGAAGATACGAATCTATATCACGGAAAGATAACCATTCTTGTAAACAACAAGACTTATTCCGGCGCTTCCACTTTTGCGCACACAATGAAAAATTTAGGCATTGCGAATGTGGTAGGAGAAACAGGATGTCCTGCTGTCTATTTCGGTAACTATCTACATTTTACATTACCGGATTCCAAGATAGATTATTATATCAGTTTCGCTAAGTTCTATGAATAACCCACTGTTTACGATATGAAAAAATGTATGATTCTTTTTGCCTTGCTCATGGGCTGTTTTTGGGCAAAGGCGCAATCGGTTGTTCCGCAGGTCAATGAAAACGTGGAACTGATGAGTATCTTGTCCCGCATGGCCGGATTTCAGGAATATCACATGGATATGGCAGGGCAGTACATAAAAGACATGGACAGCTATTTTAAGGATAATACTGCGCATCCGGCAGTCCGGTACATGAAAGAACTCAGAAGCAGGTATGGCATCTCTTTTGATGCGGTCATGTCCATGGCTATCCATCTGGACAATCGGAACGGTATTCTTTCATTGATAGAGGAAGACGTCCCCACCTTGGACAAAAGATGGAAGGGAGTGGATAAGGATGAGTTCTTGTCTTATCTCAACAGCTTTTATAAGGATACAAACTTCAATGCGTTTTTCAAAGCCCATAAAAGCCTTTATGAAAAGGGAATCAAGTCTTATCAAGACAATGTCATCAACCATTTTGATATAGACTGGTATCCTCGTTTCTATGGCAATGAACCACAGGAAGTTTTTTCGGTGATCATCGGTTTCTGCAACGGTGGAGGAAACTATGGAGTAGACCGGCAGGTAAAAGGGAAAAAGAAGGAAGTCTTTGCGGTGGTAGGCTATTACGTGGATAAGGAAGATACGCCTATGTATAGCAAGGAATATCTGCCGACACTGATCCATGAATTTAACCATTCTTTCATCAATCATTATCTGGATGAAGACAAATACTCTGCACACGTAACAGAACTTGAGCCTGCTGCCTTGGATTTGTTCAAGTCTTCACAATGGAGCATGTCGAGACAGGCATACAATAACTGGAAAACCATGGTCAACGAGTCGCTTGTCCGCGCGGCTGTGATCTGTTATATGCTGGATAAGGCATACAAACCAGAAGAAGTAAGGAATGAACTGTTGGAACAGATGCAACGAAACTTCAGGTGGATGCCGGAATTGGTGAGCCTGCTGAGGAAATACGAGAAAGAACAGGCAAAATATGGGAACTTTGAGAATTTCTATCCGAATGTGATAGACTTTTTCAAAGGATATGCTCAGAAGGAAAATGAACGATTTGAGGCAATAAAGTAGAATCTGTTTTTCCCGTATGCCGCAGATGCTTTTCCCTTTTCGCCCGGAAAAATGCCTGTCAAACACACAATCACTTCTTCCAGGAAGAAATCTTGTTTCATCTTCCGGTTGAGGAAATGCACTATCCTGTTTCGGCGAAGTTTGGCAAAAATCTTTATCCTTTGATACGTTGAAGATAGAAATTAATTTCTTAATTTTGAGAGGTCAGTTGCTGACTTTTATATTTTGATTTGCATACTTTTGACCTTAAAATAGACATAGGATGAAACAAATCTTGATTCTTTTGTGTGCTCTGTTAGGATTGAGCAGTTGCCAGGGTGGAAACTCCACCCAAATAGACAACCGGACGGTGAAACAATTCGATGTGGCCCGCTTCATGGGTAAATGGTATGAGATAGCCCGCTACGACCATCGTTTTGAAAAGGGGATGAGCCGTGTGACGGCTACTTATACTTTGCTTCCGAATGGGCGTATCGAGGTACTGAACGCGGGATACAAGGACGGAAAATACAAGGAAATCACGGGCAAGGCGAAACAGCCTGACCCGAACGACCCCGGTAAACTGAAGGTATCGTTCTTCCTGTGGTTCTATGCCGATTACTATGTGCTCGACATCGACCCGGACTACCGCTATGTGCTGATTGGCAGCAGCAGTGACAAGTATCTCTGGATTATGAGCCGGGAAGAGAAACTTCCTGACGATGTGCTTCAGCAACTTCTTGACGAGCTGCGGAAACGCGGATATGATACGGACCGGCTGGTGTTCAATTGATGGAAGGATTTCAATAGCGGAAAGCGCTTGTAATACAAAAAATCTCCTGCTTTACCCATTTTTACGAAGGCAAAGCAGGAGATTTTTTTTGTGGGTTTCAATCGATGGGATTGTCACTTTCATACCCCGGTATTGAGGCACTATTTCGCGGTTGGTGTCTCAGGCCCGGAAGCCGATGCGGCGTGTGGGCTGCGGTTCCAGTTTCAGTACCCGGTTGCCGCAGAGGTGATGGCTGGCAGCTTGTACGTCTTCCATCTCGATGGTACGGAACAGGAGGGTGTCATCGGGTAGGGTAGGTAGCGACATAATGCGTCGGGCCATGCTCTTGATGAGGCCTTGCTCTATCAGGTTGTGCACCCAGCGCCCGTTGCCGAAATGTTCGTCCCGGTGGTTGGTAGCTTCCACGATGAGGCGGTACAGGGCCTCGTCTGCGGCAGGCGTCAACTGGAAATTCTGTTTCTCCAGGTAGCGGTGCGCCATCTCCCGCAGCTCGTCCGCCGTATAGTCGTCAAAGTGGAATTGGAGCGGGAAGCGGTCCTGCAAGCCCGGGTTGATGCGCATCAGCAACTGCATCTTGTCCTCGTAGCCGGCCAGGATGACAATCAGGTCGGGATTGGGTTCCGAGAGTACGGGGAGCAGGGCATGGATGACTTCCTTGCCGAAATCCCTTGTTTCCTCCCGGGTGGTGACCAGCGTGTAGGCCTCGTCGATGAAGAGTACGCCGCCCCGTGCCTCCTGGATGGCTTCTTTGGTCTTCTTTTCCGTCTCACCGATGAATTCGCCCACGAGGTTCGTGCGGCAGGTCTCCACGGTATGCCCTACGGAAAGCAGTCCCATCCGGTGGTACATCTGTCCGATGAGCTTGGCCACCGTAGTCTTTCCCGTACCGGGATTGCCGAGGAACAGCATGTGGTGACGGTTTTCCAGCGAGGTGTCGAGTCCCAGTTCCTGCCGTTTCTTGGTGAAGCGGGCCAGCATCCGGGCTTCCTCCAGGTCTTCCTTCAGACGCGCCAGTCCCACCATCTCCTGCAAGGCTTGTTCGGCATCGAGAACCTCTTCGGTGGATGCTTGCGTTGGCTGGTCGTCAGAATCATCCAACTTGAGGTTATCGGTTTCTTCCGTTGAGAGATTATCGGTTCCTAAAAGTATGTCTTCCTCGTCAAACGGTAGGGCAAGCAAGTCGGCCGGAGTCTCTTCATCCGGGTCGGCATCGGCAGGGCGGTCGGGAGTATAAATCGTGTTCTGCTCAGTGAAGAGCCGTTCCATTGCCTCACTGTAGGTCCGCAGCTGGCAGGTGGCCCCTAGTGCCCCATAGAAGATGAAGCGGGGACCAGAGGTACCGGTCTGCTCCAGCCATTCTCCCAGCAGGTCGAGCAGGAGAGTATCCTGGTCGGAGTAAGTCAGGTAGGGCACTTCTACCACTACCACCTTCTTCTGGCTGATTTCCTGCTGAAGCTGAGGCCATTTCAGAGAACCGTTCAGCAGTTCCCGCAAAGAGAAATGATAGCAGGATGACGCCCGCTTCTCACAGAAATGGAAGGCCAGCAGACGGATGGCACAGGCACGAGCCTGGTCGCCCGTCACGAGCAAGTGGGGCACGGGAAGCTGACGGCTGTCGAGGGCATGGAACAGCTCGATGAACTGCCGGATGAAGTTGCCGTCGCTTCCCTCTCGTAGCAGTCGGTCGAACAAGGGCAGGAAGCAGAATTTCTCGGCAAAGTATCTTTCTTCCGGACGGGTCTGGAAATCCTCCACCTCGGCCTTGTCCCAGCGTTCGTAGCCGGCATAGAGTTCCACGAGGGCCCATCCCATTGGGTGCCCATTGCGGTAGACATAGATGCGGTAGAGGCCGACACCCCATACCTCATCAGAACAAATGTCGAAGCGGACTTTGCGGAGATTTTTTCTCGGCAGTTCGCGGGCATCGCAACCTAAGAAGCGGTATTCGTCGGAATATACACGGATGGAAAGTTCCTGTGTATCGGTAAAGCCATCGGGATGAGAGAGTTCCACAGCGAGGTGGTTCTGAGCATATTCGGGAGCATAAAGTTCTTCAGAAAAAGTGCGGGAAACACGTAACATAAGATTTTTCATATACAACAAATGGATTTTAAAGTGAAAAAATAAATGAATAGAATTGAAACCTGCAGGCACGAACGGTCTGCGGGAGTAGAAAGTCCCTCTCGTTTCCCCATTGAAAGAGAGGTACGCGGCTGGTACGTCAAAGAGCACAACAATCCCGGCCTCCTTGTCGGAAGCAATAATTCATTCGATTCCTAAGCTGAGAAAAATCCAATCAGGACCTCAGCGGAACGTAACGAAAACTTAGTGTGACTTCTTTAACGATCATTTGTTGTATATCAAATCAAAGTGCGATAAATCTCCTTTAGGCGGAGGTTCGGGACAAAGATAAGCATAACTCTTGAATTAAAGAAGAATAAATTAATAATTAATAATGAATAATGAATAACGGCGTGGAGTGCGCACAAAAACTTATGTCCTTTTGTGCTTATGTCTATATTTAAAAGACAGAAGAACATAAGAACAAAAAATTAAAGAACGACGGAGTGGGGGCATACAAAAAAATATGTCCTTTTGTTCTTCTGTCTGAAAAAAGAAAACATCCACAAAACAAAGAAAAAAGAATGCAGGTAAAGCGTTTGTAGAATTGGAAGATTATCCCTAATTTTGAGTGTAGATAAAAATGAAGAATATGGGTGACACAAATTATAATCTGCAACGGTTTTTGGATGCCCAGGAAGACATGTATCCTGTGGCTTTAAAGGAAATTCGCAAGGGCGGCAAGCAGAGCCATTGGATTTGGTATATCTTCCCTCAGGAGAAGGGATTGGGATACAGTTACAACTCCCAATTCTATGGATTGGATGGCGAGGAAGAGGCCCGGGCCTATCTGGCGCATCCGGTGTTAGGAACTCGTCTGCGGGAAATCACCCGTGCTTTGTTGGCGCATCGCGGACATCGTACGGTACGGCAACTGATGGGTTCGGAGGTGGATGTGCTGAAACTGCACAGCTCGATGCAGCTGTTCGACAAGGTCTCCCCGGACGATGTGTTTGCCGAGGTGTTGAAAGCATATTTTCCTAAATAAAGGAAGGAGAAAGCCATGAAAGATATCCGAATAACCGTGATGCGCAAAGCATGTTACCGCGACCTGATGGCGCAGTACGAGAATCCCATCGAACATCCCTGCGATATGGAAGAAGGGCAGGTGTTCATTGCTCACGGTTGGGAGAAGCCCGAGGGACTGTGTGAGAGTGCGTGGCAGAGCATGTCGCCTTTCGTGATGGCACTGGCACATGGGGGAAGTAATTTCTACGACGGCTGGATGAAGAACGAGCGGTCGGCCATGATTTCGTGCAACGACGGTTTCCGTCCGGTGAGTTTCCTGATAGAAGTAATCGATTAATACCGAAGAATATGTTAGCTTATACTTATATGAAACAGGGGCAGTTCGCCTTGCTGGAGAAGCCGATGCCCGTGCTGAAAGACCCGAAGGATGCCTTGGTGCGCGTCACTTTGGGAAGTATCTGTACCAGCGATTTGCACATCAAGCACGGCAGTGTGCCACGGGCCGTACCGGGCATCACGGTGGGCCATGAGATGGTGGGCATCGTGGAGCAGGTGGGAGCGGAAGTCACGACCGTAAAGCCGGGCGACCGGGTGACGGTCAATGTGGAGACTTTCTGCGGAGAGTGTTTCTTCTGCCGCCACGGGTATGTGAACAACTGTGAGGACCCCGACGGGGGTTGGGCACTGGGTTGCCGTATCGACGGCGGTCAGGCGGAATACGTGCGGGTGCCGCATGCTGACCAGGGACTGAACCGTATTCCCGACGGGGTGACGGACGAGCAGGCGCTTTTCGTGGGCGACATCCTGGCCACTGGCTTCTGGGCCGCGCGCATCTCGGAAATCACGTCCGACGATACAGTGTTGCTGATTGGGGCCGGACCTACGGGAATCTGCACGCTGCTCTGTGCTCGGCTGAAGCATCCGCACCGCCTCATCGTGTGTGAAAAATCGGAAGAGCGCATCCGTTTCGTGCAGACGCATTATCCCGAGGTACTGGTCACCACACCGGAACAGTGTCAGTCATTCGTGGAAGCCCACAGTGCGCACGGTGGGGCCGACGTGGTCATCGAGGTGGCCGGATCTGATGACACCTTTCGTCTGGCTTGGGAATGTGCCCGCCCGAATGCCATCGTGACCGTCGTCGCCTTGTACGACCGTCCGCAGGTGCTTCCCTTGCCCGACATGTACGGCAAGAACCTCACCTTCAAGACGGGCGGGGTAGATGGCTGCGACTGTGCCGAAATCCTCCGGCTGATTGCGGAAGGTAAGATTGACACCACGCCGCTCATCACGCACCGCTTCCCCCTCAACGAGATAGAAGAGGCCTACCGCATCTTCGAAAACCGTCTGGACGGGGTGATTAAGGTGGCGGTAACTGAAAAAGTCAAGCTTTATGCAGGAGATACGGACTGGCAGCGTATTGCCCGAACCAAACAATCTGATTTTCGTAAGGAGTGTTTGCGCGTGGGGTGTGAGGCTAATTCATTGAATAAGCAGGATGGTACGAAGAATTATTATGGCAATGTGCTTCAGGAAAAGGATGCCCGGAAAGGGTTGAATTTCTACGAAGGTTTCCGGAAAGAAATCTTGTCTGCCATAGGGGCGTACAGACAGCCGTTATGGGCTAATCTGCTCCGCAGTGAACATATTCCATGGAACCTGTTTTTCCCGATGGGGCTTACTTCCCGCGCAAAAGAAGCCTGTGGTGGACTTTTGCGGGAACTGACAGGACTGGATGTGAAGGAGGTGACCTGTATCCGGATTGAGTATGCTCCTTCTCCAAGAGATACGGCCGATGGGTGGCGCTATTTGAATGACGGTACTTCGTTTGACTGTTACATTGGGTACAAGGATAATTCGGATGCTTTCTGTGGAATCGGCATAGAAGTGAAATACACGGAGATGGCCTATAAGTTGCAGCCGGGTTCGTCTGAATACAGGCATACCCGGGAGAAACTGAGTGAAGAGTATCTGCGTGTCACCCTTCAGAGTGGATGCTATCACATGCTTTCTGCTGCCACAGACGAGGAAGCGTTCCCAAAAATTCTGATTGAGGATGATTACCGTCAGCTGTGGCGCAATCACATGCTTGGTATGTCGATGGTGCAACATCATGATATCTGCCGTTTCTTGTCGGTTCATTTGTATCCTTCCGGGAATAAACACTATGAGAAGGTACTTCCTGAATATGAGCATCTGTTGACAGAGAAAGGGCGAAGTACCTTTTTGCCTCTTACTTATGAGCGGTTGTTTGAAGCAATGGGGCATTATGTGTTTTTCTCTTGCGAGGAAGACAGAAAATGGAAAGAATATTTGCAGGACAGGTATTTGTATTGAGAATCTGAAAGATGTTGTTTTAAAGATATACAGACTATGCGAAAGAATTTTGGAGTAAACACATGGTTGTACCCGATGCCCGTCTTTATCGTGGCTGCGTACGACGAGAATGGAAAGCCCAACGCCATGAATGCCGCGTGGGGAGGAGTTTATACGGACAACATGGTGGGCATCTGCCTGGCTGAAGGCCATAAGACGACCCAGAACATTCTGGCTACGAAGGCTTTCACCGTGAGCATGGCGACAGCCAGTCAGGTAGTGGCCTGCGACTATGTAGGTCTTGTTTCCGGGAAGAGAGAGCCAGACAAGTTTGCCAAGGCGGGCTTCCATGCTTTGAAGTCGGAGTTCGTGAATGCCCCGATTATCGAGGAATTGCCGATGACCTTGGAATGTGAACTGGTTTCGTACGACAAGGAGAGCAACCACCTGGTAGGCCGTATTGTCAATGTGTCGGCCGCAGAAGAGATTCTGGACGAGAGCGGAAAAATTGACCCTGCCCGTCTGAAACCGATTACTTTTGACCCGATTCATCACCAGTATCTGGCTATCGGTGAGAAAGTGGGCAATGCCTTCTCCGACGGAAAAGCATTGAAGTAAAAACTAGAAGGAAGTAAAGAATGACCGTCGCGTGTCTGCAGCAGGATGCGTGGCGGTTTTTTTCATTCTGTGAGATTAGGAATTGGAGCAGATAAATCTTATCTTTGTGTAGGTATAAAAACGAAACGGCCATGAACAGACTTTATCCGGTAGGCATACAGAATTTCGAAGATCTCCGCAGCAGGGGATACATTTATGTAGACAAGACCTCTCTTTTATATAACCTGGTACAGACTGGGAAGTATTATTTCCTGAGCCGTCCCCGTCGGTTCGGAAAGAGCCTGATGATTTCCACGCTGGAGGCTTACTTCCAAGGGAAGAAGGAACTTTTCAAGGGACTTGCCATGGAAAGTCTGGAGAAAGACTGGACGGTACATCCCGTATTGCACATGGATTTGAATACCCGCAACTATTATGATGATGCCTCTTTGCTGGGTATTCTGAATCAGAATCTGGAAGGATGGGAGAAACTATATGGCGATGAGAAAAAAGACCGTGTGCCGGAAGAACGTTTCATGTATGTCATCCAGCGGGCGTACGAGCAGACGGGGCAAAAGGTGGTGATTCTGATTGATGAGTACGACAAGCCGATGCTTCAGGCTATTTCCAAACCTGAATTACAGACTGAATTCCGCAACACGCTCAAGGCGTTCTACGGGGCACTCAAGTCGTGCGACGGTTCCATTTATTTTGCGATGCTGACGGGCGTGACGAAGTTCAGCAAGGTGAGTGTGTTCAGCGACTTGAACAACCTGATGGACATTTCGATGGACAACCGCTATGCGGAGCTCTGCGGTATCAGCGATGTGGAACTTCATGCATATTTTGAGGAGGACATTCATGCGCTGGCGGACAATCTGGGCGTGGATTACGCAAAGGCCTGCGCTTTGTTGCAGGAAAACTACGACGGCTATCATTTCTGTTACAAGTCGGTGGGGATGTACAATCCCTTCAGTCTGCTGAATACCTTTGCCAAGAAGCAGATAGGGAGCTACTGGTTCGAGACGGGTACGCCGACCTATCTGGTGGAACTGATGAAGCTTCACCATTACCGGGTGGATGAAATCGAGCACATCGTGACCAGCGGTCCGGTGCTGGATTCCATCGATGCGG
>ENA-OWRC01000216-OWRC01000216.1-human-gut-metagenome-genome-assembly--contig:-NODE-216-length-80045-cov-5.022578_pt1 | contig 80045 bp, 61 predicted proteins | sample MGYA00248268_ERZ651895 | MGnify/ENA primary metagenome ERZ651895 (study PRJEB26924, sample SAMEA4378242) | human gut metagenome | biome: human gut; feature: human-associated habitat; material: faeces...
TGATTATGAGTAAACGCGTGATTACAATAAACAGGATGCTCGGCAGTAATGGCCGTCTGATCGGTAAGGCTCTGGCAGAAGAACTTGGATTTGCTTTTTATGACAAAGAACTGATCGATATTGCAGCTCAGAAAGAGAATATTCCTTTTGATGTGCTTGCCAAAGTTGATGAGAAACGCGGCAGTCAGTGGCGTTTTCCTATCGATCATGAACTTCAGATGGACAGCGATTTTCATTTTGTTCCAATGAATGATGTTCTCTTTGATCTTCAGCGCAAGATTATTCTGGATGCAGCGGAGAAGGAGGACTGCGTAATTGTCGGACGATGCGCGAATTATATTCTTGACGATAAATGCCTGAGCATATTTATTCATGCACCATTTGACTATCGTGTACAGACTATCATTGAGCGTACCGGACGGGAAGAAAAGAGTGCTCAGAAACTCGTTAAGAAAGTTGATAAAGAACGCCGTACTTATTATGAATATTTCACTGATAGGAAATGGAAAGATATTTCCCAGTATCATCTGGCATTTGACAGTAGCAAATTTGACCAGGATACGATCGTTAAGATGATTAAGATGGCATTATAAAATATTAGTAAAAAACAGGTTCCCTCGCGAACCTGTTTTTTTATTGCAAACTATATTACCAAACTGTCTCTTCTGATTTTAATTATGCGGATATTTCCCGTGCTCTTTATTTGTTCAGAATATATTGTTTCAGGAAATCATAGATCTGATTTTCTGTAGGCGGGCATCCGTTTACATTGTGTTCAAATTTACAGGTGCAGGCACCAACGCCCAGTTTTCCTGTTTTGCCACGGTAACCCTGCCCGATACAGATCTTTGTATCCAGTTTTTCAAAAAGCCCATCATTTTTGAGCATTTCCAGTGCAGGGATAAGGTATCCATAGCAGGCACTGCAGGATTCTACTTCTTCTACAGCATCCTGAAGTTCTACTACCTTTCGGGATTTCGGCAGTTCCTTTCGGGCAGATTCCTCACAATAGATGATGTGAGCATTTTTCAGATCTGTACTTCCAACTCCCAATTCTTCTGCCAGTCCGATATAAGGAACATCTTTTGTCTCATAGTGCATGACCTGACAAACATAGGAATCAATCAGCACCGGGTCCATTCCTGCCCAGATTCGATTCATCACTACCGGGTTTCCACCATCCTCGAAATCCAGATCTCCACAGATATTGTCGACAACGATAAAGTCCTGATGAATTCCGGCATTGAGATGTGCGATTGGCTTATGCAGTCCCATTGCATGGAATCTGCGTTTCTCGGTGTTTGGAATCAAGCCTTTCATATTTTTTAATGCACAGGTTATTTTTGTCTGACAGTGTCCTTTCAGTACCGGAACGTTAATCAGGAAATCAATGTTCTCTACTCGTTCACAGACATTTAATTTCACACCTTTACAGTCATACTCTATTCCCTTGTCCTCCTGCATATCCCAGAAAGGCACCTGATATTTCTCTGAAAGTTCCTGATAACCACATACCTCGTAACTCTCTTTCGTCTTATCTCCTACCCAGGAACCTTCCAGAATTGCAATATTCTCATATCCATTCTCCTGCAGATATTCGATAATTCCCGCCACGATCTCCGGATGTGTGGTAGCTCCCCAGGAGGCTTCAGATGGTGAGACAAGATTTGGTTTGATGCCGATCTTTATTTTCTTATCTGTTATCTGAGATACAAGGTCACATTGCGCAAGGAGTTCTTTTGTCATTTTTTTGTATTGGGTACCACTTTTTATATAGATTTCATTTTTATTCATTGTGTTGTCCTTTTTTCTATGTAAATTGTGTAATTTCTCTTGTGCATTGTATCACAACTATTCCTGACCTGCAATAATCCGCCACTCACCACACACCACAAATAAAAATGCCATCAGTTACAAACTTATTCTGTAACTGACAGCATTTCATTTTACAAATAGTTTTATAAATATTTCTGCATATCATCCCGCAGATTCTCTTCCATTCCAATAAGCTTCTTTGCAATGGAAATACTTTCGAATGACGCATCTTTGCATTGGTGCATGGCCTCTGTGATGGACTGGGTTCCCATGTTGCAGCCATTCATGATGATCTTAACCGCCTGTTTATTCTCATCTTCTCCGGTCATCATCTTTACACCTGTCGTCATCCACGAAAATGTGGATACCATAACACCCGGTTCTTTCTCCGGCTGGCCTGCGCGAAGAAGTATTTTGGAAATTTCCTCTTCCAGTTCCTTGTGTTTTGAACAGGATTTTTCAATCGTTGCTGCGATTTTGGCATCTGTCACATGATGCTGTACCTGCTCCATGCTCTCAATTCCCATCTTGCATCCGACACTGCATTCTTCTAATAGTTTCTTTGTGCTGTTGTCCATGTCTGTCCTCCTGTATAAAAGTTTACTTTCTACATGGAAGATAGTATACGTACTTTTTTGGCTATTTATGTATCACAAGTAGCCATTCATCACTTTTTATCACAATGCAATCCAAAAAATAATCGCTTATCTGTGCAAAGCAATCGCTATATTCAGATATGCCGCAAAAGTAAGCCAGATCAGATATGGGATCATAAGCTTTGCCGCACCTTCATCAATTTTTGCAAATTCTTTTATCATAACAAATACCAGATACCATAACAGCAACAGCCAGACTGCCGCAAATAATTGCCAGCCGAAATTAAAGAAAAGTATCGGCCATAAGAAGTTTATCGCCAGCTGAATCAGGTATAACTTTAATGCTTCTGCTTTTGGATCTTTCATGTATATTCTGTATGCAGCAATTCCCATCAGTGCATAAAGAAGCAGCCAGACCACCGGGAATACCCACCCCGGCGGCGACAATGGCGGGCGGTACATTTCCTGGTATTGTTCCATACTTGTGAAAGTAAGAAAGCCTGCAATCACTCCGGTTCCCAGAGAAATTAACAGGCTGATCAATAAGGGTTTTTGCTTCATTAAAGAGCTCCCTTTGTTTCTAAAATTAATTTATTATATTCTGCTGTCATGGCAGACATTCTACTTTTGGCTGCATTACTGAGAATATTATCTATTGTCTGCTTTATTGGTTTTTCTTGTGAAAATACTCATTCTCTGCACCAGATTCATTTCTTTGATATATGTAAGTGCTGTCTTGATTGCAGCGCCCTTTCCCATGTTTGTCTCATCTCCATTTATGAGAAAGACCTTCTGACTGCTCCTGCATTTTTTTCTGATATGCTGACATCAGATGATATACCAGTGTGCTTGCAAATACTGCTACCAGAAATCCTCCCAGAACATCTCCCGGATAATGGACTCCCAGGTAAAGTCTTGAGAAGGCTACCATTCCCGCCAGGATCACTGCCGGAATTCCGAATTTCTTCGGAAGCATTCTAAATAGTATCAGCGCGCACGCAAATGATGCACATGTATGACCAGACGGGAATGAAAAATCCGTTGGTTTTGTGATCAGAGGAATAATCTCTGTATAAGCGTCAAAAGGTCTTGGGCGGGCAACAATATTCTTCAGCAGCACATTCGTGATAAGGAAGCCTACTGTAATGGAAAGTAATGCCGCAATCCCCGTCGGACGTGTTTTCTTGTACACCAGCAGTCCTGCTGCCAGCACAAGCCAGAACCATCCTCCATTTCCCAGAAAAGTGATCACTTTCCAGAAAGGTGTCAGGGCATCTGCTCTTAAATGTTCCTGTATCCACAATAAAATACTCATATCGATCTGCTGCAATGTCATCATAAAAAATTCACCTACCATGTTTTTATTTATCGTTTTTTAATTGTTCAAAATCTTTTCGGTAAGAACACGGATATTTACATTTATCATCATAGGCTGTAAAATCCATATATAGATTATACCAGTCCAGTACTTTTAGCGCAATACAGACCATGCTACATATGATACACAAGTTTAACCGAATCAAGTAAGTCCCCTGCTTATTGCTCCTCGCAATTGAAGCAGGGGACTTACTTGATTCGGTTAAAAAAACGGGGATAAAAAGATGAATATTTTTTAAATAATTTATGGAATACCAACAAGCAAGCAACCATAAAAGTCATAATAATGTATAAATTTGTCAAAATAGAGATAGCGCATTCCCCGCATGAAAGCTATGATAAAAAAGATGAAATAATATGCTCTGATCAGACAAAAAGAAAATTTATAATTTATTATGGGGGTAAATATGACAAATACAGTATCAGCCGGTAAAGATGATTTCTATCGGCAAATGTTTCGGCTGACGATTCCGATCATTATTCAGAATCTGCTCAGCGCAGCGGTCAATTCCGCAGACGTAATTATGCTCAATTACGTCGGACAGTCTGCAATTTCCGCAGTGTCCCTGGCTGCCAATTACTCCAATATCCTGTTTATGGTATATTACGGACTTGGCACCGGCGCCTCTCTTCTGTGCGCACAATATTTTGGTAAAAACAATATACAGGCAATTCATGCGATTGAGGGAATTGCGCTTCGTTTTTCAATCGCAATTTCCGCGATTGTAGCGCTGATTGCTTTCACTGCTCCTCAGCATATGATGAAAATATTCACATCTGACCCTGAACTGATCTCCATTGGTTCTTCTTATCTCAGAATCATGGGTATTACTTATCTGTGCTGGGGTGTTACGGAAGTTTACCTGGCGATCCTGCGCAGTGTTGGACGCGTAACAATCAGTATGGCTTTGAATATGCTGGCTTTTGTCCTGAACATTATTCTGAATGCAACCTTTATCTTTGGGCTGTTCGGAGCACCAAAGCTCGGGGCTACAGGTGTTGCAATCGCAACAGCTTCTTCCAGATTCATAGAATTGATCGCCTGCGTGATTGTATCTTCCCTGAGCAAGAATGTGAAGCTGAACCTGACATATATGTTTATCCGCAGTAAAGTATTGTTCCGGGATTTCATTAAATTGTCACTTCCTGCGCTTGGAAATGATGTCTCATGGAGCGTAGCATTTTCCATGTATTCTGTAATCCTCGGACACCTTGGCACGGATGCAGTTGCCGCCAATTCACTGGTTACTGTTGTCCGCAATATCGGCTCTGTTTTCTGCTTTGCTATTGCCAGTGCCGGAACGATTCTTCTTGGAAATGTTATGGGAAAAGGCGATCTGGAGAAGTCAAAAGTATATGCTTCCAGAATGCTGAAAATGACTGTCATCGCCGGAGCGATCGGTGGTGTGATCGTATTTGCCATCACTCCTCTGGTTATGAGATTTGCCTCTTTAAGTGATGGTGCAATGCATTATCTGAAATATATGCTGCTGATCAATACTTATTACATTATGGGTTCTGCAGTCAATACTGCATTGATTGCCGGAGTATTCCGGGCAGGTGGAGATACGAAATTTGGTCTCATCTGCGATACGATCGATATGTGGGTATATGCAGTACCGCTTGGATTCTTCGCAGCATTCGTGCTGAAACTTCCTGTGCTTTGGGTATACTTCCTGTTATGTACAGACGAATTCGTCAAGTGGCCATGGGTATTCCATCACTATCGCCAGGGGAAATGGGCACAGAATATTACAAGAGAGGATTTGTTTGAACAGGAACAAACTTCTTAGATGTCTGATTTTTCAATATGAATGAAATGTAAAAGGCGTTAAAAGTAGCGATTTACGTAGTAAATCAGCGGATTTCGAAAACATAAAAATAGCAGGAGCGCTCATTAAGAGAACATTCCTGCTGTTTTTATGTCTGCAAGCCTTCGCTCACAGGCATTCATTTTCAGTTATAAAAATGATTATAATGTATTCAGGTCGATCTTGTAATCGTCAGATCCCTGACCGTCTACTGTGTAGTATGCGGCTTTCTGCTCAACGTTTACATAAACACTGATATCTTTTCCTTTGATGTCTTTCGCTTTAATGTCTTCTTTGATTGCTTCCTCGATGGAGCTCATTGTAACTGCAAAACCAGGTAATTCGATAGTTGTTTCTACGAATTTTTTGATGTCGATATTTTTAGCCACTTCTTTTACTGCTTTCTTTACAGTTTCTTTTGCTTCTTCTACAACTGGTGCTTTCGCAATATCAGATGCAACGTCTTTTGCTTCTTCAATCACTTCCGGAGCTTTGGCAATTGTTTTCTCTACTGTTTCTTTCACTGCCTCTGTTGCTTTGGTTGTAGCTTCTTTGATAGTTGCTGTTGCTTTTGAAGTTGATTTTTTTCTCATAATAATCTCCTATTCCAACTGATTGGTCTAACAGTTTCCTACTTACCGTAACACAAAATCCAGATAATGTCAAATTTTTGTCAGATTCTGCTTCCCGCCTCTGACGCGTTATTGAAAAAATCATACGCTCATTACTCAACATTTTTCAATGCTTCATCCATCGGAACTTTCTTCACTCTTCTGAATTCCAGCAATGCCACTAACCCATATGTAACAATTCCCGCCCCAAACATCTGTACATAGATCATCGGGTCAATCCAGAGTGTGATCCATCCCGAAATGCTCGCCAGCATCATTTCACGAAACAGCACATTCATCACTGCCGTTTCAATTGGGAGACTGAGCAGAAGGCAGAGTACCACTACAACAGACGTAGACAGAATATAAAGTCTGCTGATCTCACCATTTGTGTATCCCAATATCTTTACCATGGAAATAGACTGGGCATTTTTCTCAATAATAATCTTTGAAAGCAGATAAATAAGCACCATATAGATCATAATGGCAAACCCATTCACCAGACCCATCATACTTCCCATTGACACATCCAGCTGCCTGGAAATCTTCGTCAGTGCATCCAGATTGACAACTGAACCGATATACTGATTCTTGATATCTGTAATCTCTGTATCAGAGAAATAACCGCTGTAATAATCATCTCCCAGATCAAACAGGTCATTCAGATCACTACGTGGCATAAAGACACAAAGCGCCGCTGTATAATCATAAATGCCCACTATTTTAAAAGAATACTCGTCTTTTTCATATTTTTCCTTCAAAGTAATCGTATCCCCTTCATGAAGCAGGAATTTATCTGCATATGCCTTGGAAATATATACACCTGTGCTTTCTTTTTTTATTTCATCTGCAGGTTTGTCTGTTTTACCTTCATTCTTTTTCTCTTCTGTATTACCAGACTCTATCTTATCCTGTGTATCATCAAAATTAATTTTCACATATTTACTATCCGGTTCAATACCGTAAAGCAAGACTTCCTCGCTCTTATATTTCCCCGGCAAAGTGTTTAAAGAATACGCAGAAAACTTCTCCGCATCCTCGTTTTTCGTTTCAGAATCCATGTAAAATTCAAGCAACGAAACCAGACTTTCGAATTTATTTCCACTCACCGCACTGACAGGAACCTGCAGCATGTACTGATATTTCGCCAGCATATTATCCTGAATCTCCAACTGATAGTGAGACAATACCGACGGCAGCAGTAATCCAAACATCAACAGCAGATTTGCAAACAAAATCCCGATAAACAAAACGATATAGTTACTCATATTCTGAAAAATCACGCGAAGACGAAATCTTGAGAAAATTTTAATCTTCGGGCTCAGACGAATTGCTCTCTTCTGCTTACGCCCTGACAAATCCCTGCGCAAAAACTTCAGCGGAGACAATTTTAATTTATGCCTGAGAATTCCATAATTTACCACCAGCATAATAATAACAGGAACAACTGTTGTGAGAAGGAACGCTTCTGCATTCCAGATCGTCACGTAAGTCGGAAGACTGTAACTTCCATAATACATCCCTGCGCAAACACCCTTAAATACTGTATATCCAAGAATATTTCCGATCAATGCGCCAACAAGTGTAATCAGCACCGGAAGTGTCATATAATGCATGACAAGCTCTCTTCTGGTATATCCGGAAGCCCGAAGCGTACCGATCACACCTGCTTCTTTTCGGATCGTGTTGCTGATCGTAATGCCAAATACAAACGCCATGATCACAATTACAATATAAAGCAACATGATTATCATCGCCTTATCGCTACCCATATCATCTCCGGTAAAATTAATCGCCTGATTCTGATACTGCGGCACAAATGCTTCCAGCGTAACAATCTTTCCGATGTCCTCCATCAAATCCTCAGAAACTTCCTTTTCCTCTTTCTCAGTCTTCGGTTTCTGATCATATTTCCAGGAATAATTATACTGTAATTTATCCTGTTTTAAAGAATCAAACTCATCCTCTGTCACAACAGAAACACCAAACTTCACGGAGTCAAACATAGAATCATTATTATTCTGAAACAGACAGCTATAATCAGAAAGCGCCACAAGCCCTGTAATCTTCCATGTCTTTTTTCCACTTTGCAATGTATCCCCTACAGACAAACTGTTATTATCTGCGTACATTCTGTCAATCGCGATCTCCCCTGTTTTTGCCGGAAGTTCACCTTTCATCAGGCAGACCCTATTAACCTCTTCCCTGTTCTTAAAGATACGCATCGTACTGCCATTATCCAATGATTCTTCCAGATAGAAATTCTCATATAATTTTATGCCAAGCTTCTCAATTTCCTCTCTCTGCGTCTTATAAATCTGCTCTGCCGTACGCAAATTTCCATCTTCAATATTATATTTCTCAAAACTCTCATTGTAAGCAATAAGCATACTGCCATCCGCAACCAGAAAGCCCGAAACGAATCCAATCGTAGTTACCATCAGAATAAATACAATCAGGTATTTCCCAATCTCACTTTTTAACTCTCTGGGTAAACGCTTTCTCAAAGGACTCTTCATCTCTTTCGTCCTCCTTACCAGTCAAGCTCTGCCGCAGGAATCTTATGTTCATTGATATAGTTCTTTCGAATCATACCATCTCGAAGCTTCACCACACGATCCGCCATATCCTTAATTGCATCATTGTGCGTAACCATAACGATCGTATTTCCATACTTCTGATTCACTGTCTCAATCAGCTTAAGAATTTCCTTTGATGTATTATAATCCAGTGCCCCAGTCGGCTCATCACACAAAAGAATATCCGGATTCTTCACGATTGCCCTGCCGATAGCCGTCCTCTGCTGCTGCCCACCGGAAAGCTGATTTGGAAGCTTTCTCTGGTGCTCATAGATTCCAAGCGTATGAAGCAGCTCATCTACATCCAGAGGTTTATCACTAAGATAAGCGCCTACTTCAATATTTTCCCTGACTGTAAGATTTGGGATCAGATTATACATCTGGAAAATATAGCCAAGATGTTTTCTTCTGTATAATGAAAGTTTCTTCTCCGACATATCCGCCAGACGTTCTCCGTCTATCACTAAGTTTCCTTCGTCTGCACTATCGATTCCGCCAATAATGTTTAAGAGTGTAGACTTTCCTGAACCCGACGGACCAAGCAGAACACAGAATTCTCCTCTTTCAATCTCAAGATCTAAGCCTTTCAGCACATCAACACGACTGTCACCTGTGCCAAAGGATTTTTTGATTCCCTGTATTTGCAGAAACATTTTTTCTTTGCTCCTCCCTCATGTTGCCTTATAAGACAATTTAGCAATGTGTTTGTTATAACCGTATAGTTTTATCATGTGGTTACCTATTGCTAACTTTATGTTAGTTTAAACTTACTCGGTTGTCAACTGGTTTTCAGAGTTTCGTAAAGTTTCGTAACATTTTTCATTGAAACTCTGAGGGCTAGTATGGCTCATGCTAGGGAATAAACAAATCATAAGGGACGGTCAGAACTATGTTTTATTTTCGGGACGGTTTCCACGGTCTAAGATATTCTAAGTCTTCAGAAATCTGCTAAAACCATGAGCCGCCCTGTCAAACTCGCTCCGCTGCTGGCTTCGCTCAGACACGTAAGGCGGGCGGCTCATAACGCAGATTTCTGAAGACTAAGAATATCTAAGACCGCTCCAAATGCCCCGAAAATAAAACATAGTTCCGACCTGGATTATTGGCTGGTACTATAGAATTATAAAAGCTTCGCTTTTAATCATTAATTTTCCTCTAAGTTTGTTCAATGGCGCACTTCCACAAATTTGGCTCTGTTCATAAGCGGATGTGCCAGCTTAACAGCACCTGTCGGGCAGACCATTACGCAGGCACCGCAGTAATAACATTCTCCCGGATACATAACGATCGGATGTTTCCCCTTCTCGCTGCCGAGAAGCTTCGCAGCCAGCTTACGATTTTTTCTAATTTGTATGAGACTCAGTCCGAACCTCAGCACAATATCGGGCATATGCATAAGCTGATTTTTGAGGCATATAAAGCCGGTGATATTGATAAAGCCGGCGAGTTGATGAAGAAGCATCTGGACGATTCTCTGCAGTATGCTTTATCTTGTCTATAATTTATTAAGTATTCCATACTTTTTGAATATCAAAATATATTGACTTTTCTTTTTTGCCTTGCTATATTTTTCTTGATTACATATTACAGAGGAGAATTATCATGAATCCTATCAGAAAAATATATTGCAGGGCTTTTCAGAAAGCTTTTCACATCGCTATCCCATTTTTACCTTACCGCAAACCGAAAATCGCCGGAAGTGTTAAAGAACTTCCGGAAATCATCATGCGCCATAAATGTACACATGTGCTGATCATCACAGACGCGGGAATTGCCCGTCTCGGACTTACCAGACGTCTGGAGAAAACACTGAACGAAGCCGGAATTCCTTATACAATCTATGATAAAACAGTTGCCAACCCTACTACCGTAAATGTTAAGGAGGCACTGAATCTTTATCACGAAAACGGTTGCGATGCTATCATCGGTTTCGGCGGCGGTTCCAGTATGGACTGTGCAAAGGCTGTCGGTGCACGCGCAGTAAAGCCAAAACAAACTCTGGCTCAGATGAAGGGAATCCTGAAAGTACACAAGAAACTTCCACTTCTTATGGCAGTTCCTACTACTGCCGGTACCGGAAGTGAAACTACTCTCGCAGCTGTAATTACCGATGCAGATACCCGATATAAATATGCGATCAACGACTTTCCACTAATTCCCCGCTATGCAGTACTTGACCCGAAAGTAACCTTAAGCCTGCCGCCATTTATCACCGCCACCACAGGCATGGATGCCCTCACTCACGCAGTCGAAGCATACATCGGAAACTCTACCACAATAGATACCCGCAGGGACGCTTTAAAAGCTGTAAAACTGATTTTTGAAAATATTTACACTGTTTATGAACATGGTGATAACATCCAGGCGCGTCGGAATATGCTCCATGCTTCTTTCTATGCAGGCTGTGCATTTACCAAATCTTATGTAGGATATGTTCACGCAGTTGCTCACTCACTTGGAGGAGAATATAACGTGCCTCATGGACTTGCCAATGCGATTCTGCTGCCTATGGTGCTTCGTGAATATGGATGCTGCATTGATAAAAAACTCCACAATCTGGCTGTTGCTGCCGGACTCGCGGATAAGAACACACCAGATCATGAAGCTGCAGAACTTTTTATTCAGGCAATCGAAGAAATGAAACAGAAATTCAGAATCGGAGATACTGTAAAAGAGATCCAGAAAACAGATATCCCGAAGCTGTCACATTATGCAGATAAAGAGGCAAATCCTCTGTATCCTGTGCCAAAGCTGATGGATGCATCAGAACTTGAGAAATTTTATTATATGCTGATTCCTGAATCTGATAAATAATACAGAAAAAGTATGGAGGGACTATTCAATGACAGAAACAGAAATTAAAGAAATCGTCCAGAAACAGCGTACCTATTTTTATACCGGCGCAACTTTACCAGTTGATAAAAGAATTGAAGCTTTAAAAAAATTAAAATTCTGTATTCAGAAATATGAACCATTGATCAATGAGGCATTAAAGCGCGACCTCGGCAAGAGTAACTTCGAGTCCTATATGTGCGAGGTCGGACTTGTACTCTCCGAACTCAGCTATATGATTCGCCATACGCCATCCTACGCAAAGGAAAAAAACGTAATAACCCCTCTTGCACAGTTCGCCTCCAGAAGCTATAAAAAGCCGTCCCCTTATGGTGTAGTTCTTGTTATGAGTCCTTGGAATTATCCGTTCCTGCTCACCATCGATCCACTGATAGATGCGATTGCCGCAGGAAACACCGTAGTATTAAAACCAAGTGCTTACTCACCCAATACAAGTCGTGTCATTGAAACTATCATCTGCGAATGTTTTGACCCGCATTATGTAACCGTTGTAACAGGCGGACGCACAGAAAATACTGCGCTCCTCAATGAACATTTCGACTATATCTTCTTCACCGGAAGCCAGAATGTCGGTCGTGAAGTTATGTCAAAGGCATCTGCACACCTGACTCCTGTTACCCTGGAGCTTGGTGGAAAAAGTCCCTGTATCGTAGAAAAAAGTGCCAACCTGAAACTGGCAGCCAGACGGATTGTATTCGGAAAATATCTCAACTGCGGTCAGACCTGCGTTGCACCAGATTATATCTACTGTGATAAGGAAATTAAAGATGAACTTATCCGCCAGATTCAGAAACAAATTAAAAAACAGTTTGGATCTGCACCTCTGAATAATAAAAATTATGGCAAAATCATCAATGAGAAACACTTTACCCGTATCAGCAATCTTATCAATCCGGATAAAGTAATCTGCGGCGGTGACAGCAATCCAAAAACACTTCAGATTTCACCTACCGTTATGGATCATGTTACTTTCCAGGATGCCGTTATGCAGGAAGAAATTTTCGGCCCGGTGCTTCCGGTATTGACTTATGATTCACTGGATGAAGCTATCGTAACCGTTAACTCCATGGCACATCCACTGGCTCTGTATATCTTCACTTCCGACAAGGATGTCGCCCGCAAAGTCACCTCTCGCTGTGGATTCGGCGGTGGCTGTGTGAATGATACGATCATCCATCTGGCAACCAGCGAGATGGGATTTGGCGGCTTTGGCGAAAGCGGTATGGGATCTTACCACGGCAGAGACGGGTTCAATACCTTTTCTCACTTCAAGAGTATTGTAGATAAAAAAACATGGCTGGACCTCCCTATGAGATACCAGCCATATAGAAAAATCTATGAAAAACTGATCAGAAAGTTCCTGAAATAAGGAACTTTCTTCTATTATTACTACTTTTCTCACACTGCATCTTTATATACTCTCTGTATATGCATCGCCAGATATCCAATCTCCGTCTCATCCAGCTTATGACCTATACATCCTTCCAGATTCTTGCATATCTCCGCTGCGATTTCATAAGCCTGTGGATACTGGTCCAGCATATATTCGTTCATATCCAGATTCAGTTTCTCCCCTGTTGATGCACGCGCCACCATATATTTCATATGGTTCATCAGACGGTTATAAGACAGAGAAAGTACATCTATCGGCTTGCCTGTCGCCTTCTCGATCATGTCAATACACTCTCTCACTGCCCTAGCAGTCTGCATCGCAACAGATACCTTCTCATCACCGATCGCAGAGTGAATATGAAGTGCCACATATCCAACTTCATGGTCATCAATTGCTATCTGAAGTCTCTTCTTCAGGATTGTTTTCAATGTCTCAGCAACCTTAAATTCACTGTAAAAAAGCACTTTGATATCCTCAGTCAGAGGATTACTGATCTGCTCATTTCGGCGAATTCTGGCAACTGCAAAAGAGATATGGTCTGCAAGTGGGAAAAGAATTCCTCTGTCTACAGAATCTCCAAACACTTTCTGTGCCTCTGTCAGAATCTCATCTGCAATTTCCAGATACTCCGGCTCGATTCCCTTTACCAGTTCTTTCGCAGATCCACGCTCCGTCTCCTGCTCCATCCGATATAAAGTACACTCTGCAGGTTTTTCAAAACGCTGGCTGACTTTCTTACCAAAGCCAACACCCTTGCCGAGAATGACATATTCCTGATTTTCTTCCATATCAATAGCTATTACACCATTGTTATTTAATACTTTGCTTACTCTGTACATGTTTAAGGATCCCCTCATTTAATCTGTTACCGTTCATTTCGTGCACAGTAACTTTAATCTTATTACCTTAATCGTATCAAAAATTTTTCACAATGTAAACCACCAAGTTATTACTGTCTGTCCCATTCTCCACCACCGGAACATTTGATTTCAGGAAACCAATTTACCTTTACAAGTGAATTTGTAATTCATTATACAACCTGCATATCTGCTTCTTTCACATTTTGTCTATAACATTTTATTTTCTCTGTAACATTCAAATATATATGATGGATTTTCATAATATACACTGCTGTTATAATCATCTATTTTTTCGCTGATAAAAGAATTATATACTTTTATCAATGCCTCAATCGTTTCTATTTGCTCACTCTGTGCTACTTGCTTTATAAGACGTTTATAAACCTTTCCAATATCCCAGTAAGATGGAATTGCGTATTTGCACTCTCCCACATTATCAAATGTTCCTGTTTTTATATCAGCTTCTTCAATAAAATCATCACTTACATGTTCGATATTATCGCAATGATAAACATCTGCAAGGTTATATATCTTCTCCAGACGTTCTTTACCCAATTGATTCACGACTTCTGAACGAATATTTTTTGTTTTCCTTGAAATATAATCAATCAAACTGCATGTATAAAAAAGAGCATTATCCTTTTTATCCTCACGCCCACTTCCTATCATGAAAGCACCTCACAATCTCTGTATTCCAGACATTTTAATGAATTTTCTGTACAAAATACAATCTGATGCGTTGGATACTTGAACTTTGCAAGAACCCAAAACTGTTCTCTTGTAATTGCACCATCTATATAATCAGAAACAAAATTATAAATCTGATCATCTGTCATAACGCCGATTACGATATCATAGTCATGACTTTTTCCACTCCGGCAATCTACAATAAAGTCCAGCCATTCTTCTGTCATTTCTCTAAATTCCTTGATTTTTAAATTAGAGTCCACTCGCACATCATAAATTGAAACAACTTTTGTTTCATATCTTTTTGCCCATCTCTGTGCCTGTTCTTTGATTATTGTACAGTAAAAACCATATCCAAAATCCTTTGTATTACGTCCTTTTCTAATTTCTGGATTCTTCACAGCCTGATATCCACCATGATATACCGTCATTTTAGCCATGTAATTACTCCTTATTCAAAATATTGCTGAATTAAACTATCACATAACATCTGTGTTTTATCAAGTGCTACCGATAAATTGGTATAAAAATAAGGACTAAATTAGTGCTAACCCCTTGATTTTACTGGGGTTCTCTAACTTTTTCCTTATTATAACATCATCATTAAATGGATGAATGCAGAGAAAATCCAGAATAAACATCGGAAGCAATAGCAATACGTCCATTGTCTGCATATTGCAGGCATTCTTAAATGAATCACAAAGATTATTAATTGTTTCTGCCGTTTCCCATACAGGCACTGATTCAAATCTTACTCTTTTCGTTCCATCGGGCAGTTCTTCTGCTATTACATTGTCTGTAGATTTAAAATTTCCACCATATCCATTTCCGTTGAACTTATATGAGTCCCTGTGTAACTGCAGAATCATATTTGAACTGACAGGAGGAATGTACTCATAATTTTCGTGAATTGTTGCAAGAACATCTCTGTATCCGGCAATTTCCTTTTCGCTTCTTGTCTTTGGCATCGTTTTTTCATGGACAATTTTCCTCAGGCGCTCATCCGTTGTTATAATGCCTTCAATTCTGTTCGATACTTCCGTACTTTAGATTCGGGCAATTTCCACCAGTTCCGCCAGTAATTCATCCTGTACCTTTCCATTTGCATATGCACCTCTATACTCATGAATCTGCACAAGATATGACACAATATCAGGAGTAAGCAATTTGCTGTATTCTTTTTCAAAATTAAAAATTCGCATCGTGTCTCCTATATTACTTGATATTACCTCTGTTTCCTGTTTTCATTCTATCATCAATTTAGTCATATTACAATTCAATTTAGTCATTCTCATCTAAAATGACTAAATTGAATTGTATCTGGTGTAATTAAAATCCAGCCAACTTTCATTTTACAAAATAAGTCAGCCGGATTTTCTTAGAGCGTATTTGAAAAAGGCTTTCTGCAAAATATACCGCAAAGTGGGGCGTGCAGATTGCGGGAATGAATTTTCAAACACACTCTAAATAAGCAGAACAGTAGCTTGCAAATAAGAAACAAATGTGCTATTCTGTTGTCAAACAAAACAGGTGATCTTTTTTATAAAAAGTGACAAAGAGGGAATCAGGAAAAGCCTGAGCGATGAGGTCACTGTGAGCAGGGAGTCAATCCGAAAATGCCATTGCAAAAAAATCTGTGAGAAGGCCGGAACGATGCAGATCTGCGAGCCAGGATACCTGCCTGTTTTGTGCGATCAGAAGCTTCCATTCAAAGCATTGACGCAGAGTGCCGTTTCCGAAATGTATTGGGAACGGTCTGTTAGCCTGCGTATAAACGCAGGTTTTTTGCTTTCATGGACTTCCAGACTAAATTTATTTTATGTGTTATGGAGGTACACAAATGAGAAAGAGAACAAAATGGTTGGCAGTGCTGCTTGCAGGAACCATGTTAATGGGACCAACAACTGCATTTGCAGCAGAGGACACAAAGGCACAGGATGCATCACACAGCGAGAGCAGTGATTCTGTTTTTCCGTTTACACTGGTGACACAAGATGATCAGGAAGTTACTTTTACACATGTTCCGGAACGTGTGATCAGTACAAACCCGAATACCGGTGAAGAACTGATGGCACTGGGACTTGGTGACAAGATCATCGGAACCTGCTACAACAACGCACAGGTTTCCGAACAGTACCGCGAAGAATATGAATCCAAACCAAAGATTTCCGATGATAATGGATACCCGTCCCTGGAAGTCGTACTGGATCTTGACCCGGATTTCATCTACGGAAGAAGCTCTGCATTCAGTGATAAAGATACTGCAATTGCAACACATGATACACTGAGCAGTTATGGCATCATGTCTCTTTCATCCATCGAAGGCTATAAACTTGGCTGTGATGTAGAAGATGTATATCAGGATTTCTATAACCTTGGATAGATTTTCCAGGTAGAAGATAAAGCAGATGAAGTAGTAGAAGGCATGAAAACCAAGATCGCAGATGTAGAAGACAAGGTAAAAGATGCAGATCCAATCAAAGTATTTAACTTTGACTGCGACATGGATGGCGGTGCATATACACCTGGAAACAACTTCACATCCAAACTGATTCGTCATGCCGGCGGTGTCAATGTATTTGAAGATCTGGAAGATACATGGAATACTGTCAGCTGGGAAGCCGTTGTAGAAGCTGATCCGGATATCATCGTAATCAATGACTACGGCGAAACAACAGCAGATGAAAAGATTCAGTCTCTGAAAGATAATGAGGCTCTTTCTGATGTAACTGCGATCAAAAATGAAAACTTCCTTGTTATTACCCTGCCGGAAGTGTTTGCCAGCACACGTGTAGCGGATACAATCGAAAAATTTGCAGAAGCATTCCATCCGGAGTGTTTTGAATAAGATTTCATAAATTAAAAAATGAAAGCATTATGCAAATGGATGAAGGATCATGTGGGGATCTCCTGCATGGTCCTGTCTGTTATTCTGGTCCTTACCATGATTCTGGCAACTGGTATCGGACCTGTAAGTATTCCGTTTAAAACGGTCTGGAAGATCGTATGGAACCGTGTAACAGGAATGGGAGATGTTTCAGACATCAAGCTGAGTACCCAGAACATTGTATGGCATTTACGTGTTCCCCGTGTCCTGATGGGTGCAATGGTGGGAGCAAGTTTAACTTTGTCCGGTGTGGCTATGCAGTCATTTACAAAAAATCCCCTGGCAAGTCCCTATGTACTTGGTATTTCTTCCGGGGCGACTTTCGGGGCAACGCTGGCAATTGTAACAGGATCCCTGTTCTTCCTTGGGTCTTATGCAGTAGAAGGCGGTGCGTTTCTGGGAGCTATGGCGGCGATCCTGATCGTATATTATATGGCAAAAAGCGGAAAAGAAGTGGCACCGATCAAACTGGTATTGGTAGGTACTGCGATAGCGGCAATGTTTACTGCGTTTTCCAACTTTATTGTTTATAAAGCACCGGATGATTCCAAGATCCGGGAAGTAACTTTCTGGACACTGGGAAGTGTGGCAAGTTCCAAATGGGAAGAACTGATCCCGGTAGTGGTGATCCTGGTTCCGGGATTTATCTGCATGTTTGCAATGTCCGGTGCCATGAATGCGCTTCTGATGGGAGAAAGCAGCGCAGTGACACTGGGAGTCAATGTAAATCTGGTGCGGAAAGTTACGGTATTTTTGTCTGCTGCCTTAACAGGAGTTACCGTGGCGGTAACAGGAAGTATTGGCTTCGTCGGACTGGTCATCCCTCATATTGTACGTTCCATGGTGGGAGCAGATCATAAGAAAGTGATTCCCATATCCACGCTGATCGGTGCGATCTTTCTTGTGTGGGTTGATGTGGGAGCAAGAATGTTTGATGCGCCCGGGGAAATTCCCATCGGAATCATTACCTCTATGATCGGTGCACCGATTTTCCTGTGGATGATCCGTGTGCGCAGGTATGCGTTTGGAAAGAAGGAGTAAGGAAGATGCTGAAAGTAGAAAATATCACATATAAAACAAGACAGACAGAAATCCTAAAAGGCGTTTCCTTACAGGTAAAACAGGGCGAGTTCGTTGGTGTGATCGGGCCAAACGGAAGCGGAAAATCCACTCTTTTAAAAAATATCTACCGTATGCTCACCCCGACTTCCGGAGAAATCCTGTTAGATGGAAAAAGCCTGATTAAAATGTCAAACAGAAAAATGGCAGAACGTCTGGCAGTAGTGTCTCAGGAAAATGAGGCGAATTTTGATTTTACAGTGGGAGAAGTGGTACAGATGGGCCGCTATCCCAGAAAGAAAATGATGGAAGCAGCCAATGAACGGGATCGTGAGATTGTGGGAAGATCCCTTGAGATGGTGGGAATGGAAGAATTTCAGGAAAGAAGCTTTCTGACCCTTTCCGGAGGAGAGAAACAGAGAGTCCTGATCGCCAGAGCACTGGCACAGGAAACGGAAATGATCATTCTGGACGAGCCGACCAACCATCTGGATATCGGCAGCCAGCTCAAGACCCTTTCTCTGCTGAAAAGTTCCGGAAAAACCGTGCTGACAGCACTTCATGATCTGAGTCTGGCGGCTCGCTTCTGTGACCGGATCTATGTGCTGAAGGATGGAAAAAATCTTTGCGACGGAACCCCGGAAACACTGATTAGCTCAGAACTGGTAAAAGAACTGTACCAGATCGAGGCTGAAGTCTTTTTACATAAAGATCGGATTTATATTGATTACCAGACGGAAAACTAGAGGGTGTTTGAAAATTCATTTCCGTAATCTGCACGCCCCAATTCACGGCATATTTTGTAGAAAGCATTTTTCAAACACACTCTAATCCTGGCCGTCGAGCAGCTCTGTGGATTCTTATGCTATTTTCTTACGAACAGTTTTTTCTCTCAGATCATAGCTACCATCTGATTTCAGTAAAAATGTAATATCCTTTCCGCGATCACGAATAGTTATCGCATTTTCTTCCGGATTCCATGTGGCTCTTAACTTATTTTTTGCATCTCGTAATTCTGTCATATCCGATCTCCTCCTAATAAATAATAAAAAAATACCGGGATAGATTATGTATAAAACCAAATAGCTTTACACTAATCTACCCCGGCTTCTTCTCAATGCATTATTGCAAGGACTAGAGCGTGTTTGAAAATTAAAAATTGTACAAAACATTTGTTCTCAAGCCCTTTTTATAGTATAATAAAGAAAAAGGGGTGTTCATTATGTTGAGACGATACGAATTAACGGATGATGAATGGAACCGCATCGTTGATCTACTTCCTCCTGAGAATACTGGTAAACAGGGCCGCCCACGAAAAGATAACCGTACCATTGTCAACGGAATGGTGTGGATCGCTCGCAGTGGTGCTCCATGTCGCGACCTGCCAGAGCGTTATGGCCCATGGGAGACTGTTTACAGCCGCTTCCGCAAATGGATAGAGGATGGCATCCTGGATAATATCTTCTGTGTCCTGAGCCTTGATGCTGAGCTGGAGGAACTTTCCATGGATGGTTCCATTGTCCAGGCGCATCAGCACAGCGCTGGTGCAAAAAAAGGGGCCTCCCACCGAAATTGGCCACAGTCGCGGCGGAGCAAGTACCAAAATCCATGCCATTGTAGATTCATACGGTAATCCTGTCCGTCTGATGAGCAGTGAGGGACAGCGAAATGATATCACATGCGCCATTCCATTGCTGGAACAGATAGATATAGAAGGAAGTCATGTGTTGGCTGACAGGGGTTATGACAACAGCCATCTGATCGACTATATCTATGATCATGGTGGTGAGCCAACGATTCCCTCCAGGAAAGGCGCAAAGTTTGAGCGCCGTTGTGACTGGTGGCTTTATAAAGAACGCCATCTCGTGGAGAAGCTGTTCCTAAAGTTGAAAGCTTATCGCCGTATAGCAACCCGGTATGACAAGCTTGCATGCACTTATCTGGGGTTCCTGTGTATCGCCTCAATACTCATTTGGTTAAAATAAACAAATTCAAATGTTTTTCAAACACGCTCTAGTGTAAGCTAAATTTTTATCGTTCTAACTCTTCCATAATTTTCGTATTCATAAAATCATACGATTTCCAGTTTTCTTTTCTGGTGTTTATCTCCCTAATATTTTCTTTAAAAATCCTTCATCCGGACGTTCCGGATTTTCAAAGAAGATATCTATCTTCCCATGCTCTGCGGATCTGTCCTCGAATGCAGGAAATATAAATCCACATTTGGGTTTTCCTGCATTATAGTCTTTATCTACCGGTGCAGCTACACACACAAGGAAGCTATAAACTTCTTCCGATTCCCATTGTTCGCTCTGATCTGAGCCTTTCTTTGGAATATCGTAGATTCCATGATAAATATAAATTCCAAATTCCTGCCCGCGTAAATAATTTGTCCTGTTGGGCTTGTCTTCTGTGCCGCAGATTCCCTCTGCCAGCTGTTCGCAAAGTGTCTGCACAAGAAGATCATCTTTTAAACCATATTGTGATAATGCCATCAGCAGTTTATGAATACTGTCATAGGCCAGATCTCCTGCCGGAAATTTATAACATTTTAACTGCTCATTTGTTTTTGAAAACGGAATCGTTTTCGCAAGATCCAGATTAACTTGCTGGTCATGTTTTCCCATATTCTTAAAGTTTACATTAAAAGTATTATCGATATATCCATTTTCGTCTATGTAAACGCCTGCTGCACGCATAAAACAATTTCTGGATAAGGTCATCCTGCGGGTTAACTCCAGCATATCATTTCTGTTTATCATACTTTTTCTTTTCCTTTATATCTGTCCGATTTTTTATTATTTTTTTCCATACTGCGTTTGTGTTTTATTTATTATACTTTTCTCTCAGATAAATCTTTAACAGAAATTGTGCGATTAGCCTTTCTTCCATATGCCCTGGCAATCTGTATTCCATCTGCAATTTCACACGCCTGCTGATAATAATATCCCACTGCCGTTTTAAAAACCTCCGGGCGTTTCCCTTCTAGTAAATCCGGACTTAGACGAATTTCTTTTTTATATGGAATATTTTCATTTTTACAGCGTATAAAATTTTTCTGCGTTTTCAAATTGACAACCAACTGAGGAGAATCACCAATATATAATCTATCGCCTTCCATCTCTACGCTGTACTTTCCAACCTTCTGTTTCATAGCCTATTCCCCTTACCAATATTTTTCTCGTTTCCAGATTTTCTTCCCTTCCTGAAAAAGCTGAAGATACTCTATCTTTTTCTGTACGGTTTCTGCTATCTTTTCTGCTCTTTCTTCTGGCATTTTCGTATATTGTTTTAATAATTCTTCTACTTCTTTGGGAAATCCTTCAAGTTTTTCTATATCAATTATTTCTTTATTCTTTACATAGGAAAGCATATCTGTTTCTTTTTTACAAAATGAATTGACTTTGACATTTAACAGACCTGATTTGACCGGAACTGGATCTTCATTGTAAAAAAGGCAGTTCCCTGTATCATATACAGGCGCCATTTTTATCAGTGTATGTTTCTCACTGTTATATAAAAATCCGAAATTATTATAATGTCTGTCTGTATTACTCAGAATAAAATCTGTCAAAATCGTATATTCCAACTGCGTTCTTACTTCCAGCTCATCGAGTCCATATTCTGTTGCCAACCGAATAATCGCCTCATACTCTGATAAATCATTCGGCACTTTATAATTTCTAATCAACTGATATGCCGAAACCAATTCTGTGTCCAGAGAAGTAAACAGCGCATTCAGACTACAGGGGAATTCTTCACCATCTATTTTTGTTCCGGTAATTTCATATGGGACATAATTTCTCCATTCCAGACGTTCATGAAGTCTGGTCGCAATTTTTTCATTTACTGCCTGCTGTCCATAATTATTTGTATTTATTTTCAGCAGATAACGGGTATGATCCCTGATGATCCATTTTTTCTTCATCTCTCCATTTACAGATGAAGCCGGAGAAAAACGCGATATGTGATCGTCTACATCTATTCTGCCAGTATCTGTCAGTAAATTGCCAAGTTCATCTGAAAAATCATTCTCAAAGAAATTAATATCTCTCCAGTACAGTTCTTTTGAAACTGGCTGCATCCAATAATGATCTGTCAGACTTAATCCATATGCTGCCAGCATCAAAGACTGACTTGTTTCTTCTCTCAGAATCTTCAGCGCCTGCTGAATCCCTTTTCTTGTGTCAGGTACTGCACGCATATTCCACCATTCTGCAAGTCCTGTTCCGTCTTTTTTACATCCAACAGGCAGTTCTTCCGGCAGATACACCTCAAGGATATATTCGATTCTTCCCGAAAAAGGGTTGATCTTTACCATGGCTGTGTCCAGGTCTTTATGCTTTAGTATATATAACTCTTCTCCACCCATAAAAAGCCTCCTTTTTCTCTGATAATCTTCATATTGACAGGCAAAAGTATCTCATATATTTTATTACTATTTACTCCGTCCTTAATAATACGGTTATCATATTCAAAATTTATTTGATTTACCTTATACAAGCATAAGTGTACCATATTTTTATCAGGAATCCTACCTGTCTGTTTAATTTACTTTGTTTTTCCAACCAACTTTCCTGTCATGGATTTTTCGTTTTTACGGTATGTAAAGAACAGCCAGATAATTCAGATATTCTCTGATTATCTGGCTGTTCTTTTATTTGTTCTGCGAATATTTGCAGCCTGTTTGCTTCAGTTTTCTCAAAACTATATTTATTATTCCAGTGTCTCTACCGCAAACAACGGTTCACCTGCTTTGATCTCACCGTTTGCGAGAAGTCGGATTCTCTGGTTGTCTTCCGGTTCGGTGTCAAGAATCGGGGAAACAAGGGATGGTGCATTAGCTGATAAGAACTCTAAATCAAGTTTCATCATCGGTTCGCCCATCTTTACTTTCTGACCTTCTGTTACCAGAATTTCGAATCCTTTTCCTTCCAGTTTCACAGTGTCGATTCCCATGTGAAGAAGCATTGGAATGCCGGAATCTGTCTGGAATCCGATGGCGTGTTTGGTGTCAAAAATGAACTCTACTTCACCGTCTGCAGGTGCATATACAGTTCCTTCTATCGGTGTTACCACTGCACCGTCACCCATCATTTTTCCTGCAAATCCTTCATCCGGAGCGGTGGAAAGATCTGCCGCGATACCATTTACCGGACTGTAAATAATGGCTGTTTTTCTGATTTTTTCTTCTTTTACAGGTGCTGATGTCTGTGCTGTATCGCTCTCATTTTCAGTTCCTGCAGCCTGATTCTGAGTTGCATTGCTGTCTGATCCGTTTGCAGTTTCTGCTGTATTATTTCCAGAATTTGCCGTATCATTTTCAACAGTATCTGCTGCAAATTCATTCGGAGCAGTTTCCAGATATTCTTCCAGTTTTGCTTTGATTACAGTTACATGAGGTCCATAAATAACCTGCACACCCTGTCCTTTTTTCACAATTCCTCTGGAATCTGTCTGTTTGAGGAGATCATCTCTGACTCTCTCCGGCTCTGCGACTGTGACACGAAGTCTTGTCGCGCAGCAGTCAACGTCTACGATATTTTTCTTTCCTCCAAGTCCCATTGTAATCAGTTCGCTTACCGGATCATTAGAAGTTGTTACAGTTGCACTATCTATCTTTCCAGCTTCTTTTCTGGCGTTTACGTCAGCTTTTGTATAGAGCTTGGTTTCTGTATCATCATCCTCACGTCCCGGAGTCTTGAAATCAAACTTCTTGATCATAAATGTAAAGATTACATAGTACAGAATGAAATAAATAATACCAACCGGGATAATTCTCAGCCAGCTTGTCTTTTCATTTCCCTGCAGAATACCAAACAGGAACAAGTCAAGGAATCCACCGGAGAAAGTAAGTCCTACTGCGATATTTAACATATGTGCGATCATATAAGCCGCACCAGCCAGAATTACCTGTACAACAAACAATGCCGGAGCTACAAACAGGAATGAGAATTCCAGAGGCTCTGTAATACCTGTAAACATACATGCAAGGGCTGCTGAAAGAAGAAGTCCGCCTGCTGCTTTTTTCTTCTCAGGTTTTGCACAGCGATACATAGCAAGTGCCGCACCCGGAAGGCCAAAGATCATAAAGATAAACTCACCGGAGAAATATCTGGTCGCATCAGCACTGAAATGTGCTACATTTGCAGAATCAGCAAGCTGTGCAAAGAAGATATTCTGTCCACCCTGTACCATCTGTCCTGCAACTTCCATTGTTCCACCAACTGCTGTCTGCCAGAAAGGCATATAGAATACATGGTGAAGACCAAATGGAATCAAAGCACGTTTAATAATACCAAAGATTAAAGTTCCGATATATCCGCTTCCTGTTACCAGACCGCCCAGAGCATAGATACCGTTCTGAACTACCGGCCATATAAAATACATAAGGATTCCCACAAACATATATACAATTGTAGAAATGATCGGCACAAATCTGGAACCGCCGAAGAATGACAGCGCATTCGGGAGCACGATCTTATGGAATCGGTTATGGAGTGCAGCAACGCCAAGACCTACGATAATACCGCCGAACACACCCATCTGCAGGGACTGGATACCACATACAGAAGTAACAGTTCCTTCCAGTACATTTTTGGCAATCTGTCCGTCAGCAGTAATCTCACCATTAATGAGAAGCATGGCACTGATTGCTACGTTCATAACGAAATATGCGATCAATGCTGAAAGAGCCGCAACCTCTTTCTCTTTTTTTGCCATACCTATGGCAACACCAACCGCAAAGATCAGCGGTAAGTTGTCAAATACTGCACTTCCGACCTTATTCATAATAATCAGAAGGGAATTAAGTAAAGTGCCGCTTCCAAGGATTTTCTGTAATCCATAGGTTGCGATGGTTGTTTCATTTGTGAAGGAACTGCCGATACCAAGCAGCAGACCTGCGACAGGGAGGATTGCAATCGGAAGCATAAAGGATCTTCCTACACGCTGCAAAACTCCAAAGATTTTGTCTTTCATGTTCTTTTTGTCTCCTTTTCCTTAAATCGTGCAGGCAATGTCATTCAAATCGGTTTTCCTGCTCTTTATTGTTTATCCAATAAAACATATTTCCGTCTGAATAACAGCCCTTGTCTTCTGGGAGATTAAAACCTTCTGACAAATGATTATTCCGCATTTCACCACGGAAAATACATCAAAAAAGGCACTAACCCCCATAAATATTAAAAAATAACATTTATGACCGGTTAATGCCTGCCTGTCCAGTAACACACCAAATCTGCATTTAAATATAAACGATTTTTTACTGTTTGTCAATCCCTTTTTACCGAATTAGGTATTAATTAGGTATTAATGGTTACTGGGTATGTAGTAAAATAGTAATACATTATTCAGTTATAAGCAGATAATAAAAGTAGATTGCAAATATTTGTATTACTCAAAAAAGGCACTGAAACTTCAGGTTGCCCTAAGTTCCAGTGCCAGTTTTTACGCTTGGACACTATCATGCTTTTGCATGAATCTATATTTTATATGTCATGGGACACACCACCACATTCTCAAAAGGGGCAAATCCCACAGCCTGCCAAACATTAAGTAATCCCCACATTATTCAGATTCCCCTGTGAAAACTAAATAAAATTTGTTTTTTATTGAAATATGAAAAATCGCATAAATTCAAGGTTTGCTCTATGCCGTAAAACAAAAAAGACCCTGAAGAACTGTATTTCTACAATTCTCCAAGGTCGATTTTTACGTTTGGACACTTTGGGGCTGGTTGGCTATTTTACCTCATCAGAGGATATTTCGCTTTACCCCATGACATAGAGATGACCTTGTTCCTATATTATAGATAAAATCATTCTAAAAGGCAAGTTTTTCATCATCTCTATACAAATAATTATGCTCTGGCTTTTTTCCGCATTGCTAAAAGTGCATCTCTTCCGGTTAATTTCGGCTTATCTATATTATTCTTGATTTTGGGCTTCTCAATATTATTAAACTCTAAAGTTGGCAAACTATGTCCTTTTGCCATTTCAATATTATGCTGCCGTTCTTTCTGTCCATCGACTGCCAATTTTCCAAGGCGTTGTATATGATCCACTGGAAAAGACATACCGGAAACTGCTATTAATGTACATTTACCGCCCCATCCTTCTGAGATATTAAGCGGCTTTCCTACTTCTGCAACAATAATATCAATATCGACATCATTCTTATCTTTATGAATGATACCAATATTGTTACATACTCTATCCTTTTGAAGTGGTGCAAAAATATTGTCTGTCAGTAGCTTTTCAATCCCATCCTTACAATAAGAAATAATCATTGCACCAGAATCCGATAACATTTCCAATCGTTCACTTTCATCAAAATTGTTTGGCTCTCCCCATGAATCGTCTGTGAGAAAAGCATCCAACAAAGAGACAAACGTTTTATTGATCCAGCGAAGGTCTGTACCATCACAATTATTGTTGTCAAGGAAAAATGTTGCACCAATTCCATCCAGTGACATAAGTTCTTGCACTGCCTGATAAGAATTTTTGTGTCTATTGATTGCCTCATTCTCTTTTGGAAGAACTGGAACTGTTACGATAATCTTATTCTCACCGTACACATCTTTAATGTACTGTGCGACAACTGCAGATAATCCAGATCCTGTAGAACCGCCAACAGCATAAATGAGAATTATAATTTTCTGTTCAATTTTTTCTAATGCTTCTGTAAACTCCACATTATCGCACAAGCACTTCATAGCTCTTTCTCGATGTCCGCCGAATCCGTCATATCCATCCAACTTATAAATTCCCTTCATATTTCCCAAAACCTTTAAGTCCTGTTCGCTGCCATTCGCAAACATCGTTGAATATCCCATATCTGCAAATAGCTTTGTAATCTTACAGCCACAGTTTCCCAGTCCAATAATCATTGTGTTTTTCTTGATTTCCATATTCTATAAATCTCCTTTAAGTGCGTTTTTACCTTTTTCAGCAATGTAGTAAGAATCTGCATGATTATACACGATTCCCTTTTTCACATATTCACTTTTCATAAGTTTTTGTAAATGCAGATAAACCGTTTTCCGACTTTTACGTGCATTTACAGAATCCAAGTATTCCATAATTTCCGCAATCGTAATTCCGTCTGTCGGCTTGTCCAGTATTATCACAGTTTCTTCATCAACAACCTTAAAGGCTGTAAGAATCTGAAAGTCTGTTCTATCAATTTCAAACATTATACCCCTATACCTCATTTCTCATTGATCGGCTCGCGACTATCAATGAATATTTCATATTCTTTTTACCAGTCAGAAAACGATTTGAACGCCGTTTCCTTATCTTAGTAGACTTTTCCGTCTTTAAATTTTTTCACTCACTCTTCATAAAATTCCAGCGAAACATTGATTTTTTGTTTTTCCATAGCAATCCTCTTTCTTTTGGTTGCCTCCTGAAGATTGCAAGTATATAATATAGAAGCAATCTTCAAGAGATTGTGCAACGGCTCCCATCATTCAGTTTCTCAGGCTATCTGGTGGGAGCTGTCTTTGTACTGATCCCGATTTACTCTATGTGTGAAATAAATATCACACGTTGCCGGAGCATTATAAATCGTCGTAAGCATGTAATTTTTCATCGAGGTAATTTCTCCAGTGAAGTCTTGGAATACCAATTTTATATATTCGAGATGTTTATATCTTACCTTTCTGAACCGTTCTTTTACTATCCTAGCCGACAATTCTATTTGGTTGATTTTAAGAATTGCATCGTCCGGCATGTTAAAGACTTCTGCCATTAACAACGCTATATTTTCAATAAAATCGTCATGCATTTGAGGTTCATATCCAATCTGTTTCATCACATCTGCTTCAGACACGATATGATTTGATAAGTATTCTTTAGTATATGTGTTCTTTTTTATAGTATTATTAGTACCCCCGAAAGCCATTGCATCCTTTTCACGATATATGCCAGAAGCCATAGTATCCTTTTTGTGGTTATGGCTGTTAGAATCCATACTCCTATTTGGGGTACATGGCTTTTCTGCCACATCTACAAGCTCATATTCCCAATAAAACTGTTTTGTTTCGGGATCTTGCATCTGGTACTGAATCAAATATCCGGACTCTTTCAGCTCTCGCCACGCTGAATCAAAAGCCTTTTTCCCTTCTTTACACTTAGATAACAAAAATCCCATATACAGTATAAAGTCATCCAATGTTATGTAAGATTGAATCAACGCATATAGACCTTTCGCCTTTAGCGAGATATTGTCATTCCGAATAATGTCATTTGATACCATTGAAAAGTTTATCTTCTTGCGGAATTTCCCTCCGCTATTATTACTCACGCTTTCACCTCCTGCCGTAATTTAATCTAAATATTCATCTTTTAAGACTTATTTTTAGATTTAACACTATAATATATCGACTTTGTTCATTTGTCAATAAAAAGCTCTATTTTCTCGACTTCTTATTATATGAAATTGACTTTTCCATCTATGACATTTATAATAACGGTAAGATAAAGGAGGCATTAAGGATGTTCCAATACTATAAATTGTTCGACTATATGCGAAAAAATAATATTCGGCAAAAAGATTTATTAGATAAAAAGATTATTAGCAACGGTACGTTGCAAAAGTTAAGAAATAATGAAAATGTTAACACATCAGTTCTATCCGCTTTATGCGATTATTTAGAATGCGACATTACAGATATTCTGGAATATATTCGACCAACAGATAAAAAAGGGCAATAAAAAAGGATAGTGCGATCATGCCCTATCCCATATTGTTACCTGATATTTATTTTCGTTCGATTTCTACATTATATAGTTTTTTCACTTTATCAATTATACGACCTTCCTGGATGCGTGTTGGACATATTTTTCTCAAGCTCTCCTGCAAGTAACACCATGCAGCTTCATTTGCAGCATTTCCTTTAATAACCACCTTGCCAAAATTATAGCTATCTACTTCTACTGTCCCATTTTCCAGCTCATAAATTTGAGGATGCCAAACTACTTGCATCATATTATCTTGAGTTTTTTCTGATTTCTTACGCACAAATTCCAGCTCATACCCCAAAACCTCTGCCATTTGTTCCACTTCGGAGAATTTAATAGTTCCCCTAGCCATTTTATTAGAAATGTTTGCGGCTGAAGTATGAGAATCTGGATAAGCTTTATTTAATTTATCTGCTAATTCTTTTAGAGTAATGCTGTTAAATGCCAAAAAGTCTTTTATTTTTTCTCTGGGTGGATTCTCTTTTTTTACACAAGACATTTTCTCACGCACTACTGGAAGAAGTTCTTCTACTTCTGAAAATTCCTGGCTTTCTATAATAGTTCCATCAATGCTTGGTTTCGTTTCCATATTTGCACCTCCTTGCACTATATTAGCATATTATTTTAAATTTAGAAACTGCAAGTACACTATTTTGTTGTATTTGTTCGAGGTAAAATAACGCATGGGTGATTGAGATTTACCCCGATAGCCTATATAGTACCATGAACTTTCGTTTAAAATGTAAATGTACCCCCCACCTCTATATAACCTCAATAGACCTGCTGCCATACTCTTTTTTCTACATAAGAATCGTATATACACCGCGCCCCCCATGAAAATAAAATAGTATAGCAACAAATCTCGTTATAACAAAATAAAAAAACCTACAAAGCAAGCCCCTATTATACCCGGCTACTATCTATCCTCAAAATGCTTTTGTGATTTTTCCAGATACAATTTAATCTGTTTATCAAGTGTTGGGCGGCTGATCTGCAGTTCTTTGGCTAATTCACTTTTAGAAATTTCTCTTTGCAAATATCTATTATAATACACTTTGAAATCCGGTATTGAAACTGCTTTTCTTCCTTTATAGATTCCTTTTCGCTTTGCGATAGCAATTCCTTCCTTTTGACGCTCCAACAAGTTTGCTCTTTCAAACTCATTAATAGCGGCAATCATTGTTAGCATGAGTTTTCCTGTCGGCGTGCTGGTGTCCAGATTTTCTTTATTGCTCACAAGATTGACTTTCTTCCTATTAAATGTATCAACCAGATCAAGCAAGTCTTTTGTGCTTCTGGCAAGTCTTGAAAAGTCGTGGATATAAATAGTATCTCCCTCTCTGGCAAATTCAAGGAGATTTTGCAGTTCCGGACGGTTGGTATCTTTTGCACTTGCTTTTTCTGTAAACCACTTTTCAATATTGTACTTTTTCAAACCTTCAATCTGTCTTTCCTCATTCTGCTCAATAGTAGACACTCTTACGTATGCTAATCTCATATCTTCTTTCTCTCCTGTCTATTTGTAAATTTAACCTCTATGCCTGTTTACATTATGTAAATAAATGCAAATAACAACTCTAACTTTACATGATACGCTGTCAATATATACTGGATTCTTTTGTAAATATATGTACACCCTATTCTTACATGCGAAATGCAGATGAAGCGGTATATTTCAACCGCTTCTTAGAGATTATTCACTAAATATGTAATTGACTGCTTTCTCTGCTTTACTGCTTGCTGACACGATAAATTTATTATCATTCTTAAGAACGCTTAACCAGTTCTTTATATACGCCGCTGAGTTCTTGAAAGTCTGTGGTGTTTCAATTCCTAACAGGTTCATGATGGATGCACTGCCAATCTCTGCAACAAGTTCTTCTTTGCTGTATGTCTCACTACCAAATGCCGCATCCGCTCCGGTGTGTAATCTGTCAAGTCTGTTCTTGTGTCCTGTACTGTGTGTCAGTTCGTGAAATGTTGTGCTGTAGTATTCGTTGATATTCGTATACTGTTCTTTCATTGGGACTACAACTCTATCTCTGGACGGACTATAGAAGGCTTCGTTGCTTGCGCATTCATCAAATGTGATATGTTCTCTTTCAACATATTCTGTTATAATTTTATCGGCTTCTTCTATCGGTTCTACTTCTGCAAAAGGCATTACCAGAGGTTCTACTCCCTCAACTTGTGAGATATGAAATACATTGTAATATCTCAGCATTGGTATCTTCTTGACTTCCTTCTCTCCTGTCTCTTCGTTCGTTTCTTCTTTTTCGAATATCTTCCAGAAGACAACCATTTCTGATTTCTCACCTTTTCTGATATGACCGCCTAACTCAGACCACTGTTTGAATGTTGCGTATTCTCCGGCATGTTTCAGAAGAATCTGATTGATGATCGAATAAGGTTTCTTACTGATTCTATTGAATGCACCTGATCTAACACCTGTCCACGGCTTTTTCCAAGGGATAACACCTTTTTCAAGTTCTGCAATAATTCTTTCTGTTACCATTTCGTATACATTAGCTTTTGTCATATCAAAGCACCTCTTTCTTTATTTGATGATTTGATTATATACCCTAAACATAGTGATAGTCAATATGCAATATCACTAGATTTAGGGTATATAAATTATACAAAATGTAACAATATTTAGGGTATAAAAAAAGAAAGAACACATTTTACTATGTTCTTTCCTATTTCTTTGAGCCTCGCTCTGAAGTATCAGAATATCCTTCTAAATCCTCAACGCATTCCAATATATCACCTGGTTGACAATTCAACAGCTTACACATTTTATCTAAGACTTTCATATCTATAGATTCGCCGTTTAGACCGTCATTCTTAAATATTTTTGTAATAGTAGCAGATCCTAATATTCTATCTTGTTTCAATTTATATTGTGAAAACCCATTTTCTTTTAATCTTCGAACTAACTTTTCGTAACTAATCATATGCTTCACCTCAAATATATTTTAACATATCCTCACGAAAAAATCAACACATACCCTAAACATTGTGCATATTAAATAAAATTTCTGTTTAAGCATACCCTAAACATTGTGATGTTTGTCAATAGACATCACTACTTTTAGGGTATATAATTGAGTTATCAAATGAAACAAAGTAACGCACAAAAGCAACCGGATAGCCCGAAAAGCTTCCACAAACTTCAAGCCATATACCTGTGAGTGAACAATATAGTAACAATAGTCAGGAAGATGATCGAAGGGTTGTAATTATAAAGAAATCAAATCTCAGGAGGATAAAAATATGTGTAGAACAATGAAAGAATTAGAGAATGCTATAGCTGATTACAGATCACTTAAAGCTATGAAAGAACAGCTTGAAGAAGAATTAAAAGCAGTAGAACGTGAGATCATTGGTTATCTCGATTCCAATGAGAAGCTGACAGAGACGGGTAACGATTTCACAGTAAAGATCAGTACTTGTGAAAGAAGAACTGTTGATACTAAACGTCTTGAAGCAGACTTAGGAAGCCTTGCAGAATATCAGAGAATCAGCCAATACAGAAGATTATACATCAGATAAATCTCTTATCCTTCCGGTGGCGGTCAACCGGAGAAAGGTGAAAGCTATGAGAAACGATGAAATTATGACACTGAAACTTGAAAGAATAAAAGTTATTGATCTTGAAATGGCTATTAATTCAATCATTTCTGACTTCGAAACAGAAATCAACGCCCCTGAAACAGCTGAGGATAGAAAAAAGATGGCAAAGTCAGCAATAGAAAGAAGATGGAAACCATTGTTAAAAACTATTCAGAATCAGTTTGAAGAACAGGACAAATAATAAGTGGTCATAGCCACTATAAACAGGGCTTTAAGCTATGAGCGTTCCTGCTCTTTAGGGCAGGAGGTAGTCATAAGAATAAGGAGGACAACAACCATGAACCAGCAGCAGGCAGACACATTAATGACCTACAACCAGTGGTGTCAGTTATTCAAGAAACATCTAAAGCAGACCATCAAGCACATATTACGCCGTTTCTTTTACGGTGCTGCACTTTTTCTGATTCTGGTGCTTCCTCCGGTGTTAATGATAATCCACTGGATCATAATTGGATATTAAGAAAGAGGTGAAATATTAGATATATTACAATCACTTTTCACCCTATGGACATGTAACAGGTGCCGACCGGATTAATTAGAATCTATTACTATATCCCAAAACTAATACATGAATATCAGTATGATTTCATTTTATATCTAAATAGTGTATTTTATATTGACAAATATATCATTATAGTGTATATTTTGTTAATAGATAAATCTAATCATCTACACAATGCCATAAGAAAGGGGGTTACAATCATGAATTTTCTCGCAACCTACATAGAAGATTACAAAGAATACTACGGAACTGTAAACATCAGTATTAATGATGTCATTTCCACCGCCAGAAAGAAAAAGAATACCATTATGAAGGATTCTTCTATTGGAATTATTCTTAATGATCTCTTACTCAGCAACGTGGAACCAGGTAAAATTTTTATGCTCTGGATAAATCCAGACACACAAATTGTCATGATAAACAAGACTTCCACAAGAAACTCTGATATTGAATATATAAAACCTTTTAATATTTCACCGTTTGAAGTTGACACACTTTCAGCATTTGCCGAAATTGTCAGAAAACGCACTGCTACTAATAATAATCAGGGCTAAGTGGTTTTTGGGCGATTCGATTCCGTCCAATCCTTTATAAAAATGACAAGGGAGGATTACACATGAAATTTCTTTATTATGATGAAAACGAACACGGCGAAATCGTGGACGTTATTGCAAATATAAACATTGCAGATGTCCTAAAAGTTGCACGCAGCGGAAAAGTTGAAAATGCTTTTTTTGAAACCGGCATCCGGATTAACACACTACTTCCATTGACTGCCGAAAATCACAACAAAATAACAATCTGGATCAACGTATTGGATGAAATGGTATCAGTTACAAGACACAGTTTTGATCCAATTTTGGATATCTGGTGTGACGAGGACATGGAAAAATTAGAAATATCCAGTTCAGAAATTGAAACACTTTTAAAATTTGAAGATGAATATTTCAGAGCAAATTTTTCCTTGAAATAATATCTTTGCTGTTCTATCGGCATTACGGGGAATGGATTCAGGTTGGCAGTGCTACATTACGCATAACTTCTTAAACTACATGCACAATGTTCTTACCAACCGTACTACCAAATAGTTGTGCTTTAGGGAATTGGACTCTCCCCTGAAGCACAAAGGACTGTCAAGTCGGTTGATTTATACGGTTCAAATCCGCACAGTCCATTTCTTGCAAGAAAAAATCCTCTAAAAAATAGCTGTCCTATCGGCAATACGGGGAGAAAGAGGGAAATATGATAAAAACATATATGCCGAACAATGTAATAGATAGCTTATATTTATATGGAATTATTGACGGAAAAATATACGATACCGGAAACAGCACTCGCCTTGGTCATGTCGAACATGCAATTTTTGATAGTGAATTTGATCCTATATATGGTGTTGGAACTTATTTTGAAGAATTGTATCGTGATGAAACAGAATTTTTCCTTGCCGAATTTAAAAAAATTAGATATGGTGAGAACGGTTGGGATTTTTATAGAAATATTACTCCTTTATCTGAAGAAAAAGCAAAATCTTGGATAAAAGACAATTTGGACATATATGACTATATAAGCCTTTTCGGAAAAAATATAAAACAAGTGGACGGATGTATAGTAGGAATTGCAGACTACTATAACCGCAATGATATATCTAAGGATCTTGTATATATTGAACTTGATGATGCTACAAATGTAACGAAAAATAAAGATGCTAACCGTATTCTTTCCGATATGGGGATAAACATTGATCGTTTTCCGTTAGATTTTGAAAAAGGCGATAAACTACTATTATTTATCAACATCCTAGATAAAACTGTTTTGGCAGAAAAACAAAGTATGAAATTTATAGATACGTCGGAATGCTGGAATTTAACAGGAAAATTAGGCAAAAAGATTTATTATAGCGAGAAAACTATTGATATGATTTTATCATTTGTAAAAAATAATATTGACGATAATCTGCCCGAAATGCATATTTCTCGATAGCCAGCTTGTAGAAAGGAACTAAAATATGATTCCAGTTGGTAGTGCTACACTATACATACAACTTGCGAAAATACGTTTATATTGTGTTGTTTTACTAATCATTCACTTCCATCAATATTAACATATATTGAAAAACTAATATTAAGGGTAGCACTTCATTAACTGCTACCCTTTATTTTTTACAAAATAAAAGATAAAAGAAATAATAGTTTGTATCAAGGCTCTTGATTTATGTGTACCCTCACGTTATAATCTAATTATAGATTACAAGAAAGGATCTTTTATATGGGGAAGTCAAATAAAGCTGCTGTTGCAGATTACGCTAAAAAAATGAAAGATATTAAGTTAAGAGTACCATATACGCCAGGCAAATTCGATAACAATGGTAATCCCATTTCAGATCACTATGAAAAAATAAAAGCAGCAGCAGAACGTCACAATATGAAAAGCATTAACGAATATATCTTATACTTAATCAGCCAGGACATTGGTGAAGAACTCTCTGTAGGAGTAAAAAGCTTCAAGAAAAAGGATAATACTAATGAAGAATAGTGTAGATGATTTATTGTTCCAATGTTATAGAGCTGTACCGCACAGGCTTATTCCTGGATTTGTGCAAGCCCGTATAACTGCCAGAATTACCATACGCAATAAAGAATTGGAACAGAAAATAATCCGCTTAAAATGGCAGTTAAGCGCCATACAGACCAGAGTTATCCCACATTAAAGAGTAAGCCACAACGGTTTGCTCTTTTTTATATTATCCGAAAGATAAAAGTAATAATGTATTTCATATAACAACAGGCACAACCAGCTCAGAAAATGCAAGAATCCGCGCTGAATTATTAATTTCGGTTCTGGATTCCATAATTTCAATCTTGGACTTATCACTGTTTTCTCCAGATTTTTACATTATTTTGCTATATTATGCGCCAGAATCATAAGATAGAACAAATAAAAGTTTCACTAAGTAAAGTGTTTTAACCGCAAAATTCATTTATTCTTTTTCATCTTGGTTGTAATATCTCAAACAAGGCAGCAGATCCGATTTGTTATACTCTTCATCTTGATAGATTTCTTTACTGCTGTCCCACCGTATACGCCTTTAATACCAAATTAAAGCCTCTTAGGATTATATACAGGAATTTCTCCGTCCGTTCGCATTCCGCTCATTATATGGCTTTTAACACCCTTATAGCATGGCTTGCCATGCGGCAGCAGTTATCCACAGAAAAGCATAAAAAAATAGGAATGCGCCATTTTATAACACATTCCTATAAAATTTTATTTCATTTCACTTGAGGTATATAACTGTAAATGTTATACTTGTTCTATAATCGAAAAGAAGCCGGATGCAAGTTTCGTTTTATGCCCTCCAGTCTTACGAAAGGAGGGTGATGCCCCATGAGCACAATGGAAGTACTTACTTTATTGTTAGTAATATTTACGGCATTGACCTACATAGATCAGCATAATAAGAAATAAGCATCCCTACCGTCCAAAGTAAGATGCTTATTTCTATTTGACATTTAATTACCGAGGGCAACCGGAACTTTGTGTCCGGTCATCTTCTGATTAGATTATACAACGGGACTCTTGTTTTTTCAAGAGTCCTTTTTTATTGCCTGGCATTCTGCCACACTCCTATATTTCATGTATGAATAAAGGTTCGGATTCTGCCAAAAGATAGTTAATTTTATAACAATATATCGTTTTTCTCGGTCTTGCCATATATTATTTCCCCTCTTCTGCATATTTTTCAAGTTTTTTTACAATCTGCCATTTTTGAGTGTTACTTTTTCAGGAAGTCAAGGTATAAATATCTGGAATTGTTCGAGAATTTTTTTGTTCTATATTATTTATATTTACCGAACTACCTACCGAACTCAATCAAAACAAAAGTTGGTAAATAAAGTTTTTCTTTAATAACCGAAAGTACGGAAGCAGTCGCATTTCAGATTTAACGTTTATCTTTAATTAATCCCCAAAAATCAGACTTTTCTTTCCTGTTACTAAAAATATGTGTTCGAGCAGAAAAATAGGTCAAGAAACAGATAAATTGTTGTTATTTTCCCTTTTCTTCCCTAATTCTTACAATCCTAACCTCAATCTTTACTTCTCTTTCGTCCTCTGTTTTTATGATGGGCGAATAATATTGATACTTTCCATAGGTTCTGTCAGGTCTTTTCTCTTTTTCGTTAGCAAATGATCCCAAAAATTCATACGGCGAAATCCCGTAATACTCTGCTGCCTGAATAAAATTCATTTTACGCCAGCTATTTTTATAATTAACCGAAATTTCCGTGATAGAGTCTATTGCTTTATGTAGCCTTCGTGGAACGTACATTAAATTTGTGGCGTTATTGATTCCGGCAATATCACACTCTCTATTAACAGAATTTTTATGATGAATTTCTACTCTCTCACCTGGATTTATCCAGGATGGAATATCACAAAAAGCCTGTGCAACCAGCACATGAACATAGTACATAGTTTTTATTTTTTTGCCATGCATATATTGTGGCAATGTCAGCCTATGATAGCCGCGCTGGAACACTGTTTTTAATATTCTCGGTTTTCCTCTTCTCTTTGAAAGTACGCGGGCATAGTTACTTATCCATATGCCCGTTTCCCCCTTCACATGGCGAAATTCTTCGTCTGCGGCAACTTTACCTCCAACAGCCTCAATATCAGCTTTTGAGAGGTAATTACTGCGCATTTTTGCCAAGAAATCTACCTCAATAAAAGTCTTGCCAGTTTATGTCTGAATTTGTTTCCCCAAGTCGCTCTTATAACCTCTTCTCGCATTATTTTCATTTCAGCAACTAAGTTTTCATAATTTTGTCGGAGTCCTTGAGTTTCTTTAAGAAGCTGTTTCCATTGTTGCGCGTCCTTTAAAATCTCTTTGGATGTTCTTGCATTTAAAGTTTCTTGAACCACTTCGATAAATCTCTCATCATCTTTCAATTTTTCAATAATCTCTTTATAATTTTCCATTATATTTTATCTCCTTGAATTGTTTTCAATTTAAGTAAGGGCATATATCCAAGATATACACCCTTAATTTTTTAAAAGCTATGTCGATATTTTCTTAAGCTGTTGCCACCGACCATACGTTCAGTTGTCATATCGCAGATCATTCTTTCAAATTTTTTATCACGTTGTGCCTTACGCATAAAATCGCTATAGTTTTCCACGTTCGGAAGAATAAACTCTATTTTTTGATTATATGTAGTGTTGCTTTGCCGTAACCTGTCTTTCCCAGAGATAATCTGAGATATATTTGGCATAGCTCCATTAATAAATCCAGACGGATCATTCATCATATCCCAGAGATTCTTTGTAGCATCAGCATCAAGAACCATGTCACCACGCTCAAACGGTGTTACAATAGCACCATCCCTTTTGCGGATAAGAGACTCTGTTCCAAGTTCCTGAGTCCAACCATATTGGTCACTTGGAATACTCTTTGATCCAGAAGCATATCCTTTAAGCTGACTAAGTTTTACCCAACCAAGTTGAGTGCCATCAGCAGCATCAATACAATAAGGATATTTAGAACCTTTGTTAATACGTGTAATTTTAACCTTTTTGCCAAGATAATAACTGCCAGTTGCACCAGTACCATCAGAAGCGGCATGATATACACCAGAAGTATAAGTAACCTTGTCGCCCACTTCAGCTTTTCCATTGCCTGCATTTGTTCCATTGGTCTTGTTTGGCTTTTTCTTTGGTTTTTTCTTTGGTTCATCGGGATCAACCAATACAGCGTCCTTAATAGAATCCTTATCACTAACTTTTGGCGGATCTGGTGTAGGATTTCCTTCTGCAACATTATTTTTATTAGGTTTTTGCTTTACTTCTTCGAGTTCGCCAACAACAGGATCTGCAGTTTCTTCTTGCACTTTTTGAACTAATTTCCCAGCCATAGAATCAATGGCGTTAATCATTTCTTGCTGTCTCTTGTAAATGTCATCAATTGCAGAACTAACTCCAGTCATAGTGGAAGAGAAGTTACTATCATATGCGGCGATTACGCCATTCACGTCATTTGTAGCATTCCATACATTCTGCATTTCAGTAGACAGATCATAACCAACACTTGCGGCTTCTGTTCTCAGTGTATCTGAAATTTGAGATGCATTACTATTTATTTCTGAGATCATATCAGAAAGCAGACCATCAATATTATCCAGTCGCTTATTAAGAATTTCTTCATACTCATTTTTAAGATTATCAAGTAATTCCTTCTGATCTGAAATAAATTTCTCATACTGTGTATCTTCTAAGTCCTCTTGTGCATCTTTAATACTGTTTTTTAACTCTTGCAGTTTGGCTTTATTTTCTTCTGAGTTATCGCCCTGTAATGAAGCAAGCTGTTTCTGAAGAGAAGCGATTTCCTCTGTTTTTTCACGAATTTTCTTCTGATAATCATAGAGGTCTTTCTGTGCCTGGATTGCGTCAAGATACTTGTCAATCAAGTCTTGAAGAGAATCTAACTCATTTTCGATACCATCTTTAATCAGATCCTTCATGGCATCTTTTTCATTCTCAGCAGAAAGAATAGATTTTTGCTGTGCATCTACCAGCTCATTTTTACGGTCAATGAGTTTCTGATTATACGGATCTTTTGCAAGTTCCTCGCTGATTCGCAGCATTTCTTCCTTATACTTATCAGCTTGTGCCATGTAGGTATTATAATTAACACCATGTAATCCGAGAGTGGCAAGTCCCTGTTCAGTCATCTTGCCATCATCATCGAACATATCTTTGTGACTCATAAGGTCAATTAGGAAGTCTGACTCACTGGTGATTCTGCTGATAGAATCCTGTAATTGGTCAAACTGTTCCCATTTGAGGTCACGAATAGAAGCTTGCAGTTCAAAAACTTTATTTTCAGCTTCGGCAAGGCTGTTTGCCACTTGGTCAACAGAATCTTTCATTTCGTAATATTCTTGAGTGCCTTTTGTAATGTCCCCATTCTGTACGGCAGCTTCAAAATTACGTTTCATTGCCTTATATTTCTCAGAGAGATTATCGACAATAGATTGTTCCTGCTCAATCTGTGCTTCATAGAATTTTGTACTCAGGTTATACCCTTGTGTCTGCATTCTATCCATATATGTTTCAATCATGGAACTTCTGTTTTCCCATTGAGACATAAATGAATCATAGTAAGCGGCAATATTGTCAAGTTTCTTTTTGGCATTCTCTACGATTGACTGTGCGTATTCGGCTTCAGCATTAGCCGCTTCTTTTGTAGCATCAGCCAAAGCATCCTCTTGAATTTTAAGCTTCTTACTCAAATCAGTCGCATTGGCAACCTTTTTATTATAAGCCTCAATTTTTTTCAAAACTTTAGGATCAGAGATACCAGTAGTGCTTACTTTCTTTCCAGCTTCGAGTGCCGCTTTTTGCTTTTTAGTCAATTTGGAAGTAACTGATTTGTCGGAAAGCAGTTTCTTCTGTGCTGATTTTTTACTTGCATTGGCAGAGTTAGAATTTTTCAGCGCATCATTATAGTTTTTATTTACCTGTTTCAAGGCTGACTGACGCTGTTTGTTCTGTTCTTTAAGATTTCTTGTTTCCTGTGTAAGAAGCATATTTTGATAAACATAAGCTTTCTTACCATTTGTAGTAGCAAGAATCTGTTGCTCTTTTGTAGAACCTGAATATGCTTTATTCTTAGTATCTTTCGCAGTATTCAGCTTTTTCAACGCCTTTTCGTCTGCTTTTTTGGCTTTATCATATTCTTTCTGTGCTTCGTTCTTTTCTTTTGCATCCGTATTATATTTCTTGGCTTTAGCTTTCAAGGTACTTGTCATACCAGACGTACTGACTGTTTTCCCAGCTTTTACTTTAGATGCAATAGTATTTCCCTGTTTCAGAGATTTATTATATGATTTAGCATATTTCAGTGCTTCGCCTTTTAAGCCTTTTGTGCTAATTGACTTCCCTTCACGAATCGCACGTGCTATTGTATTATATGTTGCATTATCTGTTGTAGATTTCGCAGCTTTTTTCAATTTTTTCGCGATAGAAGAGGTCTGTTTCTTATTCACATTAATAAGATTTGTGCCAGTTTTCTCAACATCAGTTGTTGCAGATTTTAAATTCTTGCTTGCTTTTGAACGTGTTGACTTTGTTTTGTTTCTGGCAGTCGTAGCCTTGTCCAAATTTTTCTGAGCATTTGCAAGTGTCGGATTATCTTTTTTAATCTGATCCTGTAAATGACCAAGAGTAGATCCACCACCAGAGATAGCACCATAAACATTATCTAATGATTCATATTTAGATTTTAATTTGTCGATTGCTTTCTCAGCTTTTTCAATCGGCATATTCGCCAGAGTATCATATAATTCAAGCAGCTTATTATTTAATTCTTGAATTGTATTTTTACATTCAATGGCAGACTCATAATAACTCTGGAAGTCTTTGATATTTTCTGACAGTTTCTTTCCGGAATCTGTAGAAGTATCAATATCCTCGATTTTAAGCGCACCATTTTTTACTAACTTTTTATATTCTTCGCTAAGTCCAACAGAATTAGCTTTATTCATATAAGTATCATATGCTTCTTGATTTGCAGTAAGCTGCTTATCAATAATCTTCATCTGTTTCTTTAACACAGCAGTTTTAAAGGCAGAAGATACGTAGTCAGTAATTTGGTTTGCTGCATATTCAAAAGTGTTTGCAAGTCTGTCTAACTTGATTTTTACGAAATCAATTGTACTCTTAGATTCTTTTGCTGATTTTGTGTTAGAATCTGTAGCGGATGTGTTTGCATTTACCGAGTTAGTGTTAGCCCTGTATGCGGCGGTGCTGCCACCACTTGAAGAACCACTTGAAGATGAACCACTTGAAGATGAACCACTTGAACCCTTATAGGTTGTATTTCCACTTGCAATATTAGCTTGCTTTATTGGAATATGCCCAGTAACCATTGCTGTTCCAGTTACATTTGACATTCCTTTTGCACGACTATTTACAAATCCACGCTCTAAAAGTGATTCTGATTGTAAATGATTAAATACAATGCTTCCGGCTGGAATATAAGTAAATTCCGCACCATTATCACCTACGGTATGCCATGTACCACTTCCAGGATCAACAACAATTTCTCTTCCAAGTTCTCCGACTAATGTGAGTCCACCTGTCTTTGTTCCCCAGTTTCCTTGTGCATTGGCATGACCAACCAAGTGAGGAAGATGAGCTGTCCCGTCTGCATGAGCTGTTCCGTTTGCTCCACCTGATCCCTTAGATGGTGCATTCGCATTTCTCCAGTTTACTGTACCAGTTGCAGTAAATGTGGTTTTAACTTGGCTTGTTTCGTTTGTCCAAATTACCTGACCGTTGGACGTGTGCATTTGAGCAGCCCAGGAATCGACTTTTCCGGTGTTGTTATCCCAGTCAACTTTTCCCTGGGATTTCTTTTCTTCGGCAGCATAAGCGTCTACTAATGAAGAATCAACACCGGCTTTTACCATCATTTTTGGAGTCAATGCTTCAATTGAAGATGTGATGGTTGCTTCGGAAGTCGTATCAATTCCAAGTGTTGCTTTAATTTCCGGACTTAATCCATCAATCTCGCTTGCAAGACTATCAACTTGTGCTTGTGCTTCGGAAGTGTCCGCATTTACATCCAAAGAACTCTGTAGCTCGACATTGTTTTGCGCTTCTTTGAATTGTTGTAACAGAGAAATCGCATTACCAAGTTCTCCGTCCACTTGTGAAGCGTCCACACTCATTACAGCCGGGGCTTCTAACATTTGCTTCTGGGTTACACAATACTGAATAACAGTATTTGCGTCATCTACCTGAGAAGAGTCCAAGTCAACAGTACCCTTATAATTCTGCATTTGCTGAATAGTATTATCAAGTGTACTGATTTTATCTTCTGTGCTATCTATATCGGAAACATCAATCTGAATATCTAAATCTTTGTTTCCATCTATGCTTTCAATGTTCTTTTTGGCTTCTCCTGCTGCAACACCAAGATCACCAAGGGTTTTGATTGATTCATTAGCCCAGTCGAAATGAGCGTCAAATTCTTCCATTTCCCCGAACATTGCCTGTACCATTGGAAGTGAGAGATTTAATCCTTCTGCGAAATCTTCCATAGTACGTTGTCCGGCAACTTTGTAATCGCCACTTGCTTCGTCGAGTTCCATCAATCCGGCTTTAGTAGCTTTTGCACAAAACTCTGCAACGTCTAATCCTGTTCGATTTCCTTCGGAATCGTGATTAAAATAGTGTTCAATACTATCTATATAAGAAGAAACTGCTTCTGCATCTTGACTGTCTATTTTGTCTGGAATGAGAAATTCAACAGCGGCTTTGTATGATTCTTTGCCAATTCTTCCATAATCATCTGATTCTGTGTTTTGTGTTACATCCTCAATATGAGAAAGTGCGCCCATAGCGTCGTCAAACATATCACCAGATTCAGAACCATTTTGTTTGTTAAGCCAGTTCTGATAAGCACCTGTAGCCTCTCTTAATGACGCTGATAATAAATCAAGTTGATTACACTGATTTACAATACCATCATTCTCAGACAGCAACGCATCTATACTATCTTGGATTGCCTGTGCATTTTCGCTCTTTGCATCAGATAATCCTCTCAGTTCATCTTGAAGTTGTTCAATCTGAGCAATATTTTCCATATACTGAGATTGCTTTTCAAGCTTCTGATTTTCGTTTGTCTGAATTGCTTCTTCAGCTTTCGCCTTTTGAAGTTCTTGCACTTTTTCCGCATTTAAGTGTAAAACACCATTGTTATACTCCAATGCAGATGTATAGTCTTTTAATTCATCTGAATTAAAATCATCTATAGAAATAGATTTACCGGCTGACTGCGATGTAAGAATTGATGTTGCTTTCTGGATGCTCGCCAACGCGGTGCTTGTACTATCAATTTGAGTTGTTAAGTCTGCAACTGTTTGAGCGGTATTGTCAACAGAACTTCCTGTGCTCTCAGAAATTGCACCAAGGTCTACCAACCAAGAAATCAACTGATCTGTTGAAACTCCGGCTCTTTCAGCGGCATCAGATAGTCCATTTACCGCATCTTCTCCGTCTTGTATGCCGTCAGTTTCAAGGGCATATTTGAAGTCAGTATCAGTTAAATTAAGGTCTTTCAGTTCGTCAATGAATCCCTGAATTCTAGTATTTCCTTTATCAGAGAGTGCATTTTTGAAATTATTTGCAGAAATAGTGGCTTGGTCTAATTGACTTTTGGCTTCTCCAAACACATCTCCGTATTTGACTCCCATATCCGTATTAAGGAGCAACTCTGAAACAGATCCATTTACATCGTCGAACGCGGTTTTTGCTTTTTCTATTTCTGCATAATCGCCACTTGCTAAAGCTGTATTATAATCGTCAATGGCTTTTGTATAATCACGTAACCATTCCGAAGCAGTCTTTAAATTTGCATCGGAATCCATATATTCATAATCATCAGAAACAAGATCCGCCTTTTTCGCCGCTTCATATATATCTTGGTATTTATCAATAACTTTGTCTGCTTTCTTTAATCCATCAGAAGCATAATCTGACATTAGATCAGCCGTTCCAGTTTTATAAGTGTCCTCGATTTCTTCCATTTCGGTCATAAAATCATTCATGACTTCTTTCTCTGTAGCGGCATCGCCAACAAAGCGAACATCTACTGTAATTCCGTTATCATTTAACTCGCTCACCAATACGTCATCGCCGTATTTATCTTGGAGTTTCTTAATAGATGTTTTTATAGCTTCTGATTCATCTGTGCCATTGTCATAAAAGCTACCAAGATAGGCTTTCCTATCATCTTTTTCCATCTCTTTTTCGGCTTTTTTGATAGCTTTTTTATTTTCATTTTTATACGATTCAGCTTCTTTCTGCGAAACCTTATCTAATAACTCAATCTGCTCTGTTAGTGAACCATTGATAAGGTCAATTCCCGCAACCTGTTTCCCGTAAGAGTCCGTAAGAGATTCCTGTATGGAAAGCAGTTCACTTTTTGTGCTGGCTGCTTCCTGTTCAGATAATGTACCAGAATCCAGAGCAGTTCTAAGCTCTGTAATTTTATCAATCTGTCCTTGCAGACTCTCTTGACCGCTTTTCCATTCATCACCTGCTTGTTTTGCAGACTGAATCATCTCTTCTACAGATTTTCGGTACGCGGATATTGCCGCTACTGCCCCACCAACGGCAAAAGATGCAATTCCTACCGGTGATGTAAATGCAGTTAGTAACTTACTCCAATTACTTGCAATCAAACTAAAAACTTGTGATCCACCAGCTACTCCCAGTGCTGCAATTGCTCCCTGCAGAAGTCCAAGATTATCTACCACACTTGCGATAGATGTAGCAAAATCCAACATTCCTTCAAGTGCTTCTTCTGGAAGCGCATCAGAATAAAGTTTTGTCATTGTGGCAGACAACTTTTCGAGTTTACCATTGATGGAATCAGCACGTTTATCATTTATCTCCATTGCCGTTCCATTGGAGTCAAGAGCATCCTGCTCTAACTGTAAGGCTTTGTTGTAAGAATCCATAGCAGCTATGAAAATATTTTTCTGTCTTACTCCCGCCGCCTGCTCTGAAACATAAGATTTCTGGGAATGATTTAATGTTCCCCATACTTTATTAAGATCATCGAGTGTATCGCTTATATCTCGTAAATCACCATCTGCCCCACGAACTGAAACACCAACGCTTTTAAGTGCAGCCTCTGCATCTGACATCTCAGCATCTGTAGTAAGTCCGTCCTTGCTACGGGATATTCTTGAGAAGATTGTCTTAAAAGCATTACCAATCTGAGAACCTGATACTCTGGTCTTTTCTGCTGTTGTTGATACCAGTGCTGCATATTTTTCAAATGACATTCCTGCTTCATTTACAACTGAACCAGAAGTTGCAATTGACTTAGAAATAGTGTCACAACCTTGAGAGAAATCCAATGCAATCTCAGAACTAAGCTTTTCAACTGTATCCGCAACATGCATCGCTTGATCTTCTGCCATACCAAACTGATTCATAATACCCTGAATGGCATCTGCGGCTGTACTTGCGTTCATACCAGAAGCCGCTGATAATAGTACAGTTGGTTGCGTTTTTGCAAGCATAGAAGCTGCACTTTCATTTTCATTTGCATATATGGTAACTGCATCTGTCACATTTTTGGTATATGTGCTTAACTCTCTCGCCATGTTTAATGACTGCTGCTTTAATGAATTAAGCGAAGCATCCGTCATACTGCTCATGGTCATATTAACCAATGTCATAGCCTGATTCAAGTCCGTAACAGCTTTTACAGCATTATCAGCCTGCGTCTTAATGGCATTAATCGCATCATACTTCAGCTTTGCACCTGCAATTTCTTTAAAGCTAGCTGAAAGCCCACTTGCACCTTTTTGTGCTTGTTGTATAGAACTATTCAGATTGTCAACGCCATTTCCATTGACATTCGCCTGAACATTTATCTTACGTTCTTTTGTGAGAGCATTAAGCTGGGCTGCCGCTTTTGTTGTATCAACCGTTGCGGTAATTTTTGCAATAAAATCGCTCATGTACTTTATGCCCCCTCTTTGTCATTCAACCAGCTAAAAGCCTGCAACTTATACTCTCGTCCCCTAAAAGCATTAATTAGCTTTTCTGTCTTCGCCGTATCAAATCCGGCGGTAACTTTTGTAAAAATATTATTCAAATAGTCGTATTGCTCCTTTTTATTTTTTCATCATTTATGTAAACAGATTGTATATGTAATCTGAAATTTTAGGTTTTATCATTTTCAAAAAAATTGCTTAATTTTGCGAACAGATTTGGGTATAAGTCAATCTTTCCATTCCTAAACCTGCTTAGTACTGCACTATCAATCCCCGTAGTTTCGGCAATGTACTTTTGAGTTCCCCGCATTACATAAGCAATTAACTTTTCGCGTAATTCTTCCTGCGTCATGCTTTCTCCTTATTCAATTTTAATTGTTATATCAAAAATTATTGACAAATAAAAAATAATGACGTGTACCTGAGAAGTACACGCCAAAATTTTTATTTATCAGATTTTTTAGCTATTATTATATGAGACACAACTTGTGTTATTTCACGTTTTATGCCGCTTTATCTGCCTTATTTTTAAATTTTTTTCTTAAATCTTTTGGAAGAACAAATATTCTTTTATTATAGAAGTTATTCTCAATTACATAATAGTTGAATATTCCTTCATAAATTGTTACGTCATGCAAATCAATTGAAATCTCTACTGGATGTTTAACTTCTTCTGAGGAATAAAAACTCAATTTTATCGTATTTTTTGCAGCACTTATAGATGTTTTCCACAATTTCATTCTTCCATTCTTAAATCTGTCTTCTATAACATATCCAGAAAAACCATCAAGCCAATCTTTTTCCTGTTCAATATAATAATCTACAATTTCATTCATAGTCTTACATACCTCATCCTTTATATTCCCATGATGCACACTTTCCCACCAATAGAGAAAATCTTCATGTAATTCTATTTGTCGCTTAAAGCTAATGGAATCTCCAGATAGACATAACATGATTACATTCCAAGTGTCGAGTGCATAAAGGAACTTGTGCTTTTCAGTACAAAGATAAATATACTCCATAAGTTTCTTTTTGACTGTCGAGAAGATCATAGAAACATTTGTTTTTTGAATCTTTACACCCGTATAATCAAATATCACTTTGCATAATTCCTCATGTTGTAAAAGCGCCAATCCTTCAGCTTCTTTCATTTCCACAAAAGTTTCAGGTTTCTCAATCACTGTCTTTACTGCTGCCCTTATGCTGATTGAATCGGATTTAAACAATTCAAAGATTCCATACATGTCTTTTTGTAACAAACGGAGTATTTCGGCACACTCCATTCTTCGTGACACTTTACCTCTGACAACTTGCCATAACTTTTGTGGCGGTTTATAATCTGTCAGAACTATTTCCTTTTTAGCATCGTTTGTCTTGACATTTTCTGATACTTCTTTCTCGATCTTCGCGCCATGAAAATTGCATAACGCAGATAAAAAGAATGAAATATTTTTTACTAAGGAAGATGCATTATTAATAGGAATCTTGCTCTTCACATTATCTACCTCAATACAGCCATCACTATCAGGTACCGCATAAAAGATCTCGGTTATAACCAGATACATAGTTTCGTCGATATCAGATGAATCGAAATGTCCGGCATAGTATTTTTTGTGTTTTCCTTGAGGATTTTTCTCTTCACTTCCGAATGTACATCTTACCGCACTCAAAAGCTTCTTTAAACATATGTCCTTGAAAGACAGAGAACCATCCTGCTCTGTCTCAAAAAGCTCACTTAATTTTTCTTTCTGTCCTGCTTGACACGCTTTGTAGGTATCAAACAGGCTCATTAACTCATTTTTAATAGTACCATCCTCCTGCCATTAAATAATTACCATTCATTCGTTCTCTCAATTTTTTGCTGGATCTGAATTTTATTGCTATCTTTTTGGGGTTCTGAGCTGCAAGTTTTGTAATAGGATTTATAAATACCCGTGCTGCTTTCGACTTCACCATAAACGTCCCCAGTCCCCTGAACTTTATGCCAATGCCATCCAGTAAACATGAAGTTATCTCTTTGACAATAATCTGTACAATTTTCTCAGCTTCTTCATTTGCCATCCCTGTTGTTCCGGCGATTCTTCTTGTAAATTCTTTCTGTGTTAAGGTTATATCTTTCTTCATCTTAATATCCTCGTTCTTCTCTTAAATTTTTATTATCAAAAACCAATAAACCAACCAGCCAAAAAACAAACTCAAATCAATAGTGCATTTTTTGGCAAACATAATTGATTTAAAATCCTATAAAAAGATCCACTTAATAGCTTTCTTTTTTCTTTCTGGTTGTAGAGTGCCAGCCACTACTTGATAAGAAGTCTTGACTTCTCTGGCACGATATCAAATCACTGATAAGAACATTTATATCTACAACAACTTTTCTTCTCATGTAAGAAAAGATTTTTAATTTTGTTTATAATGCCACGAATCCTTTGAGTGGCAAAGCACACGGTAGTGTGATATCACTCTTTCCACTAACGTGACGCTAAATGCTCCTATCAGTCGCATTTATATATGATTTTTCAATTTTTAAAAACTTGTCCATTTTATGTTGTATATAGGGTTTTTATATATACAACGCAAATTGGACAACTTTTCTCACATCCCAAAAAGTGCGTCCAGTTCATCATCAAGCTGGCTTGACTCTTCGCATGTAAGCATCCTTATAGAGTCCGGCTCTTCAGTATCATCAGAAATCCTTTTTGATGCAATTTCTGATTCGTTTCCATCAAGTCTTATAAGTGCATCTATCAGTAAACCTTGCGCTTTCTGGTACAGCTTTGGAAGCTTTATATCTTTTGCTTCACAAGTGATAAAATTTTGTGCTGCTGTGCGCTCTATAGCTTCCGCGACACTCGCGTTTAGCAGCTCTTTCTGCAGCTCAACTTCTACTTCAGGAATCTCTTCTTTTATGATCTCTTGATTAAAGATCAGCTTGTACTCTTTATAGACATACGCCCACCCAAAGTAGTATCCGTAATAGTAAGTCAGCGCTTTATAAAACTCGGCGGTTTTCATCTTCATAAAGACTTCCCTTTCATCTTTACACCCTAAAGAACGCGCCACACGATTTTTTAAGGTAATGATGTTTCCTATATCTATATCTTCAGCTATGCGCCGATTTCCCTGACGATCTACGATCTTATACTGCTCCTGATAGTCAAGAACCCAACGCCTTTTTAGAGAATTAAGTGCATCCATCAGAATTTTGTTCAGTCTTGAGTCTGATCGTTGATAAAAGTGATTGATCTCAAAATCTGTGATACAGGTATCTATACCTTTTAAATCTGCTGCTGCAATTTTTTTATAGTTATCGTTTACCATTCCAAGCCTGTGCCACAGCCGATTCTTTGTAAAAGTGGCTCTGTAACCTGACATCTTTGCCAGCTCATAAAGCAGTATAAGTTCTATGGACTTGACATAAACGCCCTCTAACCTTTTATCCTTTCTTTCCTTTGGTCGTTCATATATCTCTGTCACTATCATCTTTTGACTTCCCTTCACTTTCTCCACAGCAAAGAAGCGATCCCACTCCTTTAACTGTGCCTTTTTTCCGTTCCCTGTCTTTGGTTCTTCCCCTACCAGCTCACAAAGAGCGCGATAGTTCTTTACCTCTAAGCCTTCACTCAGTTGTGAAGTATCAACTCCACCTAAATTCAAAATTTCACTCATGTTTTTACTCTCCATTTTTATTCTGTGCAATCTCGGCTATATCCGCCAGTACAAGCGGATCATTCCGGAAGAAAAAGACGTTTCTCTCCGGATATCTTCTATCTGCTGCCATGCCTTGAAGCCTATGACCTTTAAGCATCAGGCGGGCGCATAAGTCCTGTGAAAACACAGTCACACTTTTCTTTTCTCTATTCATTTGTTTGATTCCGTTTTCTAAATTTTGACAATAAAAAAAGCAACCAACTTTAAAAGAGAATCCAACTTAAAGGTTGTGTCCATTCTCTTTTTTTAAAAATTGATTGCTGTAAGTATCTACATTGTGCCTTTACATAAAGCACCTAGATACATTTAATTTATTTAATTGTAACTTTATAATAGCACACTTTTCTCAATTTGTCAAGTATTTTTGTGCAATTTGTTGAAACTATACAGTGTTTTGGAACAGTAAAATTGTGCAATATAGACACAACTTATAATATATTTCACAAATCACTGATATATAAGCTGCTGGCATACGCATCAGTATAACTTATTATTTATTATATCTATCAATTAGATCCATATACATTTTAAACACTTCCAAATAATGTTCCGCACAATAGTATTCAATCGAACCAGTAATTCCCTCCAATTGATACGTACCCTCTTTACTGCATCCAGTAGCTTGGCATGTATGCGTCGCAGATTTAGGTACATATTTGTATGTCGATGTACTAGGTTTTGGAGTTGGTGTAGGAGTTGCTTCAGGGGTCGGCGTAATTCCTTTTAAACTGTCTAAAAGTTCTTGATCTATCGTTGAAGTTGCTTCCATGTTATTATCCTCTTTATATTGAATAACAGCATTGCAGGTATTCTTTCCCGCTATCCCATCCGGTGTACCGCATCCATAGCCTTTAGCATTAAGTAGTTCTTGTATTTCCTTTATTGTTTCCTTATCTGTGATTTCTTCCTTTTCTGCCTCATTCTTTTTAAGTCTATTCCAAGGATTTTTGCCTGTAGCCGAAAAACCTCCTGATTGAGAGCTTGATACTTGTTTATGTTGGGATCTTTCGACTGCCTCAAAACTAATACCACCTGTCACCGCATATACAGACGTACTAATAACATTTATCGCCGCTAATGCCGTTATAATTGCAATTGCTTTCCTATTCATATCTTCCCTCCATCCAATCACATTTACCTTTAATATTTACATCTTATCGAGTAATTCCTTTTTCTTCATTTCAAATTCATCCGATGTAATCAGTCCATTGTCTAACATTGCTTTTAATTCCATCATTTTCCCGTTTGTAGACACATTTATCTCAACGTTTTCGATTTTCGCGGTTTCTTTTTTCAAGTTAATTATTCCTGATATCAATAATATAATTCCAACAACCAGAATAATCGCACCTACAATAATCACAATACGATAATTATTCATACTACTCAACCATATAGCCTCACTTCTGTAAGTGCTGTCTGTACTTCCAAATAATGCAGAACCCTGTCCCAGAGCTTTCACCATTCCTTTTGCTTCTTCATATTTATATACGCCGAAAGCTGTTATAATAAATCCGATGATAGAACTTACAATTCCAACAATTCTTAAATTTTTTCCGTTCATTATTGTATTCTCCTCTTCATTTTGGCTGCCAGGAATGTCCACATTTCGCACAACGATTAACCGTCTTATTTGCTCCTATGAATCCTGTCCAGAAAGAAAAGCCTCTCTGCCCTGTCGTTATTTGCGTTGATCCGCAACGTGGACATCTAATTTTATTTGCCTCTTTTGCTACAGCAATTTTGGTACTTTTATCATCCGAAGATACTACAGACACAACTGCTCCATCATCTTCAAATGCATTCTTGATTGCAGTTGCAGCTTCTAGTGATATTTTATCAATGACCACACAAGGAATATTTTCCGTCATTTCTTTTGCTTCTTTCAGTCCTAATCCTGTGACTTCTCTTACGTCCCTAATCGCTTTTACCTTATTCACACCAGCATTTTCCAAAATTACAGCATATTCATTAGTTGTACGCTTTGCTTTACCTAAACCTGCAATTGGATAGCCACAATTTGGACAAGCTTCTGCTTTATCACTAATTTCTTTTCCACATTCTGGACATCTAATTAATGCCATGTTCTACCTCCTTCAAGTACACCATATTGATACTTTTATCATACTACAGAACACCATTATTGTACACACTTTTGATAAACTAATTTAGTACAAAGGTGGTGAAATTGTGGATTTCGGAAACAAATTAAAAGAATTGCGCATGCAAAATGGATTGACACAACAGCAGTTAGCAACTCAACTTGGCGTAACTAAGTCTGTAATATCTTTTTATGAGCGCCAGGAACGTGCTCCCTCTCCAGAAGTATTACGAAAAATGGCAGCTATCTTTCGAGTCAGTTCTGATTTTTTATTGGATATCGACAGAACTAAACGTCTTGATGTGTCCGATTTAGATGATGACGATATTCAACTTGTTTCTTTACTAATTGATACTCTGCGAAGAAAAAACAATAGAAAATAAATTCAGGCTATGGATATTTTCTCCATAGCCTTTTACACTCCGCAAAAAATATTACAAATATTTTATCCGTATTTTTTGACCGTATTGCATTTATCATTCAATAAAATTAGCAAATCACTTTCGTGATCCCAAAAATATATATTTTTAGCATTTTTATATAATAAATTGCCATACATATCAATTCCAAATAATCTAGCTTTCTTTCTCCTAACAGCAGATAACGACTTTTTACTTACATATCCTTTTTGAAAAAAATTACGTTCTGTAGCTTCAACTGGATAATATGGAAAATCAGAATAGTATCCTATTTTATTCTTATTAGATAAATATCTTGATTTCTTATTTGCTTCTAACCACATTTTACAACCGCCCGCGTGCGGACATGTCTTTTGGTGTTCATCAAAATTAACTAATTGCATAAGATATCTCCCATTTTCTTCGTGCCACGCGTGATGCCAAACCGTAACTTTGGGTATATGCTTTTTGCCAGTTTGTGTTTCAGCAATGGCATAATCCTTACTTCTATATCCTGTTAATTTTACCATCGTATCAACAATAGAATTCTTAAAAATTGGTGAATATCTAAATCCCCTGCCTAAACCCGTAGGAATATCTTTTATATTAGGGTCATTATATGGCTTCGCCCATGCATATTTTCCTGCGTCCGTCCTTATAAGACTATTCCCATCAGATGATTCTATACTTACCCTATGAATTTTTCTTCTAACTCTTTTCACTAAAAATCGCCTACTTTCCACATATATTATAATATCTTTCAAATTTTCTCTTCGAATTTTATCTTAACATAAATCTTGATATAATAATAGAAACAATTTTATATAATAAATATTAGAATTTTAGAATCATAAAAATATTAAATTTACTTTATTAACTCCACTATTAGGCTAAATATTTCCTTATCTAAATATGGTTCTATTTTTTCTATTGACTTCTTCTTCACTCCTGATAATCGTCTTAAATCTGACCAATATATGCTTTTTTCGTCTTTCTCTTGTTTTAATTTTTCATAAGCCCACATGATTTTTCTCGCCCAAGATTCTTCATATGATTCCGCATATTTTTTATATACCTTTATACATTCTGGCAGATTTTTGAATCCATATGATGTAATTCCTAAAAACTTACAAATCATTTTTTCTGAAATTCTTTCAGGTCTATCATTCTCATTCGCAGTTCCATCATAAATTCCCCTGCAAAAACGCTCAAATTGTAATACATTTTGCTTATCAAACTTTTCCCAATCAACCTTCCCCCGATTCTTCACATAATGACTCTCCCGTTCTTGACTCTCTTTTTCCTCAATATTCTTAGACCTTAATAAATCATTCGGACTAATTCCCAGAAAATAAGCAATCTGGCAGATAACAGAAAACTCTCTACTTTCTCCCACCATCACTTTCTGGATTTGGTATATACTCGCAATCCTGTTTATTCCGATTTCCGTAAAATATACTTTTAAATCATATGCAAATTGTGACATATTTCGTTGTTTTCCATTCATATACTTTGTTCCAACCATTGCATTATATATAATAGCTTTTACATGGGTTTCTTCTGCATTCATATTAAATGACTCACTCACATATTCCGAAAAACCAATCAATGTTTCATTATTAGCAAAAATTGGCATTATATCCTTTATTGCAAGTTCTGCCGGATTAAACATAAAAATTTTCTCACTACATACATTCACCTCTGAATCCACCAATTTGCATTTATGAACGGGACAAACTACCATATTTCTAATTTGGTGAATCCTGTGCCAGTATGTTTCCCCATACTTTTTACGATCTGCTGCCACACATAACGGGCAATATTTCAGTCTCTTCTCTTTATCATTTCGTGGCAAAATTGTCAAAACCTTATGTGGATCAGAATATTGTTTTAATTCTGCAAGTGCCATTTTTCTTTTTTCCACTGTCATAAATCTTGCGTATTGCGGAAACATCGTATGCTGCAAAATCAAATCATCCATTGAATATACTTGTGTGATCTGCTGTTCTGCTTCTTTATTAATATGCCCTATGAACTCAACGCTTGGATTATTCTTGATACTATAGAAAAGTTGAGATATCAACGTTTTGTGGTTTGTATATCCAGATTGTACAAAATATCTGGAAAGCCAACTATATACAAGTTCATCCGGGTAAATTTCAGGAAGATACATTTTCACAATCTCACCTCTTCTACAGTAAAATATTCTTGCAATAATGGCACGATGTTTAAGTTTTCATCCTTTGATTTTTGGACAAGTGCAGAAATTGTATAGGTATCTGTTTGATTTTCGGCATGTATAGTTTTCTTTTTCTTTCTGATTGGTTTTGTTGTTACATTTGGACGAATAAAATCGTGTAAAAGTTGCAGTCTTTGATTATATGCTTGATTGAGCATTACAACATCTAGCATTTCATATCCTGTAAGTATCGCAATTTCTTGTGCGTCGTGAATTAAAGAAACAACAACTGACGTAACGCCACCAGAATGTTCATAAAGCCAATCTATTATTTGCGGCGTGATTTCCATATCTTTTTGAACATATTGGTATTGAAATAGCAGCCTACAAAATCCCATGAAGTATTCGTCATTATTTAAAGCATTATACTGAAGCCCTAGTGAGCGACGGGCAAGTTGAAATGCAGATTCAAGTAATGACAATGTATCAGGTGTACCTATCAGTCCAATGGATATACCTGAACTGTTGATTAGCTGGGTAAGCATTGATACAAGACCTTTACCGCCCTTTGCAGTTACGCAATTCTGTATTTCGTCAATTATCAGTAATCCAATGTGTTGTAAAGCCACTTGTGCCACAACGCCAATCAGAACATCTGTTGTCGCTCTTACTTTTAAAGCATTGCTATAATAATCTGTTTCCAAAAGTTCGTCTGATTTCCTTAGAATTTCCAGCAGCATAGATTTTACAGAAGCATCCCAGGGGCATTGCACAATTAGACACGGAATGATTCTTGTTACAGGTTTTTCTATCTCAATCATGCGATTCTTCGTGATAATTGAAATTGCTCTGTTAATCGCAGAACTCTTACCAATACCGGAACAACCAACAATAGAAAAAGAATCTGATCCGCCGATGATTCCCCTACTTTCTTTCTGGATTATCATATTATGGTTCTGATAGGATTGCTGTACTGCTGCCCGTGTGCCTTTTTTCTGCAGTGATCTCAACAATGCCAAATATAACTTAGAATAAATCTCCACCGACATCTCCGAGGGCAAATAGATATCATATAGCGTAGAAAGTGCTATAAGTCGCTCTGTTTGGCTTTTACGTCGTACTTCTTCACTATATTCAGGTAAGTCTGTTAATCTATCATAAAGTTCTTTCCCCGAAAGCATTTCCGGCATTTTCTCAACCAGGTTAATATCATTCATTTGCTACACCTACCTTCGCCATGTAATCAACATGAGATTTTCTTTTTTCCCGTTCTTTGTTCTGTAGAATTTCGTTTAAATCACCGTTACTTCTTCTGGTGTTATTCACGATTGTTTCAATGTAGCTTGCAAGATTTATTCGTGCCTGTAAATTTTCGCCTGTTGCAGAATTGACAATACTTTTTCTCTGTATCTGCATTTTCTCAATTTGCTCAAAATTTTTATTTCGGAATCGACTTTCAATCAATTCAAATTTTATATAATTCCCCTTGTCAATCAGCCACACATTCTCCGAATCTTCCGGATTATACGCCACTGTCACATTACCACCGGACAAATATTTTTCTGCAAAATCCTTGTTTTTATATCTCACATTGTTCACTATTAAGCCGGATCTTGTGAATTTCCCCGTTGTGCGTGGAAGCAACGTCAACATAAGCTGTTCTTTATCCAATGAAATCAAATTTACCCCATCCAACGATAAACCGTATCTGAATATATCGCTTGCATGTGGTGGAATTTGAACTTTCAGCATTTCTTCCGTATACGGGAAATTCTCAATTATTCGCTGTGAATTATAATAGAGAATGCACCGAATAAGAACCTTTTCAAACTGTTCCAATGTTAAACATGCGTCTTTCCGGTAATCATGCGCTCCACGTTCCTGAAAATCCGGCTCAATCACGCCTTTCCCTTTCAAATATGGGCGGAAAAGATCTTGTATTATGCTGAAAAATTTCTCTACACTGCCTTTAAGCTCCGGGCGATAAACTGGTAGATTAACCACTTTGACTCCCAGTTCTGCAATCTGTTCAAAATTCGCACTTTTATACTCTGTCCCCTGATCCGTTACTAACACACCCGGACAATATGACAAATCCCACTCCTGCTGCCCTATGTTTATTCCATGCTCCCGGCACAGCTCTTGTTTATCTGTAATTACGTTCAGCATTAGCTGTCTAAGGCTATATATACCACCTTCCCAGGATAATGAGTACCCACAACAAAGGCTGCTATATGCGTCAATACACGCTGTTAAAATCGGTCTGCCAATGATTCCACCAAATTCATTGATAAGGTATATATCGCATACAGTAGAGTCCAGCATCCCCATTCCCGGAGCATTCGCATACTCCTGAACACCATCGCCAAGTAAAGGGCGGTTGTTCCGCTGATAATTTGTAAGCCCGTTTCTGGAAATATAATATGTCTGTCTGTTTTTGCGCTTACGATAAAAATAGCGGAACTGGTTAAATGTTGGATATTTCGCCACCAATTCACCATTTCCATCACAATATTTTGCCTTTAACATCATAGTATAAGCGGTTTTAAGACTGTGTTTATGATATGAGAAATAGAACTTATTAAGTCCCCACCGCATAATCTTTTCGTCCGGTGTCAATGAGGTATCATTTTCTTTATCTTTCGGGGCTAATATTGCCACGTTCTGAAATGCAAGATAGAGACAAAGGTATTTTCGCACTGTCTGCTTGCTGATTTTTTCGTTGGTTGCAATAACAGAAATCATTTCACATTTTTTTTGCTTATCTGGCAGCAGTTGTAAAATCGGTGCAATCATTGTATATCTTTCGTATGCTTTTTTACGGCTCTCTGGACACAGAGAGTCAATCTCTGGTATTTCAACATTTGTAACAGCATATAAAGTTTCTTGAGAACACTGCTCCCACCCATCCAAGCAAGCCGTTACTTTCCATTGCGGCATTGTTCGCCGGATGCAATCAATTACAAGTATCTTACCGTCTCTCTCTTCCAATACCCGAATAACAGAGTCATTCTTGAAATATAATTTATTCTTCTGCATTGATCACCAGCCCCCAATCTGCCACACCACGTTTTGTCCAGTATTCTCTTGAAGCATTTAACAGTTTTGCATTCATTGGTTTTGTAAGTCGATTTCTATATAAGCATTCTCGCACCATTAGATCACCGCCGGTTTTAGTACACACAAAATCACTTGTGTACTCGCCTTCTGCCAGTCCTTCCAGCAAAACATTACAGCGGATTTCTTGAATATCCTGTGATTTTTCAAGTGTATCTGCATATTTACTTTGCAGCGGATCATATGTCCGACACACTTCTTTGCTTTTACTCAATGACTTCTTTTCACATCGACCTTTGTAGCCCTTTTTTCGCATAAGCGCACCTCCTGTATTTTGTTGCGATTTTCCACTCTCAAAACAATAGTTTCCCAAAAGCGTTTTCCCGAAAATGAGGATTTTGCCAAAAACAGATTTTTCATTTTCCCAAAAACATTTCTGGGATTCCCATTTTTGCTTTATTTTGGGGAAGAATTTGGGAATGCAGTAAAATCAAGGGTTTTCAGCATTCTGTATTTAGAAAAATCCCAAAAAACATTTCCCAAAACCGCATTTTGAAAAATTACTATGTCATGGGACACACCACCACATTCTCAAAAGGGGCAAATCCCACAGCCTGCCAAACATTAAGTAATCCCCACATTATTCAGATTCCCCTGTGAAAACTAAATAAAATTTGTTTTTTATTGAAATATGAAAAATCGCATAAATTCAAGGTTTGCTCTATGCCGTAAAACAAAAAAGACCCTGAAGAACTGTATTTCTACAATTCTCCAAGGTCGATTTTTACGTTTGGACACTTTGGGGCTGGTTGGCTATTTTACCTCATCAGAGGATATTTCGCTTTACCCCATGACATAGAGATGACCTTGTTCCTATATTATAGATAAAATCATTCTAAAAGGCAAGTTTTTCATCATCTCTATACAAATAATTATGCTCTGGCTTTTTTCCGCATTGCTAAAAGTGCATCTCTTCCGGTTAATTTCGGCTTATCTATATTATTCTTGATTTTGGGCTTCTCAATATTATTAAACTCTAAAGTTGGCAAACTATGTCCTTTTGCCATTTCAATATTATGCTGCCGTTCTTTCTGTCCATCGACTGCCAATTTTCCAAGGCGTTGTATATGATCCACTGGAAAAGACATACCGGAAACTGCTATTAATGTACATTTACCGCCCCATCCTTCTGAGATATTAAGCGGCTTTCCTACTTCTGCAACAATAATATCAATATCGACATCATTCTTATCTTTATGAATGATACCAATATTGTTACATACTCTATCCTTTTGAAGTGGTGCAAAAATATTGTCTGTCAGTAGCTTTTCAATCCCATCCTTACAATAAGAAATAATCATTGCACCAGAATCCGATAACATTTCCAATCGTTCACTTTCATCAAAATTGTTTGGCTCTCCCCATGAATCGTCTGTGAGAAAAGCATCCAACAAAGAGACAAACGTTTTATTGATCCAGCGAAGGTCTGTACCATCACAATTATTGTTGTCAAGGAAAAATGTTGCACCAATTCCATCCAGTGACATAAGTTCTTGCACTGCCTGATAAGAATTTTTGTGTCTATTGATTGCCTCATTCTCTTTTGGAAGAACTGGAACTGTTACGATAATCTTATTCTCACCGTACACATCTTTAATGTACTGTGCGACAACTGCAGATAATCCAGATCCTGTAGAACCGCCAACAGCATAAATGAGAATTATAATTTTCTGTTCAATTTTTTCTAATGCTTCTGTAAACTCCACATTATCGCACAAGCACTTCATAGCTCTTTCTCGATGTCCGCCGAATCCGTCATATCCATCCAACTTATAAATTCCCTTCATATTTCCCAAAACCTTTAAGTCCTGTTCGCTGCCATTCGCAAACATCGTTGAATATCCCATATCTGCAAATAGCTTTGTAATCTTACAGCCACAGTTTCCCAGTCCAATAATCATTGTGTTTTTCTTGATTTCCATATTCTATAAATCTCCTTTAAGTGCGTTTTTACCTTTTTCAGCAATGTAGTAAGAATCTGCATGATTATACACGATTCCCTTTTTCACATATTCACTTTTCATAAGTTTTTGTAAATGCAGATAAACCGTTTTCCGACTTTTACGTGCATTTACAGAATCCAAGTATTCCATAATTTCCGCAATCGTAATTCCGTCTGTCGGCTTGTCCAGTATTATCACAGTTTCTTCATCAACAACCTTAAAGGCTGTAAGAATCTGAAAGTCTGTTCTATCAATTTCAAACATTATACCCCTATACCTCATTTCTCATTGATCGGCTCGCGACTATCAATGAATATTTCATATTCTTTTTACCAGTCAGAAAACGATTTGAACGCCGTTTCCTTATCTTAGTAGACTTTTCCGTCTTTAAATTTTTTCACTCACTCTTCATAAAATTCCAGCGAAACATTGATTTTTTGTTTTTCCATAGCAATCCTCTTTCTTTTGGTTGCCTCCTGAAGATTGCAAGTATATAATATAGAAGCAATCTTCAAGAGATTGTGCAACGGCTCCCATCATTCAGTTTCTCAGGCTATCTGGTGGGAGCTGTCTTTGTACTGATCCCGATTTACTCTATGTGTGAAATAAATATCACACGTTGCCGGAGCATTATAAATCGTCGTAAGCATGTAATTTTTCATCGAGGTAATTTCTCCAGTGAAGTCTTGGAATACCAATTTTATATATTCGAGATGTTTATATCTTACCTTTCTGAACCGTTCTTTTACTATCCTAGCCGACAATTCTATTTGGTTGATTTTAAGAATTGCATCGTCCGGCATGTTAAAGACTTCTGCCATTAACAACGCTATATTTTCAATAAAATCGTCATGCATTTGAGGTTCATATCCAATCTGTTTCATCACATCTGCTTCAGACACGATATGATTTGATAAGTATTCTTTAGTATATGTGTTCTTTTTTATAGTATTATTAGTACCCCCGAAAGCCATTGCATCCTTTTCACGATATATGCCAGAAGCCATAGTATCCTTTTTGTGGTTATGGCTGTTAGAATCCATACTCCTATTTGGGGTACATGGCTTTTCTGCCACATCTACAAGCTCATATTCCCAATAAAACTGTTTTGTTTCGGGATCTTGCATCTGGTACTGAATCAAATATCCGGACTCTTTCAGCTCTCGCCACGCTGAATCAAAAGCCTTTTTCCCTTCTTTACACTTAGATAACAAAAATCCCATATACAGTATAAAGTCATCCAATGTTATGTAAGATTGAATCAACGCATATAGACCTTTCGCCTTTAGCGAGATATTGTCATTCCGAATAATGTCATTTGATACCATTGAAAAGTTTATCTTCTTGCGGAATTTCCCTCCGCTATTATTACTCACGCTTTCACCTCCTGCCGTAATTTAATCTAAATATTCATCTTTTAAGACTTATTTTTAGATTTAACACTATAATATATCGACTTTGTTCATTTGTCAATAAAAAGCTCTATTTTCTCGACTTCTTATTATATGAAATTGACTTTTCCATCTATGACATTTATAATAACGGTAAGATAAAGGAGGCATTAAGGATGTTCCAATACTATAAATTGTTCGACTATATGCGAAAAAATAATATTCGGCAAAAAGATTTATTAGATAAAAAGATTATTAGCAACGGTACGTTGCAAAAGTTAAGAAATAATGAAAATGTTAACACATCAGTTCTATCCGCTTTATGCGATTATTTAGAATGCGACATTACAGATATTCTGGAATATATTCGACCAACAGATAAAAAAGGGCAATAAAAAAGGATAGTGCGATCATGCCCTATCCCATATTGTTACCTGATATTTATTTTCGTTCGATTTCTACATTATATAGTTTTTTCACTTTATCAATTATACGACCTTCCTGGATGCGTGTTGGACATATTTTTCTCAAGCTCTCCTGCAAGTAACACCATGCAGCTTCATTTGCAGCATTTCCTTTAATAACCACCTTGCCAAAATTATAGCTATCTACTTCTACTGTCCCATTTTCCAGCTCATAAATTTGAGGATGCCAAACTACTTGCATCATATTATCTTGAGTTTTTTCTGATTTCTTACGCACAAATTCCAGCTCATACCCCAAAACCTCTGCCATTTGTTCCACTTCGGAGAATTTAATAGTTCCCCTAGCCATTTTATTAGAAATGTTTGCGGCTGAAGTATGAGAATCTGGATAAGCTTTATTTAATTTATCTGCTAATTCTTTTAGAGTAATGCTGTTAAATGCCAAAAAGTCTTTTATTTTTTCTCTGGGTGGATTCTCTTTTTTTACACAAGACATTTTCTCACGCACTACTGGAAGAAGTTCTTCTACTTCTGAAAATTCCTGGCTTTCTATAATAGTTCCATCAATGCTTGGTTTCGTTTCCATATTTGCACCTCCTTGCACTATATTAGCATATTATTTTAAATTTAGAAACTGCAAGTACACTATTTTGTTGTATTTGTTCGAGGTAAAATAACGCATGGGTGATTGAGATTTACCCCGATAGCCTATATAGTACCATGAACTTTCGTTTAAAATGTAAATGTACCCCCCACCTCTATATAACCTCAATAGACCTGCTGCCATACTCTTTTTTCTACATAAGAATCGTATATACACCGCGCCCCCCATGAAAATAAAATAGTATAGCAACAAATCTCGTTATAACAAAATAAAAAAACCTACAAAGCAAGCCCCTATTATACCCGGCTACTATCTATCCTCAAAATGCTTTTGTGATTTTTCCAGATACAATTTAATCTGTTTATCAAGTGTTGGGCGGCTGATCTGCAGTTCTTTGGCTAATTCACTTTTAGAAATTTCTCTTTGCAAATATCTATTATAATACACTTTGAAATCCGGTATTGAAACTGCTTTTCTTCCTTTATAGATTCCTTTTCGCTTTGCGATAGCAATTCCTTCCTTTTGACGCTCCAACAAGTTTGCTCTTTCAAACTCATTAATAGCGGCAATCATTGTTAGCATGAGTTTTCCTGTCGGCGTGCTGGTGTCCAGATTTTCTTTATTGCTCACAAGATTGACTTTCTTCCTATTAAATGTATCAACCAGATCAAGCAAGTCTTTTGTGCTTCTGGCAAGTCTTGAAAAGTCGTGGATATAAATAGTATCTCCCTCTCTGGCAAATTCAAGGAGATTTTGCAGTTCCGGACGGTTGGTATCTTTTGCACTTGCTTTTTCTGTAAACCACTTTTCAATATTGTACTTTTTCAAACCTTCAATCTGTCTTTCCTCATTCTGCTCAATAGTAGACACTCTTACGTATGCTAATCTCATATCTTCTTTCTCTCCTGTCTATTTGTAAATTTAACCTCTATGCCTGTTTACATTATGTAAATAAATGCAAATAACAACTCTAACTTTACATGATACGCTGTCAATATATACTGGATTCTTTTGTAAATATATGTACACCCTATTCTTACATGCGAAATGCAGATGAAGCGGTATATTTCAACCGCTTCTTAGAGATTATTCACTAAATATGTAATTGACTGCTTTCTCTGCTTTACTGCTTGCTGACACGATAAATTTATTATCATTCTTAAGAACGCTTAACCAGTTCTTTATATACGCCGCTGAGTTCTTGAAAGTCTGTGGTGTTTCAATTCCTAACAGGTTCATGATGGATGCACTGCCAATCTCTGCAACAAGTTCTTCTTTGCTGTATGTCTCACTACCAAATGCCGCATCCGCTCCGGTGTGTAATCTGTCAAGTCTGTTCTTGTGTCCTGTACTGTGTGTCAGTTCGTGAAATGTTGTGCTGTAGTATTCGTTGATATTCGTATACTGTTCTTTCATTGGGACTACAACTCTATCTCTGGACGGACTATAGAAGGCTTCGTTGCTTGCGCATTCATCAAATGTGATATGTTCTCTTTCAACATATTCTGTTATAATTTTATCGGCTTCTTCTATCGGTTCTACTTCTGCAAAAGGCATTACCAGAGGTTCTACTCCCTCAACTTGTGAGATATGAAATACATTGTAATATCTCAGCATTGGTATCTTCTTGACTTCCTTCTCTCCTGTCTCTTCGTTCGTTTCTTCTTTTTCGAATATCTTCCAGAAGACAACCATTTCTGATTTCTCACCTTTTCTGATATGACCGCCTAACTCAGACCACTGTTTGAATGTTGCGTATTCTCCGGCATGTTTCAGAAGAATCTGATTGATGATCGAATAAGGTTTCTTACTGATTCTATTGAATGCACCTGATCTAACACCTGTCCACGGCTTTTTCCAAGGGATAACACCTTTTTCAAGTTCTGCAATAATTCTTTCTGTTACCATTTCGTATACATTAGCTTTTGTCATATCAAAGCACCTCTTTCTTTATTTGATGATTTGATTATATACCCTAAACATAGTGATAGTCAATATGCAATATCACTAGATTTAGGGTATATAAATTATACAAAATGTAACAATATTTAGGGTATAAAAAAAGAAAGAACACATTTTACTATGTTCTTTCCTATTTCTTTGAGCCTCGCTCTGAAGTATCAGAATATCCTTCTAAATCCTCAACGCATTCCAATATATCACCTGGTTGACAATTCAACAGCTTACACATTTTATCTAAGACTTTCATATCTATAGATTCGCCGTTTAGACCGTCATTCTTAAATATTTTTGTAATAGTAGCAGATCCTAATATTCTATCTTGTTTCAATTTATATTGTGAAAACCCATTTTCTTTTAATCTTCGAACTAACTTTTCGTAACTAATCATATGCTTCACCTCAAATATATTTTAACATATCCTCACGAAAAAATCAACACATACCCTAAACATTGTGCATATTAAATAAAATTTCTGTTTAAGCATACCCTAAACATTGTGATGTTTGTCAATAGACATCACTACTTTTAGGGTATATAATTGAGTTATCAAATGAAACAAAGTAACGCACAAAAGCAACCGGATAGCCCGAAAAGCTTCCACAAACTTCAAGCCATATACCTGTGAGTGAACAATATAGTAACAATAGTCAGGAAGATGATCGAAGGGTTGTAATTATAAAGAAATCAAATCTCAGGAGGATAAAAATATGTGTAGAACAATGAAAGAATTAGAGAATGCTATAGCTGATTACAGATCACTTAAAGCTATGAAAGAACAGCTTGAAGAAGAATTAAAAGCAGTAGAACGTGAGATCATTGGTTATCTCGATTCCAATGAGAAGCTGACAGAGACGGGTAACGATTTCACAGTAAAGATCAGTACTTGTGAAAGAAGAACTGTTGATACTAAACGTCTTGAAGCAGACTTAGGAAGCCTTGCAGAATATCAGAGAATCAGCCAATACAGAAGATTATACATCAGATAAATCTCTTATCCTTCCGGTGGCGGTCAACCGGAGAAAGGTGAAAGCTATGAGAAACGATGAAATTATGACACTGAAACTTGAAAGAATAAAAGTTATTGATCTTGAAATGGCTATTAATTCAATCATTTCTGACTTCGAAACAGAAATCAACGCCCCTGAAACAGCTGAGGATAGAAAAAAGATGGCAAAGTCAGCAATAGAAAGAAGATGGAAACCATTGTTAAAAACTATTCAGAATCAGTTTGAAGAACAGGACAAATAATAAGTGGTCATAGCCACTATAAACAGGGCTTTAAGCTATGAGCGTTCCTGCTCTTTAGGGCAGGAGGTAGTCATAAGAATAAGGAGGACAACAACCATGAACCAGCAGCAGGCAGACACATTAATGACCTACAACCAGTGGTGTCAGTTATTCAAGAAACATCTAAAGCAGACCATCAAGCACATATTACGCCGTTTCTTTTACGGTGCTGCACTTTTTCTGATTCTGGTGCTTCCTCCGGTGTTAATGATAATCCACTGGATCATAATTGGATATTAAGAAAGAGGTGAAATATTAGATATATTACAATCACTTTTCACCCTATGGACATGTAACAGGTGCCGACCGGATTAATTAGAATCTATTACTATATCCCAAAACTAATACATGAATATCAGTATGATTTCATTTTATATCTAAATAGTGTATTTTATATTGACAAATATATCATTATAGTGTATATTTTGTTAATAGATAAATCTAATCATCTACACAATGCCATAAGAAAGGGGGTTACAATCATGAATTTTCTCGCAACCTACATAGAAGATTACAAAGAATACTACGGAACTGTAAACATCAGTATTAATGATGTCATTTCCACCGCCAGAAAGAAAAAGAATACCATTATGAAGGATTCTTCTATTGGAATTATTCTTAATGATCTCTTACTCAGCAACGTGGAACCAGGTAAAATTTTTATGCTCTGGATAAATCCAGACACACAAATTGTCATGATAAACAAGACTTCCACAAGAAACTCTGATATTGAATATATAAAACCTTTTAATATTTCACCGTTTGAAGTTGACACACTTTCAGCATTTGCCGAAATTGTCAGAAAACGCACTGCTACTAATAATAATCAGGGCTAAGTGGTTTTTGGGCGATTCGATTCCGTCCAATCCTTTATAAAAATGACAAGGGAGGATTACACATGAAATTTCTTTATTATGATGAAAACGAACACGGCGAAATCGTGGACGTTATTGCAAATATAAACATTGCAGATGTCCTAAAAGTTGCACGCAGCGGAAAAGTTGAAAATGCTTTTTTTGAAACCGGCATCCGGATTAACACACTACTTCCATTGACTGCCGAAAATCACAACAAAATAACAATCTGGATCAACGTATTGGATGAAATGGTATCAGTTACAAGACACAGTTTTGATCCAATTTTGGATATCTGGTGTGACGAGGACATGGAAAAATTAGAAATATCCAGTTCAGAAATTGAAACACTTTTAAAATTTGAAGATGAATATTTCAGAGCAAATTTTTCCTTGAAATAATATCTTTGCTGTTCTATCGGCATTACGGGGAATGGATTCAGGTTGGCAGTGCTACATTACGCATAACTTCTTAAACTACATGCACAATGTTCTTACCAACCGTACTACCAAATAGTTGTGCTTTAGGGAATTGGACTCTCCCCTGAAGCACAAAGGACTGTCAAGTCGGTTGATTTATACGGTTCAAATCCGCACAGTCCATTTCTTGCAAGAAAAAATCCTCTAAAAAATAGCTGTCCTATCGGCAATACGGGGAGAAAGAGGGAAATATGATAAAAACATATATGCCGAACAATGTAATAGATAGCTTATATTTATATGGAATTATTGACGGAAAAATATACGATACCGGAAACAGCACTCGCCTTGGTCATGTCGAACATGCAATTTTTGATAGTGAATTTGATCCTATATATGGTGTTGGAACTTATTTTGAAGAATTGTATCGTGATGAAACAGAATTTTTCCTTGCCGAATTTAAAAAAATTAGATATGGTGAGAACGGTTGGGATTTTTATAGAAATATTACTCCTTTATCTGAAGAAAAAGCAAAATCTTGGATAAAAGACAATTTGGACATATATGACTATATAAGCCTTTTCGGAAAAAATATAAAACAAGTGGACGGATGTATAGTAGGAATTGCAGACTACTATAACCGCAATGATATATCTAAGGATCTTGTATATATTGAACTTGATGATGCTACAAATGTAACGAAAAATAAAGATGCTAACCGTATTCTTTCCGATATGGGGATAAACATTGATCGTTTTCCGTTAGATTTTGAAAAAGGCGATAAACTACTATTATTTATCAACATCCTAGATAAAACTGTTTTGGCAGAAAAACAAAGTATGAAATTTATAGATACGTCGGAATGCTGGAATTTAACAGGAAAATTAGGCAAAAAGATTTATTATAGCGAGAAAACTATTGATATGATTTTATCATTTGTAAAAAATAATATTGACGATAATCTGCCCGAAATGCATATTTCTCGATAGCCAGCTTGTAGAAAGGAACTAAAATATGATTCCAGTTGGTAGTGCTACACTATACATACAACTTGCGAAAATACGTTTATATTGTGTTGTTTTACTAATCATTCACTTCCATCAATATTAACATATATTGAAAAACTAATATTAAGGGTAGCACTTCATTAACTGCTACCCTTTATTTTTTACAAAATAAAAGATAAAAGAAATAATAGTTTGTATCAAGGCTCTTGATTTATGTGTACCCTCACGTTATAATCTAATTATAGATTACAAGAAAGGATCTTTTATATGGGGAAGTCAAATAAAGCTGCTGTTGCAGATTACGCTAAAAAAATGAAAGATATTAAGTTAAGAGTACCATATACGCCAGGCAAATTCGATAACAATGGTAATCCCATTTCAGATCACTATGAAAAAATAAAAGCAGCAGCAGAACGTCACAATATGAAAAGCATTAACGAATATATCTTATACTTAATCAGCCAGGACATTGGTGAAGAACTCTCTGTAGGAGTAAAAAGCTTCAAGAAAAAGGATAATACTAATGAAGAATAGTGTAGATGATTTATTGTTCCAATGTTATAGAGCTGTACCGCACAGGCTTATTCCTGGATTTGTGCAAGCCCGTATAACTGCCAGAATTACCATACGCAATAAAGAATTGGAACAGAAAATAATCCGCTTAAAATGGCAGTTAAGCGCCATACAGACCAGAGTTATCCCACATTAAAGAGTAAGCCACAACGGTTTGCTCTTTTTTATATTATCCGAAAGATAAAAGTAATAATGTATTTCATATAACAACAGGCACAACCAGCTCAGAAAATGCAAGAATCCGCGCTGAATTATTAATTTCGGTTCTGGATTCCATAATTTCAATCTTGGACTTATCACTGTTTTCTCCAGATTTTTACATTATTTTGCTATATTATGCGCCAGAATCATAAGATAGAACAAATAAAAGTTTCACTAAGTAAAGTGTTTTAACCGCAAAATTCATTTATTCTTTTTCATCTTGGTTGTAATATCTCAAACAAGGCAGCAGATCCGATTTGTTATACTCTTCATCTTGATAGATTTCTTTACTGCTGTCCCACCGTATACGCCTTTAATACCAAATTAAAGCCTCTTAGGATTATATACAGGAATTTCTCCGTCCGTTCGCATTCCGCTCATTATATGGCTTTTAACACCCTTATAGCATGGCTTGCCATGCGGCAGCAGTTATCCACAGAAAAGCATAAAAAAATAGGAATGCGCCATTTTATAACACATTCCTATAAAATTTTATTTCATTTCACTTGAGGTATATAACTGTAAATGTTATACTTGTTCTATAATCGAAAAGAAGCCGGATGCAAGTTTCGTTTTATGCCCTCCAGTCTTACGAAAGGAGGGTGATGCCCCATGAGCACAATGGAAGTACTTACTTTATTGTTAGTAATATTTACGGCATTGACCTACATAGATCAGCATAATAAGAAATAAGCATCCCTACCGTCCAAAGTAAGATGCTTATTTCTATTTGACATTTAATTACCGAGGGCAACCGGAACTTTGTGTCCGGTCATCTTCTGATTAGATTATACAACGGGACTCTTGTTTTTTCAAGAGTCCTTTTTTATTGCCTGGCATTCTGCCACACTCCTATATTTCATGTATGAATAAAGGTTCGGATTCTGCCAAAAGATAGTTAATTTTATAACAATATATCGTTTTTCTCGGTCTTGCCATATATTATTTCCCCTCTTCTGCATATTTTTCAAGTTTTTTTACAATCTGCCATTTTTGAGTGTTACTTTTTCAGGAAGTCAAGGTATAAATATCTGGAATTGTTCGAGAATTTTTTTGTTCTATATTATTTATATTTACCGAACTACCTACCGAACTCAATCAAAACAAAAGTTGGTAAATAAAGTTTTTCTTTAATAACCGAAAGTACGGAAGCAGTCGCATTTCAGATTTAACGTTTATCTTTAATTAATCCCCAAAAATCAGACTTTTCTTTCCTGTTACTAAAAATATGTGTTCGAGCAGAAAAATAGGTCAAGAAACAGATAAATTGTTGTTATTTTCCCTTTTCTTCCCTAATTCTTACAATCCTAACCTCAATCTTTACTTCTCTTTCGTCCTCTGTTTTTATGATGGGCGAATAATATTGATACTTTCCATAGGTTCTGTCAGGTCTTTTCTCTTTTTCGTTAGCAAATGATCCCAAAAATTCATACGGCGAAATCCCGTAATACTCTGCTGCCTGAATAAAATTCATTTTACGCCAGCTATTTTTATAATTAACCGAAATTTCCGTGATAGAGTCTATTGCTTTATGTAGCCTTCGTGGAACGTACATTAAATTTGTGGCGTTATTGATTCCGGCAATATCACACTCTCTATTAACAGAATTTTTATGATGAATTTCTACTCTCTCACCTGGATTTATCCAGGATGGAATATCACAAAAAGCCTGTGCAACCAGCACATGAACATAGTACATAGTTTTTATTTTTTTGCCATGCATATATTGTGGCAATGTCAGCCTATGATAGCCGCGCTGGAACACTGTTTTTAATATTCTCGGTTTTCCTCTTCTCTTTGAAAGTACGCGGGCATAGTTACTTATCCATATGCCCGTTTCCCCCTTCACATGGCGAAATTCTTCGTCTGCGGCAACTTTACCTCCAACAGCCTCAATATCAGCTTTTGAGAGGTAATTACTGCGCATTTTTGCCAAGAAATCTACCTCAATAAAAGTCTTGCCAGTTTATGTCTGAATTTGTTTCCCCAAGTCGCTCTTATAACCTCTTCTCGCATTATTTTCATTTCAGCAACTAAGTTTTCATAATTTTGTCGGAGTCCTTGAGTTTCTTTAAGAAGCTGTTTCCATTGTTGCGCGTCCTTTAAAATCTCTTTGGATGTTCTTGCATTTAAAGTTTCTTGAACCACTTCGATAAATCTCTCATCATCTTTCAATTTTTCAATAATCTCTTTATAATTTTCCATTATATTTTATCTCCTTGAATTGTTTTCAATTTAAGTAAGGGCATATATCCAAGATATACACCCTTAATTTTTTAAAAGCTATGTCGATATTTTCTTAAGCTGTTGCCACCGACCATACGTTCAGTTGTCATATCGCAGATCATTCTTTCAAATTTTTTATCACGTTGTGCCTTACGCATAAAATCGCTATAGTTTTCCACGTTCGGAAGAATAAACTCTATTTTTTGATTATATGTAGTGTTGCTTTGCCGTAACCTGTCTTTCCCAGAGATAATCTGAGATATATTTGGCATAGCTCCATTAATAAATCCAGACGGATCATTCATCATATCCCAGAGATTCTTTGTAGCATCAGCATCAAGAACCATGTCACCACGCTCAAACGGTGTTACAATAGCACCATCCCTTTTGCGGATAAGAGACTCTGTTCCAAGTTCCTGAGTCCAACCATATTGGTCACTTGGAATACTCTTTGATCCAGAAGCATATCCTTTAAGCTGACTAAGTTTTACCCAACCAAGTTGAGTGCCATCAGCAGCATCAATACAATAAGGATATTTAGAACCTTTGTTAATACGTGTAATTTTAACCTTTTTGCCAAGATAATAACTGCCAGTTGCACCAGTACCATCAGAAGCGGCATGATATACACCAGAAGTATAAGTAACCTTGTCGCCCACTTCAGCTTTTCCATTGCCTGCATTTGTTCCATTGGTCTTGTTTGGCTTTTTCTTTGGTTTTTTCTTTGGTTCATCGGGATCAACCAATACAGCGTCCTTAATAGAATCCTTATCACTAACTTTTGGCGGATCTGGTGTAGGATTTCCTTCTGCAACATTATTTTTATTAGGTTTTTGCTTTACTTCTTCGAGTTCGCCAACAACAGGATCTGCAGTTTCTTCTTGCACTTTTTGAACTAATTTCCCAGCCATAGAATCAATGGCGTTAATCATTTCTTGCTGTCTCTTGTAAATGTCATCAATTGCAGAACTAACTCCAGTCATAGTGGAAGAGAAGTTACTATCATATGCGGCGATTACGCCATTCACGTCATTTGTAGCATTCCATACATTCTGCATTTCAGTAGACAGATCATAACCAACACTTGCGGCTTCTGTTCTCAGTGTATCTGAAATTTGAGATGCATTACTATTTATTTCTGAGATCATATCAGAAAGCAGACCATCAATATTATCCAGTCGCTTATTAAGAATTTCTTCATACTCATTTTTAAGATTATCAAGTAATTCCTTCTGATCTGAAATAAATTTCTCATACTGTGTATCTTCTAAGTCCTCTTGTGCATCTTTAATACTGTTTTTTAACTCTTGCAGTTTGGCTTTATTTTCTTCTGAGTTATCGCCCTGTAATGAAGCAAGCTGTTTCTGAAGAGAAGCGATTTCCTCTGTTTTTTCACGAATTTTCTTCTGATAATCATAGAGGTCTTTCTGTGCCTGGATTGCGTCAAGATACTTGTCAATCAAGTCTTGAAGAGAATCTAACTCATTTTCGATACCATCTTTAATCAGATCCTTCATGGCATCTTTTTCATTCTCAGCAGAAAGAATAGATTTTTGCTGTGCATCTACCAGCTCATTTTTACGGTCAATGAGTTTCTGATTATACGGATCTTTTGCAAGTTCCTCGCTGATTCGCAGCATTTCTTCCTTATACTTATCAGCTTGTGCCATGTAGGTATTATAATTAACACCATGTAATCCGAGAGTGGCAAGTCCCTGTTCAGTCATCTTGCCATCATCATCGAACATATCTTTGTGACTCATAAGGTCAATTAGGAAGTCTGACTCACTGGTGATTCTGCTGATAGAATCCTGTAATTGGTCAAACTGTTCCCATTTGAGGTCACGAATAGAAGCTTGCAGTTCAAAAACTTTATTTTCAGCTTCGGCAAGGCTGTTTGCCACTTGGTCAACAGAATCTTTCATTTCGTAATATTCTTGAGTGCCTTTTGTAATGTCCCCATTCTGTACGGCAGCTTCAAAATTACGTTTCATTGCCTTATATTTCTCAGAGAGATTATCGACAATAGATTGTTCCTGCTCAATCTGTGCTTCATAGAATTTTGTACTCAGGTTATACCCTTGTGTCTGCATTCTATCCATATATGTTTCAATCATGGAACTTCTGTTTTCCCATTGAGACATAAATGAATCATAGTAAGCGGCAATATTGTCAAGTTTCTTTTTGGCATTCTCTACGATTGACTGTGCGTATTCGGCTTCAGCATTAGCCGCTTCTTTTGTAGCATCAGCCAAAGCATCCTCTTGAATTTTAAGCTTCTTACTCAAATCAGTCGCATTGGCAACCTTTTTATTATAAGCCTCAATTTTTTTCAAAACTTTAGGATCAGAGATACCAGTAGTGCTTACTTTCTTTCCAGCTTCGAGTGCCGCTTTTTGCTTTTTAGTCAATTTGGAAGTAACTGATTTGTCGGAAAGCAGTTTCTTCTGTGCTGATTTTTTACTTGCATTGGCAGAGTTAGAATTTTTCAGCGCATCATTATAGTTTTTATTTACCTGTTTCAAGGCTGACTGACGCTGTTTGTTCTGTTCTTTAAGATTTCTTGTTTCCTGTGTAAGAAGCATATTTTGATAAACATAAGCTTTCTTACCATTTGTAGTAGCAAGAATCTGTTGCTCTTTTGTAGAACCTGAATATGCTTTATTCTTAGTATCTTTCGCAGTATTCAGCTTTTTCAACGCCTTTTCGTCTGCTTTTTTGGCTTTATCATATTCTTTCTGTGCTTCGTTCTTTTCTTTTGCATCCGTATTATATTTCTTGGCTTTAGCTTTCAAGGTACTTGTCATACCAGACGTACTGACTGTTTTCCCAGCTTTTACTTTAGATGCAATAGTATTTCCCTGTTTCAGAGATTTATTATATGATTTAGCATATTTCAGTGCTTCGCCTTTTAAGCCTTTTGTGCTAATTGACTTCCCTTCACGAATCGCACGTGCTATTGTATTATATGTTGCATTATCTGTTGTAGATTTCGCAGCTTTTTTCAATTTTTTCGCGATAGAAGAGGTCTGTTTCTTATTCACATTAATAAGATTTGTGCCAGTTTTCTCAACATCAGTTGTTGCAGATTTTAAATTCTTGCTTGCTTTTGAACGTGTTGACTTTGTTTTGTTTCTGGCAGTCGTAGCCTTGTCCAAATTTTTCTGAGCATTTGCAAGTGTCGGATTATCTTTTTTAATCTGATCCTGTAAATGACCAAGAGTAGATCCACCACCAGAGATAGCACCATAAACATTATCTAATGATTCATATTTAGATTTTAATTTGTCGATTGCTTTCTCAGCTTTTTCAATCGGCATATTCGCCAGAGTATCATATAATTCAAGCAGCTTATTATTTAATTCTTGAATTGTATTTTTACATTCAATGGCAGACTCATAATAACTCTGGAAGTCTTTGATATTTTCTGACAGTTTCTTTCCGGAATCTGTAGAAGTATCAATATCCTCGATTTTAAGCGCACCATTTTTTACTAACTTTTTATATTCTTCGCTAAGTCCAACAGAATTAGCTTTATTCATATAAGTATCATATGCTTCTTGATTTGCAGTAAGCTGCTTATCAATAATCTTCATCTGTTTCTTTAACACAGCAGTTTTAAAGGCAGAAGATACGTAGTCAGTAATTTGGTTTGCTGCATATTCAAAAGTGTTTGCAAGTCTGTCTAACTTGATTTTTACGAAATCAATTGTACTCTTAGATTCTTTTGCTGATTTTGTGTTAGAATCTGTAGCGGATGTGTTTGCATTTACCGAGTTAGTGTTAGCCCTGTATGCGGCGGTGCTGCCACCACTTGAAGAACCACTTGAAGATGAACCACTTGAAGATGAACCACTTGAACCCTTATAGGTTGTATTTCCACTTGCAATATTAGCTTGCTTTATTGGAATATGCCCAGTAACCATTGCTGTTCCAGTTACATTTGACATTCCTTTTGCACGACTATTTACAAATCCACGCTCTAAAAGTGATTCTGATTGTAAATGATTAAATACAATGCTTCCGGCTGGAATATAAGTAAATTCCGCACCATTATCACCTACGGTATGCCATGTACCACTTCCAGGATCAACAACAATTTCTCTTCCAAGTTCTCCGACTAATGTGAGTCCACCTGTCTTTGTTCCCCAGTTTCCTTGTGCATTGGCATGACCAACCAAGTGAGGAAGATGAGCTGTCCCGTCTGCATGAGCTGTTCCGTTTGCTCCACCTGATCCCTTAGATGGTGCATTCGCATTTCTCCAGTTTACTGTACCAGTTGCAGTAAATGTGGTTTTAACTTGGCTTGTTTCGTTTGTCCAAATTACCTGACCGTTGGACGTGTGCATTTGAGCAGCCCAGGAATCGACTTTTCCGGTGTTGTTATCCCAGTCAACTTTTCCCTGGGATTTCTTTTCTTCGGCAGCATAAGCGTCTACTAATGAAGAATCAACACCGGCTTTTACCATCATTTTTGGAGTCAATGCTTCAATTGAAGATGTGATGGTTGCTTCGGAAGTCGTATCAATTCCAAGTGTTGCTTTAATTTCCGGACTTAATCCATCAATCTCGCTTGCAAGACTATCAACTTGTGCTTGTGCTTCGGAAGTGTCCGCATTTACATCCAAAGAACTCTGTAGCTCGACATTGTTTTGCGCTTCTTTGAATTGTTGTAACAGAGAAATCGCATTACCAAGTTCTCCGTCCACTTGTGAAGCGTCCACACTCATTACAGCCGGGGCTTCTAACATTTGCTTCTGGGTTACACAATACTGAATAACAGTATTTGCGTCATCTACCTGAGAAGAGTCCAAGTCAACAGTACCCTTATAATTCTGCATTTGCTGAATAGTATTATCAAGTGTACTGATTTTATCTTCTGTGCTATCTATATCGGAAACATCAATCTGAATATCTAAATCTTTGTTTCCATCTATGCTTTCAATGTTCTTTTTGGCTTCTCCTGCTGCAACACCAAGATCACCAAGGGTTTTGATTGATTCATTAGCCCAGTCGAAATGAGCGTCAAATTCTTCCATTTCCCCGAACATTGCCTGTACCATTGGAAGTGAGAGATTTAATCCTTCTGCGAAATCTTCCATAGTACGTTGTCCGGCAACTTTGTAATCGCCACTTGCTTCGTCGAGTTCCATCAATCCGGCTTTAGTAGCTTTTGCACAAAACTCTGCAACGTCTAATCCTGTTCGATTTCCTTCGGAATCGTGATTAAAATAGTGTTCAATACTATCTATATAAGAAGAAACTGCTTCTGCATCTTGACTGTCTATTTTGTCTGGAATGAGAAATTCAACAGCGGCTTTGTATGATTCTTTGCCAATTCTTCCATAATCATCTGATTCTGTGTTTTGTGTTACATCCTCAATATGAGAAAGTGCGCCCATAGCGTCGTCAAACATATCACCAGATTCAGAACCATTTTGTTTGTTAAGCCAGTTCTGATAAGCACCTGTAGCCTCTCTTAATGACGCTGATAATAAATCAAGTTGATTACACTGATTTACAATACCATCATTCTCAGACAGCAACGCATCTATACTATCTTGGATTGCCTGTGCATTTTCGCTCTTTGCATCAGATAATCCTCTCAGTTCATCTTGAAGTTGTTCAATCTGAGCAATATTTTCCATATACTGAGATTGCTTTTCAAGCTTCTGATTTTCGTTTGTCTGAATTGCTTCTTCAGCTTTCGCCTTTTGAAGTTCTTGCACTTTTTCCGCATTTAAGTGTAAAACACCATTGTTATACTCCAATGCAGATGTATAGTCTTTTAATTCATCTGAATTAAAATCATCTATAGAAATAGATTTACCGGCTGACTGCGATGTAAGAATTGATGTTGCTTTCTGGATGCTCGCCAACGCGGTGCTTGTACTATCAATTTGAGTTGTTAAGTCTGCAACTGTTTGAGCGGTATTGTCAACAGAACTTCCTGTGCTCTCAGAAATTGCACCAAGGTCTACCAACCAAGAAATCAACTGATCTGTTGAAACTCCGGCTCTTTCAGCGGCATCAGATAGTCCATTTACCGCATCTTCTCCGTCTTGTATGCCGTCAGTTTCAAGGGCATATTTGAAGTCAGTATCAGTTAAATTAAGGTCTTTCAGTTCGTCAATGAATCCCTGAATTCTAGTATTTCCTTTATCAGAGAGTGCATTTTTGAAATTATTTGCAGAAATAGTGGCTTGGTCTAATTGACTTTTGGCTTCTCCAAACACATCTCCGTATTTGACTCCCATATCCGTATTAAGGAGCAACTCTGAAACAGATCCATTTACATCGTCGAACGCGGTTTTTGCTTTTTCTATTTCTGCATAATCGCCACTTGCTAAAGCTGTATTATAATCGTCAATGGCTTTTGTATAATCACGTAACCATTCCGAAGCAGTCTTTAAATTTGCATCGGAATCCATATATTCATAATCATCAGAAACAAGATCCGCCTTTTTCGCCGCTTCATATATATCTTGGTATTTATCAATAACTTTGTCTGCTTTCTTTAATCCATCAGAAGCATAATCTGACATTAGATCAGCCGTTCCAGTTTTATAAGTGTCCTCGATTTCTTCCATTTCGGTCATAAAATCATTCATGACTTCTTTCTCTGTAGCGGCATCGCCAACAAAGCGAACATCTACTGTAATTCCGTTATCATTTAACTCGCTCACCAATACGTCATCGCCGTATTTATCTTGGAGTTTCTTAATAGATGTTTTTATAGCTTCTGATTCATCTGTGCCATTGTCATAAAAGCTACCAAGATAGGCTTTCCTATCATCTTTTTCCATCTCTTTTTCGGCTTTTTTGATAGCTTTTTTATTTTCATTTTTATACGATTCAGCTTCTTTCTGCGAAACCTTATCTAATAACTCAATCTGCTCTGTTAGTGAACCATTGATAAGGTCAATTCCCGCAACCTGTTTCCCGTAAGAGTCCGTAAGAGATTCCTGTATGGAAAGCAGTTCACTTTTTGTGCTGGCTGCTTCCTGTTCAGATAATGTACCAGAATCCAGAGCAGTTCTAAGCTCTGTAATTTTATCAATCTGTCCTTGCAGACTCTCTTGACCGCTTTTCCATTCATCACCTGCTTGTTTTGCAGACTGAATCATCTCTTCTACAGATTTTCGGTACGCGGATATTGCCGCTACTGCCCCACCAACGGCAAAAGATGCAATTCCTACCGGTGATGTAAATGCAGTTAGTAACTTACTCCAATTACTTGCAATCAAACTAAAAACTTGTGATCCACCAGCTACTCCCAGTGCTGCAATTGCTCCCTGCAGAAGTCCAAGATTATCTACCACACTTGCGATAGATGTAGCAAAATCCAACATTCCTTCAAGTGCTTCTTCTGGAAGCGCATCAGAATAAAGTTTTGTCATTGTGGCAGACAACTTTTCGAGTTTACCATTGATGGAATCAGCACGTTTATCATTTATCTCCATTGCCGTTCCATTGGAGTCAAGAGCATCCTGCTCTAACTGTAAGGCTTTGTTGTAAGAATCCATAGCAGCTATGAAAATATTTTTCTGTCTTACTCCCGCCGCCTGCTCTGAAACATAAGATTTCTGGGAATGATTTAATGTTCCCCATACTTTATTAAGATCATCGAGTGTATCGCTTATATCTCGTAAATCACCATCTGCCCCACGAACTGAAACACCAACGCTTTTAAGTGCAGCCTCTGCATCTGACATCTCAGCATCTGTAGTAAGTCCGTCCTTGCTACGGGATATTCTTGAGAAGATTGTCTTAAAAGCATTACCAATCTGAGAACCTGATACTCTGGTCTTTTCTGCTGTTGTTGATACCAATGCCGCATACTTTTCAAAACTCATACCTGCTTCATTTACAACTGAACCAGAAGTTGCAATTGACTGAGAGATTGTGTCACAACCTTTTGAGAAATCTAATGCAATCTCTGAACTGAGTTTTTCAACTGTATCCGCAACGTGCATTGCCTGATCTTCTGACAGATTGAACTGATTCAAAATACCTTGAATAGCATCCGCAGAAGATGAAGAACTCATGCCAGAAGCAGCAGATAACAATACTGTAGGTTGTGCCTTATTCAGCATGGAACTTACACTTTCGTTCTCATTTGCATAAATTGTAACCGCATCTGTGACTGTTTTTGTAGCGGCACTTAAATCTTTTGCCATACTAAGGGATTGTTGTTTCAAAGAATATAGAGATGAGCCAGACATATTACTCATAGTCATATTAACCAGAGTCATAGCCTTATTAAGATCTGTCACTGAACGTACTGCATTTTCAGTTTGATTTTTAAGAAAATTCAGTGCATCTACTTTTAATTTTGTAGTTGCAATGCCCTTTAGACTTGCAGATACATTATTTGCATTGTTCTGTATCTGTTGCAAACTATTGTTCATATTGTTCAAACCATTACCATTGGCATTGGCTTGTATCGTTATTTTTCTATTTTGCAAAGTCATTAGTTTCGCTTCTACTTGTGACGTATCAAGATCTGCCGTCACTTTTATTTTAAAATCTGACATGTAAAACCTCCTTCTGTATTATTATATTATGATATTATTTTAAAAAATTGCATAAGAAAAAAGACTACCTATTACGATAGTCTCTTACATCCTTAATAAAAGCATAATTATTTTTGGATGGG
>ENA-OWRC01000226-OWRC01000226.1-human-gut-metagenome-genome-assembly--contig:-NODE-226-length-77960-cov-19.926487_pt1 | contig 77960 bp, 69 predicted proteins | sample MGYA00248268_ERZ651895 | MGnify/ENA primary metagenome ERZ651895 (study PRJEB26924, sample SAMEA4378242) | human gut metagenome | biome: human gut; feature: human-associated habitat; material: faeces...
TTATGCAAAGATAGGATTTTTACAAATATTACCCCTCAGGTTTTTACATTGACCCTAGAAATCCGATTCGACTATAATTTTCGTGGTTCAGGGGATGTTTTACCCTAAGGGGTTCTTGTTGCTATGTATAAATTATGGCGGGTTACAATAATCCATTAGACCTTATTTCGCATTTATTACTGCCCTTGACTGCAAATAATAATTCGTCAGACATCTGTTGCCCTTTCGTTAAACAGCCGTCTAACGCAAGAGTAACAGATGTCTGACGCAAGGGCAATAACTGTTTAACGAATTAAGAATAGTAGCCGGACTATTTGTTGGCGATACATTTTCCTATTATCTATAGAGACTTTCCTTATTCTTTATGAGTTATCAAGAACATTACATCTTTAAATAAAAGTCTTTGGTCAGCGCAATGTACTCCGGGGTAAATTGTTCGTGTTTCTCTCCTTCTATGTAAAGACTGTCCTCAATACATGATATGCTTTGCCGGCCGAAAGTCAGCAATACGCGCCGGCAAGGTTTTCCGGGTTTGGTAAAAACATGCAAACGGCGATGTGGATGAAAATTATATTTCCAGGCCGTATCAATCACTGTTCTTTCAACTTCGGCCGGAATGATAATGCTTATAACTCCCTGTTCCGATAATAAGTGCGCCGAATGCCCAAAAAGAAGTTCATAGTTCAGCTCACTCGTGTGCCGTGCCATGCAGCGCTGATTGTCAGGGCATCTCAGGGCGTCAACAAAATAAGGCGGGTTGGAAACGATCAGGTCGAATTTATCTTCCGGGTGATACTTGCGGAAGTCGCAGCATACAACTTCCATCCGATTGCTCCAGGGGGACGATTGAATATTCTCTTGGGCTTGTGCCGCCGCTGCCGGATCTATCTCGACAGAGGTAATTACCGCTTCCGGATTACGCTGTGCTAATTGTAAGGATATTAAGCCACTACCCGCTCCTACATCAAGAATCCGTTTAACATCTTGAACCGGAGCCCACGCTCCTAATAACACCCCGTCTGTACCTACCTTCATGGCACATTTGTCGTGTCGGACGGTAAATTGTTTGAACTGAAAATAAGGATTCGGCATATTTGTCTTTGTTAATCGGACTCAAAAATAATCAAAGCCGACAAAATAACGGCAATTTTGGCATCGTTTTTGTCTTTTTAAAGAAAGGACACCCGTTTATACAGAAGAAATAGCTAACTTTGCAAGCGCCTTATTGGCCTGCCAATATGACATAAACTAAAAAGAATGAAATGAAGAAAAGAAATTACTTTAGTGATATCGAAGATAGGAATGAAAATGCATTTTCTGTAATTGCTGATTTTGAGGGGAATGAAGAACAATTGATGGATATTGAGGTTGATGAAATCCTTCCGGTATTGCCTCTTCGGAACATGGTTTTGTTTCCGGGTGTGTTTATGCCGGTATCCGTTGGAAGAAAGTCTTCCTTAAAATTGGTGCGTGAGGCAGAAAAGAAAAGTTCATATATAGCTGTAGTGTGTCAGAAAGCCGCTGATACGGAGGAGCCTGTACTTGAGGACTTGCATACAATCGGTACGGTTGCCAAGATTGTCCGTGTATTGGAAATGCCGGATCAGACAACGACTGTTATTCTGCAAGGTTCCAAACGCATTGAGTTGAAAGAAATAATGGAAGTGGCTCCTTATTTGAAAGGGCGTGTAACTACCCTCAATGAAGAGATACCTGCTAAAGATGACAAGGAATTTCAGGCATTGGTAGAAGCATGTAAGGATTTGACCGTGCGTTACATAAAATCCTCGGAAATGTTTCCGCAAGATTCTGCATTCGCCATCAAAAACATTAATAACCCGATGTTTTTGGTAGATTTTATCTGTACCAATCTGCCCTTGAAGAAGGATGAAAAGATAGAGTTGCTGCGTATTGACGCATTGCGTGCCCGCACTTATCGCTTGCTTGAGATTTTGAATCGGGAAGTGCAGCTTGCCGAGATTAAGGAGTCTATCCAAATGCGCGCCCGCGAGGATATAGACCAGCAACAGCGCGAATATTTCCTGCAACAGCAGATTAAAACCATTCAGGATGAATTGGGTGGTGGCAGCCAGGAGCAGGAGCTGGAAGAAATGCGCAAAAAAGCTGAAACCATAAAATGGAATGAAGAAGTAAAAAGTACATTCCTGAAAGAAGTGGATAAGTTGGAGCGCATGCATCCGCAATCGCCCGATTACAGTGTGCAACTGAACTACTTGCAGACTATGATGAGTTTGCCGTGGGGCGTTTATACAACGGATAATCTGAACCTGACTAATGCAGAGAAGACGTTGAATAAAGACCATTACGGCTTGGAGAAGGTAAAAGAGCGTATATTGGAGCACCTTGCCGTATTGAAGCTGAAAGGAGATATGAAGTCGCCTATCATCTGTCTGTATGGTCCTCCGGGTGTGGGCAAGACCTCTTTGGGGCGCTCTATAGCGGCTGCTTTGAAGCGGAAGTATATCCGTATGTCCTTGGGTGGCGTACATGATGAAGCGGAAGTACGCGGACACCGCAAGACGTATATCGGAGCAATGCCCGGACGTATTATCAAGAGTCTGATTAAAGCCGGTTCTTCCAATCCCGTATTTATATTGGACGAGATAGACAAGGTGAGTGCCGACCGTCAGGGCGACCCTTCTTCCGCTCTGCTCGAAGTGCTTGATCCGGAACAGAATACTACGTTCCACGACAACTTCCTGGATGTGGATTATGACTTGTCGAAGGTGATGTTCATTGCTACCGCCAATAATCTGAACACAATTCCGGGGCCGTTGCTCGACCGTATGGAGTTGATTGAAGTAAGCGGCTACATAACCGAAGAAAAGATAGAAATTGCCCGTCGCCACTTGGTTCCGAAAGAGCTGGAAGCAAACGGTATGAAGAAGAGCGATATCAAGATTCCAAAGAATACGTTGGAAGCAATCATCGAGTCTTATACCCGTGAAAGCGGTGTACGTGAATTGGAAAAGAAGATTGGAAAAATTCTTCGCAAATCGGCTCGCCAATATGCCACGGACGGCTATTTCGCAAAAACAGAAATCAAGCCGGGCGATTTGTACGAATTCCTGGGTGCTCCCGAATATACACGCGACAAATATCAAGGCAATGAATATGCCGGTGTAGTTACGGGCTTGGCATGGACTGCTGTCGGCGGTGAGATTCTGTTTGTCGAAACCAGTCTCAGCCGCGGTAAAGGCGGACGCTTGACACTGACCGGAAACCTGGGTGATGTAATGAAAGAATCGGCTATGCTGGCATTGGAGTATATCAAGTCTCATGCTTCGCTGCTGAATCTTGATGAAGAGATTTTCGACAATTGGAATATCCATGTTCATGTTCCCGAAGGAGCTATCCCCAAAGATGGCCCGTCGGCAGGTATAACAATGGCTACTTCGCTGGCATCTGCACTTACGCAGAGAAAAGTAAAGGCCAATCTTGCCATGACAGGCGAAATCACGCTGCGCGGAAAAGTTCTTCCCGTAGGTGGCATCAAGGAAAAGATTCTGGCTGCCAAACGTGCCGGTATCAAGGAGATTATCCTCAGCGACGAGAATCGTAAGAACATTGAAGAGATACAGGAAATTTATCTGAAAGGACTGACTTTCCACTATGTGAAAGACGTAAAAGAAGTGTTTGCCATTGCGCTGACTGATGAAAAGGTAGCTGATGCCATTGACTTGTCCGTTAAAAAAGAAAAGATAGAAAAGTAAGAAGAATGACATTTGAGTTACAGTATACAGACAGCAAGACAAATGCCCGTGCAGGTTTGATTACCACCGACCACGGACAGATTGAAACGCCTATCTTTATGCCGGTAGGTACGTTGGGAACCGTAAAAGGCGTGCATTTGACAGAGTTGAAAGAAGATATAAAGGCGCAGATAATATTAGGTAATACCTATCATCTTTATTTGCGTCCCGGATTGGATGTTATTGAAAAAGCCGGCGGATTGCACAAGTTCAACGGCTTCGACCGTCCGATGCTGACCGATAGCGGCGGTTTTCAGGTCTTTTCCTTGGCAGGTATCCGCAAGTTGCGTGAAGAGGGTGCTGAGTTCCGTTCGCACATCGACGGAAGCAAACACATTTTCACTCCGGAAAGGGTAATGGACATTGAACGTACCATCGGGGCAGACATCATGATGGCTTTTGACGAGTGTACTCCGGGTGATGCAGAGTATGCCTATGCCAAGAAGTCCATGGAAATGACGCATCGTTGGCTGGACCGTTGTATCACGCGGTTCAATGAAACGGAACCCAAATACGGCTATCATCAGGCTCTTTTCCCTATCGTGCAGGGGTGTGTTTATCCCGACCTTCGCAAGCGCTCGGCCGAGTTCATAGCCTCCAAAGGAGCCGAGGGCAATGCCATCGGCGGTTTGGCTGTGGGCGAACCTACGGAGAAGATGTACGAAATGATAGAGCTGGTGAATGAGATACTGCCGAAGGACAAGCCTCGTTATCTGATGGGTGTAGGTACACCTGTGAACATTCTGGAAGGCATCGAACGCGGAGTTGACATGTTCGACTGTGTAATGCCTACACGTAACGGACGCAACGGTATGCTGTTTACAAAAGACGGTATCATCAACATGCGTAACAAGAAATGGGAAACCGACTTCTCTCCTATTGAGGCAGACGGTGCATCTTACGTAGATACATTATATAGTAAGGCCTATCTGCGCCACCTCTTCCATGCACAGGAGTTGCTGGCCATGCAGATTGCTTCCATTCACAATCTGGCATTTTACCTTTGGCTTGCCGGTGAAGCCCGCAAGCATATTATTGCCGGTGATTTCTCTACATGGAAACCGATGATGGTACAACGTGTATCGACAAGATTATGAGAAAGATTGACTGGAAGATGCTGAAAGACATCAAGCTGCCTGTCGGGAAAAATAAGTTCCTCAAGCGGTTGGACTGGTACATCATCAAGAAGTTCCTGGGAACATACGTGTTTGCCATAGCCCTGATTATTTCTATCGCCGTAGTATTCGACTTTAATGAAAAAATGGACCGCTTCATGTCTCATGAAGCGCCATGGCAAGCCATTATCTTCGATTACTACATGAACTTCATCCCCTACTTTGCCAATCTGTTCAGTCCGCTGTTTGTCTTCATCGCAGTAATCTTCTTTACTTCCAAACTTGCGGAGAACTCGGAGATTATCGCAATGTTCTCTACGGGAATGAGTTTTAAGCGCATGCTGCGTCCTTATATGGTGTCGGCGGCTATTATCGCAATCACTACGTTCTGTCTCGGTTCGTATGTCATTCCTAAAGGCAGTGTTACGCGGCTTAATTTTGAGGACAAATACTATAAGCCCCGCAAGTCCACCACAGCCCGCAATATTCAGTTGGAGGTCGATTCGGGAGTCATTGCCTATATAGAGCGCTTTGAGGATTACAGCAAAACGGGTTACCGCTTTTCGCTCGATAAGTTCAAGGACAAACAGTTAGTGTCCCATCTTACCGCACGCAGCATTACTTACGATACGGCAGCCGTCCACAAATGGAAGGTGAAGGACTACATGATCCGTGAAATGGACGGTATGCGCGAAAGCATCGTTAAAGGAGAGCGGCTGGACACCATTCTCTTTATGGAACCTGCCGATTTCCTCATAATGAAAAACCAGCAGGAAATGCTCACCAGCCCTCAGTTGAGCGAGTACATAGACCGGCAACGGCAACGCGGTTTTGCCAATATCAAGGAGTTCGAGATAGAATATCATAAACGCATAGCCATGTCTTTTGCCTCGTTTATCCTGACGCTGATTGGCGTATCTCTTTCTTCGAAAAAGACAAAAGGCGGCATGGGATTGCATTTGGGCATAGGCTTGGGATTAAGTTTCTCGTATATCCTGTTCCAGACGATTGCCTCTACATTTGCAGTGAATGGTAATGTGCCGCCCGTCATAGCGGTATGGATACCGAACCTGCTTTATGCATTCATAGCATTCTATTTGTATAAGAAAGCGCCGAAGTAGGCAACTGTAGGAAGCTGTTGTCAAAGCATACCGCAGAATAGTGTAAAAAATAAGAAGCCGTCCCGCTCCTGTGTTTCCACAAGTGCGGGACGGCTTTTTTGTTGTATTCATTTCCTCTTTTGTTTTGTTCTTCTTTCTTTTCAGGCGGACAGACCGCCTTTGTCGGAAGAATCCCCACTTTCTTCTTACAGGTTCTTTAATCCCTTCATTGCCATGCTATGCATTGAAGCGCTTAATTCAAGTAAGCCGAAAGCTCTGCAGCAGAGATGTTTTTGGCAATAATCACACCATTTTCATCCAGTAAATAGTTAGTAAATCCGCGACCTAAGCGATATTTCTTGAATAAGCCGGAGGACTCGCCTTTAGTTTCCACGAAACAGGTGGGCGTAACTATTTGGTCCTTACGAACGGTTTCCTTAAAGATAGACTGATACTCATCGAATGAGACGGAAACCATTTCTACATTTTCATTGCGGGAAGCGGAACGAAGCACATTGCTCAAACTCGCGTTTTGCATCCGGGAGTGCGCGTCATAACTTGCCCAAAAGCTAAGCAACACATATTTGCCTTTCATGTCCGAAAGTTCGGCTAACGGTTGCCCGGCAGACATAGATTGGATTTTGAAGTCCGGGGCTATGTCACCCACATTCAAACCGCCGGTCGGTTTGTCTTTTTCTACAAAAGAAGTCAAGGAACCAATTAGTAATACAACAAAAATCCATTTTACATATTTCATGTAACACGATTTTGGTTAATACTATCCGGGACTGTCCTTTTTGGCAGTGATTTCTTCCCGGAATGTCATCTTCTCAGACCTTGCAATGAGAGGAATTCATTGATACTCAAAGCCTTTAATTCTGAAATCGGGTGCAAAGGTAAGTAATTCTTAAAGAAACTTCCAAATAAACAAGCAATTTTCTCACTTTTTCAGTGCAATTTTTTATGTTATTTAGCATAAAAGGCGGGATTTTTCCTTACTTTTGTGGCTTGTTATCCTATTAATAGACAACTTATGAAACCATTAAGTACAGAACTTATCTTGATCCGCGTAACAGGTGAAGACCGTCCGGGACTGACGGCTTCGGTTACAGAAATTCTTGCCAAGTACGATGCAACTATCCTTGACATCGGACAAGCCGACATCCATAACACTCTGTCGTTAGGTATTTTATGTAAGACGGAAGAACAACATTCCGGCTTTATCATGAAAGAGCTGCTTTTCAAGGCATCGTCCTTGGGTGTCACCATCCGTTTCTACCCTATTACAGCAAAAGAATATGAGGACTGGGTGAGCATGCAGGGCAAGAACCGTTACATTCTCACGTTGCTCGGACGTAAGTTGTCTGCCCGTCAGATTTCGGCGGTGACCCGTATTCTGGCGGAGCAAGGAATGAACATTGATGCCATCAAACGTCTTACGGGGCGTATTCCGTTGGACGAATGCGATACAAAGACGCGTGCCTGCATTGAATTTTCCGTACGAGGCACCCCTAAAGACCGTATCGGCATGCAAGAAGAACTGATGCGGCTGGCCAGTGAGCTGGAAATGGATTTCTCTTTCCAGCTGGATAATATGTATCGCCGTATGCGCCGCCTTATCTGTTTTGATATGGACTCCACACTGATAGAGACCGAAGTTATCGACGAACTGGCCATTCGTGCAGGTGTCGGCGAGCAGGTAAAGGCTATCACGGAACGTGCCATGCGGGGAGAAATAGACTTTACGGAGAGCTTCCGCGAGCGGGTGGCATTATTGAAAGGATTGGACGAGTCTGTCATGCAGGAGATTGCCGAGAACCTGCCTATTACGGAGGGGGTTGACCGACTGATGTATGTTCTGAAGAAATATGGTTATAAAATAGCTATTCTTTCAGGTGGTTTCACTTACTTCGGGCATTATCTCCAGCAGAAATACGGCATTGACTATGTATATGCCAATGAACTGGAAATAGAGAATGGCAAACTGACCGGACGTTATCTCGGCGATGTAGTGGACGGCAAACGCAAAGCGGAACTGCTGCGTCTGATAGCGCAGGTTGAGAAAGTGGATATAGCACAGACCATTGCAGTAGGTGACGGAGCCAATGACTTGCCGATGCTGGGGATAGCCGGATTGGGCATCGCTTTTCATGCCAAGCCTAAAGTTGTGGCAAATGCCAAGCAGTCCATTAATACCATCGGCTTGGACGGAGTGCTTTATTTCTTGGGATTCAAGGATTCCTATATAGATATTCCGCGGTAAAATAAGTCCGTACGATAAAATTCACAGGCTCCTGCGATAATTAATTATCATAGGAGCCTGTTTTTTAAGCGGGCTTATTTTGTTCTGCCCCCGGTTTGCATTATCTTTGCAGCAAATATAAAGAAATACATGAAGTTTTCTGAACTAAATTTAAATGACAATGTGCTTGAAGCACTGGACGCAATGCGCTTTGACGAGTGCACTCCGATACAAGAAAAATCAATACCTGTTATACTCGAAGGCCGGGATTTGATAGCTGTTGCACAAACCGGGACCGGAAAAACAGCTGCCTATCTGTTACCTATATTGAACAAGCTTTCGGAAGGCGGGCATCCCGAAGATTCCATCAACTGTATAGTAATGGCCCCTACACGGGAACTGGCTCAGCAGATAGACCAGCAGATGGAAGGTTTCTCCTATTTCATGCCGGTGAGCAGCGTGGCCGTGTACGGCGGTAATGACGGAGTGCTTTTCGAGCAGCAAAAAAGAGGACTGACTTTGGGAGCGGATGTTGTAATCGCTACTCCGGGACGTCTGATAGCTCATCTCAGTCTGGGATATGTAGACCTTTCACGCGTCTCCTATTTCATTTTGGATGAAGCAGACCGTATGCTCGATATGGGATTTTATGATGACATTATGCAGATTGTGAAATTCCTGCCTAAGGAGCGTCAGACCATTATGTTTTCGGCTACGATGCCTGCCAAGATACAACAGTTGGCGCAAAACATTCTGCATAATCCGGCAGAAGTGAAACTTGCCGTTTCCAAACCTGCCGAGAAAATCGTACAGGCTGCCTATATATGCTATGAGAACCAGAAATTGGGTATCATCCGCAGTCTTTTCGCCGAGCAGACACCCGAACGTGTCATTATCTTCGCTTCCTCCAAGTTGAAAGTGAAAGAGGTGGCCAAAGCCCTGAAGCAAATGAAGCTGAATGTTGGGGAAATGCACTCCGACCTTGAGCAGGCGCAGCGTGAGGAAGTAATGTACGAGTTCAAGGCGGGACGAATCAATATTCTGGTTGCCACCGATATTGTGGCGCGCGGTATCGATATAGATGACATCCGTTTGGTTATCAATTATGATGTGCCGCATGACAGTGAAGATTACGTGCACCGCATCGGACGTACGGCACGTGCCAATAATGACGGTGTAGCCCTTACTTTCGTCAATGAAAAGGAACAGACGAATTTCAAGAGCATAGAGAATTTCCTGGAAAAAGAAATCTATAAGATACCTGTGCCGGAAGAGTTGGGTGAAGCTCCCGAATACAAGCCGCGCTCCAATGACGGACGCAAACGCAGCAGCTTTAAAGGCGGCGGACGCCGGAACAACGGAACCGGCAAAGGCGGCAACAGAAATAATAACAAACGCAGGGACGGCAGCAAAAAGCCCACTCAGGCAAAGAAGCAGGAATAATAAAAAAAGCGGAATTTATTCCGCTTTTTTTATGTCCATCCGATTATCGAATCCGATGGTAATATCTGCCAGACTATATACGGAGCTTTCCGGCACGCGTAAGGTTGCCTGATATTGGTAGCCTTTATTATCAACTCCCATAAAATTCATATCGGCAAGAATCATCTGGCTCAGAATATCTTCGGGAAAGATGCCGGCAAATGCCTTCTTGGTAATGTCTTTGCCATACAACATTCGTCTGCCCTCATACACGCAGATATGTATGACATTGTCATAGTAGACATTGTCCACGCTGATGCCACCCTCTGAATAGGATGAGCGGATAACTTTCATTGTCGAAGGGTTGACGTACACATATCCCCGGTAGCGTGTGCCTTTGTACATCACTACGCTGTCCTTTTTCACCACTTCCGTGGTGGGTATGACTTCCACTTCCTTGTTTTCAAAGGCGAGTATATCCTCCGGGTTTTCCGATTTATGCAGTTTTATAATTTCATCTGCCAATGAATGAAACCAGAAGCTGTATTCTGTCTGTCGGTCAATTTTGTAAGTCACGGTATGATTGCCGTACACATACATCGTATCTCGTATAATCTTGAATGATACGGGGATATTCTGAGGATCGGCATAGTATATGGTATCTCCTTCTATACGCATCAGGGGCAGTTCGGTTTCATCATTTATCCAGACACCCTGAAGCAGAGCCTTGGCCGTAGCGTCTTCTTCGACTGTTTTTTGCTCTTTACCATTACCGCATGCAGCCAACGCTATGACGCAGCACAACTCTATTACGAGTTTTTTCATGTCTATCTCCTTCCTTTATTTACCTATACAGTGGTAGGTAAATCCAAGTTCTTCTATTTCTTTCTTTTCGTAGATATTACGACCGTCCAGTAACACCGGGGTTCTCATGGCTTTTTTGATAACGGCCCATGACGGCAGGCGGAATTCTTTCCATTCCGTCACCAGCATCAAGGCATCCGCATCGAGTGCGGCATCGTACATATCGGTGGCATAGCAGACACTGTCGCCTATCCTGCGGCGGCACTCCGTCATGGCAGCCGGATCGTACACACGCACTTTACAACCGGCATTCAGCAACTTGTCAATCAGAATCAGCGAAGGCGCCTCGCGCATGTCGTCTGTTTCCGGCTTGAAAGCCAATCCCCACAAGGCAATTGTCTTATCGCGCAAATCGCCGTTGAAGTGGCGTTGCAGTTTTTCAAACAAGATGCTTTTCTGCTTTTCATTGACTTCCTCTACAGCCTGGAGCACACGCATCCGGTAACCGTTCTGTTCGGCGGTCTTGATTAATGCCTTTACGTCTTTCGGGAAGCACGAACCGCCATATCCGATGCCCGGATAGAGGAACTTACGGCCGATACGCGTATCGGAACCGATGCCGCTGCGTACCATATTGACGTCGGCTCCCACCAGCTCGCATAGGTTGGCGATGTCGTTCATGAAGCTGATGCGGGTGGCAAGCATGGAGTTGGCTGCGTATTTGGTCATTTCGGCAGACGGAATATCCATGAAGATAACGCGGAAGTTGTTCAGCAGAAACGGTTTGTAGAGTTTGCTCATCAGTTTCTTTGCACGTTCGGACTCCACTCCCACCACTACCCGGTCGGGGCTCATGAAGTCTGCTACCGCATTTCCTTCTTTCAGGAATTCGGGATTGGAAGCTACATCGAAGTCTATCTGTACTCCCCGCTTATCCAATTCGTTCTGGATAGCCATGCGCACCTTTCCGGCGGTGCCTACGGGCACGGTGCTTTTGGTTACCACCAATACATATTTCGTCATGTTACGCCCGATAGTACGCGCCACTTCAAGCACATAACTCAGGTCTGCACTGCCATCCTCGTCGGGCGGAGTACCCACGGCGCTGAATATAACATCCACTTCGTTCAGGCAACTTTCCAGAGAAGTCGTGAATTGCAGGCGTCCTGCTTTCGCGTTCCGGTTTACCATTTCCTCCAATCCGTTTTCATAGATTGGGATAATACCCTGCTTCAATGCTTCTATCTTTTCGCTGTTTGTGTCGACGCAAATGACATTGACACCTATTTCAGCAAAACAAGTACCGGTTACCAAACCGACGTACCCCGTACCGACAATGGCTATCTTCATATCTTATTCAAAATATTCCGCATCTTTGAAAGATACGGCATGTCCGTCTTTCTCCGATAATATGAACTGAGATTCCGCAACCGGCCAGTCGATGCCTATGGTTTCATCATTGAAGCGAATCGACGCTTCCGCCTGCGGAGCATAACCGTTATCTACTTTGTAGGTAAAGATTGCCTCTTCGCTCAGTACCAGAAAGCCATGGGCAAATCCGCGGGGAATAAAGAACTGACGCTTGTTCTCTTCGCTCAGTTCCACGCTGACGTACTTGCCGAACGTAGGAGAAGAACGGCGTAAATCGACCGCAACATCCAAAACTTTACCTTTTATGACACGTACCAGTTTCGCCTGGCTGTATTCGCCTTTCTGATAATGCAACCCGCGCAGTACGCCGAAAGAGGATTTTGATTCGTTGTCCTGTACGAAATGTACATCGCCGATATTGGCACGGAATTCTTCTTCCTTAAAGGCTTCCATGAAGTAGCCGCGTGCATCATTGAACACTTTCGGTTCGATGATCCATAAGCCGTCAATTTCTGTCTGTATGTAGTTCATTGCTTTAGAATGTTTTATGTATTTTCATTTGAAATCCGAAGTTGTCTCCGTATATATCTCCCATGTCCAAAGCGAGAGAGGCGTTGAAGTTCCAGCCTTTCCATCTTTCGGGAGAATAAGAGAACGAGGCATAGGCCGAAAAGTTCTCCAGAATATCCAGTGTGGGAGCACCGGGAGTACCCCATGTTCTGTTGTGGCTCATTTTGGCTATGTAGCTCCATTCGGAAGTTATTTGTCCGCTCCAGCCGATGTGCAGCGCTTTTATGCGGTTGTACTTGAACGTCATGTCACCGTCCTGGTTATAGATAGGCGAAGCAATCAACGGATTGGCTATCATCATGCCCCAATGCGCCCAGCCGGGGTAAAGACCGTTGTTGTAATAGTTGTCGGAACCGCCGGTCTTGTGTACGGGACCTTCTTCTGGTTCGTGCAAGCCGTGCAGCGGACCGCTCATATTGGTGGTCTGCAGGAACTCGAACACAACCGCATTGACGGGCTTGAAATTGTTGAAGTTCATTTCAAGTCCCCACAATCCGTCCCAACCGTTCTGCTTGCCCATGGCGGAGAAGTCGTCGAAATGATTGCACAGGTATGCGCTGATAGAGAATTTATCGGAACGGTGGGTCAGCTTTATCTGTTCGCTGCCCAGGAAGTTGCCCTGATAGAAGTTGCTGTCGTTCCAGGGTTTGTCTTCACCGCCGGAGCCGGGGATAAATACTCTGAAATAATCTTTCAGCGTATTGCCCAGATTTACCGTGCTGCCGTCCGCATTCACCAGCGTTCCGCCGAATTGCGTATCGAGCGTCATGCCGATGTCGAGCTGCCATTTCCCGTTGGGCACACCGACGCGGACAAATCCTTCTTTATGATGATATTTGATGTCTTTCGTGTACCAATGCCCTGCTCCTACCTTCCGTTCCTGATATTTGTTATCGGTGAACCATCCGTAAGAGATTTCACCTTTAATGGCAAAACGCGGAAGGACATACAAGTATTCGGGGATGCCTATCATTATTTGCGGAATTGGCCTCGCGTTGCCCGACCATGTCATGTCGCCGCTACTCAAAGCGTTATTCAGCAATGGAGCGCCTTTCTCTCGGCTTCCGGCAAAAATTCCCAGCCACTTGTAACGTGCATCTATATAGGCCTGCTGGATAAAAATGTCCTTATCGCCCTTGAAGTTCATGCCCACGGCTGCTACCATGTCCAGCTTTTCTTCGAACTTCCACTTGCCGAGCCGGTGTTTGTAGCCCAGTCCGCCCCGTATATACGTATTGTCGTAAATAGAGCCGAGCCCCTGTTGGTTGCTCACTTGCCACAAAGGAGTATTGTCGCCCGTGTGCACGGTGGCTCCGTATTCCACAAAAGGCGAAACCTGTGCCGTTGCCATACCGCTACCTGCAAGAATAATGGCCAACAAACAGATAGGAATACGCATTACGGCAAATAGTCTGTATTTGGTTAAGTGCTGACAGTTATCTGTGTTCATTATCGAATATATAATATAGTTTATAGTCCTAATTAAAGAGAAACGTAGAAAACGGTGCAAAAGTAGGAAAAAAATCTAATATATCGGTCATGGGCGATAAAGGAGTTTCCAAAGTTTGCCGTGTTTATAAATTCTTAGTAAGAAAAGCAGCCCGAAAGTGGCATATATCCGATAAAACCGCTACTTTTGTAGCATGATTGAATTAGCACAGCACATAGAAGCATTATTATTGGAGAATGATTGTGTCATTGTTCCGGGGTTGGGCGGATTTGTCGCTCACTACACTCCGGCAATGAGAGTGGCGGAAGAAAATACGTTTTTGCCCCCTACCCGCATCATCGGCTTCAATCCGCAACTGAAGATGAACGACGGGCTGTTGGTGCAATCCTACATGGCTGTGTATGATACGGATTTTTCAGATGCCACCAGGATTGTAGGCAAATCGGTGAAAGAACTGCTGGCTCTTCTTCATGAGAATGGAAAAGCGGATTTGCCCAATATCGGCGAATTGCGCTATAACATTCATGATTCCTACGATTTCACACCTTACGACGATAAGCTTACTACTCCTTACTTATACGGGCTTGGCAGTTTTGAAATGCAGGAACTGACAGTCTTGCACAAGCCCTGCCGGAACGGAAGCAAGACTATTCCTTTCGCACCGGTTGTCCGGGAAGAAAAGAAGCGTAAGTATGGAATGCGAATCAACACTTCTTATCTGGCGAATGCCGTTGCCATGATTGCCGTTGCGGCTCTGTTCTTTTTTCTTCCCGCACCCGTAGAAAACACCGAAGTGATGGAAGCCAACTATGCGCGGCTGCTGCCCGGTGATTTGTTCGGGCAGATAGAAAAGCAGTCATTGGCCATCACTCCGATTGTCATCCATCAGCAGGAGACGGGTAAAAAGGCGAAAACCACCCGTAGTGCCGGCAAGAAACCGGTTGCTCCCGTTGCCGTAAAAGAAGTAAAAGTCCGTCAGCAGGCTGCAACAATTGCGGCTCAACCTAAAGCAGCGCCTACAGTTGCCGCTCCTGCCGTTCAAGCCGTAAAGACACCTTATCATATTATCATAGCCAGCGTGGGTTCTGAAAAAGACGCCGACGCCATGGCGCAGCAGTTGGTTGCCAAAGGTTATGCAGGAGCTAAAGCGATTATCGGCGACGGCAAGATGCGCGTCAGCATTCAGTCCTGTGCCACGGAAAAAGAGGCATACCGTGCCTTGAACCTGATTCGCCAGAATGAAGCATACAAGAGTGCCTGGGTTCTGAAAAGATAATTTTCTTCATAGTCAATTATTAACCATCAACTATTCCGACAATTCAATGAAACGTATCCGTTGCCCCAAATGTGAGAACTATCTGACTTTCGACGAAACAAAATATACGGAAGGCCAGTCCCTGGTATTTGTCTGCGAGAACTGTAAGAAGCAGTTCAGCATACGTTTGGGCAAGACAAAGATGAAAGCTCCGCAGAAAGAGGAGAATCCGGACGAAACCGAATACAAGGAAGCCTTCGGAAGCATTACGGTCATTGAGAATGTTTTCGGATTCAAACAAGTGCTGCCGCTACAGGAGGGAGACAATAAAATCGGCCGCCGCTGCGTAGGGACGGTTGTCAATGTCCCGATAGAAACCTCGGACATGAGCATGGATCGTACGCACTGCATTATCAATGTGAAGCGCAACAAGCAAGGCAACCTTGTCTATACCCTGCGCGACGCCCCCAGCCTGACGGGTACTTTCCTGAACAATGAAATTCTGGGTGACAAAGACCGTATCCGCATTGAGGACGGAGCCATTGTAACCATCGGCGCCACCACTTTTATTCTTCGGGCGGCGGAGTAAAGAGATTGCCTTTCCGGTTTATCCACCAATAGCGTATAAACAATACTCCGGTGAACATGAGCGCAAGCGACAGTCCGGTATAGAACACCGAAATAAACGCGTCCGGCAATATATGGAACGAGCGCATCGTGACGCCGAACGTTATCATGAAGACCATTACAATCCAGCCTTTTACGTCAAAGAAAGAAAAAGGGCAGTTCTTCTCTTTCTTTTTTTCTCCGATACGTTTGGTGTGCTTGTAATAAAGCCTTTTGAAAACAAACAAAAAGAAGAGAAGGAACACGACTGTGGCCTCTCCTATCTTGAAAAGCCAGTATTGGGAATCTGTCAGCCATGTCATTATCCCTATCCTGAGGATATTGACCCCGGCTATAATCCATACCACTCCGGCGGTTATAAGCAATACTTTTCTGTTTACTCCGTATTTCATGTTTCCGTTTTGTATAATCCTGCTGATACAGGGAACAAAGATAATGAAAATATGTTCGTAAATTCATATTGTGTACCTTGCTGGCGGTCAGTTGTATGCATGTACCAATAAATTTCTTTGCTTGGTACTGTCCGTACCACAGTTTGGTACGAGAAGTACCTTACTAAGGTACGGCGCGTACCACTGCGTGGTACAAGAGCTACCAACGGTTGGTATTCCCTGTACCACCTGCCGGTAGTTGAGGTATCTTGTGGTGGAATGCCGGCTACCCTGCGGTGGAATACCGACAAAGTGCTTACCAGTCGTATTCCTCGGTGTACCGGTCGAACTGTATCTCCTCTTTCCAGCCATGCTTCCGGCATACCTGGCGGATGCACTCCTGCTGCTTCGGAGTAAGCCCCAGCTTCTGGTTGCGATACCGGTAATAGGGCGAATGGTTGAATATGGCTTCCAGATTGAGGTGAATGGCACGGGAGATGCGTGCGGGCATATCATCGTAAAGCTTCTTGAAGCCCCATGCCACCCGTATTTTCTTGTTGCTGCGGAAGTGCGGGCACTCCTTCCCTGCCGCCGGATAGCAGAGGGGGTTGATGACGGACAGCCGGATGTTTTGCGCCGTGGTGTACTGTGTCATACTGTGCCGCAGGCAGTTTTCGGCTTTCGGGCATCGGGTGTTGAAGCACAATGTGTATTGGGCTGCTTGATTGTTTAAGTCGGAGTTGTTTTCCATTAGTTATCAGAATTTTGATGAATATCGCTTTATCCGGTAAAGATACGCGAAAAAATCCGGCCGGCACCATATAACGGCTGTTTTATTGGGTAGGACGAGCATAAAAAAAACAAGGCAAAGCCGAAGCCCTGCCCTGTTTCCTTTTGTCATACCGGTTCTTTATCAGAGAATGCTTTTTACTGTTTCCAGCATACCCTTCTCCTGGATAGAGTTCAGGAAGCCGGTTACCATATCCGTCAGTCCCGGAATGGCGTTCAAGTCTCCGTGCTCGCCCCAGATGAGGTCTTTGGCTGCCAATACGCCTTCCGCTACTTTGCGGGTATCGCCTGTTGCCCAAAGGTCTTTCAGCAGTTGCATGATTTCGGGAGCGTCGTTCGGGGTGATTTCAGCGCCGTCGGCACGTACGCCGCCCTTGTAATATGTGATGATGGCGGCAAGACCGAGTACGAGGCCTTTCGGAAGTTCGCCCTTGCGTTCCAGATAAGTCTTCAAGCCCGGCAGGTCGCGGGTCTGGTATTTCGGGAAGGAATTCAGCATGATGCTGGTTACCTGGTGCTCTACATAAGGATTGTCGAAACGTTCCAATACATCGGCGGCGAACTTCTTCAGTTCGTCCATAGGCAGATTCAGTGTCTGCATCAGTTCGTCGAACTGTACTTTACGGACATACTTGCCGATAACGGGATGGTTGCAGGCATCGCGCACGATGTTTACGCCGCTCAGGTAAGCCACCGGAGAAAGCACGGTGTGAGGACCGTTCAGCAAAGTAACCTTTCTTTCGTGGTAAGGAGCTTCGGACTTCACGAAGAGTACGTTCAATCCCGCCTTGTTTGCAGGGAACTCCTCTGCCAACTGGCGGAGAGAGAGATTCTCGGCTGCCTCGATAACCCACAGGTGGAAGATTTCGGCCTGTACAACCAGGTTGTCGGCATAACAGATTTTCTTCTGAATCTGCGCAATCTCCTTGCGCGGGAAGCCCGGAACGATGCGGTCTACCAGAGTGGCGCATACATAGCAGTACTTTGTAAACCAGGTCTTGAACTTCTCGTAATCTGCGCCGAAGTCGTCTTTCCACAGTTCGATGTACTGGTAGATACATTCTTTCAGGTGATGTCCGTTCAGGAAAATCAATTCGCAAGGCATGATGATAAGGCCTTTGCTCTTGTCGCCCTTGAACGTCTTGAAACGACGGAACAGCAACTGGGTCAACTTGCCCGGATAAGAAGATGCGGGGGCGTCGCTGAACTTGCAGTTCGGGTCGAACGCAATGCCGGCTTCCGTGGTGTTGGAGATAACGAAACGGATTTCGGGCTGGTCGGCAAGCGCCATGAATGCAGAGTTCTGAGAATAGGGATTCAATGCGCGGCTGATGCAGTCGATACGCGTGAGGCTGTTTACCGCTTCACCGTTCAAACGGCCCTGCAGGTTGACATGGTAAAGGCAGTCCTGGCCGTTCAGCCATTCCGCCATTCCTTTTTCGATAGGCTGAACCACTACAACACTGCCGTTGAAGTCGGTCTTTTGGTTCATGTTGTAAACAATCCAGTCTACAAATGCACGAAGGAAGTTACCTTCACCGAACTGGATGATTCGTTCAGGAGCAACGGACTTGGGAGCCGTCTGTTTGTTTAATGCTTTCATCTTGAAAATGATTTTAATTATGATTGTTGGATTATGATTGATAGCCTTTCTTACTATAGCAGGATTATTCAAACTCAAAATAGAAGTCGATGTTTTCCTTCATCAGGATGTCGATAGGCATATATTTTACGGCTGTGACTGGCTTCTTGAATACCACGTGATTGCACAGCGCTTTGATGCCGCAATAACCTTGCAGTCCCGGCCGCTGCCCGATGAGATAGTTCACTTCGCCGTTTTTCAGGTATTCCACATTCTTCTGAAGCAGGTCGTAGCCGACCAGTGCATCCAGCTTCAGGTTCTTTTTCTGCAAGTAGTCCGCCACTTGATACACGCGTGAGTTGAATACGACCCCTAAAGTGGCTTTGGGATGTCCGGAGAAGAAAGCATCCAGCACTTCCTCGTTGGCGGCGGTGTCTTCCTTGTGGAGAACGACATCGTGTATAGTCAGGTTTTTGTGCTCGGCCGCAAGATACTGCATAAAGCCTTCCAGGCGCCGTTGCATCTGCACCTCGGCGGGGCTGTTCTTCTGATTGTTCAGGAAAAGTGCCAGCTCCTGCCCTTCCCGGTAGCGGCGCATCAGTATTTTGGCGGCAATGTATCCGCTGACTTTGGAGTCCTGGCCTATATAGCATAGTGCATGAGTCTGCTCCATATTGAAGTCGATGAAGGCATAAGGTATCTTTTTATCTTCCAGATACGATGTCAGCTTCAGGGTATCATCCTGAAAATTCGGGGCTATCAACACCCCGTCGGCAACAACGGATTGAAGTTGCGCACATGCCGTTTCATAGGACGCTTTATCCGCATGGCTGTAAAAAAGATAGTCCACCCCTACATTGAACGGCCGCAGCTCTTGCGCGGCACGGTCTATGCCCGCCGCAACGGAGTGCCAGTAATCATGCTCTATATAATAAGGTATGATACATACTATATGGTAGCGCTTTTTTGCCGCCAGACCTATGGCAAACATGTTGGGATGATAATCGATTTCATCGAGGACTTTTTGAACCTTATCTCTGCTTGCACGGGATACGTCGCCCCGGTTATGAAGCACGCGGTCTACGGTTCCGGCAGAGACGCCGGCCATGCGTGCAATGTCTTTTATCGTATAATTCTTGTTTTCCATCTTCTCCCGCCCTAAGGTGTTTAAAGGTCTTACATTTAAAACTTAAATATTATAAATATTTGCCGCAAAGATACGAATTATTTTGTTTCTCCAAGTAAAATTTCTACTTTTGTGTTCGATAACGGTTAATAAAAGCAAAAAGCGTTATCGAGCCTATTAGCTTTACAATCAATACTATATAGGTGTAACGACAAGAAAGTAAAATTTTTAGATACTTAAAACACAAGAAGATGAAAAACTTTATGGACGAGAACTTCCTGTTGCAGACTGAAACCGCGCAGAAGTTGTACCACGAACATGCGGCTAAAATGCCGATTATTGACTATCACTGTCATTTAATTCCACAAATGGTAGCAGACGACTACCAATTCAAGTCACTGACGGAAATCTGGCTGGGCGGCGACCACTACAAGTGGCGTGCCATGCGTACCAACGGTGTGGACGAACGTTTCTGTACCGGCAAGGACACCACCGATTGGGAAAAGTTTGAGAAATGGGCGGAAACCGTACCTTATACTTTCCGCAATCCTTTGTATCACTGGACGCACCTGGAGTTGAAGACGGCATTCGGCATCGACAAGATTCTGAACCCCAAGACCGCACGTGAAATCTACGACGAATGTAACGAGAAACTGAAACAACCCGAATATTCTGCCCGCGGCATGATGCGCCGTTATCACGTGGAAACCGTGTGTACTACGGACGACCCCATTGACTCGCTGGAATATCATATCAAGACCCGTGAGAGCGGATTTGAGATAAAGATGCTTCCTACCTGGCGTCCCGACAAGGCGATGGCGGTGGAAGTTCCCGACGATTTCCGTGCTTACGTAGAGAAGCTGGCGGAAGTAAGCGGTGTGACTATTTCTACTTTCGACGATATGATTGCCGCTTTGCGCAAGCGTCATGACTTCTTTGCCGCCCAGGGATGCAAGCTGTCCGACCACGGCATCGAAGAATTCTATGCGGAAGACTATACGGATGCGGAAATTAAAGCAATCTTCAATAAGGTATATGGCGGTACTGCACTGACTAAGGAAGAAATCCTGAAGTTCAAGTCGGCTATGCTGGTTGCCTTTGGCGAGATGGATTGGGAAAAGGGCTGGACACAGCAATTCCACTACGGGGCTATCCGCAACAACAACAGCAAGATGTTCAAACTGCTCGGCCCGGACACTGGTTTCGACTCTATCGGCGAGTTTACAACCGCCAAGGCGATGGCTAAATTCCTCGACCGTCTGAATTCGGAAGGCAAACTGACAAAGACCATTCTGTATAATCTGAACCCATGTGCCAATGAGGTAATCGCTACCATGTTGGGCAACTTCCAGGACGGTACTGTTGCCGGTAAGATTCAATTCGGTTCGGGATGGTGGTTCCTCGACCAGAAAGACGGTATGGAAAAACAGATGAATGCACTCTCCGTACTCGGTCTGCTGAGCCGTTTCGTAGGTATGCTGACAGACTCGCGTTCTTTCCTCTCCTACCCGCGTCATGAATACTTCCGCCGCACGTTGTGTAACCTCGTAGGCCGTGATGTGGAAAACGGTGAAATTCCCGTTTCCGAAATGGAACGCGTCAATCAGATGATTGAGGACATCAGTTATTACAACGCCAAGAAGTTCTTCCAGTTCTAAAGACGGGAATGAGATAATTTTAAAATCAGCCCTTCCATGCTTGATACCTTATGGCAAGCGTGGAAGGGCTTTTCATTGGATACCGCTGAATTAAGCTTTCTTGTGCAGCAGATACCTTACAGGAGATATTCCATTATATCCGTGATGTTTTTTAACCGGATGAAGTTGGGATGCGCAATATCCCCATCATGGGTTTCATACTGCCAGGTGACGTGGTAAGGAATGTGGGCTGCATATCCGCCCAGCTCCAAAACCGGCAGTATGTCCGACTTGACGGAGTTTCCCAACATCAGGAAATTCTGCGGAGCGCATTCCACAGTGGTAAGGAGTTTCCGATAATCGGCTTCTTTCTTGTCACTCATTATCTCGATGTGGCAGAAGTAGTGCATCAATCCCGACTCCCGGACTTTTCTTCTTTGGTCGAACAGGTCTCCTTTGGTCGCCAGTACCAGCCTGTATTTTCCTTGCAGGCGGAGCAGCACCTCTTCCACCCCGTCCAGAAGCGTTACGGGTCTTTGAAGAAGCTCCTGCCCCAGCCTGACGATTTCTTTCACGCAATGCATGTTACCTTCTCCTCCGGTAATCCGGCAGGCTGTTTCAATCATGCTGAGCATCATGCTTTTCAAACCGTAGCCATACATGTGCAGGTTTTTCATCTCTGTCTTGAACAGCTCTTGCGAAACGGCACTCTGCGGTTGGTATGCTTTCAGTAAATCACAGAACTGATGCTCAAACTCCTGAAAATAAACCTCGTTTTCCCAAAGGGTATCGTCTGCATCGAATGCTACTACTTCTATTTTATCTTTCATACGTTGTCCGTTTTATTGTTATTGAGTATATTTGCTGCAAATATAAGTAATTAAAACATAACTATTAATCAGTAAAGGATGACTCAATCACCCCAAACTAATGCCAAAGGTTTCAGCAAAGCCTTTTGGGTAAGCAACACAGTAGAACTTTTTGAACGCATGGCATATTATGCCGTATTTATTGTTCTTACCATTTATCTGTCCAACATTTTAGGTTTTAACGATTTTGAAGCGAGTATGATTTCTGGTCTGTTTTCGGGCGGACTGTATCTGCTTCCCATTTTTACCGGAGCTTATGCCGACAAGATAGGTTTCCGTAAATCAATGATTATCGCATTCTCCTTGCTGTCTGCAGGGTATTTGGGGCTGGGCGTGCTGCCTACACTGCTGGAAGCTGCCGGACTGGTGGAATATGGCGAAGTTACGCGCTTTTCAGGGCTGGCCGACAGTAGCGAACGGTGGATGATTGTTCCCGTTTTGTTTGTCATCATGCTCGGCGGTTCGTTCATCAAATCTATCATATCCGCATCGGTTGCGAAAGAAACCACCGAAGCAACCCGCGCCCGTGGTTATTCAATCTTTTATATGATGGTGAACTTCGGTGCTTTTACCGGAAAGACCATTATCGACCCCTTGCGCAACGCTATCGGTGAGCAGGCCTATATCTATATCAACTTCTTCTCTGCCACAATGACTATTCTGGCGTTGTTGTCCGTTGTCCTTCTGTATAAATCGGCACATACGGTAGGCGAAGGTAAAAGCATGCGCGAAATAGGCCAAGGTTTCCTGCGCATCATCACCAACTGGCGTTTATTGATTCTTATCCTTATCGTAACTGGATTCTGGATGGTACAGCAACAATTATATGCCACAATGCCCAAGTATGTTATCCGTATGGCGGGCGAAACGGCCAAACCGGGCTGGATAGCCAATGTAAATCCTTTTGTTGTGGTTTGCTGTGTAAGTTTCATCACCAGGTGGATGGCAAAGCGTACGGCTATTACGTCCATGAACATCGGTATGTTCCTGATTCCTGTTTCCGCGTTACTGATGGCGTGTGGAAACCTGCTGGGCAACGAGATTATTTCCGGCATGAGCAATATTACATTGATGATGATACTCGGTATTGTAGTTCAAGCTTTGGCGGAATGCTTTATTTCTCCGCGCTATCTGGAATATTTCTCTTTACAGGCTTCTGAGGGAGAAGAAGGCATGTATCTCGGATTCAGCCATCTCCATTCTTTCCTGTCCTCTATTTTCGGTTTTGGCATAGCGGGTGTATTGCTTACCAAATATTGTCCCGACCCGGCTTTATTTGCAACCCGGGAAGCTTGGGAAGCTGCCAGCGCCAATGCGCATTACATCTGGTATTACTTTGCGGGAATAGGATTGGTGGCTGCCATAGCGTTGCTGATTTTTGCCAAAACCACCGAATCCATCGACAAAAAGAAGAAAGTATAATCTTTTATATTGCATATTTTCGCTATATTTGTCGCCCGATGTAAAGACAGGTCGCATCCGGCATAAATTAAGCATGCTTAATTCTGTCCTCATGGCACTGTCTTTGAGGGGTGTCGAAATACACTTGATGATTTTTTTAGGCACGGATTACACGGATTTCACGGAAAAAAGAATAAAGAAAATCTGTGCTTTCCATGTAATCCGTGCCTAAAAAGAAACAAATAATAAGCGAATTTTAACATACCTCTTTTTAATTAAGGAGATTAGAATGAAAGTAAGATTTATAAGCCTTGCAAGTGGTAGCAGTGGCAATTGCTATTATATAGGCACAGAAAAATACGGAATACTTATTGATGCCGGTATCGCTGTCCGTACCATAAAAAAAGGATTAAAAGAGGCAGGTATCAACATGGAAATGATACGTGCGGTGTTTGTTACCCATGACCATGCCGACCATATAAAAGCGGTAGGCGGATTGGGAGAAAAACTGAATATACCTATTTATACAACGGCACGCATTCACGAAGGTATTAATAAGAGTTATTGCATGACGGAGAAGTTGCATTCATCCGTCCGCTATCTGGAGAAACAACAGCCTATGCAACTGGAAGATTTCCGTATCGAATCTTTTGAAGTTCCTCATGACGGTACGGACAATGTGGGATATTGCATCGAGATAGACGGAAAGGTATTCTCTTTTCTTACCGACCTCGGAGAAATAACTCCTACCGCAGCACATTATATCTGCAAAGCCAACTATTTGATACTGGAAGCCAATTACGATGATGAAATGCTGCGTATGGGTACTTATCCCCAATACCTGAAAGAGCGCATAACCGGTCGTACCGGACACATGAGTAACATTGATACCGCAGAATTCCTTGCAGAAAATTTCACAGAACATCTGCAATACATCTGGCTTTGCCATCTAAGTAAAGATAACAATCACCCGGAGCTGGCCTATAAAACTGTTGAATGGAAATTAAGAGAAAAAGGTATCATCGTAGGTAAAGACGTACAACTCTGCGCTTTAAAGAGAACTACGCCTTCCGAACTATATGAGTTTGAATAAAAATATGCCGATTTCATCGAAAAAAACTCCTGGAATTGTTTGCAAAATAAAATAAAAGGACTACCTTTGCACCCGCAAATGAGACATTGGCGATGCACTCTTAGCTCAGTTGGTAGAGCAACTGACTCTTAATCAGTGGGTCCAGGGTTCGAATCCCTGAGGGTGTACGAAGCAAAAGTAAATTGAAGAAAATCTCTGAAAGCTATTGACTTTCAGAGATTTTTCTTTTATGCCCCCCAGAAATATACAGAAACAACGGCTCGGTTTGGACCCACGTAAAAACACCCGCAGGCTTATTCGTGGGATTTTTATATAGAAAAGAAAAGCCTACTTTTTATATATTTTATTGCTTTTCAATAAATAACCCGGTTTTATATGGAATTTGGAGTATAGTCTGAATGTGCGGCAGGCAAAGAAAAATATGGGGTTCTTTCAGAGTATCAGCGATGAATATGGTTTGATCTTGAAAGAATTTCCCTTAAAATCAGTATATTTGAAGCCGAAAACCAAAGAATTAAAAAAATATGTTTACCAACAGGGATGAAGTATTGGAAAAAGCTTTGAGAATATTCGCTAAGATGAATTACGAGAAAGCAAGCCAAATGGAAATTGCCAAGACCTGCGGATTGTCTAAAGCAGGACTAGTTTATTATTTTCCATTCAAATTGGACTTGTTCAAGGCTGTAGTAGACAAGTATGTATTCGATACCCAGCATTCGAAAAACAAGTTTAACTTCACTGCAAACTCACTGTCGGAGTTTATCGACCAGTATGTAGCCGGAGTGGAAAACACGATGCAGCGGCTCGTACACTTGTTGGATGATGGGAATAATCCCAGCGGTTGTAGCTTCAATTTTTACTATTATCACCTATTGATGCAAGTAAGGCTGTATTATCCCAATGTAGAGAAAAAACTAGCTGTCATATTTGAACAGAACTACCAACTATGGAAGTCCGCCATTCAGAAGGCTAAAGAAAATGGGGAAATACGGCAGGATCTGGATGTGGAAGAAACAGCTTCAATGTTCTGGCAGATGTTCTTCGGTACGTCCTTTGAAGAATCCTTTTTTCAAGGGTTGGATACCCAAAAACTATCACGAAGCCTGCACTTTCTCTACTCTCTGTTGAAAGCCTGAAATTCAGGTTCCTTACAATGTAAGGAGACAATATATTCCCACAAAAGGGACTTTAATCAAATAAAACCAATCATCCGGTTTGTTTTTCTGTTTCTTTTACTAATTCTGGAAGACTTTTATAACCTCCTTAGACATAGGAGATTCGGAAGAAAGAGCAAAAATGAGGTAATGATTTAGCAACCGTTTCTATTTCTGCGCTTTGCTGTGAGTTGCTTTCATTGTCACTCGTATAGAACAAAGGTAGCAATAAAAACTGGAATACCTCAAATTGCAATGGAGTTTTTTTCTCCAATTTGAGGTATTCTCTGTTTATACCGTTATTGATGTTTCTAAATTGACGTCTGATACATATCTCGTTTGCCCTAAACAATCAGTTTATACAATCGTTTGTTTGGGAAGCAAACTAGATTTTTTTCTTGGAGACCAATCGCCCCAAGGCATCTTTCTTTTTTGAGGGTAACAAATATAAAGATGTCTTTGAGCTCTAGTAATTGCAACATATAGGTTATTTTTCTCTTGTTGCATTTCAATGCTATTGTTCCCTTTTTTTATAGCACGGTAATCGGGGAATGTACCCTCATCCATACCCACAAGGAATACTACTACAGCTTGTTGACCTTTCATAGTGTGAACCGTACTCAATGTAACCCCTTCTACATCCAAAGAAGCAACCGAAGTTTGCCCCAACGACATTGCATTACGAAAAGCAGACAAAGAATAGTTTGTTACACTCTTAGCATAAGAGCTCCAATGATGTTTTAATAATTCAAATTCATCAAAAACAGCCAAAGCTTCATCTGTTGATTTAAATTCCGAAGCATTAGAGGCTTTTAAAGTATTCAATACAGATTTGATGGTTTGATACATATTACTACCATCATCTTCCAATAGTGAGGCTTGCTGCACGACTTCTTTCAAGAATGCATCGCTAATACTTTCTACGACTTGTTCTAATGATTTGCAATGGCTCACGCCTACTATAGACTGCAACATATCAAGATGCAGTCTATCATAGGGATTGGTTCGTACTACCATAGCCAAATCAAAGGCTTTAGCAGCAGTGGATGCAAATTCCAGACCTGCTCCCGTAGTTTTATAATGATATGGCAAGTTACTACTCTTTAATTGTTCTTCAATCTTTCCAAGAACGAATTTATTTCTAGCAAGTACTGCAATATCAGAATAGCTCAATTTCCCGTCATAACCTTCTATTTCAGTACCAACCAATGATTTTATACCACTTACTACTTCTTGCGCTTCCTCACATGGTGTATCATAAGCATATTCCTTACAAACGCCCGTATAAGGTAAGGTTACATCTAAGGTGTCATCATGCACTACCTTTTGTGCATAATCCAAAATCGCCTTAGCACTTCGATAATTCTCATTTAGGTTATATATGGTCGGGGTGTAGTCATTCACAAACCAATCATCCATATATTTACTGCTTGATCCATTAAAGGCATATATAGATTGTTTGGTGTCGCCAACCAGCATTACGTTCTTATGCTCGCTACCAGTAATCGCACGAAGAACCATGTATTGAGCCTTGTTTAAATCCTGTGCCTCGTCCACACAAATGTATGTAAAACTTCTTCGATATAAGTCTGCAATTCTTGGGTTATGTATCAGTAATTGGTAAGCATTAAGCAACAAATCATCAAAATCAATTGCGTTTAGCGAATCCATCTGCTCTCTATAACTTAAATATAGATTACGCATCTGTCCATCTTTAATAACCTTAGACAGTTCATCATCTAAAATCACAGACCGTTTTATAAGACTGATATTATCCAATGCCCGATAAAGAGTTTCCCTACGTTCTTTATCATTCAGCCCCCTATACCACTGGCTCAATGATGGAGTTTCTGTAATTGTTTCTTCCAAAATTTTTTTTCTGTCGTCATCTGCAAAGATTTGCGGCATTGTCACAAATCTTGTAGCGGCGATATGGCTTTCAATGATTGACTCACACAGACCATGGAAAGTTGCAACAAAAACATGTTCCAGCAGATTTTCATCCACTTCCGCAAGTCTTGTTCTAATCTCCTCACAAGCTTTGTTGGTAAACGTAATCGCCAGAACCTTACGTTTAGTCATACCAGCCAACATCTTTATACGCTCAACAAGTACTCTTGTCTTGCCACTACCGGCACTTGCACGTACTAAAATTGCGCCATCTTTCAATGATGCAATTTCTTGTTGTTTAGAAGATAACTTTATCTTACACATGGCATATGTCCTTTTTTATTCCATCAAATAGTTTAATTACCAATGGAGGTAATGTTTTTCCGCTTTCAATTATGCAATTTGCCAACACCGGACCTAACTGGGCCTTGTTTTTCTCCATTATATCATCCAAAGCTGTCAGTCGGCCATCTTCATTATCATATATTCGTTCTATATCAACAAAAATATTCTGATGACAACTTTCACACACTTTAGAAGTCTTTTCTCGTTTCTTAGGCTTATGATTATTTTCTCTAATAAATTTATCAATATAGCCTTCTCCTTTCAATTGTTCTATAGCTTTTTCTATTTCATCCTTATACCCATCGTCAAGGAGCATTCCTTCAAAATCCTTTTCATCGGGAATGAGGAAAATATTCTTCTGTTCTGCCAGTTCCTTATCTTCATTATAGATCCTTTCCAAAAGTTTTTTGAGTTCTTTTTGGGCTTTTGCTTCACCATCCGAGAAAATGTACCAAGGTATTTTGAACGCATCAGCAAGGACGACAAACGGATAATAATTACCACACCCCTTTGCATCGACAAACGACAGACCGGACTCAACGGGAGTCAATCCCCAATGTTGCTGGCAGAAAATAGGTAAAGCTTGTACTTCTGTTTCACCTTCTCCCAACACAATACCTTTGGCAAACAACAGTTCGCCATTGCTCGTCAATACGGCTTGTCTGATTTTTCTTTGTTCCTCTGGTGTTAGTTCTGCAACGGGCAAACTTCCACAAATAGTCTTCTCTGCGGCTTTATACATACCTCTCAGCTCTGACAATTCCGCACATGCAGCCACATACGGAGAATGTGTTGAGATTATTTTAATGCCCGGCATTTCGTTCATCTGTTTGTAGAGTTGCTTCTGTGCATTCGGATGCAAATGCGCTTCAGGTTCTTCTATAGCTATAATCGGCAAAAAAGCCTCGTCTTCCGGCTTCTTGCTATCGCACATTTGCTTTACAAAAGCCCGAAACGACAACATGGAAGACCAACTCCTAGTTCCCATGCCATGATAGTCCATTGTAAAACTACTATCCTCCGTTCCATAATGAATCGTCAAGCTTTTGTTCAAATCTCGCAATTTCTTAGCAAAAGGTGAAACATAGACCTTGCCCGAAGAGTCCATTGTAGCGTCAATCCCTTTTAGTGATTCCTGAATATTTTTAAGCACATCACTCTTTTCTATGGCTTCTGCATTTAAAGAACTTATTTTTTGTTCTAATTCAGCAACATCTTTCGGGTCATAATTGCTAACTACATCACCAAGCATTTTACCTAAATAAGAGGTTCTGGCTTTTAAATCATCCTGAATATCTCGTTTAGCATCCAAATAGTGGAACTGAAAATAATCTCCCTTAACAGTGGATTTTTTACCTTTCAAATCTTGCCAAGCGATGCCTGCAGAGTCCCATTCATTCAAGATTTGCATATCCCTATTAAATGAATTCTGAAGTGTTTGAAAAGTGTATTTAACACGCAAAGGCACATAGGCGTGTTCTTCAGCATCCATTTTTATATTATCCGCACCAAATGCAATTTCCCATACATCTGAGAAATTTGGGATACGTTTTCCAGCATTATCAATTGCTACTATTTTGGCATCAACAATGATACAATTTGATTTGCCGTTCTTGTCAATGTGTAAATCTTCTGTTGAAAGGAACGAGCTATTTCCAAACAACAGCTGTAGAGCTTTTAAAACAGAGGTTTTCCCGACATTATTCATGCCGGTCAGTACCGTAGTTTCTGAAAGGCTCATTTTAAAATCTTTCAATCCACGGAATCCATCTATTCTAATTTCGTCAATCAGTATCTTTTGCATAAGAAGACAATTAAAATTGTTATATGCAAAGGTAATACTTTTATGGCAGAAAACGCCCGTTTACCAAATAAAATTTTGTACTTTTGCACTCGTTAAACAAGATAGCACGTGTATGAACCGGATAAAGGAAGTATTGGATGCAAAGGGTATTAGCCAAACAGAGTTGGCAAATAGACTTGGAAAGACCTTTAATATGGTCAATCTATATACAACAAACAGAGTCCAACCACCCATCCATGTTCTATATCAAATAGCCGAGATATTAAATGAAGATGTTCGTTCACTTCTTATTCCTAATGAATTAAAGAAATAGATTATATGGCAAATACCAACTTGAAAGAAGCTAAGGCAGCTAAAAATGACGAGTTCTATACGCAATTTCACGACATTGAAATTGAAATGAATGCCTATCTCGAATACAATCCTGATGTATTTCGAGATAAAACAGTGTTGCTTCCTTGCGATGACCCAGAATGGAGTAACTTTACCCGCTTTTTTGCGGCAAAGTTCGATGAGTTGGGGTTGAAGAAACTGATTTCTACAAGTTATGCGCCAGATGCCAAAAAAATGAAATTATTGGCAGAACCTTCTTTATTTGAGATGGATGCTCCTCAATTTGACCCAACAAAAGCACAGACTAAGGGCAAAATATTCATTCTCGATAAAGATTTAACGGGTGATGGGAAAGTTAATATTGCCGACCTGCAATGGGAATATCTTGAAGGAGATGGGGATTTCCGCAGTAAAGAGGTTACAAAACTTCGCAATGAGGCAGATATAATTATCACCAACCCTCCGTTCTCCTTGTTTCGTGAATTCTTGGCGTGGATTGTAGAGGCAGATAAAAAATTTATTATTATTGGCAACATGAATGCCATAACTTATAAAGAGGCATTCCCATTAATAAAAGAAAATAAAATGTGGCTGGGATATTCTATTCATAGTGGAGACAGAGAATTTGAAGTCCCTAATGAATATCCGTTAGCAGCAGCTGGATGGAGAATAGATGAGAGTGGACGTAAATTCATTAGAGTAAAAGGTGTACGTTGGTTTACCAATATAGACCACGGACGCCGTCATGAACCATTACCTTTAATGACTATGGCTGACAACCTTCGCTTTTCAAAACATAAAGAACTGAAAGGTAAAAGCTCTTATGACCATTACGACAATTATGATGCTATAGAAGTTCCTTTTACAGATGCTATACCCTCAGATTATGATGGTGTAATGGGAGTTCCTATTTCCTTCTTAGACAAGTATTGTCCGGAGCAATTTGAAATCTTAGGGATAACCGATAGAGGAAACGAATGGGCACTAAAAGTCAAGGAATACACCAGTTTCGATACTCCAAATTTTGCAGATTTGAATCGTCGAGGTGCTATTTGGAATAGCGGTTTTTTAGTCTCAACATATGCCCGATTACTCATACGCAAATTATAATTCGATATGTCTAATAAGAACTCTTGCATAAACTTGGGTATAACATTTTCCTTCTACGATGTAATAGGTCTCATTCATAGGAGTTTCATGGTGAAGCAGCACCGCTCCATCATTAAGTTTTGTAACTTTAGACTCTTTCCCATGACGGTCTATTTGAATCTGCTCTGGATAGATTTTGGAAGCACTTCCAAACCATGTTTTTGTTATCCCTAAGATTTCAAAGAACTTCATAACTCAGGTATCTTTTTTATTAAAACTCGCGCATATGGCTTTTGTGGAATTCCGTTCTCTAAATAGTAAAGCTGACCATCTCGTAAACTGGGGTTTAGTATCTTCAATTCACGAGGATATGGACGCAAGCCAAGTTCTTTACCAGAATCACCTTGAGTCTGCCCTAAGATTTCAACTTAAAACTAAAATATCATGAATACAACATTACATAAAGAATGGACAGTTGCAGACATTTGCAAAGGATTTACTTATAATGAGTTGGAGGGCAAAGGTTTGTTCGGATTGAACGGACAACTTACTATCCAACCCGAGTATCAACGCCATTACATTTACAATGACGGAAAACGGGATGTGGCTGTGATAGAATCACTGCTAAAGGGCTATCCAATCGGGCTAATCTATTTCAACCGTACAGCAAATGGGCGATTTGAGGTGCTTGATGGGCAACAGCGTATTACCTCTATCGGTCGATTTGTTACAGGAAAATTCGCCATTAAGGACGAATCAGATAATGTGCAATATTTTTCGGGATTGCCCGAAGAACAGCAACAAAAGATTATGCAATCTCCTCTGCTCGTTTATGAATGCGAGGGTGAAGAAAAAGAAATTAAGGAGTGGTTCAAGACCATCAACATTGTAGGTATTCCGCTCAAGGAACAAGAGTTGCTAAATGCCATCTATTCAGGCGAGTTCGTGAATGCTGCCAAACGAGTATTCAGCAATTCTCAAAATGCGGAAATTCAAAAATGGAGTCATTATATCAAGGGGGATGTGAAACGACAAGATTATTTGGCGGAAGCTCTTAAATGGATTTGCGACAGCAAAGGAATGAGTGTAGATGCTTATATGAGTCAGCATCGTCATGATACCTCCACTGGTGAGTTGGAATGTTATTTCCGCTCAGTTATTGATTGGACATCTGCCACATTCACAATGGTTGAACGAGATATGTGCGGCTTGGAATGGGGACGGTTATATGAAACATATCATGCCACTCCTTATAGTATTGACCATGTTACAGAAAGAGTAAAAGCCCTACAGGCAGATGAAAGCGTAAAATGCCCCCGTAACATTTATGAATATGTGTTAGGCGGAGAAATGGACAAGAAACTACTTGACATTCGTATATTTGAAGAATCGACAAAAAGAACAGCTTACAAACGTCAAACCGAGATGGCAGAGAAACAGGGTGTTTCCAACTGCCCACTTTGTGCTTCAGGGAATAATGCCAATAAGACCCGCATTTACAAACTGTCAGAAATGGATGCCGACCATGTGACAGCATGGAGCAATGGTGGGGCAACTAATATAGAAAATTGTGAAATGCTTTGCAAAACTCATAACCGTTCAAAGGGAAATAGATAAATGTATGTTATTTTGAGAGAGTTATATTTTTAATTCTCTCAAAATTATGAATAAGAAAAAAACATTTCAAGATGTTTCCAAGATATGGTGTGATGCAAAACGCCCTATAGTGAAACACTCCACGATGTGCGCTTATCTGCTTACATTGCAAACTCATTTGTTGCCATGGTTTGGCACAATGGAAACAATAGCAGAATGTGATGTACAGCAGTTTGTAATAGACAAATGTGCATCGGGATTAGCAAGGAAAACCGTCAGGGATATGGTAGCAGTGCTCAAGTCCATTGTTAAGTATGGGAATAAGCACGGGATTTTCCATTTTGAGGAATGGGAAATCGAATATCCCACTGATACGGAAAACAAATTATTGCCTACCTTATCCTTGAATCATCAACGGATACTGATGAATCACTTGATAGAACAACCTACACAGCAAAATATAGGTGTATTGTTAGCCCTTTGTACGGGAATGAGAATTGGTGAAGTGTGTGCTTTACAATGGGAGGACGTAGATTTTACACAGAGAATAATTACTGTAAGACATACGGTTGGCAGAATATACAATTGCGAGTTGAAAACGACTGAAAGGATTCACACATCTCCTAAAACGAAGAACTCTTGTCGTGAAATTCCTATTTCAAAACAACTATTTCAGTCCTTGAAAACGGTTAGAAAACAATCACAATCTCCATATGTAGTAGGAACCTCCACTCAATCCAAGGAGCCACGCTCTTACCGTGATTATTTTAGCAGATTGCTAAAACGGCTTAATATTCCTCATTTGGTTTTTCATGGACTTCGCCATACATTTGCGACCAGATGTATTGAAAGTCAATGTGATTATAAAACCGTCAGTGTTATACTTGGTCACTCGAATGTGGCGACAACACTCAATTTGTATGTGCATCCCAATCTCAGCCAAAAGAAAAAATGTATTGACCGTATGAGTAAATTTTTAGGAATGGCTTAATATATGCAACTTACCTTTATGAGACATTTTGAAATGTCTCATAAAGGTAAGTTAATGTGACTTAGGGATATATTTTTACAATCTCATTCCCCGTTTACGTTTCTTCTTCCTGCGCAATATCTCCGCCATCTCCTGATTGGCTTCCGCATCGGCAGCGTTGCAGGATAAGCCGTTACCGTTCAGCAATCCCAATGAACCGCTGAAAAGTTCACCTCTTGCAGGGTCGGCAGATGCGCTTGGCGTATCTGCTGTATAGGTGTTGTTCATACGTTCCACATTCCTGTTATGCTGCAAGGCTGCATCAATTTTGGAATAACTGAAACGCCTGTCCACTTTGGAACCGTTGAAGTGGTAGCCGTTCATGGTGAAGACCACGCCCTGTACTTCATTTGTATGCCCTTTATGCTTGAAGCGGACTTTCACCCCCTGACGGTGCAGGTTGGCGACAAGCATATTCCAGTTGCCGCACCTGCCGACTTCCGCTTTCAGTATGTCGTACAGCCTGTACTTCGTCCTGTCCGGCTCCTTCAGACGGTTGCGCTTGACATTCTCCTTGCCGCCAGCCATGTGCAGACCGTATTTCAAGGTAAGTTCCTTGCAGATACGGGTGCTGCGCAACCGCTCGTTCCTGTCCGAAATGGTCCTGCCGTCATTGCCTATGCGGTTGAAGGCGATATGCACGTGCGGATGCTCCTTGTCGAAGTGGCGGGCGATGAAGAACTGCGTGTTGCGCAATCCCATCTTCTCCATGTACTCAAGTGCTATCCCTGCCATGACATGGTTTGTCAGGCGTGGCTCGTCCTCTTTGGAGAAACTCAGGGCGATGTGTCCCACAGGCTTCGCCACCTTGCCGTTCATCTGCGACTGGATGTTGAAGCTCATTGCGATGGTGTCCTTGTTTTCCATGAACAAGCCCTCATGAGCCACTATCTGCACTCCCTTGTCCTTGTCAAGGATGTAGTCCACCACACCCTTGAAATTACTGCCGTGTACGATTTTCGCCATCATATCCCAATCTTGGTTAGAAGTTCATGGATTCTTGCCACTACCACCTTGCAGTCATCACGTTCCTCATAGAAGCCCCCTGCATTTGCCCTGCGTGCAAGCTGGTTCAGGTTGTTAGCCATGCCACACAGGTTCCGCACATGGGCGGCATGTTCCTCCGACAGCCGTCCCTTCACATGACCGTTTCGGAAACACTCCCTCATGTATTCGCTTGATGACACTCCGGCTTCATACGCCCGTGTCATCAGACGGAAGTAGTCGGCTGCCGCCAGCTTCACCGCCACACGGTATGTCAGTTTCTCGGTTGCCCCTTTCTTAGGGCGACCGCCTTTGTTATGTTTCTTGTCTTCCTTTTTATCCATTTTCAAGTGTTGTCAGTATAGTTAATGAATAGACCAACGGGATGCCGCCCCTGATATTCGGAAGACGGGTGGCAAGCGGTTTCGGGTGTCCCGAAACACAAACTTGCTACCCCACGATTCCAACCGGGGCAATTTCGGGCAGCTCCCGTTTTTTCTCGTTTGATACTTTATAACCCAAACCCTTTTTTCTTCGGTTTAACGATATTTCGGGGTGGTGGATTGACGGTTAAATTCTGCCGCTTTCCACACAGGAAATCGTTCAGATCTTTATGCCCGTGATAGTTGTGGGAGAAGTCCCGGATGCGTCCGTCAAACTCAATTGCCAGCTCTTGGTACGCTTTTCTTCCTGCCTCGTCATTGTCAAGCAGACAATGGATACGCCTATACCCGTGCAGCACATCTATGGCTTTCGGCACGTTGGCGGTGGAGTTGAGAATGACATAATCCTGCCCGTCAAGGTTGGGCATGGTCGGGCAGTTCCTTTTCCTCAACGTGAGGAAAGAGAGATAGTCCGTCATGCCCTCGAATACCAGACATTTCTCCTTCGGCTCTCCCGACTGCCGGATGTGGCTGATGTCTTTCGGTGCGATGCATCCCTTGAAAAATTGGTTGCGCACTTCAAACCCTCCTGCCACATTCGGGAAGCCGATGGCGAAATAAGGTTTGCCGTTATGGATGAAGTGCAGTTCCTTGCACTCCGGTTTTGCCAGTGTGGTGTCAATCCCACGTTCCTGCAAGTAGCGTAGCAATGCCAGATGTATGAGTTCCCCGACCTCCAGCTGTTGGAAGGATAGCTCGGATGCATGTTAGTGAAAAGAGAAGGAAACGGGACGGACGTGTGGAGCCTGTTCCGCTATCTTACGGAGCAGATAAGGCACATGGTCGGAGAAATAGAGTTCTTGCGCCAGTGCGATGATGTTGCCGCCTTTGCCCAGTCCATAGTCGAACCACAGGTTGCGGTTAGTGTTCACTTTGAATGACGCTTCCGTTTCTTGCCGGAAAGGTGATTTGTACCATAGGCTTTCGCCTTGCTGTTTCACGGGCGAATAGCCCAGACTTTGCAGATAGTCTGCGATGCTGATTTGTTTTGCTTCCTGAATTGTCATAGTATATATTCCTACGGATTTGATGATGGGTGATAAAACGATGTTTTGATAATTTAGATATTTAATATATTGATATATAATACTATATACTCTCATCATATATTCATCAAATTGCTTGCGAAAAGAGAAAATCATCATTTGCAATGTCGGGCATGGTCTGTCCATACTGTATTCTATTTTCATCAGTACCTTATTCTTGATTAAGGTTTGATGATGGTATATTCTACTGATATTCAATGCTGTTATATTCTTATTCATCAATTCATCAAAAAAAGAATCATAATGTTTCCAAAAACTCTCTTGTCACTGTGTAGAACCGCCCTGTCGTACGTTTGGGCGCATAGCGGCACTCTCTCGTGTAGTCCACCTGATAGGTGGTATATGTGAGTGTGTTGTGGGCAGGTTTCAGTTTCCAACGCTCCTGCAATACCCTCCGCACCTGATGCCTCTCCGCCTTGACATGCGAGTTTGTCAATAAGACGAGGATGTCATCGGGGCAGAACGAAAAAGTATCCGAACCTACCCTGTCCAGGATGTCGAGGATAAGCTCGTGCATCTCTACCTCCAATCGGTTGCGGTTGCTGCGGATGATGCGCTGCAAGGCTTCGGTATGCAGCAGCGAGGGTGCGAACCACATACGGCTTTTCCTTTCGGTGAATAGCAGCCTGTGTTGCAGATGGTAGAGAAATGCGGGTATCTCCGCTTTCAGTTTTTGAAGGAAGTCGGTATCATCCGACTGCAAGCGGTCTATCTTGCGCACCCAATAACGTGTTTCCCCTGCATCAATGATTATAGGCAGATATTCGTTGTTGGAACACAGCACGAACTTGGCGAAGAAAGCTATCTCGTCACGGTCTTTGCCTTTGGCTTCCACTTTATAGGAAAGTGTAGTGCTCAGGTTCTTCAACCGCTCGCTGTCCTCCCTGCGGCTTAACAGCACCTCATCCACCATGATAAGGAGCTTTCCAGCCCAGTCGGAATTGAACTGGCTGCGGAAATCCTCGTTGGTGTTGAACGTCACGTTGTCCTGAAACAGGGCTTTCAGAAAGTTCAGAAATGTGCTTTTGCCTGTGTTGCGTTCCTCCGATACCAACAGCAGGATGGGCAACTTCTGTATAGGCTGCAAATAGAGCAGTTGAAGATAATCCATCCCCAACTCGTATTGCTCCCCGAAGATGTGTTCCACCAATGAACGGATAGAGGGGAAATCGCCCTCCATCGGCTTGTGGTCTATCGGCTCGTAGAGGTTGAGGAACTTGCCGACCACGGGTTGATAACTGACGTGTTCGGGTACGGTGCAGAAACCGTCATACTTCGGCACGGTGGCGAGATGGTGCTTGCCGTAATCCTGCCGTAGTGTCTCGTTGTTCCACACGATACGTTTCTTTACATAGCCGCCGTTCAGACGGGGCTGGTTCACTAATTTGTAGAGCGTTGTGCCTACCCGGATAAACTCCTCCTTTGCGATGTTTTCTTGTTTCATAAGCACTTCATTTTAGTTTAATCAGTGCAAAGCTCGGCAATTCGTACAAGACGGATATATGACTCATGTATGACTCACGTATAATTTTTCTTGTATTTGGTTCGGAGGCATATAGACAAAGCCCGAAGAAGCGCCACTCCAATGGCTGTTTCTTCGGACTTATCGTATTCATTCACATGAATGGCAATACACCCATTTATTTATCCATATGAATAGATTGTTGGCAATGGGAATACGCAATGGGTTCATTACTTCATGTCGTCACATTGATAGATTTCATGCTTGATACTTAGATATTTCCATACTGTTCACACCCAGCGAAAAGAAGATATTTATTTTTTCTTTTCGCAAGTACACCCTTTCAAGAATGGCATTGCGCACTTGTTCCGCACCAAAAGTATTGATACGGAAAGCAAGTGCTACCACCATCGGGAAGCTGAACACATCGGCATGATAACCGTTATCCAATCGGATATACTTTTGCACCTCGTATTTTTTCAGGACACCGCTTTTATATATGGTTCTGATGGAAGCCCGAAGTGTCGGGGCTATTACCCCGAATAACTCCACAAGTTCCGGCTCGCTCATCCAGATGCTAGCGACATTATCCGGCATGATAATGTTGCCGGATTCGTCCATTATAATGATACATCTTTTCATATTCATCCCATTGATATGTTGTTAAACGACTGGTTGAGTTTGTTCCCAAACTTAGTGAGGTCGTCATCTATCTTCTGTATGGTTATCTTTGCGTAGAGCTGGGTTGTGACGATATTTGTATGCCCCAAAACACGACTTACGCTTTCGATGGGCATACCCTTACTCAGAGCCAGCGTTGCGAAGCCATGCCGACTGCAATGAAATGATATTGACTTGGTTATACCACATTCCTTTATCATCTTTTTCAGCGGTTTACATACCGACCAATAGTTGAGATTGGGAAACACAAGGTTGTTTTCCTGCTGAGATTTGTAACGCTCGATAATCTGCAACGGAATATCCAGTAGCTTCACTTGGTACGGTACTTTGGTCTTGTGGCGCTTTGACAATATCCATTTCTCACCGTTCACCTCCACAATATCATCATAGGTCAGTTCTTGAATATCCACAAACGAGAGGGCAGTGAAACTGGCAAAGACGAAAATGTCACGGATATAAGCAAGTTTGCTGTCTATAAACTCGTGTGTCATCACCGCTTTCAGCTCATCTTCCGTCAGATATTCCCGTTCCTTTACATTCGGGCTGATGTGGAACTGTGCGAAAGGGTTGCGTGGTATCAGCCCGTTGTAATGCGCTTTCATGACCACACCTTTCAGCCACATGCAGTTTGACCATATCGAACCGTTCTGCAATCCTGCTTCCGTTGAGAGGTATGCGGCAAACTCCTTGATGAAGTCAGGGGTAAGTTCCAACATCGACATATCCGTCCGTCTGTAAAAGGACTTGATAAAGGCGGCTACATGGTTTCTTGCCCGTACCCGTGACCGATATGTAGCTATAACCCTGTCTTTGCCCACACGCTTCTTGAATGTCTCGTTCTCCTTGTCAAACGCTTTCAACAGTGTTTCATACTCGCTGCCGATACCTTGATAGGCGTTGCGCACCATTTCAGCCGTAACGTATGCCTCACGGTCTGATATGCGCTGGTAGTGCTTGATGATTTGCGCCTTGATATTGTCCAAAGCGTGGTTGATGTTCCGTGCTTCAACACTCTTGCCTTTGGCTCGGTTACCTTTCGCATCCCAAAGCGTTTTCAGAATGTTCCGTTTGCAACTGAACTGCGCCACAGTCCCGTTGATTGTGACCCGTCCCATGATGGGGACAATACCGTCTTTCTCCTTGCTGCCGTTCACATAGAACAGCACTTTGAATGTACTTCTTGCCATACTCGTTTTTTTTGTTTGCAAAGTTATATATCAACGAGTTAGACCTTGTAAGCCAATTACAGCCATACGAAGTAAATATCAGTGCCATGCGTTAAAAATCACATTTCAGCGGGTAATGATTTGCAAACCATTCTCCTGCTTAGTTCTGCTTTTCTTTGCTTTTTCAGTATTTTCAGCTTGGCATCATCTGACACCGTAATGGTATAGAAATCAAGTCATTTAGTGTCATTTCTCCCATTTTTCGAGGTTATTCCAGAGATTTTGTGTATATTTGCGGCTATATAATATTGCTGTCAGTTACATGGACAATGTTCAGAAACAGAAAGAAAACATCGCGTACTCTACAAAGAAAAAGGAAAGGACGGCTTTTCCATACATCCGTTTCTCCCCACATTTACATTGATTATAAGCCGGATGTACATGCGGTACTACCCCACCTGCAAGAATCCGCCCGATAGAAGAAACCCGGTAGAAAAGAAACTGATGCTACACTGTCAATGTTTAATAATGTTCCTGCTTGTCCCATTATATAAATGATAAAGTAAAATTGTATGGAAGATTTTGATATTCTTAACAAATTTGACAATGACAAACTAATAGACATAGTGAAAAATTATAAACGCTATGGTTATAATGATGCACTTCGTAATTATGTTATCAATTTATTGGGAGAGAGGGGCTGGAGCAGAGAGGATTTGCAGCAATTTGGTTATTTAACAAACAATAATTACGATGAAGCAGAAAAACAGTACAAAGCATACAAAAGAAATTCATTAATAGGAATTTGTACACTTGTATTTAGTGGGGGAATTTTGATTATTGTCTATTTAATCTTTTTGATTATGGCTTATAGAAATGTTGCAAGATTTTATAAGGCATTGGGGCGCAATGAAGATGAAACCGCGTTGTTCAATGCTTTGGGCGTGTTGGCTTATTTTCATCTGAAAGAAAAAATGAAAGAGGAATTGAAAGGAATAAGATAGGTTTATAACAGGGAAAGGTAATAGCTGAACGCTATTCTTTACCAAACAGTTACCGATAATCGTGCAATGAATAAAACAGTCCAGTCCATAATATCCTTGATATCTTTCAGTATTATATTGATAATCATAACATTATTTTGTGGCGGTTTAGGCTTTGGCCGTCTGTTCGGAATATATGGTATTATGGAATATTGTTTTTTAAGTATGCTTGCAGTTATAGATATACTGGTAATCTGCAAGGTCTATAAATTATATGTAACGCAACCTAAAGTTATAATATTATGGTTGGGGTTGGAATGTTGTTCTATTCTTTTGTGGCTTGCTTTTATCTGTATAGACCAAAGTTTGTTGGAGTGGCAAATTACAAACTTCATATTGCAAGCTGTCGGTTTGGAGGGTTTCGAAGGAGATGAGCAGGGATTGAATATGCTTGCGGTCTTATGTGGCATTATTTATCCTTTTATTGGGATTGGGTGTTTATTCACCGGATTGGGAATTATAAACAAATCAGCAACAAGGAAAGAGTCATTTATAAACTAAAAAAAGAAATAGAACTGCCTGTAAACGCCGGTTTCACCTTATGGCTGCAAACTGCCACCCATTACCCAAAGCAACGTACAATTACGTAAGTTTGATATAATGTCTATCGTAATGACAGATTGATAATGAACAAGATACATAACTTGGTAAATATGAATATAGTAAACAGAATGTTACTTTCCCTTGCAATGTTTTGTTGTTGTTTGAATGGCGTAAAAGCAACCCCATTGCTACAAGATACTATACAGGATAAAACCTACCGACTTTATCCGTTGGGAATTGCTTGTCGCAACGGCGACATAACAACCATAAAACAGTTGCTGGCAGGAAAAGATGAACCGATGGCAATGAGTAGCGATTGTTACGAATTTGATATACTCTATACAGCAATCTACTTTAACAAAGAAGACGTGCTGAAGTATGCCCTTACCCGATACAAGGACATTAACGATAGAGTATATAGCGATGAATACGGACTTACACTCCTGACATATGCCTGTAGATTGTCCAACGTAAAGTTAGCCCGTATTTTGTTGGAGCATGGCATTCACGTAAATGGCTGTCAAAGTCCATACGATACCTACAAGGTATATCCGATTATGGAAGCCATTGCCAATAAAAACATAGAACTGGTACAGTTGCTTTTAGAGTATTGTGCAGACCTTGAAATAAAGGATAGTAACGGCAACACTCCTTTCACTTTAGCAAAAGAAGCAGGTTCACAAGAGATTGAAAATTTACTTTTACAATGGATGAGATAACAAAAGGAATACTGACAATGCAGGATAACACACAAGCCATTCTCTGCTAAACCATTAGATATAACAGATGAAAGCATTTCTATTATATTGCTTATTTCTTTTTCCACTTAGCTATGCCATAACAAAAGATAGCTATATGGAACAAAATTCAACAAGGTGTCATTCTTCAGCTGAACAAGATACCCTCTATATCGAAACAGAAAAAGCAGAGTTTGAAATTATATATAGGCTATGCCTGAATCAACAAGGTAGAAAGAATGTTGTCTACGAGTTGAAAACATCAGATGATAGCAGCATTGATTTTGTACAAAGCTATATGGTCAATGGAATAAGAAAGTTGGATTGTTTTGTTGTGTATGATAATGTGGCAGATGGAAATCGATTTTTATTCTATGATTATGAAAGTAGGGTTATTCACATGACACCAGCTTGCTTTTCCGATTTCTATCCGATCTGCAGTTCTGCAGATTTTTCAAAAGGGGAAGTTTTGTTAATAAATGGGCACTCTCATTTAAAACAGCCGAACGACACAGTAAGTATTGATAGTAAGGTGACTTATGTACCATTTAACCGTAATAATCGAATTATAAAGGCAAAGTTGGTTCCATATACCCAAGTTGAAAAGGACAAAATATATCAAACAACGGAAGATCACATCTGACAGTAACCCACTCTATTCCAGTTAAAATATTAACAATACCCAACAATGACAGTAATCAGTTTATACTGTTTTTCGCATCTTTCAGTTTAGACTTATACTTATTCGGCAAATGAAGATGGAGAGGCTGTGCAGGACAGTAATAGATTGTATAGACTTAAGCAACAACAGAAGTAAAATTGCAATATTTTTTCATTGGAGAGACTTTAACAAAATAAAACAAACCACTCGGTTGGTTTTTATATTTCTTTTCATATATTTGCGACCATATGATATTATTTCAGTCACATGGGCAATGTTTATAAACAGAAAGGAAGCATCGTTCTGTACAAGGAAGAAAGGAACGGTACGGACTATATACGGATAGAGTATGCAAATAGTCCGACTGTTGAGCTTTTGCTTGCTTATGATGAGGGCATAGAAACAACGGGCAGCGGCTGGGCTTATATGGAAGCTGCCTCTTTCAAACCAGTCGATTTCCATAAACGCTACTCTCCCTATGCTTTCATTGATTACAATAAGGTCTATTCCCTACATTTCCTACAGCAACAGAATTTTACTCCTCCTATCGAACCGGAAAAAACTATTGAAATACCGGATTTTCCGAGAAATTTGATAACAGAAGGATTAATGGAAATTACCTTATCTGCACAAGGGCATCTGTCCCGCCCATCACGACATAAAATTTTACGGTCACTCCGCTCCTTACGCATGGTAGGAAGAATAGGCATATTATGTGCCTTTAAGGTTTTGCCGACTTGGAGAAAATGGTCAGGGAACAGCTATGAAATTATAGAATTGCTCCGAAAGGCAGAATATTATTTATGGGGAAAAACAAATGAAAAGGATGTGATAGAAGCAGCAGACCGTATATCTGCCCTCGTACAAGGATATGATTATGGAACCAATTCTGTTCCATTTATGGCTGGTATGTCGGCAGTGCGGGCAGCTTATGCCGTAACGGCTTCCAGCCTCAGTGAAGAAGTTTTTGAAAATGACGGGCAAACTGACTCCGACAAATGGGATGCAGCATTTTGGGCAAGTCTTTCCTATAATAAAAGAACAGCAGATATAGAGGAAATCGACCCCGAATTGAACAGAAAATTTTGGACGTGGTATCTTACATGCTGTATTCCACTCGTTTACGAAAGTGAAAAACATCCCCGATATTATACCGATAACAGAATTAATATCCCGATACCGGCAAATTGCAATGCAATATTGTATGACGGCATCAACCGATTCAACTCTGCACTCGACTCATATGTTCATGCTCCTACTAACAGAAAAGAGATATTGCGTATGCAGCCGTATGCAACAGACGAAAAGCTTGTCCGCACAGTAGCTGGTTTTCTGCAAGGTTATTGTTGCATTCCTTCCAATGCTCAAGAACTGGAAAATTATTGTATGATAGGACATTTCTATTATGACATTATAAGATTCTGGTATTGTGTGGCTTTATTGGCTCTATCTTCAGATTCTGCAGCTCTTGACTGTCTGACAAGACTTGCCCATACCCTGATGGAACAAGGTCCGGGAGATCTACATGTTTTATACCGCATACTGTTGCTGCTGCCGGAACAGAGTTCTTTAAACGGACTACGCCAAGAACTGTCTGATTATTATAAGAATACGATTCCAACTCTTATAGCTGCCCAATGGTTGGCAAAAGCAGAGATTCCTTATCCTGATGATTTTGAATGGAACCTATCTTTTCATTTTACTTCCAACGGGGAAATGTTTCCCACATCAAATAATCAAGAAGAAAAGAAAGCATGGTATATCCTAAGAGTTGATATGTTTGGCCCAAGAACGCTTTTCAATGACTACACGCGTTTCACAAGTTATCAAATTTATCTGCGCAATGGTGACCACAGTATTCATGGAAGTTGGAATGAAAAAGACGGTTTCCTTATACGAGATGGAGAATCATTGATGGAGAATGAACTTCATACTCCTACCCTTCTTGTACTCCTAATGCACAGGCTGGCTGAGTATGGTATACGGTTTTCGAAAGTTCCGGCAAGACTGTATACTAGCAAAGGAATATCACGGAAATCTGTAGAAAGTTGGATAAAGAACGTAATGAAAGCGTATGAGGATGATAGGATGCAAGAAACTCGTGACAATGCCCTCGATATTCTCAAATACGAAGGAGATATAGAAGATACGGTAGTAGAATTGAGAAAGAAGTGGGGAGATGTTGTTTCCGTATTGAAGGATAAACGTTTTGATGAAATCGTAAACCAATATTCCTGTTTTTCACATGAGATTGGTATATCTGCCTTAGGACAAGAACTTACAGCTTGCGGATATGCTCTTTACAATTTAGATGAAGATGATATTTATCTGTTGGAACTGATTCCGCAGGCAGAAATGGAAGCTTTTGAGAAGAAATGTCACAAATACGGCCAATATTGCAAACTACTCAAACAGCCGCATCGTGATTTCGGCATACAAGCCAGGCATATTGCTCCACGCAAGCAGATGCCGCGTATGCAAATGGTATGGCCCAATGACAATATCTGCTATATTACAAGAGGCTTTGCCGGTTACTTCGCCTATGGGGAATGGAAACAAGAAAGCAAGACAGAATGGCAAGGAACATTTATAGTCGATTTGCGCGTTGTCCCTCTTCAACCGGTAAAATTTAAAACGAAGAAAATCCATAGTTTTATATATTCGAAAGAACTGGACTTTTATGCAGCATTGTATTCTACCTCTTTAGGAGAAATGCCCGTTGCCGGAAAGAATCCTTTGGAAGCAGAGAAATGGCCGCGTGTGTGTGATTTAAGTGTTTACGATAAATATGAATTCCAGTGGTGCGGACATTATCTTTGTTTGGGGGATGTCCATAGTGCTATTGTTCACACAATGACAGAACAAGGAGTAAAATATGTAAGTCGAATTATTTTACCGGAAGGTTTGATATATGCTCCCAGCTTCGGGATAGATGGAAAGGGAACGTTATATATAGTAATGGGGGAATACAGCCAATCAAAAATTATCCGATATGATGATAATGGGAAATATATAACTATGCCATTTTCCATGTCCGGCTATGAAACATTCTATACTGGCAGCAGCCCTGTACCGAATACAACACGCCTTCTTTTGCTGCATGAATATACAGTAAGTAACAATAGCGGAATATGGCTGGAACCGGGATTGCTCGACCTTGATATGGCAACACAAAGATGCCGTATCGCTCCATTGCATCACATCGGTGACGGTTTATTCAGATTGCGTATATTTTACGAGGACTGGATACTGATAGAGGGAGACCACTACACGAACGGAAACCGTTCCGATTATGCACGCCTTTGGAACTGGAGCACGGATGAAGTTTTGCGTATCCGCCCCGGCGTGTTTGGCAGCGAATCATTCAAGGCTCTTCATGCGTTGCCTGACGGTACTATTGTAGTAAATACACACCAACACACTGATGACATACTCAGCTTGCCGGAAGATTTATGGAATTTTCTTCGTATGGCAAGCCGTCCGAAAAAATTAGGATATTGGCTTAATTACCCGAATCCCTATCCAAACATAGACTATTTATTGCCACCTGTATCGGAAGATGTTAGCCTAATGCTTGCTCCACCATATGTGAAAACACAGATTACCGGGCAACAGCCGGTGGAGAAAATTACTCCAAAGGAATGTTCCACTCTGTCGGTAACAGATGGAGTGGAAATAACCGAAGGCATATTAAAAATTAACGGTCAAAAAATCAGCCTGCCCTTGTCATATACAACAATGGTGAATATTTTCGGCAGAGAGAAAGTCGTATTTACCCATCGGAATATGCAGGACGATAACGGTAAGATGGTACAATATGATAAACGAAGTTTTCTTATTTGGGACAAAGCAGGAGTAACAGCTATCCGAAACGAAGAAAATGTTTATAATATTTCTGTCATATATTTATGGGTGGCTGAGAACAAAAAGTCTATCTTTTCCTTGCCTGCTCCCACCGGACTGTTCGACTGTAAAATTACGGTAGACGGAACCTTATGGTCCAAAAAGGCGGATATGACTACCCGCAGTGGAGAGATGGAAATCGTAGCATCCGCATCGGGCGGTTATATGGAAATTACATTTGCCCGTACCCGCGACCAGAAAATCACTTGGCAGAACTATCGGAAGATAATGGTTGAAAACTTCCAGTATGCACTTATAAAAAGAGATTGCATCAAACAATTGGAGAAGAATATCCGCATAGGTAAACCGACTAAAAATCTGACGGAAAACGTACACCTGTTGGAAGAAATGAGCGAAGCATTTCTGGTTTGCATGATTCAGGCCCTTCATGCCGGATATGCTATGGGACGAGGTGAACGTTATCTGAAAAGCAATATGCTTCTGCCTCTGACAGAAGCAGCAATCAAATGCATTGAACATGGTACAATTAAATCTTCCGATATGCTCTCCGTATATTCGGGTTGCGTGCTTCTCAATTGCGAAAAAATGACTATGAAGCGGTTGAGTGAAATTATGATGAAAAACGGTGTTCGTGATTTTGTATTTGACACACTTATCCGATATCGTATTCCAGATTGGGAAGTTACGGAATATACCGTATTTCCGGAGGTAAAGAAATGGATAACTTCACAAACGAAAAACCGGAACATAACAGAAGCAAGAGCTGCATTACAGAAAATTTCTTGTATTTCAGAAAATATCCTGATAACAGATGCGCTGATTACATCAACATTTTAAATATAAATAGTATGGAAACAACAAAAACAACCGAAAAATTTCAGAGTGTGCATAAAACTTTCAGTTACACTCCCAAAAGTGCATTAACCAATCAATGGTCAAGTCTGGCATTTGGAATAGGTATGGTTATCGTGCCCTTGATTTATCCTTTTGGATTACGTATCAGACGGGCTGTCATCCTCTCTCCGGAAGTCTTGTCTACGATTTTGATTATTTGTGGGGCGCTGCTGCTTTTAATGACATTCTTCAGTATACGCAAGGCACGGGTATTGGCTGCACAGGGAGGAACCGTTACTGTGGATAAAGGACGGGTGACATATCCTGAGGTAAATAAAAACAAAATCGAATATAACTCTTTCCTTATTTCCGACATCAACTATATAAAAGACGATGATGAAGAAAATCAATTTAAAGTAAGTCTTCCTGATAAATACATCGTATTCGAGATCAAATATTTTGCTTCGCAGGAAGATTTTGATGAATTCCGTTCTTTATTTAATTAATCAATTCTTTATAACCTATAACGATTTGATGATTATGAAAAACAAACAATGCCGGTGAAATTAAAATAAAACAATAACTTTTATAGCTTATGACACTATTTGTGGATAAACAAAAAATAACCGGCAAAGAAACGGAGCAGTTGTTCTCAGCCGGAATATCGCTTTTGCTCAGCAAGGCATATCCGGCTGCTTATTCATGCTTTAACCGCATTTCTGATGAAGATTTCAGTGTGCCATACAACAAGGCATTGTGTTGCTTCATGGTAAAGTGGTATGACGAATGTTACAGATTGCTTTGTGAGTCGGAACAGCTTATGTCCGGAAGAAATATTACCCGTGAAGCAGAGTTACCCGAAGCATTTCTCCGTTATGACCATGCCGAAGGGCATCCTTTTCATCCCATGCCGCAAGGTATTCCGGTATCCTTGGCATACAGGCAGTTGCTGTTGTTAAAGGCAGAAACGGCTTTCAGACTACATCTGTATAGTGAAGTCAAGTCTATATCCGCTTGTTTGGGAGGCAAATACAAGCATATTGAGAAACTGATAAATAATATAACTGACAATGATAACTTGTGAAGAAATATATGACCTGCATACTACTGGTGCATTGGAATCCGCTTTATACGAGGCATATAGGGAGATTCCGCTTGACAGCAGAAACAGCATGCGGAAAAATGATACTCCTTTGCATATGGCTTGTGCATTTGCCGATGAGAATGCGGTGCGCATACTGCTGGAACGTGGAGCAGATGTAAATGTAAGGAATGATGATGGAGACACACCATTATGTGTATTGGCCAGATGCAAGTGTTGCGGGAAAGAAACCACGATTGCCGGTATCGCCGGACTGCTGGTTTCCAAAGAAGCGAGAGTTCCGCGCTCCGGAAAAAATACGACCGCCCTGATTGAAGCTGTGGGCAACCGGCATTTTCTGATGACGGATATTCTTTTAATGTCCGGTTGCCGCATTGATTCGACCAATTCAAACGGCGACAATGTACTTCACGTCATTTGCCAATCGGCCGGAGACATTGCATACGACATCAAGCGTACAAAAGAAAGGATAGCAGACTTCTCCGAACGGTGGTATTCGGAAAAGGATAAACGGGAAGCATATGAAAACATGGAATATCTGGAAGAGGTAAACAGACAATGCTTTCTAACTGCAAAACGTATTTTAGAAAATGAGCAAATAGATACGGAAGACAAGAATAACATCGGAAAAACCGCTCTTGATATTGCTTGGGAAACAGGAGCACGCAGAATCGGAGCACTACTGTCCGGACAAGATCCTGATACAGATGAACTTTCTGCGCTCATCGGAGGCTTGGATGTTTTTCAGGCATTATGGTACAAAGATATGATAGCTTTGGATGCTATTTTGCGATCCGGAACAGAATTGCAAACCGTTTGCGAGGATAAAAAGCTACACGATTTCAAAGGCAGATCACCTTTGGCCTGCGCCCTTTTATGGGACAATGCCGAAGCTGCGGAAATGTTGCTGAGAAGCGGGGCAGACCCGGACTTCAAGGATTTGGAAGAGCAGACAGCTTTTGCCGTATGGCTTAAAAAAAGAAAACACGGCAGTGAAAAGAAAGAAGACTGCCTGCATCTTCTTCAGTACTTGATGCAATGCGGATGGAATCCGGAAAAGTCTGCTGATAAGGAAGGTAACACAGCATTGTCTCTTGCCTGCCGGGAAGCTGGATGCGAATTAGGAATTTGGGCTGCCCGATATCTCATAGAGAACGGGGCAGATGTCAATACTGTTAATTTGCAGGGGCAGACTCCGGCAATGAATCTCTACGGAGGGTGCTTTTGGGACGGGAACATTCCGCGTATTGCCATTCTGCCGAGGTCATATCCCTATGAAGGACGTTATTGCACGGAAAAAGATGCCGATATGCTTGAAACCCTGCTTGAAGCCGGTGCAGATGTAAATGCAAAGGACAAATGGGGCAATACTTTGTTGCATTACATTGCAGGAAGTTCTCAAAGAGGAGCAAAAGAAGCGGTCGGCTTGGTCATGGACTTTGGGAGACCGGATGTGAATGCCGTGAACAATGAAGGAAAGACCGTTTTAGACATTGCAACGGAAAAGAATGACGAAGCTCTTATAAAATTTTTATTGAAATATTATTGAGAAAAGTATGGATAATAACATGACTTTTTTAAATGCATGCCGTAACGGACAGAAAAGCATCGTACAGATATTCTTGAAAAAAGGAGGCATTGATGTAAACAAACGGGATGCAGAGGGTAATACACCGTTATATTATGCTTGTTTGAAGGGATTTAGAGATATTGTAGGCCTTTTGCTTGACAGCGATGCAGATGTCTCCATTGCAAACAACTGTTCGGAAACTCCTTTACATGCAGCTGTCAGAAGCGGAAACAAGGAAATAATAGGAAAACTGGTACAATATGGAGCGGATTTGGATGCAACAGATAAGGAAGGATGTACACCTCTAATCCGTCTTCTCGACAATAAACGTTCTGATGCAGCTTTGTTCTTGATAGAACAGGGCGCAGATACGGAAATAGCGGATAACTCAGGACACAGAGCAATAGATTATGCCACTGCTCACGGGTTGCGGGAAATCGTGATATGCCTGTCCGTAGACGGAACAAGCGATGCACACGGAAACACACCTCTTCACCAGGCTGTTTTCAACGGGCAGTCTGAAACAGTCCGTGCATTACTTACCGCTTCGAACGACATGTTGAACACACCCAACGATGAGGGGGAAACGCCGCTGATTATTGCTTGTATGAAAGGAAACCTTACAGTAGCGAAACTATTGATTGCTGCCGGTGCGAACGTGAATAAGTCTCTTTTGAACGGGAATACTCCCCTACACTTTGCAGCCTGGTCGGGAAACAAATTTATTGGCCGGGACTTGATAACGGCAAATGCACAAGTGGATATGCAGAACGAACATGGAGAAACTCCGCTCATTCTTGCAGCCAGAGAAGGAAATAACGAGTTTGTCGCATTTCTTGTGGAGCATCAGGCAAATGTGAGTCTGGCAGATAATCTTCAACGGACGGCATTGTATTATGCCAGTGAGCGCGGATACAACGAAATTACGGAAATTTTATTGGCGGCAGAAGCCGAAGGATAATTTATAAACATCATTAAGAAGTAAACGGATATGACAAAAGAAAGAACAGCCCCTCAAAGTCCTGAGGATATGGCAAAAGCGGCACAGGAAGCCGCGGTAAAGGCAGCAATGGAACAGGCCCAATCTATGTTCGGGAGCATTCCGGGATTTCAGATGCCGGAGGGTATGCAGGAACAGATAATGACGCAAATGACAGCCGGTATTCCCAATATGGCAGAACTACAGGCACAGCAGGAAGCGATGCTGAAAGCAGCCGGAATCGGTATGGAAACGGTAGCGGAAGCAGAACGGCAAAACATGGCATTTGCCCAACAGATGATGCAGGGCTTTTATGATATGGAGAATCTGAATGAGGAATGGACTATCAGCAAAGCCGGTGACGGTAAACTGGATGCAGGTCAGCTTCGTCTGTTGGCTTTCGGTGCGCCTATGTTGGTGTATAATGACGAAAATGTAGACACTATTGATTGCGAAAACGATATTGACAGTATCAAATGTACACTTCGGGAATGGTGGAATGTGACAGACCGGGAAAGTACACTGGATATTGTGCGATGGCTACTTGAGGAGGGGCATCATGCCGAAGCAGACCGGGCATTGACAAAAATTCGCAAACGCGGATTGAAAAACATATCGGCAGAGGAACACTGTAATGGGGATGACAAAATGGAAGATGTTTGTTTGATTGCAGAGGAAATGCAGAAAAACGGCTGGTGTCCTGCCGGGCAAATGCCTCAGAGTGTCATCGCTTGGGATTTGGTGCGTTTGGTGAATCTGGGACGTTGGGCATATCTTTGCGATTATATCCGTGAAGATGAGATGTGGCATATCATGCAGGTAGCGGCAGATACTGCACTCGAACACTTTTCTTCATGGGAAGAATACGGACGGAGTTTCATCATGGGGCGTGGAGTATGGCATGGCGATCCGACAGACAGCGAAACAGCATACGAGATAGTAGAGCTCTTGCTGAAGAACGGTGAATCACCCTGGAAACAGTCTATGTGGAAAGAATAACGGCAGAAACCTTTATAAGTATGAAATAATATGGACAACAATTTTTGGATATCCGCTGCAATAGCTGCTGTTGTGGGTGGGGCCTGGCTTTTCAAGAAAGGGAAAAGTGCATATTCATTTATCAGAAAAATACGCAGGTCTTTTAAAGGCGTATGTCTGAACCCTAAATCAAGATTGACCGACGAGCAATGCAAGAAGATTGCCATCGGTGCTATGTATGCTTCTCAGCAAGGAGCATATCAGAACTCGATAGAAACCGGTATTCCCGATATGCTCCCCAAAATACTTGGAGAATGGTGGGGAATTGAGACTACGGAAGATGCCCGGAAAGAACTGGACTATCTTTGCCAAAAAGGATACCGGTATTATTTTCCCTTTGTCTATCAGGCATTCCTGCTGGACAAACCGGAAGAACAAGATGAAATCTTTCAGCAGAACATGACTTCTCAAGAAGATTACGACAAGATTGTCATGCAATTTCAGAATTTGCAGGAAACCTATGAGGAACTCCTTTCCTACAAAGTGATTGTGAGCAAGGAAGATTTAAAGCGTTATGGCGTTGCCGGTTGGGATGCGGGACAAATCTGCTTCCTTGCCCGTGCTTGCTGCGAAATGGACTACATCTCCGAAGCGGATGCCTGGAGATACATAGATGTGGCATACGACATGGCACATTCGGCATTCTCTTCGTGGAATGATATGGCTATGAGCTATGTTATCGGACGTTCCTTGTGGGGAGGAAAAAGTGCATACAATTCTGTAATGAAAAGTACTGCCGATGAATTGCTGACACATGAAAACAGCCCGTGGAGAAAATACGTTTGGTAAACAACTTTTTTACAACTCTACTTTAGTAAGAAACCGGCTTTTCACAGATACCGCATTATCTGTCTTGTCTGTATGAAATGCGGTTTCTTCTATTTATAATTTCAATTATAGGACATATATCATACATGTAGCACAAGAAAAAGAATAACACAAGCAATATATATTACAACTTGTGTTTACATTTATTTTGTATAATTTAATTATGGCAACAGGATTCAGACCGAAATATGAGCGGACAATAGAGTTAGCCGGATATTCATCCGAAGAGCTGATGCTTCTTGCCATTGAGGCATCCAAATCTCTCGGTTGGCAAGCGGGCAGTATAAAACGTGATAAATCAGATTTTTATACGCCTACAAGTTTTAGATCGTGGCAAGAAAAGGTTATTCTTTCTGCAATAGACGGGAAGGACGGACAACTTCTTGCTACAAGCATATGCACATCCATGCAGTTCATGGACTGGGGAAAGAACAAGCAGAACCTTAATAAGCTTACAGCTACCATGCAGCAGTTGCAAAATGTTCATAATATCTTTCCGACGGAAGCCGATACTGCAAATAAAACCACGTGTGCATATACTCCGGAAGAAAAGAATACTGTCATTTCTCATATCCGTCACTTCTATGGAGGTATTAAAGGCATCACAAAAAACATTGTTTCACCGTCAGGAGTGGAAATCCTCATTGTTGAACCAACAAGCAGGTTTGACTGCTATACATTGGTAACATGTGGAGCAGGTGCTTCTGTTATGCCGGTGCCGGATAAAGCAACTCCTTCGAGGTGTGAATTCTGTATGTGTATGCCACCAACATGGAATACAGAAGATTCATGGCCGATTGACTGGCTTTTGCAATGTGTCTCATGGCTTCAACAAGGGAATTCCTGGCTTGCATGTGGGCATTCGCTGTCCGATGGTACACCGTTGCAGGATGATACTCTCATGACATCCATGTTGCTTACCATTCCCGAAGAACGGGACAAGGGTGCGGAAAACTGTCAACTGCCCAATGGAGATTCTGTGGCTATTTACCAACTGGTTCCTGTATATACGGAAGAAGTTCTGTTCAAACAAGCCAATGGCATCATTCCTTTATTGGACAAGATGAAGAATGTATCATATATTGTCGATACACACAGAGAAAACACATGTAGAAATTTTTCTGCTTTTGAAGAAAACGGAGATAGTTCCATAAGCATGGATGAAAAAGCGAATGCTTCCTTACGTTCAATTTTGACAATCCGTAAAGGGAATATGGCAACACCCCTGTTTGTTTATATCAATATTGCCCTATTTGTCGTCATGTCGATATGCGGAGTGAATCTGCTTGCTCCCACAGGAATATCCATCATAAAATGGGGAGCGGATTTCGGTCCCCTTACACTTACCGGTGACTGGTGGAGGACCATTACCTGTAATTTCATTCATATAGGAGTGATTCATGTTCTTATGAATATGTACGCACTGCTGTATATCGGAATATTCCTGGAACAGCTTATCGGCGGAAGGAGACTTATAAGCGCATATTTTCTGACAGGATTGTTTTCGGCTCTTGCCAGCTTGGCAATGCACCCTGAAACCATAAGCGCCGGAGCTTCCGGTTCGATATTCGGACTTTATGGAATATTCCTTTCTTATCTGGTGTTCCATCACAGGATAGAAAAAGGGCAACGCAAGTCCTTGTTATACAGTATCGGTTTCTTTGTATTCTATAACCTTATGTCCGGTGCAAGAGCAGAGGGCATAGATAATGCCGCCCATGTTGGCGGACTTGTGTCCGGAATCATATTAGGCATCATATACTTGTTGACTGACCGGTTTGCAACGAAGAAAACCTCTACCCTCTTTATATCGATTACGGAAATTTCTTTTGTGCTGATCTTTACGGCGCTTTTTGCAGGACAGACATCCAACCTGCCGGCAGATTTTATAGAAATCAGAGAGATGTGGGAGAATGGTACACTTGAAGAATACGCACAAAGCGTTTCTTCTGAAAAAGATACTATTGAAACAGATCCCAACACCTCGTACTATATGCCGCAAAATACAACGGATGTTTCCACTTTCACCGGAAGTGAAACAGATCTGGGCAATGGAATGAAAGAATACATAAATAATAGCTGTGGCTTCAGTTGCCAATATCCGTCAACTTGGGAAACAATAGGAAAGTCCGATACGGAACAGATATTGCAACTTCGAGGACATGGTGTCAGCAGTTTAACCGTTAGCTACATCAAAGCTCCTTCTAAGGGAGCAATGGAACATATGTATGATTTATTGATTAATTCCATGAAAGAGTCCCGGTCAGAAAACATAAATATTCATGGAAAAACATTCGAAAGGATTTCGGGAAAGATGGAATGCGCTGTAGCAGGTGGTGGAAGTATCCATATAAATCAGAATATTGTTATCCATATGAATGAGGAGACACTGGAAAACTTCATCATTACTTCCACAACATCTGATGACAGTTCTGAATCCGAAGTTCAGGAGATTATAAAAACTATAAGAATAAATTAGACTGTGAAAAATATAAAGTATTCAACGCTTATGAGGAAAAAACTATTATCTCTGCTGCTCCTTTCAATTTGCGGGAGTATGCTCTATGCACAAGAGCCGCTGGATATTGACGATGTGGAACAAGTTCCATTGGGAGATTTCACATACCAATGGCGGAATATATGTGACCGTACTCCACTACATGGAAAGTGCCGGATTATATTAAGCTACAGGTCTTACACGATAGCACATTTCAACAAGGATGGCATTCTCGATGGATTATATGAAAAATATGAAGACAATCATCTTGTACAGAAGCTGACCTATGTAAAAGGTATACTAAGGGGAAAAGGATATGAATACTATACAGACGGCACTGTGAAGAAAGAATGTGTCTGGAACGAACAAGGCAAGATAGACGGGTTGATGATAGAATACAACCGGATAGGAAGAACGGAATGGGACTACAAGAATGGCGAAGTGGACGGACAACAACGAACATTTGACAATAACGGTCGATTAATCACGTTCGTTTCGTACAGTAAAGGTATGCAGCATGGTCCTTTCCGCATCTATGAAGAAGGCGGTACTGATATGCCGCCTTTTATAAGAGAGGGGTATGCTTGGGGATGGCGCGGCAAGAAAGGCGAATATAAGGAAACCTGGGCACTGAGCGGAAAGCCGAAATGTATAGAGCATTACACAGAGAAAGGCGAGAAAACCGGCCGGTGGCAGGAATGGGATGAAAACGGGAAACTTGTCCGAGAGGAAAATTATACGGAAATGCCATATTATTCTGTGAAATTTGACAAGAATAGCTATCCGTTAGAACGGTACTACTATAATGAGGACCTGTCGGTGAAGAGCATACAGGAGTTCTATCCCGGAACGGACAAGATAATGAAAGAAGAATATAATCTTGATTTCAAAAACTTCAAGCGTGACTATCGTCAGTTTTATGAAGACGGTACAATACAGGAAGAAGGGCATATGAAAGGCGGAGAAGTGGTATTTGCCAAAGAATACTATAAAAACAAGCAACTGAAATGCGTCAAAAAGATACAGAATGTATATGGATATAAAATTCTCACCGTTACGGAACTATATGATGAATCCGGGAAGCCGTTACCTATTCCCTCCGGTACGTTCTAACTAAAAAGCAGATTTGGATTATTCTGCTTGTCTCAAATTAAGGATAATGCCGGTATCGTGAAAAGGCGTCAAAACACTGGCACAACTTTTTTGTTATATATCTATGTTTTAGTATTTTTGTAATCAATAGGCAGCTATTTCTAATTTATAAAAAATATACTCTATATGGATAAAGGTATAAAACAAGTTGTGATTCTTTTGGCACATCCCGACATTAAAAGTTCGCAGGCCAATAAGGCATTAATGGATGCTGTTAAAGAAATGGAAGAAGTGGCAATATACAATTTATATGAAATGCGTCCGGAAGATTCCTATAATATTGATTTATGGAGCAAGATTATATCGCAGGCATCTGCTCTTGTGTTTCAATTCCCGTTATATTGGATGTCGGCTCCTTCCTTGTTGAAGAAATGGCAGGATGAGGTATTTACTTATTTGGCTAAAACTCCGGCTGTGGCAGGAAAGGCATTATTGGTAGCGGTCACTACCGGTTCCGAATACAGTGCATACCGCAGTGGGGGAAGAAACAACTTTACAATGGATGAACTGTTAAGACCTTATCAGGCAAGTGCCCTACATGCCGGAATGGTATGGCAGACACCTGTTGTCGCATACGGAATGGGAACGGCAGATGCCGGGAAAAACATTGCAGAGGGAGTTAATGACTACAAACTGAAAATAGAGTCCCTAATAGGAAAGAGTCACGTAAGCGGTGATTGGTGATACTCCAGCGGCAATACCCGTAAAATAACAGAACCAAGCATCATTCGCCTGAAATTTCGAATGGTGCTTGGCTGCTTTAGTAATCGGCATATTGATTTTACCTGTATACTATCCCTTTCATTTGCAGCATGGTAAAATCCTCTTCACGCATTCCTATATCGTTCAATGAACGGGCTTCATTATGGTCATTGAGGTATACTCTGTTTTTTTCGGTATATGAAGCATTTATTACAGATAATGAATCGTTTCGGCTGGGTGTGTCTATACCACCTAATTCCAGCATCGTCTGGAAAAAAGATGCACTGGATGAAATATTTTTCTGTCGGTTTATCTCTGCATTTTTTAAAAAATCCGGATAATTCTTCCGATAATTGTCAGACATCCATACCAGAAAAGGCACGTGTATCTGATAATAGGACGGAACGGGTGAAGCATGCAGAAAAAGGTGACGGTCATCATCAAAGATATCCTCTCCATGATCTGAGGTATAAAGCATTGCCGCATCTATGTCCTGTTCCTGTAACATCCGGATGAGACGAGCCAGAAAATTATCTGTATACCGAATAGAATTATCATAAGCATTTATCAGATTATCCTTATATTTCAATTCTGCATCTACCGGAAAATCAGGCAAAAAGAAAGCGTTGTCCGCCGGATAGCGTTCCCGATAATTAAAATGGGAACCATAGGTGTGGAGAACGATAAATTGCTTGGAAGCATTTTCTGCCAACTCGGCGGCTACCAGTTTCAAAAGTTCATCGTCCGAAGGGTTGTAACTGCCATCTCCTGTATCTTCTTTAATGAAATCGCATATATCGGCTTCTTTTCCAAAGAAATCGATGAAAGAATGGTTATAGCGTTGATTGGAAAAGAAAGCAGTCCGGTAGCCCGCTTCCTTAAATGCTGTGATAATTCCTTTTTGCCGATAGATGGAATTGAAGTCGTGCGCCGTAACCGAAGACATCAGCATAGGGACACTTTTGTGTGTAGTATTGGATTCTGTCAGTACATGAGAGAAGGCTGTCAATCCTTTTATTTTGGTAAGTTCCGGATTCGTATTGCGGTTATACCCGTAAATAGACCAGTTAGCGGCACGGGATGTCTCTCCGATTACCATAACATAAACTTCCCTATTCTTCTCCGGACGGGTGGTTTTTGCCTGAAAAGTAAAATCTTTAGAGGTTTCCGCATAGTGTTGCGTCTGTGCAGTACGTTGGAAGGCAAGTGCAATATTATAACATACGTTTGCCGGATACAAATCCGATTTCAATTCATAACGGGCATCAAACAGATAAGCAGCTACCAATGACAGAATTCCTGCAATGACCGTTATCCGGGCACGTTTACGTTCTCTGCGAACAAACGTTTCCGATAGTCTCCGTTTCTCGCTGACGGCCACCGCAGCCAAAACCAGCGCCGGTATATATAGCAGCACAACAATAATAATGGCGGGAATCAGGTTGTCCAGCAATTCCAAAGCCTCACCGGGATTTGTTGTCACCAGATTGAGAAACATATCTACTGCAATAACAGACTGTCCGAAAAGATATAACAATACAATCTGGAATGCTCCAAAAAACAGGAAAGGAAACAATATCCAAAAAGTCTTGCCACAATTTCCCGACCAACTCATTATCATGTGATATATGGAGAATGGAAGCAATACATTGCACACCTTCGCCACAAGTGGCATAGGTTCAGTAAAACATAGTACGATATTGGGTACTATCAGAATTATCAGGAACAAGTAATACAAGTTCTCTTGGTTTTCAAACCATTTTTGAATTTTTCTAAAAAGCTTCATTGATATTAAATATAAATCCGGTCTGATGTTTGCCAAACCCTAAATCCAAACGTACATTCACCCTCTTTTTAAATTCCCAGCGATAGCCGAAGCCATAATTAGGAAGAATATGCTTCACGTCAAACTTGGAAAACTTTGGAAAAACAGTCCCCGCTCCTACCCATACAGCCACTCCGTTTCGTTTCCATACATGCTGGCGAAGCTCAATCTGAGCATCCATGGCACATTTGTCACGATAACGCCCTTCATAATAGCCACGCATGGAATACGAACTGCCTAAAGTTGCCAACAGTCCCCAAGGTGGATTTCCGTAATTGAGCAGTGTATGAAACTGTCCCGCCAGAACGCCGCCTTTCCATATGGTATGATAATACCTCGTATCCAGTTCTGTACTGCTGAAAGCATATTTATTTCCCAAAAATGCCGGACTGAAACGTTGGTCTATCCTCAAATAGTATCCTTTATACGCATTTGTCAGGAAGTCGCGCGAATCATAAAGCAACGATAAACCTACACTTAGATTCGTAGTACGCGTGCTCATGCCTTCCCACAGTTCTGGTTTTTCAAAACCATGTCCGTATACATAATCGAATACAGCCATGGGACCTACGTAGAAATTACGTGCCAACCGGAACATAAAGTCCACTTTCATCTGTGCTTGAAAGCGGTCATAATCGCTCTCATTGTCACTGTTGGCACCATTGTCGTATCCTGCACCCCAATACAGACTGGGAAAAGAATAGAAATACAGATTGTAGTTCAAACGATACTTATCATGAGGAAACAAATGCGTTCCACGTACTCCCAACAGATAGAAGCCTACCGTAGAAACATCTCCGTACAATGAAACATTGGAAGGCGGTAGAATCGTATCGTTCCGGTCAGAACGGTAAAGCCCCGCAGCCACCAATCCCAACCCTAATTTGGTATCGCTGGAGTAGTGCGGTCCGCCGATAATGCTAAAATCGAATTTCTTATTTTTCTTTTCTTTATTGGCATCGTTAAAGTAATCCAGAAATTTTCTAAAAAAGTTCCGCTTTACAGAAACAGAATCAAGGATGACGGCAGAATCCATGTCTGCCGAAATATTTGCTTCTGCCAAACGTGTTTGTGCATGCACAGCAGTTACAGCCACCAACAAGATTAAAGATAACAGACATCCTTTTAATTTTGTGTTCATTCTCTATTATATAAGAAAACCTCGAAACAAAGTTAGTTGTAAATAGTTCATGTTACAACAATGTTACGGGGCTTTTTGTTTCCGTTTCTTCCTATTTAATGTCTGTTATTTCCTTAAAGTATTGTGGGCGTAAAGAAGCGACGGAAATAAACATTTATTCATTCTTATTTGTTAAGAACATATATCAACTTAAAAAAACGAATGATTATGTTAAAACGATTTTTATTTCCTACCAATCCGAATGGCGTTTTTATATCTGTTATATTATTAGCAGTCAGAATTGTATTCGGTATTCTGATGATGAATCACGGTATTGATAAATGGGCAAACTATCAGGAACTTTCTACGGTGTTCCCCGATCCTCTCGGCATCGGCAGTCCCCTTTCTCTGGGATTGGCCATCTTTGGCGAACTGGCATGCTCAATGGCATTCATCATAGGCTTCTTATACAGATTGGCAATGATTCCTATGATATTTACGATGTGTGTGGCATTCTTCATTGTTCATGGCAATGATCCGTTTGCGGTAAAAGAACTTGCATTTGTTTATTTGGTGGTATTTGTATTGATGTATATTATAGGACCGGGAAAATTTGCCGTAGACCGCTGGATTTCCCAATCTCTTTCTCGCAAATAGAAATAAATAAGGCTCTTTTATTTTACAGAATACTGTTTTTTGCAGCTTTTTTAATGTCTATGTTATAAAAATGGTTATATTTGCACTAGTATATATAAATATTGAGATTTTATCTCAATAAAATACAGTAAAATAAAAGAAAGTTATTATGAAAAAGTTCAATTTGAAATTGGCTGCAACTGTAATGGTATGCGGTGCTTTTCTTTTCAGTTCATGTATCGGTTCTTTCGGATTGCATAGCAAGCTGTTGAGTTGGAACGAAGGTATTGGAAATAAATTTGTCAATGAGCTTGTTTACCTGGCATTCAATATCATTCCGGTATATGGTATATGCTATTTGGCAGATGCTTTGGTTATCAATTCTATTGAATTCTGGAGCGGAAGCAACCCTATGGCGAGCATTGGTGAGGTAAAGAAAGTAAAAGGCGAAAACGGAAACTATCTGGTAGAAACTCTTGAGAACGGTTATTCCATTACAAAAGAAGGCGAAACCGCATCTATGGAATTAATTTACGATAAAGATTTGAATACCTGGAATGTAGTTGCAGAAGGTGTCAGCACTGAACTTTTGCAGATTAACAATGACGGTACTGCACAGATGACTTTACCAAACGGTGAAGACCTGACCGTTACTTTGGATGCACAGGGAGTATCTGCTGCACGTCAGGCAACTATGGTCAATACCTATTACGCTGCACGTTAAGAGTTGAAACAAGATAAAACAGAAAGGCTGCGCAATGTTCGTCAAAGAACCGCGCAGCCTTTAGTTTTTTCAGACGGATATCCGCTTTGCATCAGAATGGATATCCTACCGCAAAATGAAATGCAAAATCGCGGCTGAATTTAGGATGTATAATAGGGAAATGCTCCTTTTTAGTGTTATACACCGGATTGACAGCTTTCATACCACCGTCAAAGCGCAGGACAAAGAAGTCCAGATCCAACCGTAGGCCCAATCCGTAGGCTACGGCTATCTGCTTATAGAACTTATTGAATTCAAACTTCCCGCCCGGCTGGTCTTTGTAATCGCGCAAGGTCCAGATGTTGCCCGCATCCACAAAAACCGCTCCTCTGAACTTCCAGAAAAGGCGTGTGCGGTATTCGATACTTGCATCCAACTTAACATCTCCCGACTGATTCATGAAGTTTCCGTCACCGGGAAACACACCGGGGCCCAAATCACGTACCGACCAGCCGCGTACACTGTTTGCACCACCTGAGAAATAACGCTTTTCAAAAGGCACAATCGTTGCATTGCCGTAAGGGACGGCTATGCCGGCTCCCACATGGAATGCAATGGAATTGCGGTTGTCTATAACGATATTCTTGGCAAAATCGAAATCCCCTTTGACATATTGTGCGAATGGGATACTCAGCAATGAATACTCCCCGTCTTCATTCTTCTTCATGTTTGTCATTCTGGCAAAAGCATACAGAAGATTACCGGCAGACTCAAAATTAAAGCGAATAGAATATGAGTTGCCGATGATTGCATTATTCATCAGGGCTTGTCCTGCGCTATTGTATGTATAGCTGTATCCTGTGCGGACAATCAGGCGGTCGTCGTAGTTGTATTTTAAAATATAGTTCTGTTCGTTATTCAAATATTTGTCGCGGAACTCCTGCGAAATGGAAGGCATATACAGGTAGTTGATATCCAGCAAATCAATGCGATGCTGAGCACGCTGACGTTGCAATCCCCATTTGTAACTCCAATTGGCAGAAGCAATGATGCGTGAAAACTCCGGACGTATCTGATAATTATACTGTACGCCAAATTCCGTAGTAGCACGTATCTTCCTCCGGAAGTCGTTGGAAAGAAACGGAAAGAGAAACCGCGGAAAGTTGATCGTTGCTTCCGCCCCTAATTCCGTATAGTCCTCGTGGTTATATCCGCCTTGCAAACCAGATACCGCTTCGTAGGCCCCCCGCAGCTTTATCATAAAAGTCTCGGAACCCTTGAACATATTCCGGTTCTGAAATGACACGGATGCGGCAGCTCCCAAATCTCCTGCGGAGTTGGTTCCTTCCAATTCAAATGATACGGACTGGTATTTGCTCTTTGTCAGCATTACGTAGGCATTCAATTTGGCTGTATCGCCTACCTGCGTTTCAAAGAAACGGATATTGGTATATTTCAATGCCTGCAAACGTCCGAAATTGGAATAGGTACGTTGCACATCCGGTTCGTTGTACAAACTGCCCGGCACAATACTCAGATTATTGGTCAGCACCTTCGGGCGCAAATAAAGTTTATCCTTATAATATATGGGAAAACCCTTGTAATGTACGGAGTCGTTGATTTCTATGCTGCTCAAAGCAGATGATTCCAACACATTATAATCCGTTATAAAATTTACCTTGTTGATGTAGTACTGCCGATGATTTTGCGGGCTATCGTCATTGTGCTGCCGAAAAGGCGCCAGATGCATGGTTACATCCACCTGGTAGGTATTCCTCACCGTATCTGCCGTGTAAGAAATATATTCCTTATTGAATTTATAATATCCGTTACGAAGAAGATTGTCCGTAATGCGCTGACGTTCTGCATCCAAACGGTTTACATCGAAATACATTCCTTCCGTCAGATAAGTACCTGCCGAATCCTGCCGCATATATTCCCTGATTTTCCCGTCTCTGATATCGTATTTAAGAGAACGAATCTTATAAGGTTTTCCACTGGACACCTTATAGGTCAGCTTCAGCTTCTTCTTCTTTATTTGTATAACCGGCTCTACGGTGGCGCTCATATAGCCCATATTTTGTACGGCTTTTTTCATTTCCTCACCGGAGCGCTTCGTTTCTTCTTCCTTATAGATGACCGGAGCGTCCCCTATGCGCCGCAAAGTACGGTTTATCCAACGTGCAGAGTCTCTGCCCGACCAGTTATAGACATACAACTGTGTTTTTATCAGGCTGAACCATTTGGCATTCGGATTCTGGCGGACATACATCGATAGGCCTGAAGGCTTGATTTCCCTGTTGTCCGTCTGTATGCGCACCTCGTCCAACAAATATGAACCTTCCGGCACATATTTCGTGGCAGAACATGAAGCGAATAAGAGTACGGCGGTAGCAAATAGTGCGTAGCGAAAGCCTTTCTTCATACTAAGTTATTAATTGCGCATAAAATACTGCAAATATAGAAATAATCATGTACTTTTGCCAAATAAAACCGAACAACTTATGGCACTGAGCAAGAATCGCATTAAATATATCCGTTCACTGGAATTGAAAAAGAATCGCAAAGCCGATAAAGTATTCCTGGCAGAAGGCCCGAAACTGGTAGGAGATTTGCTGGGGCACTTCCGTTGCCGCTTCCTGATTGCAACTTCCGAATGGCTTTCCGCCCACAGGCATTTGGCTGTGGAAGATGTGACCGAAGTTTCCGAAGAGGAACTTTCGCGCGCCAGCCTGCTGAAAACTCCCCAACAGGTACTCGCCGTGTTCGAACAGCCGGACGAATCTGTGGATGTTTCCGTCATAAGCCGCTCCCTTTGCCTGGCATTGGACGATGTGCAGGACCCCGGCAATTTGGGAACAATCATCCGCCTTGCCGACTGGTTTGGAATCGAACATATCTTCTGTTCGCCCAACACGGTGGATGTCTACAATCCTAAAACCGTACAGGCTACCATGGGCGGCATCGCACGGGTGAAACTGCATTATACTTCCCTGCCCGAACTGATTGCTTCACTGGAAGACATACCGGTATACGGCACTTTCCTGGACGGAGAAAACATGTATACACAACCGCTTTCGGCGTACGGACTGATAGTAATGGGGAATGAGGGCAACGGCATAGGAGATGAAGTGAAACGGCTCATCAACCGGAAACTGTACATTCCCAATTATCCGGCAGAACGCGAAACTTCCGAATCTTTGAATGTTGCCATTGCTACCGCAGTAGTTTGTGCCGAGTTCCGGCGGCAGGCAGCAATGTTGCAGTGTCAAAATTAGGGAAATAGACAGGCATTAGTCCGCAACTTCCGTCAATAAAGGATGGCGGAGTTATTAATAAATTCCGAGAAGCGTTTGTCAAGGAGAAAATTGTGTCAGGTTCTTTCAACTCGTTTTGCGTTAAAAGAACGATTGCTCCCGGCAGCCATTCCACATTTTCTATCTCTTCGGTCAATGGAAATAAGCGTACAACTATCCCCTCTTCCGTCTCTATCGCATATTGTTTGAGATAACCGTATGCGGGCAGGAATAAAAAATGTGAAGCGAAACGTTTCATTGTTTTTCTGTGGTTTGGCGCAATCTTGGACGCGGACGCCTTTCAGAGCGTTGACGGATGGTATCTTTCTCTTCACTCTGCCGCTTCAGTTCTGCCGGTTTGCCCGGAACGGGTTCTTTCTTCAGTTCTTTGTCGCCTGCCTCAAGGCTATCTGCCGGAGCCTTGAACAAGGTATCCTTTGCGTGGTAGCGCATCAGGCTGATGCGGTCTGCCAACACATCCCGTGTGGATTGCTGTGCAGGATAATAGATAAAGCCTCGTATTTCTTTTATTTCTCCCAATGTGTCGGCAAATAAAGAAATAGTCTCCGTACCCGATTGCTTTACCTTGAGCATATCGTTCAGCGTATCTTTGGCATAAAGAACCTGCATTGCCATTAAAGGTGCGTGCAGACTGTCGGGTGTTCCGTTCAAGAAACGGAAACGGACTGTCCAACGCAGCGTATCTCTGTCCTTGAAATTGGTGTCCGAAGGAAGTGCGAAAGTCAGTTTGTTATCCATCGGAGTTCCGGTAAGATAACAGATGTGCCGACCTCTCCATACGTCTATACTGTCGCCCGGAGAAGATTCTTTGGGCTTGTTGTCGCGCAAGGCTATTAAATGATTGATACCGTCCCTCTCGGCTTTCAACCGCTGGTTTACTTTTTCGTAGACTTTTGTAAGGGCATCCGGATGGCGGGCATACCACACCATGGAAGTATCGAAATCGGCCTGGGTAATGCCGTGTTTCCTGTAAACCGATTCAATGTACAGCACACGCTTATAACTTTCGCTGTAAGGAACCTCCTCTCCCATTGCCTTTGCAATGTGGAAGTCATAAAGTACGTTTTCCATTTTGGCGTCCGATATAACCGTATCAGGTCTTTTAACCTGACATGCCGTCAGACCGAACGCCAGAAGGATTACGCTATAATACCATTGAATCCGTCTTTTCCTTTTCATGATTTCTTTATAACATGATAGGAATCATTCAAATACTTACTGTAGAAGAGCAACAGCGCTATGATACCGCAACTGATTGCCGCATCGGCAAAGTTGAAAATCGGGCTGAAGAAGATGAAATGGTCTCCACCTATGAACGGCATCCACGCAGGCCAGTTTGTTTCGATAATAGGGAAATAGAACATATCGACCACTTTACCGTAAAGCAGCGGAGCGTATCCGCCGCCTTCGGGCATAAAGGTTGCCAGTTGCGAATAGGTGCTTTCATTAAACAGTACTCCGTAGAATACGCTGTCGATGATATTGCCCAGCGCACCCGTCAGGATGAGCGAGACACAGACAATAAACCCTGTTTTCATTCCATGCTTTATGAACTTGTACAGGAACCAGCCTATCACTCCTACCGCAACGATTCGAAATGAAGTAAGGAACAATTTCCCGAATATCTCCAAACCGAAAGCCATACCGTTGTTTTCGGTAAAATAAATATAAAACCAATCGGTGATGCGTATGCTCTCATGCCAATACATGTGCGTCTTTACAATCACCTTGATTACCTGATCGATAATCAATACCGAGAAAATAACGAGTAAGGCTATCCGCCCTTTCGTGAAAAAATTCTTCATCCTTATTTCTTGCCGTTGTTTTTAGCTTCGATGCTCAATGTAGCATGAGGCACTGCACGCAGACGTTCGGCAGGAATCAGCTTGCCTGTTTCGCGACAGATACCATACGTTTTGTTCTCGATGCGTACCAAAGCGGCCTGCAATCCTTGGATAAACTTCAACTGGCGTTGTGCCAGACGGGTCGTTTCTTCCTTGGACAAGGTGTTTGCCCCTTCTTCCAGCACTTTGTACGTTGGAGATGTGTCGTCGGTGTCATTACCGTCCGCACCTGTCAGGCTGGCTTTCAGCAACTCATAGTCACGTTGCGCCAACTCCAACTTTTCCAGAATAATGGCGCGGAATTCTTCCAATTCCGCATCCGAGTATCTTGTCTTTTCTGCCATAACTTTACGTGTTTAATCGTTAGTATTAATAATTCATTCTTTCACAACGCTTACATACAGTCTGAAATCGTCGAATTCGAGTTCCGTTCCGTCTTCCACGTGGTCCGTCAGCGTCAGTGATGTTCCTAAAACCTGGTTACAAATATAGTCTTTATATTCATTTACCGCATCATCCGTTTGCGGATTTTTTGATAATGTAATCTTTATTTTGTCCGTTATCTCAAAGCCGCTCGACTTGCGGATATTCTGGATACGGTTCACCAATTCGCGGGCAATACCCTCGCGGCGAAGTTCTTCGGTGATGGTAACTTCCAAAGCTACAGTCAGCTTGCCTTCATTGGCCACCAGCCATCCCGGAATGTCTTCACTGAAGATTTCCACATCGGATGTCTCGATTACGGCTTCCGCACCGTCCAGATTCAGCGTATAGGAACCGTTCTTTTCCAGCTCGGCAATGGCTTCCTGCGGCATTCCGGCAACGGCTGCGGCAACGGCTTTCATCTGCTTGCCGAATTTCGGGCCCAGCTTCTTGAAGTCGCACTTCACTTTCTTCACAAGCACACCGGCTGCACCGTCCACAAACTTGATTTCCTTTACGTTCACCTCGTTCATGATAAGTGTTTTTACGGCTTCGATGTGGGCGCGTTGCTCTTCGTCCACTACCGGAACCATGATGCACTGTAGCGGTTGGCGGACTTTGATGTTCACCTTACGGCGCAGCGCCAATACCATAGAAGTAACGTCCTGTGCCATTTGCATGCGTGCTTCCAGCTCCTTGTCTATCATTTCTTCCTTGCATTCGGGGAATTTTGCCAGATGAACGGAAACAACGTTGTCGCGTCCGGTAGCTGCCGTCAGGTCCGAATAGAGCATATCGGCATAGAACGGAGCAATAGGCGCCATCAGTTTGGCTACGGTTTCCAGACACGTATAGAGCGTTTGGAACGCGGACAGCTTATCCTGCGTCATGCCGCCGCCCCAGAAACGTTTGCGGTTCAGGCGGACGTACCAGTTGGAGAGGTTGTCGTTCACGAAGTCCGAAATCAGTCGTCCGGCTTTGGTAGGCTCATATTCGTTGTAGCAGTTATCCACATCCTTCACCAATGTGTTCAGTACGGAGATAATCCAACGGTCTATTTCCGGACGTTCCGCCATGGGCACATCGGCTTCCTTGTATTCAAATCCGTCCACGTTGGCATAGAGGGCAAAGAAAGAATACGTATTATATAAGGTTCCGAAGAATTTGCGGCGCACCTCTTCCACTCCGTCTACGTCGAACTTCAGGTTGTCCCACGGAGAAGAATTGGTAATCATGTACCAGCGCAAGGGGTCGGAACCGTATTTCTCGATGGTAGAGAACGGGTCTACGGCATTGCCCAAACGCTTGGACATCTTGTTGCCGTTCTTGTCGAGTACCAGACCGTTCGATATGACGGCTTTATAGGATATGCTGTCGAACACCATTGTGGCGATGGCATGCAGGGTAAAGAACCAGCCGCGTGTCTGGTCCACACCTTCTGCGATGAAATCGGCGGGATATACCTGGTGGCTGTCCAACAGTTCCTTGTTCTCGAACGGATAGTGTATCTGCGCATACGGCATGGAGCCGGAGTCGAACCATACGTCAATCAAATCCGATTCGCGTTTCATGGGTTTGCCGGCTTTGGAAACAAGGACAATATCATCTACATAAGGACGGTGAAGGTCTATCTTGTCGTAGTTTTCCTGTGTGTACACGCCCGGCTGGAAACCTTTGTCCTTATAAGGATTGGATGCCATCAGTCCGGCGGCAACGGATTTCTCTATCTCGTTGTAAAGTTCCTCTACGGATTCGATACATTTTTCCTCGTCACCGTCTTCCGTGCGCCAGATAGGCAACGGAGTACCCCAGTAGCGCGAACGGCTCAGGTTCCAATCGTTCAAGTTCTCCAGCCACTTGCCGAAGCGTCCCGTACCGGTGCTTTCCGGTTTCCAGTTGATGGTCTTGTTCAACTCTATCATACGCTCCTTGCAGGCGGTACTGCGGATAAACCAGCTATCCAACGGGTAGTACAACACCGGTTTGTCCGTACGCCAGCAATGCGGATAGTTGTGCACGTGCTTCTCTATCTTGAATGCCTGGTTGGCAGCCTTCATCATCATACATATATATATGTCGAGAGTCTCGGCGGCCTGAGCGGCTTTTTCGTCATACTTGCCGTCAACGGTGAATTGCGGGTCGTAGGCATTCTTCACCCAGCGTCCCTGGTATTCTTTGTAGGCGTCTACATCGACACACTCTTTTACGAATCTTTCGTCCAGCTCGTCCAGCAGATAGAACTTACCGGTGAGGTCCACCATAGGACGGGTCTCGCCGCGCTTGTTAATCATGAACAGAGAAGGAATGCCTGCCGCACGGGCTACGAAAGCATCGTCCGCACCGAATGTGGGAGCGATGTGTACGATACCCGTACCGTCTTCCGTGGTTACATAATCGCCAAGGATTACACGGAAGCCTTTGTCGCTGACGCTCCAATTGCCGTCGTTGTCCACCTCTACCGGTTTCACCCACGGAATGAGTTGTTCGTATTCCATTCCTGCCAGGTCCGGACCTTTGTATTCGCCTACAATCTTGAACGGGATAAGTTTGTCTCCCGGCTTATAATCCTCTAATGCAAGCTCTTCCGCTTTTTTATTGAAGTGAGTATAGAGCAATGCTTTGGCAAGTACCACGGTCATCTTCTCGCCCGTATAGCCGTTGTAGGTCTGTACGGCCACGTAATCTATTTTCGGACCTACGCAAAGAGCGGTGTTCGAGGGCAGTGTCCACGGAGTCGTAGTCCATGCCAGGAAATAAGGAGTACCCCACTCCGCCATTTCGGGTTTCGGGTTCTTCATCTTGAACTGTCCCACTACGGTTGTATCCTTTACATCGCGGTAGCAACCGGGCTGGTTCAGCTCGTGCGAGCTCAAGCCTGTTCCCGCAGCCGGTGAATACGGCTGTATGGTATATCCTTTATAAAGGAGTCCTTTCTTGTGAAGTTGCTTCAACAGCCACCACAGCGTTTCGATGTAACGGTTATCATAGGTGATGTAGGGATTCTGCATATCCACCCAATAACCCATTTTGTGGGTAAGGTCTTCCCACTCCTTGGTAAATTTCATTACATCCTTGCGACAGGCGACATTGTATTCGGCAACGGAAATAGTCTTGCCGATATCTTCTTTGGTGATGCCGAGCGCCTTTTCCACACCCAGTTCCACAGGAAGTCCGTGCGTGTCCCAGCCGGCTTTGCGCTTCACCTGGAAGCCCTTCATGGTTTTGTAGCGGCAGAAAATATCCTTAATGGAGCGCGCCATTACATGGTGAATACCCGGCATGCCATTGGCCGAGGGCGGTCCTTCGAAAAACACGAAAGAAGGACAACCTTCACGTTCTGTCATACTCTTGGCGAAAACCTGGTTTTCGTCCCATTTCTTCAACACTTCCTTGTTTATTTCCGAAAGGTCAAACTTTGAATATTCGGCAAACTTCTTACCCATCTTGATATTTACGATTTGACTATTTACGATTTACTATTTTTCCTGAAGATAGCCCGGAAAGGCTTTTCCGGTGCTTTCCGATGCTATCCTCTTTATTTTAAGGGTGCAAATTTACAAAAAAGTTAGAGAAAAGAGATTTTTGAGCGGATAATTTTAAGATGAGCCGCCCGCGTCTCTCGCTTTACTTCTTCATTTTCACTTCATACAAGTCGTTTCTGCGGTCTTTCAGGTTGCGGACGCTGCCATAGGTATGCAGTTCGTTGAGCAAGTCCAGATCCACATCGGACACCAGAATCATTTCGGTGTTCGGAGTTGCCTCGGCACGCTTTCCGTCGGTAGGGAAAGCGAAGTCGCAGGGGGTGAACACACCCGACTGGGCATACTGTATGTCCATGTTATGTACACGGGGAAGGTTGCCCACACTGCCTGCTATGACCACAAAACACTCGTTCTCGATGGCGCGGGCATGGGCACATACCTTAACGCGCGAATAGGCGTTCTGCGTGTCGGTAAGGAAAGGAACGAACAGTATCTGCATGCCCTGGTCTGCCATGATGCGCGAAAGCTCCGGGAACTCCACGTCATAACATATCAGCACACCGATTTTGGCGCAGTCCGTATCGAACGTCTGCAAGGACTTGCCGCCACTCAATCCCCAGCTCTTGATTTCGTCGGGAGTGACGTGTATCTTTTCGTACATTTCGTACGTTCCGTCGCGGCGGCAAAGGAAACCTACGTTGTACAAACGTCCGTCCTCTTCCTTGATAAGCGGCATGCTGCCCGTAATGATATTGATGTTGTAGCTGATGGCCAGCTTCACAAACCGCTCTCTGATTTCGTTGGTGTAAGCCGCCAGTCCGCGGATGGCTTCCGACTCTCCCTCGTCATTGAATTTGGCCATCAGCGGCGCATTGAAGTATTCGGGGAAGAGAACGAAGTCGCTCTTGTAGTCGGAAACGGCATCTACGAAGAACTCCACCTGCTCGAACAAATCGTCCAGCGTCTTGTAAGTACGCATCTGCCACTGCACCAGACCGACGCGCACCGTCGTTTTCGGACTTACATACTCCTGTGTAGGCGCCTGGTAATAGATATTGTCCCATTGCAGCAGGCAGGCATAATGCTTGGATTCCTCATCGTTGGGAAGATAGTTGCGCATCACCTTGCGCACATGGAAGTCGTTGCTCAACTGGAACGTCAGCACCGGGTCGTATATCTCCTTCTGCTTTACCTTATCTATATATTCCTTAGGGCGCAACTGGTCGGCATACTTATGATAGTTGGGGATGCGCCCGCCGAACATGATGGCTTTCAAATTCAGTGTTTCGCAGATTTCCTTGCGGTATTCGTACATACGGCGTGCCAGGCGCAGTCCGCGGTATTGCGGATGGATAAACACTTCGATACCGTAAAGGATATTTCCTTTGGGATTGTGCGTATTGAAAGTTTCCTTGCCCGTAACCTGGGCATAGGTGTGGTCGTTTTTCACATCGTCGTAATTCACGATAATGGAGAGTGCACACCCCACTATCTTTTCATCGACCACCGTTACAATCTGCCCTTCCGGAAAGATGCGGATGAGTTTCTCTATCTGCTTGTGCGTCCAGAAAACATCGCTTCCATCCGAATAAACGCGTGTGAATGATTGTGCCAACTGGTCGTAATCTTCTATCTGCAGGTTACGTATCTGTACCTTATTAATTTTAATTTCGTCCATAATTTTCGTGTTATACCTGAGTTTAAAACGGTGCAAAGTTACAGTTTTACTTATACATTAATCCCTATGGGATATGATTTTTTCCTACCTTTGCTGCCAAAACAACATTTATCTCTGTAAACGTTAAATATAGATTGAGATATGCAAAGATTTATTGCACTGGCATTCAGCACCTTGCTTTTGCTGTCGCTGAATGCGGCAACTCCCGAAACACATTACACCGTTATTGTTTCACTCGACGGTTTTCGCTGGGACTATCCCGACATGTATAAGACTCCCAACCTGGACCGTATGGCGGCAGACGGGGTAAAAGCTGTGATGCTTCCCTCCTATCCTGCCTCTACGTTTCCCAATCACTATACGTTGGCCACAGGATTGGTTCCCGACCATCACGGCATAATCAACAATACTTTTTGGGATGTAAAGAACAGACGCCAGTATTCCATGGGCGACTCCGCCACCCGCAACAACCCGGAATACTATTTGGGGGAACCGATATGGATAACGGCTCAGAAACAAGGTGTGAAAACCGGCAATATGTATTGGGTAGGCTCGGATATTGCGATTAAAAAGTCTCATCCCACTTATTACAGACCTTGGAATGCCAAGCCTTTTCTGACTTTTGAACAACGGATAGACACGGTGCTCACCTGGTTGCAAAAGCCCGAACCGGAGCGTCCCAGACTCATCATGCTATATTTTGAAGAGCCCGACGGAAGCGGACATCACAACGGCCCGTGCAGTTTGCCTACCGGTGCGGTGGTCCAACACATGGACAGCCTTGTGGGGGTATTAAGAAAAAAGATAGAAGCTCTTCCTTTCGGCGGAGACATCAATCTTATCGTCACGTCGGACCACGGCATGACCGACATCAGTCCCGAACGGGTTGTCAACATAAATGATTATGTAAAACCGGAATGGTGCGAAGTGATAGACGGACGTACACCAACTTCCATATTCTCGAAACCGGAATACCGCGATTCTATCTGCAATTAAATCCGGAAAAACCAGACGTGCCGCTTAACAAAAACGATGCGTTTCAAAAAGTACAAAAACGACGCGTACAAGAAAAACGGTGAGCGCGGTCCTATTCAGCATGATCAAAGCCCACCGTTTTTCTTTCACTTGAACCCTCTTTAAATGGCTTTAAAATATCATTTAAAAGCCATTGCAGATTCAAAATAATTTCCTATCTTTATGCAATTGTTAGGCTGCTATACCTGACACCTCATCCGGCTTCGTGTACAGCATCATGTCTGTATATTTAGCTTGATAGTTTACGCTTGCACTAAACTCCACTTTCCTGCATTCCTTGAATGGGCTGCCGACAAATGGGTTTCGGTCCATCCAGTCGCACAGTTCTAAAATGGAGGACTTGTTCGAGGTGAAGTACACGAACGAATGCCCTTTCAGAACGGTTAGTACATCCAGATAGTCAGCCAGACGCCAGAACATCTTGTAAGTACCCACCTCGGTGGAGAGGTACGGCGGATCAACCAGGAACACCACACCCGGAACATCTTTGTAACGTTTGAATACTTCCTTGTAGTCTTCGCTGGTTATAGTCAGTCCTTCCAGATAATCCTTTGCTTCGGGATAGTCTGTCTGCCGAATCCTATTGTAGATGGCTTCTTTCTTCATTCCTTCCAAACTGGTCACATATTTCATGGCGAACAACAAGGATGCGGAAACCGTGATATAATCCACGTAACCGTGCTCTTTTTCTTCCCTCTCAATACGAGCAAACATTTTATCGCGAACCTCCCCGGTTATACGTTTGTTTCTGGGTTCCCCTTCAGCTATCCGACGCAAATCGGATAACAGCACATTGGTGGCCGGGATATTTACAAGTCGGCAGCGGTAGTTGTCGAAGTCATTATACACAACGGTGGCATCAGGCCTGACACATTTGGTAATATGTGACAGCAGGCCCGAGCCGCCAAACAAGTCCACAAACACGGTGCTGTCCGGGAACTGTCCCAGCACCTTGATAAATTCCCTCGCAAACATGCGTTTCTGCCCCACGAAAGGAAGCGGGGCGGACAAATACATCTTTCTCATTTCATTCTGCTTTAAAACGGCCGCAAAGGTCCACAGAATAAACGAAAAACAGCGGGAAACATGAACTGTTCCCGCTGCAAGACATATACAGCAAACTACACGTTCAACCCGAAGCGGACCGTCTCGTCACCGGCGATCAGCGCACGGGTGCCCGGGATATTATTCTCGTAGATATGTACATTGCCCAGATAGAGAGTGATCGACTTCAAGGGAAGTTCTATCTGCCGCGCCATCAGGTACAGGTGGTAAATATCGGAAGGTAGCCCGAGGTTTGCGTCACTGCTGCGCTGGTAGGCGGACAGAACCAGTTCACCGCCATCTAACTGGAACTGTACCAGACTCAAACAGGGTGCCTGGTTGCTCTCGGCACCGGTTTCGCCCAGAAAAAGCACGTAGTTCTTGCTGTTGCGCCTCTCCCGGTTAATTTTCGCTATCAACGGAGGCAGCTTCTCGAAATAGGTCGGGTAACTGTTCACCAGGATGGAGCCGCAATAGTCCCACCAGTTGATGCCGGCCTCCCGGTACTTCTCCACGTTGCGCTCACCCTGCATAAATAACTGCAACTCGCTGCGGAGCTTCTTGCGGGCGATATTATGCCCCTCGAATATGTCAAGCAGGTCCGCCGGTGTCAGTGACAGCTGCTCGTTCAGAAGGTATTGTATATTTCCCTTCTTGTTGGTCTGTGTTTTTCCCGTGGCAAGAATCTTGTCCAGGATACGGTAATACTTGTTCATAGCCATTTCCTCCTTCTAAATTTGAAACACCCTAAAGATAAGGGGAAACGGCACTCCCTACGACATAAAACAACCCGTTCACACTGCAAGCGTCTTGCAGTCGCTCTGGAATCGTTTCACCAAGGCATAAACCTTACGTTCGCTCACCGAATACTTTTCGGACAATACGGCCACAGCATACGAGACTTTTTCACCTTGATCGAGTAGGCGGGTATAGTCCGCGTACAGGTCGATATACCGGGCATCTTCCAGACGGATGCCGGCCGCCTGAAGCCTTTTCAACAGCTCCCGGTTAAAGTTTAATATCTCAATCACTTTCATACAACAAAAAAATTATATCTTTGCATCGCCAATCATTTTTTAGACAACAAAAAAAACGTCAAACCGTGACAGAGGGTATTTGCCCCCGGTCGCGCGGTTTGGCGTTTCATGTTTATAAAAGTGATTGGCGTTACTTTTTAACAGGCCGGGGGCTTTTTTCTTATCCTCCCCCGAAGGATTTATTCCACCCGGTACTTCTCCGGATCAAAAGCGTCTTTCTTCCTCCAGCCGTCAGACAGCGTGTCCTGAACATGCTTCATGGCTTTCGTGTAGAAATCGGTCAGTTCCTCCAGTGTGACGAACTCCCGATATTGGGGAACCTCATCCGTACCGAACTTGAATGTCACGGGAAGCGTAGCACCACCAGTCTGTACGGCCAGATCATACGCTGCCTTATAATTGAACTGGTTTTCACTTGACAGCCATACCGGCATACCTTCATAGAGAAAACCGGAAAGTATCTCACGGTCAATTTGCTCATTACACCAGTCTGTAATGACGGACTTTATAGTATCCATGTGAGGTCTGCCGACAAAGCCTTCCTCCATGTAGGAGGCGGATCCGTCCTCACGTTCCTGTACATCCCAGCGGATGCGCCATCTGTTGCGTGCCGGGCTCACGCACTCGATCAGTTTTATCCCGGATGTTCCTTCTACCCGTTTCATGTAAATATGTATTTAGTTCGACCCTTGCCGAAGGTTTCCGTCTTGATGGTGGTCTCGAACGGGAAGCCGTCGGGCATATCCTTCACTTGCAAGAGGATGTTCTTCATCTCCTCGCTGTTGGTAAAGAACTTTTTCGGTTCACCGTTCATCTCAATGGCCACGATACAGCGGTCCTCGCCCTGTTCGGTCTTGATGCCCGTCTCGAAGTCCTTCACCACAATCGGTAAGTTCACCAGCTCCCGGATGCTTACCACCACCCCGGGAAAACGTTTCTTGCCGTCCTCCGGCTTGTAGGAAACGTTCAAGTCTTTAAATGATCTCATGTCTTTGCCTGTTAATTTTTTAAACAACGTATGACAGTCGGCGTGCTTGGCCATCCCGTAGAACGACGCTATCAGCTCACGCCTCCTCCTTCTCGATTTTACCTCGTGCATTTTTCGGGCGAACTTCTGCTTGATGCGCTTGCGAAGGCGGACATGGTCCGCACCGAAAGTCACATACCCCAGAAAGTCGATGCCCTCGCCCGGCGGGAACACGCGCTCGTTCCCCTTCACCAGGAGACCGGCACACTCCATGCGCCCGTGGACGGCATCACGAATCTTCCACAGTTCCGCTTTCGTTTTACCCAGTACGACGCCGTCATCACAATAGCGGTAGAAATGACGCACGGCATACCTGTCCTTCAGATAATGGTCCAGATACACAGACAAAAGCAAATTGCCCAGCCCCTGCGAGCTGCGCAGGCCGATACTCAGACCTTCAGGCATCAGGCGGATAAAGCTCTCCAGCATGGTCACGAGCTTTGCGTCCTTGAACACCCGGCTGACGCAATACATCACAAAATCCTGCTTCACGCTCTCGTAGAATTTGGTGATGTCAAACTTGTAACAGTAACGTGTACCATCAGGGTCTTCGGCCATGTCACGGCGGACATACGCCAGGAGGTCGTGCATCCCCCGTCTCTTGATACTGGCGGAGGTGGTACGGATGAAACGTTTCCGCAGATGGCGGTCCACCACCGCCATGATGGCATGCACGGCGATGCGGTCCTTCATCGGGATCACCTGAATGCGGCGTAGCTTGCCGCCCTCGATGATCTCGCGTTCACGGTAGTCCTTCACGCGGAAAGTACCGGATGCGATCTGCGCGACCAGCTCCTCCAACACCTCGGGCTTATGCGCGAGCAGATAGCACCCCTGGCGGCTGCGTTTACGCTTGCTGCCGCGAAGGACCTGCCGGAAGGAAGCCTCCATGTTGGAAGGCTCCACGATCTCCTCGATGATATACCCAACCCTGCGCATAAATTACTGTTTATTGCTTTTAATACGGGGCCTTCAATCCCCCGGGCCCGGCTTCTTCGAACCGTTTCCGGCCTACCAAACCCTACCCGACACTTTATTTTTCAGTTTTCCGGCCCTTACGGACCGCTGTTACTGCGGCTTGCCCCCCTCGGCACCACGGTGGGGACAAGTCCCCGGTGTTGTACGCCGATTAAAATTTCCTTTCGATTGTTGTTCAGACGAGAACCGATGTTCGTGTTCGTATTCGAGGAATCGTTGTTCGCATTCGACATCGAAACACCGCCATTCGGGTTCGCGTTGTTGTTGCCACGATAGACCACACGGCCTATGGGGAGGCGCCACCTTTCAAATGCAAAAGTACTATTTTCAAATTATTATTTAACAAACAGATACAAAACCTGACGTCAAAAAAATATTTTTCGACGGGCTGACGCCCGTAATGAACGGCGTTCCCCTGCTCGGGGAACACCGGATGTTTTGTCGCTTCGCTCCCGCTTTGACGCTTTACGCGGCCGATCATGCAACCTCGCTTATCGCTTTAAACGCCACGGCGCTCGACGCCTTAACGAGCCGGCCGCGGAAGGCCAGACGAGAACCGATGCTCGTGCTCGTATACGAGGAATCGGAGTACGCATACGACATCGAAACACCGCCATTCGGGCTCGCGTAGTAGCTGCCAC
>ENA-OWRC01000237-OWRC01000237.1-human-gut-metagenome-genome-assembly--contig:-NODE-237-length-76412-cov-59.390639_pt1 | contig 76412 bp, 69 predicted proteins | sample MGYA00248268_ERZ651895 | MGnify/ENA primary metagenome ERZ651895 (study PRJEB26924, sample SAMEA4378242) | human gut metagenome | biome: human gut; feature: human-associated habitat; material: faeces...
TTGTGTACATGGTTTTTTATTTTTACGTTGTCCTTTTTTCATGTCCTTACCCTTTTACTCCGATGGTTGTCTTGAATTCATATACCGCCCGGTCGTCTTCGATTTCCGGTCCGTGTACGGTCGCGGTGGTCAGTTCCGGATAGTTCATTGAATAGAAGTCCATCACTTCAGCCGGAGACATGTTTACGTTCGGATCGTCCAGTACGATTTCCTGACTGTTCTTCTTCATCTTGAATACTCTTTTCATTCCTTTAATTTCCAGTGCCATATTGTTTATTGTTTATTGGTTTTACAAATCATTTATTTTTATAATCAGCAGTATACCATTTCTACCTGTGCCTCGTCCTTCATACGGTACTCAGCCGGAAAATCCGGATATTCCGCATACGGGTCCTCTTTTAGAAGTTCCCTGTCATTCTCGTCTTCCGGATCGAAGCAGAATGTCTCATGTGTAGCCGGCGCAGTCTGGTATTCCCGTCCGTTTCCGTTCTGTACCTGTACTGTTCCGTTCGGTATATGGCCGTTTGTCGGCTGCCGTACCTGTTGTTGTGGATAAGGAGCCGTCTCAGGCTGGTAAGCTTGCTGCTGCGGATAGGGCTGCATTGTAGCTCCTTGCGGCATACCTGTTCCTTGCATTACGGGGCGGTTTGGAGCAGGTTGGATATATGCTCCGTTCGTTCCATATACCGGTTGAGGCATTTCCTGTGGAATCTGTTGTGGAGCAGACTGCATGACAGGTTCAGGATTCATAGTATGGGTCTGCTGCTCCGGGAATATGCTTGTTTGCATACCGGGTTGTGGCTGACCGTTCATGCTGCCTTGTGGTTGGGGAATTACCGGCGCCGGTTCCTCTGCCATACCGAACAGACTTCCTTCGCTGGCCTGTTTCTGTACTTCCTGCATCCTGGCATCAATCTCCTTCTGTTTTTCGGCAGAAGCCAGAACCCGTGCCTGTTTCAGCCATGTCATTGCTTCGGAGAACCTTTTTGCGGCAGTTGCATCATCAGCCTTTTTGAGGAGCTTTTCCATCTTTTCCCGTTTTTCCCTGGCTTCCTTTGATTCGGCCGGTACTGTTGGAGCCTTGGATGATTTGGCCTGTGCCGTTGCCTTTTCTGCCTGTTTCTCGAAATTTTCCGCATTGGCAAGCAGTCCCTGTACCTTCTGTATCGGTTGGAGTATGGTCTGCAGGAAACCCATATCCAGTTCTGCCGGTGTTCCGTTCACTACCAGCGGCACCATGTTCTGCCGCGTATCCTCTTTCAGGCTGTTCCGCCTTGGCATGACTGCTACGCTCAGGCTGTTGTCCACTTTACGGATATTGATATTCAGATCCGTACCTGCTGTAATCATCTGATAAATTGATTGAAAAAACATAATTGAAAAATTTTATGGTTATACATAAGATTCCTTGAAGAATTCTTTCAGGACATCCTCCCTGTCCGGTCTGCTTGCAATATCACGCAGAGATTCCAGATAGTAGCCGATGTTTTTAGGTTCATCAACTGTATTGGGCAGACGTCTTTTGACTGGTTTGATATGTTCGCTCTGTGGCCATACAGCCGGCATGACAGGAGCAGAAGATATACATGTACTTGTTTTCATATATGTTGGTTTTATTGGTTAGAAAAACAGGAGTCCGACAATGAAAAAGATAAATGCTATCCTTACAATCAGTAGAAGAGCTCTGAAAAGAAATCCTATGATTCCTCCGGTGAGCAGGAGCATTGCAATCATACCTGTAGGCATGATACCTTTGTCTGTCAGCATAAGTATTCCGATAACCAGTACCAGGGTTACCGCACGCTTGCTGATACTTTCGATAATCTGTAGTTCCATAATCCTTAATTTTATGAATGAATAATCCCATCGGGATGTGTTTTCCCGATTTTATAGGCCTCCGGCCTCTTGGATTGCCTTTTTGCGCAAGGCCTGGCAGGAAAAAATACCGGAGCGCAGCGAGGATGATTTTTTCCTGTCCAGCCAAGCCCATGAGGGCAGCCTTGCGACAAAAGGCAGGCAATCCAAGACCTTTGCCGCTTAAAAGCGGAAAAACAGATTCTTTTCTGTACGGACACAAAAAATGCAGACCTTCCGGCCTGCATTCTTGTGGTTATATTGATATGGATGTTATTCTTCTTTTGTGGAATAGGTGTTGAAAATGTCATCGGTCATTTCCTTGGCGAGAGTCCTGATCCTATTAAGAAAGTCCTGCCCGGTTATCATTCCGCTTTCAAGTCCGGCCAGCTGTTTTTCCCAGTCTGCTGTAAGTGAAGTATCCGCAATTTTCTTTCCACGGATGGTTTCGTAGGTGAACATACCTTTCGGGGTCGGAACAATATATTTCCCTGAATAACGGATATACTTACGGTTAACCAGTGTACGGATGATATTGGTACGTGAAGATACCGTGCCCAATCCGTTCAGTTCCATGTATTCCACCAGTTCTGCATCCGTGAACGGATCTACCGGCAGCTGTTTTTTGTGTACCATATTGCATCCGCATACATTCAGGTTATCACCTTTCTTCACTTCGGGGAGTTCATTGACGGAATATCCCGATTTTGGAACCATGTCGGAACGCATGAACACGTCATGCCAGCCGGCTTCAATGATTCTTGTTTGTTCGGCCTTGAAATGTTGCGCTGCACAAACCGCTTCAACATTTGTCGTTTCTATGCGGCACGGAGGCATGAATGCTTCAAGCATCCTTCCGGCTACAAGTCTGTAAACCAGTATTTCCTTTTCGGACAGATTCCCGGGACGGATACCTGTAATGATGATGGCATGATGTACATTGGCCTTTTCTGCGTTTATTATGTGACGGGACAAACCGGATATGTCAATACCTCCAGTTCCTTTAGCGGCAGGGAACAGCTCCCATGATAGCAGACGCGCCATGATTGGTGGAAGCGAGTCAAACACATCCTCCGTCAGATAACGGCTGGAAGTCCGCGGATAGGAAATCAGTTTCTTTTCATAAAGAGACTGGGCGATGTCATACACCTCTGATGCGGTAAAACCATAGCGGATGTTCGCTTCCTTCTGAAGTTGTGTCAGGTCAAGCAGATCCGGTGGAAGTATTTCCTTAACGCTGTGGTTGATACCTGTAATCTGTGCCTGATGTGCCAGCTTGCAGTCTTGGAAAAACATTGTAGCGGATTCTTTGTCGGGAAGATCCTGTGTGCGGCGCATCTTGAAAAGGATGCCGTCCTTTTGCAGGCTGATGTAGATGGGCCAGCTGTCCGATGAAATATGGTTCTCCCTTTCACGGTAGCGTCTGCTGATGGCAGCCAGTACCGGTGTCTGTACCCGTCCGAGGGAATTGTTGCCAAGGCCAGTCGCCTTGCACATGGCATAGCTGGCGTTGATTCCGAGAATCCAGTCCGCCTTGTTACGGCTGTCGGCAGCAAGGAACAGGCTGTCGTAGCAACTGTCCGGCTTCAGGTTTTCCATGCCTTTACGCACAGACTCGTCGGTAAGAGAAGAAATCCACAGACGGAAGCAAGGCTGTGTACAGTTCAGGTATTGATAGACATAGCGGAATGTCATTTCCCCGTCACGGCTGGCATCGGTAGCCGCAATGATGGTGTCGCATGCCTGGAACACTCTCTCGATTACTTTAAGCTGGAGTACGGCATCAATCTCCGGTATCCATCCGTTCTCGGTGCGTGTATGACGTACCATCAGTTCAAATTCGGACGGGATGAAAGGAAAGTCATTCCGTTCCAGCTTCTGGGTTCCGTAGTCCTTCGGCATGGCCAGTGACAGCATGTTCCCGAAAGTCCACGTAACCATGTAGCCGTTTCCTTCCACATATCCGTTTCTTACTTTGGTTGCACCGATGATTCTTCCGATTTCTTTTCCTACACTTGGTTTGTCTGTTAATATGGCAATCATGATAAATTCTGTTTTTATATCTTTCCATACGGTAAGTCCGTATGGAAAGAGAGATGATACATTATGGTTTCTTATTTATTCACCTGAAGGGTTGATACCGTTTACGCTGATGACCGGATTTCCATTCCCGTCTTCAATCAGACTGAGTGTGGCGTCCATGGTCAGTGAAAATACAGGAGTCTTGATTTTAATGGACATGACATTGGTTTCCTTTCCCTGAAGGAGCAGGTCCATGTTTCCGTCCTTTTCAATTTGCAATTTGCTGATACCGACCGATTCCAGTTTTTCCCAGTCGATTTGTTCAGCCTTGTAGATATGATGATTGGTCTTGTTCATGTTCTTTCCTTTTTTAGTAGTTGATGATTTGATTGATTTGAATCCTGTTCTGCTCAGACAGCCTGTTTTGCTCCCTTCTTCTGTTCCTGTTGCTGGGTATTGTCAGTCTGTGAAGCACGCTGTGAGGTATTGCGGCGCACATCCGGATTTTCCTGGAAATATTGCAGCTGTCCGGTGTTTGCGTTTACTTTTAGATAGGAATCGAACGGTTTGCCGTTGGGACCTTTCATACCCGTTACAAGGATGGCCTTTCCGTCCTGAAGATTTGCTCTTTCCTGTGCCGAAAGCAGGTGTCCGTAAACCTCAGCCGGGATGGTAGGTGCCTGTCGTTCGTTGAAACCGTCCGGAGTTCTGGAATACTGTGGCCTTCCGCTTACAAGGTCCAGCTTGACGAATGACGAGAATTCCTCCCCTTTGCGGTTGATCATGTTCTCAAGATAGATGGGCTGCCCTTTTCGTAACGCTTCCTTGTCCTCCGGTGTGAGTTGTACCGAACAGATTTCCTTCGGTATGTAGATTTCTCCCGTTTCCGGATTGTGGCGCGTATATTGGAGCCCGCCTGTAACCTTGTCCATGGTAACGAAGGAGGAAAACAGTTCGCCGTTCTTTCGTTTCATATCCTCTACAAGGATGGTGTGTCCTTCGTTCAACGCTTTGAGCTGCATGGGGGAAAGCGGTACACCGCCAAGCGTCTGCTGGTTGAAGGCCTGGTCTTTCGGGAAGATAAATTCGATGCCTCTTCTTTCCGCACTGTATTGCAGATTGGCATTAAACTCTTTACCCTGATTGGACTTCATTCCCTCTACGAATATCTGTTCTCCGTTTTTCAGTTTCTGGATTTCGTCCGGAGTCAGGGTTACCCCTTTGATTTCATTCGGGATATAGACATGCTCCTGTCGGACGGCTACCAGTTCGTTGGTATTCTTGTCGATGGAAATCAGACACGGCTCAGTTGTGTTGCCACGTAGGTTAAGGTCAGCCACGCGTCCCATGTTCCCGCTTTCACGCAGGTTCTTCTTGTCCTCTTCCGTGAAGATATGTCCGAAATAAGGACGTTCCAGTTCCGGTTCTTTTCTGATACCGTGGATGCCCAGCATGACCTGCCCGCCGTTGGATATGAATGAAAGGCGTGCGTCCAGCTTGGCGGTCAATACTCCCGGAATATTGAGTGTCAGTGGCATGGTCTTGCTGGTCTTGTATCCTTTCAGCATACTGTCAAGCTGTCCGGATTGTTCCAGCATTTCCTTGGAAACGCCGAATTTGCCCAGTTCTTCCCAGTTGATCATGTTCTCGTTGTAGCGATACGTGGGTGTCTGCTGGCGTTGCGGTTCCTGCTGTTCACGTCCCTGTGCGGCAGCTTCCACCTGTGATACCTGTTCAGGCTGTGCCTGCGCTGTCTGTTCCTGCTTCTTTGCCATTGTTGTTTCCTCCTCTTTTGTTTGACTGTTTTTCTGATTGTTTACTTTCGGTACGATTTCATAGCGTTTCAGAAACTCCTTTACCGCGTCTGTTTTCTTGCCTTCGGCCAGGTCCTTGAGAGCCTGTTTGTTCTGCTTGTAATCGTTGAAGGTCATGCGGATAAGCCTGAAATGCGTAGGTTCCTTCAGCTGGCTCCAAAAATTCTTGATGAAGTTTTCAAGGATACTCGAATTCTTATCGAATTTAAGGAATGAGTTCTCGTTCTTCTCTTCCGGTGTAACCGTCTGATAATTGCCTTTCTCGTCCATCTTGCTGATTACTCCCAAACCCTCCTTTGGGTCATTCTTGTTATGTACCAGCAGAAGTTCGTCAATTTGTTCCACATAAGGCTTTTCCGGTTTCTTTGTCCGGCCTTGCCTTTTTTCCTTGTCAGGACTGTTTTCTTGTGCCATAATCTTTTGTTTTGAGTGACTACTTGATTTGTTTCACAGTCCAAATGTAAAGTGATAAATTGAATAAATGATTGATTTATAAATAGATGGCATCGTAAGTCATTAGATGTCATCAGATGTCATACCAGAGATAGGAAAGAATGTAGAAACAGCAGGAAAAAAGAATGAAAAGAGGTAGGAAGGGTAGGAGTAAAAGCATAGCGAAGCCACCGGACTATGCAGATCGGAGGGAGCTGAAATCCCTGTCTTATATCGGGAGTTGATAAGCAGGCTATGTTTTTATTATTGAGTAAGGTGGATTTTCATAGTATTTATGCGGCCATATTATAGAATATAAGGATAGCCGCCTTTGATTTACGGCTATGCGTCACGTCGGTCGCAGTTAATCCCTGTAATCTTTCATTTAATGCCAATCCGTTTGCCGCCGCATTCTTTTTCAGGTGAATTTTCATGGCGTCAGCCATAAAGAAAATTCTCCTGAAAAAAGGAATAAATGCGGCTGGCAAATCAGGATTGGGATTTACCTTTGATGTAAGGGATAGACTATATTTGATTAATCAAATTGAATTTCTATTTTTACCAGGAGTGTAAGTCTTTATTTGGAAGAAATCAATTTCAGAAAGGTATTGCCGATTGACATTTCAAATGATTGTCGGCTAAATGTTTGTATATCATTAACAATCAGATTATGCTTGGTGATTGTTTTACTTATGACATTAAAAAGGAAACGTTGTTCTTCAGCAAGGAGTTTTTGATACTTTTGTGGAAATTCACTCATATATTCATTTGCTGAGGATATGAATTGCATATAATGCAGTAATCCGATTTTATCCTGTTTGTCTGGGAAATTATGGATTGCCCGTTCAATAGGGTTCTTGTAATTCTGGATAAACTCACTCCATTCTTTATCTGCCAAAAGTTCCATTTCTGGAGATAGGGCAGATGAAGGAAAGAAACAATTTTCTATAACCGTGTTGACTAATTGATTTTTTGATGGAAAATAATGCATGACCGCTCCTTTAGACTTGTTTACAGCTACGGCTATATCACAAAATGAGGTGTGCTTTATTCCTTTAGAAATGAATAGCTTGTACGCTTCATTAATTATTCGTTGTCTTAAATTAGGGTCCATCTCATAGCTACGTTATATAAAATAATAGCACAGATGCAATCAACAACCCAAACGCGGTAGTGGAATACCTTAGAGATGAAGCTGACGCACCTGTGCTATATATGAATATAGCGCAAGCTGTCATATCCCATCTTATCTCTTTGAAATTTTCCACTTTTCATTTGAAAGATGATATATGATACTGTACTATGTCTTTTTTTATCTGTGCAAAAATAAGTGATTTATTGTTTATTTCCAAACTTAAACCACACTTAATAGTACTGTTCCATAAGAAAAACGTCCGCTTTCAGGAACTAGTAGCATTATTTTTTCTCCAGATTTTAAATTGCGTGTAGAACAAAACTCATCCAATGCTGCAAGTATTGCTGAGGAGCCGATATTTCCTACCCTAGTAAGGTTTGTAAACCATTCTTTCTTGTACAAATTAAACCCTTCGTCTTTCATTGCATTTATTAGGTTATTATAAATAACCATTGATGAAGAATGAGGTATCACATAGTCTATATCTTCAGTAGTTAAGTGATGTTTATTTAAGCAGGACTTAATATGTCGAATCCATAATGGTATTAATTTTACTCCTAAAAGTTTAATATCTTGTTTGATGACCATTAGCGAATTGTCAACCAAGTCCTGAGTTTCGAAAGCTTTCCAGCTTTTCAATTCTCCATTTTCTTCTCGTACAGCTCCGGCAAACATACAGGTAGGTGTTTCATTAGCATATGAGTCCATTTCTATCCATTCAATTTTTAAAGATACACCTTCATTTTTTGGATGATTCTCTAATAATGCACAACTTGCACCATCACTTAACATAAATCGTAAAAAGTCTTTCTCTAAAGCCATATATGGATTGACACCCAAATTGCAACATCTTTCATATTCTATATCAAAATTTTTAGATAAGAGCATTGCAGAGACCAATTCTGATGTACTACATATTGCATTTTGTTTTTCAGATGATGCTATACTCAGATAAGCTATTTTAAGAGCTTGTAGACAAGATAAACAAACCCCTGCAGAAGAAAAAATCTCTACAGGTTCTTCCCAAAGTCCATGTACCATTGAAGCATGTGATGGTAAAATCTGATCAGGAGTAGCTGTAGCACAAGCTAACAATTCAATTTCTTTTTGACTTTTACCGGTAGATGCAAGTAGTTTTTGTATAGCTTGCATTGCCATTTCTGCATTGGTATGAGTGATCTTTTGATTTTTATTCAGGGCATAATATCGTTTTTTAATACCATTCTGTTTTAAAACAACTCTTTGTACTTTGGAGTGTTTTCCCGAAATAAGCCCCAAAAAATCTTCTATTTCATCATTGGAAACTGGAGAATTAGGAAAGAAACTCGCCAGTCCAGTAATAAAAACTTCTTTCTTCATTTGTTCATTTTTTTATTAGTTCGTATTGATGATAGAGAACCATTTTAAGTTCTTCAATATTTAAGCCATATATTAATGAATCCTGCACACATTTTCCAAATAGTAGAATTCGAAATGTTAAAGCCAATATGGCAGGATTAGCATTTGATTTTATCTCTTTGTCTTTAACCGCTTTTGTAAAAACCTTTTCCAACAAGTTTATTTCCCTATTTGTTATTTCGTTGAATGCTTTATTAAATCCAGGATAGAAAAATTCTGCTTGTAAGATTAGTTTAAGATAAGCATTAGTAATATTGGTCTTTTCTTCTTCAATCAGATACACTTTCATTGCATTCATTGTTTCCTCAACTCTTTTTATATAATAACCAATAAACTCAAATAGAGTTGTGTGAGAGATATCCTTGAATTTATTTTGCACATCCTGTTTGTGGAAAATATAAAAATCAACTACATCAATGAATAATTCCTGTTTACTAGGATAATGATATATCATGCATCCTCTTGATAAATTAAGACGTTTTTCTATTTCTTTTAGGGGGACCATATTGTACTCTTTTGTCAGAAACAGTTTGAATGCAGCCTCCCTTATTAAAGCCTTTGTTTCTGAGCCTTTTGTTCCTTTCATGACATTTTATTTTAGTATCTTACAAAAATAGTTCTTTTTTGAATTAAAACACATTATGTTTTAATATTATTAGAAGTGTATTATAAAAGAACTAAAAGAATCAGAGGCTTTTATGTATCAAAAATCTTTTTGATAGCACTCTATGTAATATCTATTTAATCTATATTTTCTATACCATTTTTTTTCTGTATTTTTGTTTTAAATAAGCCGATTAGTCGGTTTGTTTGGCATAGAGGGACCCAAACAGAAAGTGGAATTTCAAATTGAGATGTTCCTCTATGTCTTTTTGTATTTCATTTTCTTCAATAAATCCTTTTATTTACCATAAAAACCGACCAGACGGTTTTATTGCAAAAATATAAATATTCCATATAAAAACAAAGGGAAAAGCCAATAATGCATCTTGCCAATTGGGATGTATGGACAAAATTCATTATTGTTTTTCCCTGTGAGGAACGATATGTTATTGAATTTATCTTGGAATCATTTTTACCTTGACTTGTGTCCCCTGAGAGTTCAGAATGCGGACTGGAGTCTTTTCGCCTGCTTTCAGATAAAAAAGAAGATAATCTTTTGCACGTTGAGATTCGAACAGACCTTTTTCATGATATTCAGCAATCCATTTTTGAATTACAGGAATTTGCCATCTGTTCATCAGCATATAGTACCCAAAACGATATTCCGGATCGCCCAAAAAGATATTGAGTTTCAGATAATCCCACCAAAACTGCTTCTTGTTTTTGCTTTTGGTGTTAAGCATGACTACCTGATTATGAAAGGTTTCACGTGGATAATCCGGATAATATTCCCAAACAAACATGTCTGGAACAGCATTTTCGTTGTCTTCCTTAGAAGGGATGAATGGCTGCAATACTTTCATGGAATCCTGTATTTTTTCGTATGTTTGGGTTTCGTATTCTTTGTAGTATATTAGACAATCTCTTAAACGTGAGGATGTATGATGTATCAGTGCAGTCCGTGCCCCAGTACAAGATTGGGAATTATTGTTTATAGCTGCCAGTTTTTTCATAAACCGGATTTCCGCTTTGGTTTGTTCCTCATGATCCTTTTTCATAAACGGATAATCCTGCCAAGCGATTTTCCTCATAGAACGGTGCAAGCTGGGAAGCTGCAAGGCTCCGTAAGCGCAGAAAATGGAATCACGGACAATCTTGTATATAGGGGTTCTGTCGCCTTCGTGTGCCACGTAAGGAAGATGATTTATGCTAAAGAGCTTTTCACCTTCCACAATTAAATCAGCTGAAATCGTCTTGCCTTCGTCCAAACGGCCTTGAATTTTGAAATTACGTTCTTCTTTACTGAAAAAGTCAACAGGTTGTACTGCCACTAACGTTACACAGTAATTGCCGTTATGTGGTGTGTAATCAACATTTTGCGGTGTCAATTTGGAAGCCAGTTCGTTCAGTAACTCAATTTTTCTGCTATTATTCATAGTTTATTATCTAATTAAGTGAAACATATTGTTAACGATGCAAATGTAGGGATTGGTATTTGGATAAGAGTTCCAAATCTTGATAAAAATCATTGCAAGATCAACCTGTTATTCTAAATATATAGTTTGTATCTGAAAATAATCATAAACTTCAATACTCCTATTTTGTTGTTTATATATTGGAATAAACTATATCAGAGACTTCAGTTATTGTGTTTATGTACATTTAAAAAAGCACTCTATAAGTGTTTATAGAATGCTTTTTTATCATGCGTATTTATAAAGTTTGGATTTGTTGAATGTTGGATTGGAAAAATGAATCTTCATTATGAGGGAATCCCTGAGTTATAAAGATCTCTGGGGGAATATTTGCAGCATCACCAATATAATTAAGGAAGATATGCAAATTGACATCATAAGCATATACAGTATGTCCTACAAATTGAGGAAGTAAGGCAGAGTCAAAAGATGGTGTCATTCTGATGGTAAGGTTCGTTTTAGGTCTACCTCCATCATAAATAGTTTGTATGTTAGAGTAACTTGTATTCCATATTAGGTCTTCGCTATAAACTTGCACATTAGTATAGAGATTCTGTATCGCTGCAAGAATACAAGTATCAATTGTATCTGGGGTATTCTTGTTGTATGTTGTCGTAAAAGGACGAGTATATACTATTGTTCCTCCACAATCACATAAATGATGTTTGAATCTAAATCTAATTACTCTGGCTACTTTCCAATTTGAAAGTGGGAGCATTACTAATTGTACTTTAGGTATTGTCATAAGTTTCTTTTTTTGTATGTAATTTTTTTTGATTTCTTTTCAAGGCATATTGATTTCTTTTTGTAAATGGTGAAAAAAAATAAAATAGGATACAAACAAAGAATTAATTTAATATTAGTTAAACTAATTAAAAGTATAACCTGTTGAATACTTTACTTGCTGCAAATTATCCTCAATGCTTTTTACATTTTTGAAGTTAGTATCTGTTAAGATATTAAATTGAAATTTGAATGTTGCAGAATCACTTGCAAGTACATAATGATCATTCCATTCATAATCTATAATCGTTGGGAATTTGGAATCATCAATCAACGGTAAATCTGCGCGGAATATAAAACAATCTAAATCAACTTGAACAGAAACCTCAGATTGTATAAGTATCGTGTCGCTGGATATTTCTCTTATTGTATTGAATGAGCATGAAACTTTTTCTATAGATGTAATTTCCGGATTTTCATATAATCCAGGGGCATAACCAGGATAGCTGTCGAAATCATTACTGGATATAAGATTATCAAGCATATCTTTAGAAATGTAATCTTGTATAAGTTGTATAAAATCTATATCTCCAAGGCCTCCATCCTGTTGTAATTGATTGAATTTCTCTTTAAGTTCAGTGGATCTGAGTATTATTTCATTGTCGATAAAGTTCTGTATGTCAGTAACCAGCCTGATAGAAGTAGTCGGTATACCATTAGAGACGCAATCAGCGATTAAATCTGCATGCAGGTCTTTTTTGTTTTTATCGGCAAAATCCTTGGAGTTTGCCGTAAGGAAAATAATTCCGCAATTAGAAGAATATTTCTGTGTATGCTCCATAACACTATCCCAAATCAATGCATCCCTGTATCCTTTTGTACTATCCTTAAAAGGCTTCTTTTTTTCTAGTTCCCGTGCAACCATTATTTTATGTCCTGTATTTGGGTATGGAATTATACCAATACCAAGTTGTTTTATACGATTATTAAGTTCGTTCCGATAATTGGATATAAAACCTTTCGCATCTATAGGTGTTTGAGTTATAGGTGATGTTGAAAGCCCAGATAGTTTTTTGAGAGCCGTATTAAATGAATTAATACATTCTTCAGCTTTTTCGTCGTATTGTTTTACTATTTCGTCGATAACTACTTCTGGTATAAAAATCTCATGTCCGAGAATGGTTGATGTGTTGCAAAGCGTTACTATTCTTGCTTTATTTAACTTGAAATCAAGGTGTATGACATTAGTGTCTATTATTATATGATTCATGATTTTAGCGTTTAATATATCCAACATAATAAAAACTTAAAAAAAACAAACCGTTCGGTCTGTTTTTGCAAATATATGATTTTAAGTCAATAAAAGGGAATAATTATCCTATTATTTTTTCCAATTTTTATAAGGTGTTACTTGACACCTTGTCATTCGGTATTTGGAACCTATTCAAAAGAGTGGTATTGTATGGGGGATAAGCTACTCCTGATAAAACTTCTTGTGAGTGGTTGACAGCATCTGAACCCGTATCATTGAAAATGAGGCCGTCACTTCAAATTGAAGACAGCCTCATTATTTATGAAAAGTATAAGTCTGATATGTAGTGGAAATCTGTCATGTTAAAAAATAAAATTAGCCGGCATTAAAAGGACGGATTTCGGAGAGGTTTTCATTGCCACTATCAATAAATCTATCAAGCACTTTAATCATAACAATAGGTATATTTTCCTTCCACAATATTTTTGCATTCAGCTCTGTACACACCAATGCAGCCTGTTTGAGTTTTTCCTCTAGATATGCTCCAGTTCTGATATATTCGTCAAGAAGATTTCTGCTCTCAGCTAATTTGATTACAGAGGCATACAGCTTATATTGCTCGTTGATACATTCCAAATGGAACTTATCCTTAACCGCAGAAGGCGGATCAATTAATTTCAGTTTGGGTAAGTCTGATCTATTTAGAATAATTACGGTATTTGTAAATTCTATAGTGTAGTCTCCTGGCAAACTATACAATAATCTATTGTCTGGGGATTTGAACTGATAATCGTTTTCCTGTTGTAAATTCTGAGGGTAAGCATTGTACCAGTTAAAATGAAATCCGATGATTACCTGTTCGTCGGTCAACCTTAAAGTCTGAAAGGCTTTGTCAAGATTTTCTGGGAAAACCCTGTATTCTCTTTTAGATAGATATTGGAAACTTCGGAGCCAACAGTTTCTGAAAGAATGTAAGGTTGCGGCACTGAAAGATTCCTTGAAGTTGACATATCCTATTGTCTTGTCTATACAGAATGCTTCTGCTGGCATTAACTCCCGTATTCTTCCAATACAATCAAACTTGTTGTAGCTGATGTCCTCATCAGTGATTATGTCAGATACTTTTGTAATCCACTCCATTTCCTGGTTAATACTATTTGATGCTATCTGATAAAAATCGTGAATTTCGTCTTCAGACAGCTGTTGAGTAATTTTTTGATGTTGGATTGCGGAAGTGAGTGAATGCGCAAGTATTTCCAGTACAGTCTTCAATTTATTTTTAATCCTATAAATCTGTGACTGATCCAATGGTAGTATTGTTTTGACCTCTTCCAGTGGAATGGAGTTCTGTTCAATTTGTTTTAGAATAATTGGAACATTATCCAGCCATTCATGCTTCTTTGACAAGGATTCAGGAAGAGCTGGCAATGCATAAAAATCTTCGTAAGTATAAGAACGGTTAAGGGTTGACAGACGTAACATTAGGATATACAGATATTTCTGTATCCAACCGTTAATGATGCTGTTGTTGCGTACGCCTGCCTGAAGGCCAAAGAAAGGATATTTCTGCTCATACTTGTACATTGAATCGGGACTTGATGAAAGTAAGTCCATATAGAATGGAATGATTTCAGCTAGTGAGCCTGGAATCAGTACATAGTGAGGGGGCTGGCTATTTGTGAAATACAGAAGTTGATTCAGAAGTTCGTGTTCCTTCCTAAATAATAAAAGTCCTCCTAATGCGATATGAAACTCCTTAAATTCATTCCGTTCTTTTTGTCTTAATTCTACCATTTTACTGTCAGCAACAACTTGTCCAGACGTGGTATAGGAAACGTTTATACGTTCTTCAAGTTGGATAGATGGAAGATGGAGAAACAGGTGTGAATGGGCAGCATTCCAATATTTGAGAATCCATTCACTACGTTTGTAGAATAATTGCTGGTTCAAGCAAGTCCAGATTGTACGGTAGGTATTCTTATGCATTATTGTAAACTGAAAATCATCCAGCATTGCATTAACAATGTCATTACCGTTTTTTATGGAAACCGCTTCCTTTTGTTGCATACATAGTTGCTCATTTACGGAGACAATACCTTCGTATAACTCTGGCGGATACTCCATTACAGTCCATTGTTTACCTGCACGTAAAGATACAATCCAGTCATACAATTCCTGATAACAATTGCGTAATACATCTACGTTATTTTGTTTAAGCATGGCAATAAAAAACTCGAACCATGCTTTTCTGGTCTCTTGTGTGATATTGTTTCTTTTTATAAGATGCTTTTGTAACCTTTCAGGCACGTTATAGATATAGATAAGCGTGAAAATCATAAATATGCTGATTGTCAATAGTACACAGAATATTGTAGCTAAAATAATGGCAGAATAGTCTATGTATTTTGTAAAAATCCCGAAATTATAATCGTTAGGCGGAGCTACCAACTGATAGAACAGTAAGAGTATGGTAATAATCAACAGTCCAATAAAGCACTTTGTGCTTTTTTCATTCATGAAAATCTGTATTAGGCGAGTAGATTTATACTTATCGTCTATTCTTTGGATGACGCTAATTAACAAAGGAACGGCAATACCCAGAATGGCAGCTGTTATAGGTATAATAATGTCTTTAGAAAAAATATCCATAATGTAAAGTTTTTTAGTTATTTTTATGGTATTGGAGGAAACTTGATAAATCCTCTTTTTGTAATAGCACAGGATGAAGCTTCATCCTGTATTTTTTTAGAGATTCTAATATAATTTGTTTCAGTTCGTGTTTTTAAATTTACCATTTCTTTCCAATCAAAAGTATGCTCTATATTAAAAACATTCTGTTCATTGGCTGAAGTAAATCGCATGGATGATTTTACATGAATATAACCTTCCTTCGTTCGAACATTCCAATTAAATCTGGGATGATATTGCAACTTTGCTGCAAGGCATAATCTTTCGACTGTTGCCTGAATTATACCTTTAGCTGTATTTAAATCTTTCAGACCTTGGGAGTAATACCATTTGAATTCGTCATAAATTTGGTAATCCAAAGGATTTTCAAAAGGTTGGAACAAATGGTAAATTTCCAAATAAAAAGCTGAGTCATAATCATGTAAGGATATTGGAACTTCCTGATCCATTAAGACACGGCAGCCTTTGGCTCCGGCCTGTTCCAACTTGACAGCCTTGCTTACGGCATTGCCCAGCAGCATTTGTCCTAAGTTGCTGTTATGGTCTTCAATAATATCCCCATAGGCTATTCCACCACGACATAAAATGCCATTCTGCAAACAATCCCACATGATAGTATGACAAGACAGTATGACATCCTTCATGTTTTCAGACCAAACGAAAGCACAATCGGACAACTGGGTGAAATTCACTTTAGGGTACTTATTTTGGCAGTTTGTCAATATTTCACGAAATAGTATTAATATATTAGCCGCAAATTCCTGATTCCCTGAAGTCTGAAAATGTTTAGAGACCTGCCAGATGTTAAAATCGTCTTCTGTAAGCTGGATTTTATCTTGGGTTAAAGCTGTAAATCCCAGTATATCTACATAGAAGACAAAACCTTTTAGATTTTTTAAGTTCATCATAATGTATTGTTTATAACCTATTAAAATCGTTTTAAACAAAGATAGATTCTCAAATTTAAATATGGAAATACTTTTGAAATTGATAAAGTATTTCCATATTTTAAACTGTACAGATAAAAACTGTTTGGCATTATAATGTGTCAGTTTATGCTTGTCCACAAATAGCACTTCTGAATGAGATAATCTAATGGGGTACAAGCTTCATTACCTTAAATATAAATATTTTTTTATTTCCAGAAGGATTTACCATTTGACTTCTTGTTCTATATATTTATTTGCATATTTCTTTAATTCTGTTTCTTTAGGAAATTTTTTTATTAAAATTTCTGCCTCTTTTGAGAATCCCTTTATTTTTCGTTTATATAAAGCAAACAGTAATTGAAATACTATTCGTGATGTATTCCAAAAATCGTTTTTCTCAATTGCTATTTGCCTTAAATTATCATCCATTTTAAGAATGTACAGTAAATAAATAAATCCGCTTCTTCCCTTTTTATACTTTTCAGTATTGACTGTATTTAATACAAAATTCTTAATATTGTCTGATTTTTTATTTCTTCTATTTTTTTGCAAATGAGCATCTATGCATAATGCAATATCCGTAATCTCTGCTTCAAATTCTATGTCATATCCTTCATAAATATGTTCATACTTTTTGAAGTTTTCATAGGCATAATCTATAGTTTTTTGTGCTATATTAATGACTTGTGTATCTTTATAATCCAAACTATAGAATCTTAATTCTTTTTTTAAGTTAATATAATCATTTTTGTCTTCTATACCCATATTATTTAATGATGACCAGCATTTGAACTGAGTCTAGTTTTTAAATCGGTTTCTATTATGTCTAAATCCCCTCGTAGTTTTGCTTCTTTTAATGGTTGAGATAACTTTGTACCTTTTTGAACAATTAGAATTACATTCATATTGTTCTTTTTAGCATGAGCTACATAGGATTTGATTTGTCTTGTGTAACCTTGTTTACTTACACATTTTACTTCGTAGATGGTTGTACTTGTCATACCATCAGGAATATGGTATTTATTAGCTTTTATTGATTCAATTGATATGGTATTTTTACTAAATCCATATTTTTTTTGTGCTATTATTTCTGCATCAGCTCCCATTTTTTGGACTTTAGCTAGTTCATCGGATGATAATAGCCCCAATATATCTATCCCACTATTAGTATCACTAACATATCCATATAGTGTTGGGTTGTTCCCTTTTAAAGTTATGGGATCTTGATTTATATATTTCCCTATACTTGAATTATAATACCTAAATCTATTATAGTACAGTCCAGTTTCTTCATCCGCATACTGCCCCTGAAACCTGAACGGGCAATCAAACTCCGTTCCCTTATCAACGGCAAGCACTTTCCCGTAAATATCCAGCGTACAGTCCCATGTCTTGTTTCCCTGCCCGTCGTACATCTGGATGGGGGTGCCCATATAATCGGACACGATGGAATACTGCTTGCCATCCTGTATCTTTGCCGCAGGCACAAACGTATCCGCCTCGAACACCCAGGTGGTAACATCTTCCGCCGGCTCTTTTGGAGGAATGTTTTCCTCTTCCTCCGATTGCATGCTGATGGCTTTATAGCTCCATTCGTGTAAAGGTACGTTTCCGTCCCATACCCAACGTGTGACCTTGCCGAAATACCGCTTGGCGGTGCGGCGTCCCAACGCATCGTAACGGAATTCCACGGGCCTGCCGTCCGGACGTATCACTTTCTTCAGCATACCGTTGGACGCCCACTCGTAAAGCCATCCCATGCCCGTAGCCTGGCAACGGATGCCGCATTCCTTTTCCATTCGCTTGCGGTCATGGGGCACGGCGTTGTCCTGCAATTCCTTGAACTCTCGGAAAATGAGGTTGCCCACGTCGTCATAGTGGTAGAAGCATGATGGGTCTTCCAAAAGTCTTCCTCCCGCACCGTATTTGCGGTCTTTTCTGTCCGGCGTCTCAAAGAGATTTCCCACGAAATCCGGCACGCGGTAAATCACGTCCGTTTCGGAACCTTTTGTCATTTCCTGACGGATGAGGAAGTCGAAACGGTCGTAATCGTAGCGCATGAGCGTTCCGGTTAGCTCGTTCTCTTTGGCGAGCAGCCGACCCGCGATGCCCCACTCGTAGCGGTATGCCCCACGCTCGATGTTGCCTGTGCGCACTGATTTATGCACCTCGCGTCCAAAACGGTCACGTTCTGTTCTAACAGTGACATTACCTGAATAAGTGCGTTGGACTTCCAGCCCTGTATTGTCACGTACCCATGAAGCTTGCCAGTTTTCTCCCGCCTGCATAGTCTGCAAATTACCCTCATGATCGTATGTATGGCGTATGTCCGCTCCCAGATTGCTGGTAATGCGGGTACAGTTACCTTCGTTATCATAAGTGCGGTTGACAGTATATTCTCCCTGCTTTTCTTCGATAATCCATCCTGTTTTCTTGTCACGTGTAAACCTCAGCTTGTTTTCGCTGTTTTCAGCTTTGATAAGCAATCCATCTTTGTCGTATGCATATAATGCTGTTTCGCCATCATATTGTTCTTCCTTTAGGATGTTGTCCAGTCCATCATACAAGTATTCCGTCCATTTGCCTCCAGGACGATTAACACGTGTAACGCGACCGGAACCATCACGTTCATATTCGCGCCTCAATCCATCAAAGCCTATCTCGGTAATGACTTGTCCTAGTCCGTCCAGTTCAAAGAAATAATTTTCACCAGCCTCGTTCCCAATACGGCGGAGCTGCAACTCGCTGTTGTAACCGAAGGTGATGCGATGACGCTCCTGTTCCCTGCTTTTCAATATGCCTAAAGCTCCGTAAGTAAATTTGACTTCACGGATGTTGTCCTTGGCATGAATCATGTTGCCCATAGCATCGTACTCAAAATGGTGTACGTTGCCATCAGGTTCCTCTAAACGTACCAAGTTGTCTGCACGGTCGTATGCGTAACGTGTGATATTCCCTTTTATATCTGTTGCTTCTATAAGACGCCCGCGGTTATCATAAGCCCAGTGGCGGGAAAGTCCGTTTGGAAAAACAAGTGATTCAAGTTCATAATGGGAATTGAATAATAATGTATATACACGTCCTTGCCCGTCTGTAATGGTATGAAGTAAGCCATCTTTATAAGAATATCTGATGGTTTGACCATTCATGGTAGTACGACTTGCAAGTCTGTCCTGTTCGTCATACTTCCATGTGAGTTGTCTTCCTTCCGGTGTACGCAAAGAAGTCAGATTGTAATTGTCATCATATTGCAACCAGGTATCTTCCCCGTTTTCATCTGTTATACGGATAGGAAATCCAAAATCATTATAAATAGTCTTTCGGGTGTATCCTTCCGGGTTGACTATAACTTCCAATTCTTCAGAAGCATTGTAACGATAACGGGTTATTCCGCCATTGGCATCAATAATTTTATAGATAAGTTTGTCAGAACCATAGAAATATTCAGTGACAGCATTTTCGCCATTACGGATACGGGTTGTTCCTTTGCCATAATGGATATAGTATTCCATTACACCGCCATCACCCCATGTATGTATGCAGCGTGCGTTTTCGCCATTACCCTCATATTCCCAATGAAAGGACATACCGCCTTGGTTGACAAGCCGTATCAGTAGATGATCTTCTTTGTAAAAGAAATATTTGCTGACATTGAGGGCATCAATGGTTTCAATCATATTTCCTTGTTCATCGTAACGATAGCGTACAAGCTTTATTTCTTCATTGTCCTGTTTTATAGAAACACAGGTAACCCGTCCGGCGTCATCTGTATCTACTTTAATATGTTCACCACGAGAAGAAATAATTTCAACCAAGCGTCCGGCAGAAGCATATTTAAGTATGACAGAGAAACCGTCACGTGTAGAAATGGATGATACCATACGGTATCCGGACTTATTTTCCAATCCGTTGAAACGGTATTGATAGCCACGACTATCAGTGAGTTGATAACCTTGCGAATCAAGTTCCCATTTCAGTTGTTCCTTTCGGTCTATCCATTTTTCGCCAGCAAGAAGTATGGGCAAATAAGATTCACGTCCATCCGCATGACGAATTACAAAAGCTTTATCATTGATTTGTTTTACTCCCATATTATAGCTATGATGCCAATTATAACCTAATGGACCATCGACAGCTGCATCACTATAATAGGTACGTTCCCATTTAATTGGAATTGGACCAGGAAGTTCAAAGTCTACATTTGTATGATAAACTCTTCCGGTAGCTGCGTCTACAGGTTCGCCAAAGGTCTTGCACTTGATGGGCTGTAGAATATCTGCCAGTTTATTTTTCCCTTTTTTGCGTAAATTGTTTATGAGATTTTGAAACTTATCTCCAATCTTTTTCCATATTTTGCCAATGCCTTTCAGCCCCAATTTCATGGTTAGGGCAAACAAATCTATGGTAGGAGGGCCGCCTACAAGCACAGGTTTTCCCACAGAAGTTATGGTTGAAAGCATTGAAGTTGGTGCCATCAAAGCCTTGCTTACCTTTTTAGGTTTTCCTTTACGTGGAATGGTGGGGATACCTACAAGATTACAGGAAAGCGAAGGATGGGTAAGTGTGGAACAGGGAGCACCGTCTGCCAAGACTGTAGAACTTCCCATCCACATTTCAGATTCCGACATACCACTTACCAAAGGTGCCGGATGAAGTACAAAAGCCGGAAGATGTAAAATACTGATTCCTGCCTGTGCAATCCACTGATTATGTACCTTTACGGAAGGAGCCATTCCCTTCAATACATTGCATGCTACACCTGCTATACCAGAGGTTGCAGGTGGTATGGCAGCGGCAATTCCCGCCATAATATCCGCCATAAGGTCATAGATTTTCCCGACATGCGGAACCGGCATAACAGGAGAAGGCGGCGTAACAGTGGGATGCATATCAATACCTATGGAAAGGTCGCCAAATTTGGCAACAGGCATCCCGGGCATGGAAGGGAGCATTCCGCCCAACCCTGCCTGAATATTATCCAAAGCTGCTTTGGAGTCTGCGAAAAGGTCGGCAAATCCACGCTTGGCACTGCTGCTTTGAGCTAAATCATTGAATGGCATACAGGTAAGTTTTGAAGTGAAAAGGCAACCGGAAGTCAGAAAAGAAATCCCAGTTGCCTTCAGAAAAAGTTATTAAATTCAAGCATCCTGAGCATAGTCGCTGTTCCAGTCATTTTCATCATCACCCTTGGTTCCTTCAAGTTTGATTACAAAACTCTTTGCAGGGAAGTACGGAGTGAGGTGAATATCCAGGAAGATGCGGTCTTTCTGTTTCGGATCACGTTCAAAACGGAGAATCTTGAACTTTTCGATAAGACGGCCAGGACCTTGGATGCTATCAAGGAACTTGCTGATTTGACTGCGTAAATCTCTTTCGGCCTTACTGTTCCAGTTTTCAAATGCACGGCGGTTGAGGAAGTCCATTAATACTTTTGTAACCCAGTCGAATACGCGGACTACCGAATAGGTCTGAAGACCCAAGTTGTCACCATTGAAAAGTGTTTTGGCTGAGAATGCCATTACTTTACCGTATTCCTTAACCATCGGAATCAAACCAATCTTCTCGATTTCTGAAATTTCACTTTTCTTCAGATTGAAAGCAACTCCGTCAACTTCACTCATTGAACCATATTTCTTACCGGCTGTTACTTGTGCCATTACTGTCTTATAGACACTGCCTGCTAGTGCAGCAGAAGGAGGTACAAGCAGATCTTCGGTTTCACCCAATTCTGCATAGCGTCCTCTGCCCACTAAATAGTTACAAGTCATACATACATTTGACTTATAGATGTCACCTCCGGATAAATTGGAGTCAAAGAACATTTCAATAACATCATCCGGTTTTTCAAGGTCGGCAAAGTCTGTGTAGATCATTACTTTGTTATCGTGTGCAATCTTTGCCCATTTCTCAACAACCTTGTTTGAACCCAGAAAACCAGGGATAACCAATAATGAGTAGTTTGTTCTTAAGTCAAGGCGGTCATAGTTGGCGCGAAGTTCATTGGCAATCGCGTCAATGAAGAATGAGTTGTCAAGATCTGTAAGCTGAGCCATAGATGCATTGACAATGGAAACATTCTTGATCTTGTCCGAGTCAGTGTTCTTGTAGAAGAGCATGACTGTACGGTACGATTTTTCCAACTGTTTGACTTCCTCTACCGCTTTGAGCTGGTTTTGTGAAAGTAAATCTGATACAGCTGCTGACTTTTTCTGACAAGCATCAATCATTTCTGTGATAGATTTGCCGCTTTTCAGCATTTCTACCCACATTTCAATACTCTTTGCAAGTTCTTTACGTTCAGCCGCTTTTTCATTACTGGTCAAATAGATATTGCGTCTTGCCTTACGCTCTGGATTGAGGTTCTGTATTCCATCTACAGAAGATTCCAATACATTGAAACCACCAAATTTGGCAAGAGCCTGTAATTCAGTATTTAAGTTTCTGGTTTGTACGGCAGCAACTTGTTGTTCCGCAGCTTCTATTTTAGGATTCTGTTCACTCATAACTATCATTCATTTACAGAGTTAGACTTTTCGTTGTTTTTCAGTTCGTCCAGCATGACTGAAAGTGCATTGACAAAGGCATCACGTGTAGTGGGATTCTCCAGAACCCGTTGCAGAACCTTGTTTGAACGCAAAGACTTTTCCATTCTGTCTGCAAATTGTTTTTCAGCATTCAGACTGGATAGAAAAGGACTATGTTCTGTCATCTTGGCAACAGAAAAGTCACCAACATTGTTAAAACGGAAGTTCTCCTCGACTGGTGCTCCGTCCGCATCAGAGAACTCAATATCTATTTCCGGCTGGAAATGTGCAAAGACTTCGTCAATGTTGGTAAGACCTGTTACAACTTCAGGTGCTACCGGTTCGTCCTTTGTCAATTGCTCAACCATTAAAGTTCGGTTTTGTGGAATATCCGCAATACCTTCGGATGCTTCGAGTTTTACCTCGTTTCCGCCGATTCCATAATTTCCAAGTTCCATACTATTCTAATTTTAAATTAAAAATATGTTAACTATTTCTCTTGATTTTAACTGAATATGTTCTTCTTTCTTCTGGCCTTGGCTTGTTGCATGGATGGGTTATCAACAAGTTCCCTCCAATCTTTGCCAAGCCATTCCTGTAATTGTTTTTCGAGTATTTCTATGTCTGAAGGAGCCCTTACTTGTTTACCTGTATGCAAAGCGAGATAAGCGGCATAGGTAAATGTCGAGTTTCTTCTAATGTTTTCAGGAAGATAACTTCCGCCTGCCAGTGATAGTAAAAAGAACTCGAAAGCACTTTCCATCTTGCCCTCTTCATAACGCAGGAATCCACACATACGGTAACCTTCCATCACATAGTAGGCATCTTTTTGCTCAACAGCTTTCAAGGCTATCTTCTTATATAGTGAAATCGCTTCGTTACGCTTCTTTTCTGCGGTAAGTATGGCAGCCTTCATGGAAGCCGCCATTTTCCAGTAGCTATATCCTGTCGTATCACCGCCCATCATAGCCTTTTGGGCTTCATTAAGAGTAATTTCACTGTACTTCATGCTGTCCTTATATTCTCTAATGGCATAGAATGCTTCAGATGCAATAAACAGTGAAGATATATAGATACCATTGTCTTTTAGTTCTTTGGCTATGTCCAAAAGTTTGTTGACTTCCCTTCCTAACAGTTTTTTATCCTGTTTTTGGGTACAGTCCATTACAACGGTAACCTGTTGTTTAAACTTGTTTTCGGGAGCTGTAAGGTCTCCTCCGGCATCTCCTTGTGCCATACGGTTGCGCAAAGCCTGAACCAGATTGAATTTGGGATAAATACAAGCTACCATCCGCGAGTTGTCAAGTCGTATGCTACGGTTCCCAGCTATATCAATAGTGGCTAACCGAATTCCTTGTGGTACACCTTCTGATAAGACTTTTGAGAACCATTCTGTACGTTTCGGACCTTTCAATTGTCCGGGAGGGAAATAGATGCAAAAGCCGGTGTCTTCCAGTCCGGAGATACAGGATTTTAGCCGTAGCATCTCCTGCCATAAGGCAGCAGTAGTGTGAGGAATGTCTGTCCGGGGAAAATACTCTCCGGTTAATAGTCCGTCCTGTTTCAATGCCTTGAGAACATCATACTTTTCGTCAATTTCTTCTGTAAACCAGCTGACATATTCTTTCCAAAGTTGCTCTGTGAATTTTTCATCATCGCCCTCATATATCGAGTCAAAGCGGAAAAAAATGTCATCAAACTGTCCTACCGGGGAACGCTCTATTTCAAAAAAACGATCAATCAAATCTACGTCTGTAGCTTCGACAACCCATATTGCCAGCTTCCAGTCTTTACGGACTTCTATTTCAGCCCAGTAATCAACCGCTTTATAGTATTCTTGTATAACAGATGCTGATGCTCCCATATTAGTTTGTTTAAGAGTTTATTTTTACGATGCCTCCTGTTACGGTAACATCGGCTGTACCTTCTATGGACATGTTGTTGGCTGTAACTGTACCTGCTTTGCTGGTTTGCTCATATTGACTTTGTGCTTCAACCTTTATATTTGTCCCGGTTGTAGCTATGGCTGTCTTTTCTTTACTGATAATCAGATTTTCATTACCAGAAACAAATGCAATGTTCTTTTCAGCTTCGAGACAGATTGTTTCGGCCTTCATGCCAATGGATTTATCCTCCATTGCAATTATTGATTCCGATTCGTTTGTGATAATCACACTCTTTTTCGCCATAATGGTAATGCTGTCCTTTCCATCAAGAAGAATCAGTTGTTTTCCTGTCTGGTCTGTTATGGTAATACTTCCTGCTTCATCATTGAAGATGATAGCATTACCACTACGGGTAATGATTGTTTTAAGCTGATTGTTATCACCTCCTCCTTGTCCCGATCCTGAGTGGAACATGGCTCCGGAAACATAGGGGCGGTCCGGGTTTCCATGTTCATAGCCAATCATGACCTGGTCACCAACCTCCGGTACGAATACAAGTCCGCGGTTTTTGCTTACGGCATCACTGGTTCCGGCATTAGGGCTTTGTACTCTGATCCAATTTGTAGTTTTGCTGCCTTTTTGCCATTGAAAGTGCACCTTAACTCTTCCTTGCCCTTTTTCATCTTTATTTTCCTGAACTGTAGCCAGCTCCGGCATTGCTGTAGGAAACCTGACATCAGATACGGGCAGATTTGTTGTATCGCTTGGAATCCCGAAAAATGTATTGGAGTAATGACCGTCCCTGTGTACTTCGTGAATAATTTCCGTTACAAGATATTTTCCGAGCGGAGAAAGTTTCATCTTGTCGGGGAACGAAACATCAATTATTTCGCCGATTCTGATACGGCAAGTCTTTCCTGTACCACTTATATTGAGCAGTCTTGCTCCAGAAGCATTTCGTACTCTTTTCATCTGGTCGTCAAGTTCTGCCTTATCCTTGATATGTGGATTGGCTGGGGATATGACTTTCACTGGATATGCCTTTTCTGAACGTGCATGTGCAATAGATTGAAGATCGCTCATCTTTTCCGGCTTGGCTGGTGTATCCGCATTATGTTCTTTGTTCTCCTGCGCTACATAATCGTATCTTGCAGATTTTCCAGGAACCATATTGGCTATCAAGCGAACTTCCTCAAGATCTACGTCATATTGAAGTTTTGCCGTATTAATATTTTCCGGTTTTCCGAAGTAAATTTTATTGCCGTCATAATAGAACCACTCGCCATATAACAAAGAAAGGCGGTTCATGAATGCAAATGCGCTTTCGTTGTATTGTGCCAGATATGAAATCGGGTTCGTATATTTAGGTGCAATAACTATTTTCTCGTTGCCATATTCTTGTGTCGCTTCATTAATGATTGCAGATAATGATTGTTCAGTCCATGAATCTAGTGTGCAGTTACTGTCGAACAGAATTGTGGGGCTTTCTCCATGAATCGCTATACCACCTGCCTCGCCTTCACTTCCAATCATTTCAACCTTAGTTACCACTCCTTCAAATACATAACTGTCACTAGTCTGCCGATGGGTAAACGAAATAGTGATAGTCTCTCCAATGAAATTGATGAATTTCTCAGGAGTCTGCTGGAAGGTATTGTTCGGTGAAAGATAGTTGACAATCACTGTAAAATCGTGATGTTTGTTGAAAGACTGATGGAGACGAAGGGAAACGAACTTCTGTTCCTCTCCTTTTATCGTCACCTTTGTAGCCACCAGATTCAGAAAACTTGCTCCCATATTATTAATTTCTATAAGGTTATTACATAAATAAACCGACTAGTCGGTATGTTTTGAGGTGCCAAAATAACCGGAATTGGTATATCCCGGCACCTCAAAACTTTAACCCAAAACTAACCATTAGTTATTTTCCGGCCAGTCTTGTGTAAATGTAACTTCGTTCATCTTTACTGTCTGAGCAGAAATAGTGAACTTGATTGTCATAGGATAATCATTAGCTACACTTAGTGCCTCTTCGTACTTAATGACATAACCGTTTTCAAATACCAGTTCTTTCATTTTAGCATCTTCATCAGCTTTCTTGAAGACGATGTTTCCGTTTACTGGCTGGTACTGTTTGAACATCTTGTCCAATACGATTGTGTCAGGAGTAGATTCGACTTCCACGTTAATGGTACCTCCATAAATGTCAGATGCCGGACGTCCTTTAGGATCTACATCACGGTTAAACTTGACATCCCATCTCAATACATCAAACTCTCTAGAGTCTGAAAACTTAAATGACGCTTTAAATGCCATGTTATTAAAGTTTTAAGTTAATAAATTGGTTCACTTTGAAATCCTCAAGGTAATCAGAATCCTGTTGCCATTTTCCTTTTCCTTTGAGATTTCTGGCGCAATGTATGCTTTTTTTCGAATATTGCAAAGAAAATCGGATGTTTTTTTCGTACAATATGCTCATGAGCATAAAAAAATTGTCGGATAATGCATTGAATTTAATTTTTTACTTTTATATTTGCATTGTTCTCCTGCGCAATTTTTAAATCTTTATTGATTATGGATACAGGAGTTAGTTTCATTAATCTTGATGATTCTGTAAAAATTGCGCTTAACATAGCACAGGCAGTGGCTCGTGAGAATGCGAATGAGTATTATATGCCCTCGCATTTATTGAAGGCTCTACTCCATAAGGAAGTGGGGCTAAGAGATTTTATTGTTAGTATTGGAAAGGATTTGGGCTATCTGGAAGAGTGGGCTGATGTATATATTGAACAATGTCCCAAGTCTACCCAACTTTCCGAGATTAAACCTTCAGAAAAAATTGATTTTATATTTCGGGCTGCGGATGATGCCCGTATTCGTCTTGGATTATTTGATATAAATCCCATCTGTGTTCTTATTGCCTTGGTAAAACCAGGAGTCGCTTTTTCAAGTGACCAGTTGAGGTCTTTTCCGATTCAGGAAAGAGACATATTATCCCTATATGTTAATAACACAGAAAATCCTTCTGTGGAAAATCATCATGCAGCTTCGGTATCAGACAACTATGGTCCCGGAACAGGAATAGGAAGTTCATCATATCTTTCCAAATATTGTATTGATCTGATGGCTGCCGCTCCTGAAAGATTATTGCCGGTTATCAATAGAGACCGTGAGACCCGTATGGTCATGGAAGTGCTGGGTAGCCGAAGTAAATCAAACGTTTTGATTGTAGGTGATGCCGGAGTTGGAAAAACAGCTTTGGTTTATGGTCTGGCATGGGATATTGTTAATAAGAAGGTTCCTTCTTTTCTGGAAGGAGCCCGTATCTTCGAGTTGGACAATGCTTCGCTTATTGCCGGAGCCACCTATAAAGGAGAAATCGAAGACCGTTTGAAGAATGTATTGAAGGAACTTCGCCATATAGAAAATTCCATCCTGTTTATAGATGAAATACATGTTCTACTGGATAGCAGACAGGGTAATTCCGGAGCGGGTAATATCCTGAAGCCGGAGCTGTCACGTGGAGATTTGACCGTAATTGGTGCTACGACAATAGACGAGTATAGGAAGATTATCGAACCTGATCATGCGTTCAGTCGTAGATTTGAGGTCGTTCAGGTAAATGAGCCTGATTTAAAGTCTGCCATTCAGATGCTTCATAGTGTAAAGAAACAGTATACAGATTATCATCATGTCGGTATCAGCGATACTGCCGCGGCTGAATGTGTGCGTTTGGCCAAGCGTTATGTAAAGGAACGTCGGTTGCCTGACTCAGCCATTGGACTTTTGGATATGACTTTGTCTGCCATAAAGATGGTAAATGAAACAGGACAGCAGGACGTAAAAGAATTGCTTGATGAATTGGACACTATTGAAAAAGCCGAAACGGAAGAAAGTGAAAAAGTTGAGGACTTAAAGACTTTATTGTTTGTTATGCGCAATAGGCTAAGCCCTATCTTGCAAGGAGTGATAACCGATGAAACGGATGTGAATGAACTTCAGGATTATACTGAATTGAAGAGTTATCTGCTGAATGCGTTGAACTTGATGCGCGAATTTGCCGAAAAGAAAATCGAAGAGGTAGAAATATATGAAGTCGCTGCGGTGGTAGCAAGCAGAACCGGCATTCCAATAGGAAAAGTACAGTCACAGGAGAAGGAACGTCTGTTGAATATGGAGGACTATTTGCGTAGAAGAGTTGTTGGGCAGGATCAGGCCTTGAAAACACTTACGGATGCAATCCTTGAATCGCGTAGCGGAATGAATAAGCCGGGACAGCCAATCGGCTCCTTCTTCCTTTTAGGACCTACCGGTACCGGAAAAACAGAGTTGGCAAAGGCTTTGGCTGAGACATTGTTCAATGATGAAAAATCCATGATTCGCTTTGATATGTCGGAATTCAAGGAAGAACACTCTGCGGCCCTTCTGTATGGTGCTCCTCCGGGATATGTAGGATATGAAGAAGGCGGTATGCTGGTAAACAAGATAAGACAGCAGCCTTATGCAGTGGTTCTTTTTGATGAAATAGAGAAAGCCCATCCATCGGTATATGATATATTCCTCCAAATAATGGATGAGGGCAAACTTCATGACCGTTTAGGCAAAGAAGGTGATTTTTCCAATTCCATTATTCTGTTTACATCCAATGTGGGCAGCGAGTGGCTGACTAAACAGTTGGAATCGGGAAGCGTACCTTCTACCACACAGATAATGGAAGTGATGGGAAGACATTTCCGTCCAGAGTTTCTGGCCAGATTATCTGAAATTGTTCCATTCTCTCCTATCAGCGAGGATATTTTGCTGATGATATTCGACATACAGTTTAATGGCCTTAGAAAACTGCTTGACCGTCAAGGTATAGCAATTGAAATAAGTGATGATGCCCGTAAACTGCTTGCACATAAAGGATTTACTCCTAAATATGGAGCAAGGCAGGTTGCCGGTGTGATCCGTAATTATTTACGTAGGCCTATTTCCCGTCTAATAATAAAGGAAGAGTTGTCGAAAGGCAAAATCTTGAAGGTAGGACTGGATGAAGCGAATGAATTAACTTGGGATATTCACTGAAAATCAAGATTCTTATGTTTGGATATACAGTATTTTTAAAAATCGGCAATCTGGCAGCTACATCACTGACGGATATGTATAAGGACAGCTATCAACTGATAGGGTGTGAATTTGGCTTCGCCCAAGGTATTGATTTTAAAGGTCAAGTACAAACAGAAGTTAAGGGAGGTACTTTCTATGTAACTTACCCTCATCTGCCTAACCGGGATATGATTCAGTGGATGTTGGATGCCCGCAAATATCAGAGCGGAGCTATTGTCGTTCATGATAACCAAGGTTCCGCTCTTGAAAAGATACTCTTTGAGAAAGCGACCTGTGTGGATATGGAAATCAGCTATATCCGACAGGGCAAGAGCTATATCGCGACTAAACTTACCGTACAAGCACAGAAGTTAATGTTCGGTACAGAAGAATTTGAAAATCAGTGGGCACTCTAAAAAGAAAATGTTATGGGACTTTTTAATTTTCCGCAAGTGGATAGCAACGTGAATGTAATATTCTGCGTTGATGGTGACGAGTATGAAGTCGAACAGTTCAAAATCGGCTTTCACCAGCCTGTTGATGGTAATAAGAATCAGCCGGAGGGTGAAGTTCGTGGAGGACGTATTATGATAACATTGTCACAAACCGTTAAAAATAACATCTACGGATGGGCAATCAAGCCCTGGGTGAAAAAAAATGGGGTGATACAATTTAAGACTGGTACGTCTGGAGTCGTGTTTGAGGTGGCATTTATAAATGCATATTGTGTCAATCTAAAAAGAGTCATCAACGCTTTAGGACAAGGATTGTCAACTACTTTGATTCTATCTCCTGAGAGTGTAAGCGTGAACGGTATTGAATTTGATAATCGGTGGGTAAAGTAATGGGTGATATTCTGAAAAATATAATAATTACTCCCGAAGATTTTGAGTTTCTAAAATCAATAGGAGTTCCATATACTGGTTATGTCAAGGGTATAGGATATACTTGTCCTGTGTATATGCCAGCGCAGGGGTTTAGAGTTATTGATGGTAATGTACAATGGAACACTTGTGAGTTATATCCTCTTTTTTATCAAGCTATAGATGACAGTCCAGAGCATATTTTTTTTAGTATGGGATATACTGCTGAAGATATAGCTAAAAGAATAACTCATGATAATGGTGATGGAACCATAACTATCAATTTAGAAAACCAGTCTGTCACTTTTCCTAAAGAGCAAAGCAAGGTTAATGTGTGTTTGAATCAGGAGGGTGGTAATTATTTTATTTGTGTAGAAGCTACAGATTCAAAAGGAAATATTCTTTTGAGTGATTCAAAGATTATTCGTTCTTGTGTACATGAGAAAGGAATTAAACAAGATTTTGATATTACTGATGAGTTGGGCTTCTGTTTTAATGGTAATAAGGAAATTCTTGATAATATTAATACGGGAATAGGAGCCTTTGGTGTCGGAGTAGGGGCGAAAACAGAATTGATAGATTATGGGGTAAGAAGTTTTCATGGTTATTCTTGGAAACAGTTTAATTCACTTAGCGAAAAACAGAAGTTGATTAAGGAAACTAAAGCGATTGGAAAAACAGGGACAAAATATTTAAGAGGTACAAAAATATTTGGGAAATGGAGTTCATATGTTTCTGCTGGTTATTCTGTTTCTTTAATATTTGTGGAAGATGGAAGAACATGGGAGAAGAAAACTGTTAAAGCAGCATTAGATGTTGGATTTACCTATATTGGAACATTGGGACCGTGGGGGTTTGCTATTAGTTCTATTTACTATTTGGTAGATACAGCTACAGATGGCTTTGGATATTTTAATGAATAAAGTTATGCATAAAGTATTAGAATATTTATTTTATAAAATTCAAGTATTAACTCGGCATATGGATACTAGTATGTATATAAATACACATGTGCCATTTATTATGTCTATAATTCTGTTATTCTATTTAGTAGATATTGCAATTATATACTATTATATTATAATGGGATTTCCACCACAAAAAAATGCAGTTAATGTTTTTTTTGTAGTTCTTATTATTATGTTTTTATTCTGGCTCTCTTTTTATTTTTATTATCGCTATAAAGGTAGGAATATGATAATAATGGAGAGGAAGATTTATGAACATAGTTCCAATGTATGGGCATATCTTTTTATGTTCACTCCTTTTGTTGTATTATTAGGACTTGCTTTATTTTTTTAATTTCATTGTTTATGAAAGAGTATAAAACATTAATCATTTATGCAATTTTCAATGACCAATCAAAGAGGTCATTTGAGGAAGAACTGGAGAAATACGGACTGGAACGGGTAGGAACGCAAGACATTTTCGCCCTCCCCTTAGAGGAGTATCGCACTAAGGTACAGGCATTCAAAGCCTATCTAAGGGCTTATTCCCGTAAGCATTTGGACAGCCAGGACACAGTCTTGTTTGTGGAATCACGTATGAATGAAGATCGTACACTAACCACTATGCTTCAAACAGATTTAATGAAAGATAATGAGTAAATAATATATATGAGTGCACAATCATATATCAAATTATGGACTGCAGAGCCATCGGAACATGAAGATGTTCAGGCTTATGACCTATTGGAATATGAATATGATTTCAGTCAGGATGCTGATAAAACAGGACGGGTAATCGGCAATAAGCAAGGCGGAAAGATAGGTATTATAATATCAGGCTTTCCGACTGATAATTTATTGGCGTGGATGCTTAGTCCGCAAATCCATAAAAATGGAGAATTAATGAATTCTTCAGGTATTCTTGGAAGGCAGAAAGAAGTTATACGCTTCAGGGGTGCACAGTGTCTTGAAATGAATGTTCACTCTACAACCAAAGAATGTCGGACTAAACTTCTGATTCATTTTAAGGAAATGGAAACTGGAGATTCGTGCTACTTAAATATGTGAATGCTATGAGCTGGTTCAATACCCTATTCAAAAAGAAAAATGTAATGGGAAATGATGACCATTACATAATGAAATTGTGTGTGGGTGAAGAAATATATGATATTGAAGACTTCAACCTGCAATTTAAGCGTGATACTAATCGTATCGGTTTTCCGGAAGGGGAAGCATACGGTGGTATCATTATGTGTATGTTACAGGGAATGCCTGGTGATACCCTGTTAAGATGGGGAACTTTCACACAAACATATATGAATGGGGAGATACGAGTATATCAGAAAGACCAGCCCAATCAGCAGGCTGCATTTGTAGCTCACTTTACGGATGGTAATTGCATTCAGTTCCAACGAAAGGTTGACAATGTCAATCATAAGCAATATATGCTTATAAGATTTGCTGCACGATTGTTGGAGTTTATCAATGATGAGTTTGAAAATCAATGGCATTAGTAAATATGGAAACAAAATTCTGCAAATTACCTTTAGACTTTGGAGCATTGTTGAGCGAAGATGTCGAGAATAGCCGTCTGGAGTCCTGCTCGGAAATAGAGTCCATTGATCAGTTTATTGAGCTGTTGATTAGTACAGCTCCGGGTGAGCATACCTTTGACAAGAAGTTTGGCTGTAAGATTTTTTATCTTGACTTCGAAAGTATTGTGTCACATACACGTTGGGAAGGACAGTTCTCCGAATATATCACTACAGCTGTTACCACATATGAAAAGAGACTGACCAATGTCAGCGTACGTGTAATTATAGACGACACAATGTTGCAGGACAGTATGTATGAAACATCAAGTATAAAGAAAAGAGTTCAGGTTTATGTATCTGGAAATCTGGTTCGTACAGGAGAAAGAAGGACATTTTATTATGTGATTTACTTAGGACCTATTTCAACACGATAACAGTATGAGTGAAGAAAAATACAATAAAGAGCAAATCAGGAACCGGATGCTGAAGTATGCAGCAGCATTTTGGGGTATAAAGAAGGTGGAAAATTTCGATCCGGTGGTCAAACTTATGTTGGAGGCTCTGGCGAATGAGGTTTACACACTCGGAGAGGATTTTACAGCAATTGAAACCAGACTGTTGGAAAAGACAGCCCACATACTTACACCAGGTATGCTGGCATCACCATTCCCTGCGCATGGTATTGTACATGCTTCCCCTATTGATCCTGAATACTTGATAACACGTGAATCTGGTATGTATTATGAAAGTGATGTGTTGAACAGAAAACTTTCCACAGGCACGCTTTCATTTTATCCGGCCTGTGATACGATGTTGCGCAAGGTTGAAGTCAAGTATATAATATCTGATGACCTGCTTTATGAAGTCAGTCATACTTTGGAGAAGACAATGGTAGCCCGTAGCGAGGTTAAAATGCCGTCAGACTCCGTGTGGATTGGGTTGACTGTTGATGAAGCCATCAACGGACTGGAAAATCTGTCATTTTATCTTGACTTTCCGAATTTAACGGACAGCTATGAATATCTGTTCCTGTTACCTTGTACAGAATGGTATATGGATGGAAAAAGGATTGATATGCAGAAAGGCATTTATCAGAAAATGATACCATCCAGACATTCTGCTTATAGTTTTTTCCAGAATTATGATATAATGGTTATGATAGATAAGGAAGTGATGGATATATACAACAAGCATTATCTTACCATTTCCCAGCAGCTTGTTATAGATGATAAGGATAAGGTCTCATTTCCTGAAGAGCTCACAGATTATTTCAAGGAGTCTGTCGTGGATAAAATGAAAGACAGGCTGATATGGGTAAAGGTGAGTTTTCCGGCACATTTCACACCAGATATATTAGAAGACCTGCATGTCGGAGTAAATGTTGTACCTGTAGAAAACAAGTTACTCCATGAACAAAATACGAATATAGAAGATACATTTAGGGTAATTCCTTTGCGTACAGGAAAAAGCGAGTCTTTATTGGCGGTACATAGCGTGAAGGACTCTAATGGCAAAAACTATTACGAACTGATGTTCGAGCAGGAAAGCAGTATGGAGGATTGTGGAACTTATTCTTTGAGAAAGGGTGGCTGTGAACGTTTTGACTCCCGTTCGGCTAAGGAACTTCTTGTATATCTGCTTGACTTGCTTGATGACGAATCACATGCTTTTTCTGCCGTTTCCAGTGCAAAACTACAAGCGTTGGTTGGTCAGATGGAGCAATTGATGGAGCAAATGAAGCAGATAACAGAGCAAATGAATGAAACAAGGGAAACACCTTATTATTTAATGATAGACCGTATGAACGGGAACGGGCAAATAACGGTGAAATACTGGACTACGAATTGCGAGATTGGCAACCAGATACAAGCCGGAGTCGAGTTGTCCCCTAATACCAATACCTATGTGAATCCAAAAACATTGGCACTTGTCAGTACGACTTATGGAGGCAAGCACTCTCCTAAAAACAGGGAACAAATAGAACATTACAAATATGGTTTTCTTTCTCACGGACGTGTTCTTACTCAGAATGATATAGCCAGTTTCTGCAAGAAAGAACTGGGAGAACTATTATTACGTACTGATATTCGTAATGGAGTGGCAATCAGTCCGATGCCCCATGAAGGGTTGATACGTACAAAGGATGTTCATCTGATTTTGGGAACAAGATTGGATGAACCATTACAGGAAAAACGGATGAAAGACAATCTGCTTACCAAATTGGCAGCCTGCTCTCCGGATACTTTTAACTATAGGATATTTATTGAATATAATAACGCATAAACAGATTTTATATGAATCCAGTTGCACTACATTTTGTATCATCGTATTTGCTCATGCCTCTCCTTACCATAATATTTGGAGTTGTGGCATATTTTATTGCCAGGAAAAACAAACTGCTTAATAATAAGAGGCTTATTGTATATTTGCTTCTGAGTGGTATTGTACTAGCGTTACCGGGACTGGCGGGTTTCATGAACTATAACTTTATGCCATATATGTATATTTTATTGGTTGTAGTTTATTGGATCGCTGGATATTACAACAGGATGGTATTGAGAAAAGTATTTTCATCCTCCAGCAATGAGCAACCTTCATTTGGAATCCAAATTCTGATTACAGTATCGGTTATGTTGTTCGGAGCCGGTCTTTTTTCATTGGTTTTCAATCTCTGCAATGAACTGCAATATGGATTATGGGCATCCACCTGCCTGCTTCCTTTTTCATTTCCTTTATTATATGCACAGACTGTTGACTGCTATTTTGCGATTCCTTTGGAAATCTATAAAGTCTGGAAGTATTCAGAGGAGTATGATTCGGATACGTTGTATATCAATCGTGATAAGAGTATTGTGATTGATGTGGAGGTCTTTAAAAGTGTAAATGATCCGGTTGCTGAACGAATTACCGGAAAAGCCTCGGAGGATGTCATATTCGGACAGTGGTTTCAGCGTATGATAAATGACTGTAATCTGAAGTCTCCGTCAGCTCCAATTGAATATCGTAATGAAGGTGGAACTTATTACGAATGGGTCTTTTATACTAAACCGTCTTTTTTCAGAAGGAGATTCTATATAGATCCGGAAGTAACACTTGCAGAAAATAAGCTGAAAAGACATGATGTAATTATTGCCAAGCGTGTAGCAAACGAATTGGTAAAATATAGAGAATATTAATATTGTGGATTATGGCAACGAAACAGAATAAAAGGAAATCATATCCTCTGGTAAATTGGACAGACGGATTGCTTGTAAGGAAAAATCATTTGATGCAACTGGAAGATCATTTCATCAATCAGTTGTGTGAATATCAGTCGTATCATCTCAACAGAACAAACTATGGCTTTTTACCTTTCAGAAAAGGAGAACCTGTTTCCGGTGATTTCAGCATTACAGAGCTTGTTACAGGTACTCTCGAAGTCAGGTTGAAACGTTGCCATGCTGTTACTGCTGGGGGCTATCTTATAGATTATGATGCTGATGAAAATGAAGAACTGACAGCCAGCTTCCACATTTCTGTTGAAGATAGTGATGATAGAGAACAGAAATGGGATGTGATATTGATGGCAGATCCGTTTGAAAGACAGCCTTCCGGTACTCCGGATGAAACAGAAAGTGTACCCAGACAACCGGACGCATTGCCTAAATATCGCTTGAATGTATTGCCGGCAGGGCAGGTTGATGGAGGGGAACTGGGAAGATATTATCTTGTAATCGGCCGATTGCGTAGGAATGGAAACCGTTGTGAAGTGGATGGTAATTTTATACCTCCATGTTCCAGTATGTCCAGTCATCCGGACCTGAAAGGTTATTATGCGAAATTCGGTCAACTTATAGATTCGATAGAAAAAGCTTCTATTGATATTCTGGCAAAAGTAGAGAACGCAGAGAAACAGACTGAATTGGCAGCAAATATAGGAATGTTATGCCGTCATGTTATGTTATATATATCTGATATATACTTTTCATTCCGTAATGAAGGACAGTATTATTCACCTATACGTTTCTTAAATGTATTTTCGACACTTGCGCACCGTTTATATATCTGTCTGGGCTTTATGGGTAAAGAAGAGAAAGAAGATTTGTTGAAGTATTTTTATGAATGGAATGGCGTCAAGCCCGGTGCTTACGAAGGCGTGCTCCGTGAAAATTGTGGAATGCGTTATGACCACCATGATATTCGTTTACTGATGGTAACGACAGAGCGCTTTCTTTACCTCTTTAATGATTTGTGGACTACGTTGAGCCGTCTTGAGTATATCGGTAAACATAAGGAAAACATTGTTGTGGCTGAGCGTTCACGTCAATCTAAGGAAACCACAGAAACACGCTGGAATATTTTGGATTAGTCTGTACTTAAACAGGTTTTTGTATGGTAAAGGAAATAGATAATATAGTGAATTTTGATGAGAGTGTGCATGCATTCAATCAACCTGATACTGATTTCAAGGCTGAGGTTGTTGCCAGTGGATTGAAAGAACAGGGTTACGATGCAGAACGGACGCTCATTTTAAGACGTGGGGATATAAGACGCGGTTATTCGAAGGATATTCATGATATACATTCAGAATATTCACACTATGACTTGACCGATTATCTTTATCTGTATGTAAACAGGCGCAGTCTTTATGACATGTTACCTGAGTCTATATTTCATCGTAACCTTTATCAGACAGGAAAAATTTCAAAAGAGCAGGTCCTGGAGGAGATTCGTATCCATCGTGATGAAGAGTTCTTTGCAAGAAGATTTTTCAAGCCTTTCGAGATTTCCTTGGATTATATGCTGGTTGCTTTTCAAAACAAGGAACGGCGTATTGATGAAATGAATGTTCATCGGGATTTTATAAATATATTCTCCCGGCAATGGCCAGTCCTTGATTTGCTTCCCGTCCATTTAGCTGTAATGCTGATACACATGCTGACCTATCTGGAACAGATAACAGTAAGTACGGAGAATATAGGTAAATGTATGAGCATACTGATGGAAGTACCTGTATCCCTGAAAAAGGGTGGGAAATGCGTTACGGAAGTTGATCCGGACATTGTCCCGAAATTAGGTGAGTGTATTTTGGGAGACAATATGGTAATTGGCAATAGTTTTGATGACGGGACTTATGAAATGGAACTTGAAATCGGTCCTATCTCTGCATCCAGAATGGAAGGTTTCTCTCCGGGAGCCAAAGATTATCAGATATTGCAATCTTTGGTTGAGCTTTTTTTGCCAGCCGACAAAATAATAAATACACGTTACATAATCCAGCAGGAAGACTCTCGCTTCAAGCTTGGTTGCTCTTCAGAGCAAGGGACTTTTTTAGGAATAAGTAGTTACCTGTAAATAAAAAATAAAAGTATGAAACCTAGGAATAATTCAGAAGTAAGAAAAGCATATTTGAAGTTTGCCGCTTATTTAATGGCTTGCGTCATATTTGCCGTTTTAATTTTTGCCTGTTTCTTAAAGACATCAGGCGTTGAGGTTAAAAGAATAACAACGAAAACCCAGGAGTATGACCGGGTATATACCCGTGAAATAGCCCTTTCAAATAGTGTGGATTCTGTTTATCAATATATGAAACTGATGAACACTTCTCCACAGATTAATGATGTATTACTTCAGGGAGTAATCAGTACAAAAAAAATGAATATCCTTAAAAACATACAGGATATGGAAGAAAGGGACTGTAAATTGTACAGACAACTGCTTGGAAATATCAATCTGTTCTTAGGAGTTAAGGATTCTATCCGGTTACTGAAAATCCAGGAGGAAATGGTAAAAAATGATTTGATGCAATGTATCAAGGATAATTGGAAGACTCGTAGGAATCTTAATGTAGGCTCTGGTAATAACAAATAAAAATAGAGGATTATGGACAATAATAGAAATAACCTGAATAAACGGGAAGTCTTTATGGGACATGCCTATGTATTCCTGTTCTTTATCATAACAACTGTAATATGTTGCATTAGTATATTCATGTGGAATTCAGACTTCAGTATGTTTGAGCAGAAAGAGTTTGTAAAAGTAAAAATGAACCGTATCAAGGACTATCAACAAGAACAGGCAGATCATCAAGTCTCTGTTGATTCCTTGTTTCGTAAGATAGAGAAGTTTGAACCGGGCGTATATGCTCAATACGAGGAAGATGATATTCGTTATCTGATAAACAATCTGAAAAACACATACGAAAAAAACAATTGGGATAAGAGGTATAAATTATTTATGCACATTGCTGATTTTTACGACATGTGGTTGTCGGATAAAAAGCAATTGTGGAGTATTCAGCAGAATATCATTACGTTCAAGGCAAATTTGGAGGAATGTGAAATTGGATTGCAGAAGAAACTCGAAGATCTGCGTTCCGGTACAAAAAAATAAATATTATGGGAAAGATTTATACGCGTAAATTTATGCTTGTTATAGGAGCTTTGTTGCTTTGTATAGTACTGGCTCTATTGATACGATTGTTGTTCTCAAGCAGGACAATCAGGATGACATTGAATCCTATAGAGGTAGAAGTCGGCGAACCTGTTCACTATTCAGATAGTACACGTAATGCAAAAAAATGGCTTTGGGAGTTCGGCAACGGAGACAAGTCAAACAAGCAAAGTGGGGAATATATTTTTATGGAGCCGGGACGTTATCAGATACGCCTCAGAATAGATGATGCGCTGGAAGAAAGCAAGATTGTGACTGTAAGAAGAAAAAAGAATGATTATGGAAGTGAGCAGTTGGTGAAAATTGAAGCCCCGTCAACTGCTATGCAAGGTGAGATTGTTACATTCAGAGGGTATGGTGTATCTAAGGAATGGAGATGGCAGTTTGGTGAGTCTGGCATTGTAGACTCAAGGGAGCAGAATCCATTATATTCTTATTCTGAGCCAGGCAAATATGAGGTGCAGCTTATGACTGAGAATACCCAATACCCGGTAAGACATACGATTGAAGTCATTCCTCAATATACCGAAAATGATTCAACAGACATATTAGTGGTTATAGGGAATGATATTCGTGAGCATTTGCAAGCTATCGTGGATGGAAAGCCATTCAACATTCATTATAACTATATATTGAAAAAATATTTGTGCGGTAATCCTGATGTGGCTGTCACTATAAACAATAACAAAAAGAATGATTTCTATTCTTATTGTCAAGGTCTGAAAATAATTGCCCGTAAAAAGACACTTATTGATGATGTATTTGTAGATATGGGTGATGATCTAAATAATGAATGTGTTATGCAGCTGATGGTAACTCAGCACGAACGGTTTTCAGAACAAAAAAGGTAAGTTATGAAAAGAAATAGATTGTCAAGTCTGTTCCATGCCGGATGTCTGTGCAGTTGTTTTATCGGTTTGATGGCAGCATGTGGTCCGGTAAATCGTTTTACGAGGGTAAAGAAAGTACCTCGTGAGTACGTGAACAATTATTGTATAGAAGGATTAAAAGCACCACGTGATTTTGCAGTATTCAAGGGTAATCCGTGGATTGTATTTGCTCAGGAATCTTCCTCTTCTTACATGAGTCCAAGTGGAAAGAATGAGATGGATAATGTGGAGTATATGGATGCGTTTCTGGTCATAAAAGAGAAAGGTGACTGGTTGAAGCTGATAAAATATGATGCGTCTATCTTGAAGAATGGCAGATTAAAGGAGTGGAAAAAGGCGAAATATGTCGGTTGGATTAACAAGAATGAACTTTTGCTGACAAGGAATGGTATTACGGATGTCATGACAGGATTTAAAAACAAGATGGTTCTGTTGCCAAATGATACCACAATGTTTGTAAAAGCCGAAAAATATTTAGCAAATGATTCCATAAAGCTATACGGAAACACAGACTTGACCAAAGAGATTGGTAAAATTCCAATGTATAGTCTTGTGTATCCTTACAAGAAAGCGGTAGATGGAACACATATACTTGTCGGTTGTAGCCCCGTGATTGATGCAGACAGCATTGATCTAAAAACTATAGGATGGATTGATAACAGATTGTTGACATCTTCCGGACAGCAGTTGCACATAGATGTAGCGTCATTGCCTAAGGACGTTTTCACTACGATTGATAAAGAAAAAGGAGATACGATAAACTTATGTGCCTCTGAAAGAATCAAAAGCCGGAATTTGTCAGTTCTGAATCCGGCTATAAAATATAGTCCGGTACTTTCTTATAGAGAAAATGATACAACACTATGCTTCCGGACCCATCTTCCTATGCCGATTATTGACAAGGGAGACAGTTATGTCTTGAATGTAAATGGAAATCCAATCTATTATGATACTTTTAAGAACAAAATCGAACAAGATTTACAACATATCAATATAGTATTTGTAGTGGAAGGGAAAGATATTACCATTGAACGTTTCCCGGCTTTGGTAAATGCAGTTCAAAGTTTGCAGTCAGTTCTGGTAAACGATGAAAGTTTTACATTCAGGTTTGGGGCGGTACTGACTTTTAATGAAGAAGGCAGCTTGAACGATCCTATCTGTAAATTGACCCCTGATTATATGGAGATGCTTGATTTCCTTTCTGCCAAAGCTAAAAATTCGGAAAAGCTGAAGCCTGTATATGGCAGATTTGGAAGCTGGTCTGGGGTAAGAATAGGTGTAGATATGTTCAATCATCATAAAGATGAAACGAATGTATTGGTCGTAATTGGTGATAAAGGCTATAATACTGAGTTCGCAGACTCTGCCTTGGTGAATCGGATGGTAAAAAACAATTGCCGTTTGTTGGGATTCCAACTGTACGGGGGCGAGCCTGATAATTTTAACAATTTTGTACTTCAGCTTGGCAATATGATTGATTGTTATGCTCCACGAATCAGCCAGAAGAAAAGAGAACTGATGGTATATCCGGATTTGATACGGAATGGCAATGAATATATGGAAGTAAATCATAATACTTATTGCCTGGACTTTCCAGATAAAAGTATGACTCAGGGATGGCTGGTATTTCCACAGAAGAATGAATCTTTGGAAATGGAAAGTCTGACTCAGGCTGTAGATTCCATGTTGTTGCAAGTGAAACTTGATAATACCATATTGTACAACCAATTGGAAAGAGCTTTTGCGGAGATCGGTACAAATCGGTATAAACTTGATTCAACATTTGTAGCTTATCATCATATTAAGAAAACTGATAAACAGTCCATAATGTCAGCTTGTCCTTCTATAGAACCTGGATGGTCGCTTCCATTATCTCCTGTTGTGTTACCTGACAGTCTGTCTTCTACATTGGATTATTATTTGCTGGTGAATGAAGATGAATTTAAACGACTCAGGAAATATATAGAAGAACCAGCTAAGTTAGTGATTGATTATAAAGTTGAAGTTGTAAGAAAAAAGAAACAGGCTAAGGTTAGTATCTGTGATTGTCCGGAAGACTATATAACAGATAATAACGATGAAACAGCTATTAGTATAAAGAGAGACAGCCTGAATGTTCCTGAGTATGCTTCAACTCGTCGTGTCAGAAGAAAGCTAGTACGGCATTTCCTTTCTGAGAGAAATACAGATAAGTATTGTAAAATTAAAAGGAAGGCTTCCTTGAGAATGCCTATATCAGAATCTTTACGAAGATTTACCTCATGTCCGGTGGACTATCCATTTTTTGAGGTATATCGGATTAAGGACTTGAAGAAAAAGGAGATGATTACGGATTTGGAATTGGATATGTTGGTTGAATATTTTAAAGAAAAGAAGAAACTTCTTGATGAAGCGGTCGGACAGTCTTTCCAATCTAATGGGCAGACTTATTACTGGATCAGTCGTGATTTATTACCATAAAAATTATGTTTTATGCCAAATTATTATAAAAATACTTATATAAGTAAAGAGGAATTTGATACTTTATTATTATGATATACCAAGCAATATTGAAAATCAGAGGCAAAGAGATACCGATACTTTATTATAGTTATCGGTGTCATATCCAACATTGTGATGATCCTAATTTAAGGCGAATCATACAACTTCATATTGAGGCTTGTGAAAAGACGGGTAATCGAGAATACTTGCCTGTTGAAGGAGATCTGATAAAACTTATGTTTGAATGTAGTGGCGACGAACAGTTCTTTTATGATTGGTTGAATGTAGAAGGAACCATGGAATTCGGTGAAATCCATTTTATTTATAACGAAAATGAGGTTGTGGATATTTTCCGGTTTTATAACTGCTTTTGTGTGAAGATAGAGGAAAGTATGAGTGCCGTGAATTCTCCGATGGTAATGACCATATATCTGTCACCAGGTATTATCAAGAGGAATAATCTGGAGGTTAGGGAGAAGATTGGGAAATTGAGTGATTATAAGAGTGTATCAAATATTGAGGAGAAAAATATTACTAATAAAATTGAATCACTAAATAATAACTCTAAAGATGAAAATACGGCTTTTACAGACAAATCTTATAAGAATATTATAGAAAGTTCTGTCATTTCTAAAGAACTTATAGATTTAGCGCATGCGGCTTGTGAGCGTGCAAAAACTTTAAAACAAAGCATAAAAAACATTGTTCCTAAAATTAGAAATAGTGGAAAGAAAACTGTTGCTTCAGATTCTATTCAAGCAATAAGTGGTTGGACTATTGTTGATGGATATACTACAATATCACCAGAAGAAGTTTCAGAATATTGTTCGTCTATAGGGCATATTCCCACTCCTACAGGAGCTGCAGATCAAGTTCACCGTGGGGGATTCGCTGGAAAATATAATTGTTCTCATTCTGAAAAGAAAATTTTGACTCAAATACCCAATGAAATTATTGGGGTTTCAAAAAAAATGTGTGGTGATTGTATTGAGTTTTGTACAAAACAGGCACAACATACACAGAAAGTTGTAATTGTTGCAGATCCAAACAAAATCTATGTATTTTTACCAAATGGAGAGCATACAGAAATTGATAACAAATAAAATATGATATATGAAGATGAATGAATTAATAAAAGAAGGACTATGTTTGATAGAAAAATCATCAATAGGTCATTTGCCTTTGTTTTTTCGTAATAAGCTACTTTATTCTATTAATGACAAAGAGGTTATAAACCGAATTTCTATTTTATGTGCATTTAAGGTCTACCCAATATGGAAAGCTTCAGTACATTACGATTATAAAATCATTGATTTATTGGCTTCTTGTGAAGATTATTGTAACCATAAGATTTCTCAAACGGCATTAGAACAAAAGGCAGATGAATTATATAATTATGTACAAAGTCTTAATGATGGTAAAAATTTTGCGGCATTAATGGCTGGAAGTTCATCTGTACAAGTAGCTTACGAACTTATAAATGATACGATATATGATGAAAATGAAAATATTGATGATTTTGATATTGATAGTACAGAATGGGATGCTTCATTCCTTGCAAGTTTAGCTTATAATGGAGGGGCTGAGAGTATAAATGATATTCAACATTATAAGAATAAAGAATTTTGGACGTGGTATTTAACAGACTGTACTTCTATGGCATATGATAAAAAAAAGAAAATAATTAATTTAGATGAAATAACATATCCAATATTTAACGTACCATACCAGCAGAGGGAACAAGAAAGAATGTATTTACATAGCGTAACTATTTCAACAATATTTGAAAAATTAAAGGATTTGCTAAATTATTTACTAAAGTTAATGGAATGGCAATCTATAAATGTTACTATATATAGTGTGGCTTGTACATCATACGATAAGGTTTTTTATTGTAAGAATGGAGTAACTGATGAATACCAATTAGATATAAATGTTTTGCTTTATATAAATAATCTTGTAAAGGAGATAAAGAAACATATGTATGCATTAAATAGAGATGAAGGTGGATTTTTCAGCTTAAATATTGAGTTAGATAATCTGGGTAATTTTAAGCATATATTTAATTATGATAAAAGAGATATAGTTTTGCAGCATAAATTTAGAGATGAGGATTTTGTTAAAGATTTTAAAACGTTTCATAGAAAGGCTTCCTTTATACCTGAATGGTTGAAAAACTTATTGAATAATTTTAAATTGTTGTAATTTGTCTATGTGTGTAAACAATAAATTTGAATTATTAATTACGTGTTCAATATCTGTTGTTGATAGTTATGATTATACAATGGATTATATGGGAAACGTAGCTCGGAGTTTCACTAAAAAGTATCCTAGCTATCTTATCCATAAGAAAAGCGAAGACAAGATAAAAGCCTTCTTTACCGATAGGGTGAAGGTTCAAGTGGAAAGCTTTGTGAATGCGGAGGCAAAGAACGTAACGGTGACTGAAGTGCGGGAAATGGCGGACCTGATAGCGGAATACGAAGGAACGGAAAACTCTTCCCCTTATGAAACGCATCCGGCAGATGTCCCCTCGTTGGGAAATACAGGAGTGGAGCTTGCCATGAGCGTGGATACAGGTGTATCGGATATTCGTCCCGTCAATGTTGCCAAGCCTACAGGTGCATCGGGAAAACCCAAGATAATGAAACGTAGTGTCATCCGTGTAACCATGGAGTTGGAAGTGTTGATGGAAACCAAGCAGTATCTGCAATTCCTGCAACAGATACCGGATTTGTTAGGCTTACATGAATTCCCTAATTTAAGATGTCGTGTGATATACAACCAAAAAAAGGTAACAATCAATGAGGAATCAGCCCCTATTGAGGTAAAGGTTGTAGATAATAGAAAGTATCAACTTTGGTTTATTGTCTTCACATTATTAATGATATGTAGTATTGGTGGCATTATAGCGTTGTTCTTTTCTATTCCGAACTTGTATAAACAGGATATTCATTTCCTGCATAACGACACGATTCATCAGGATTTCACCATATCCAATAGCCGCATTGACTTGGACAATGTAAGTCTGATAAAAAATGGCGGTAAAGATACGCTTATCATTAAAGACAAGAAGATATTCATTTCTAAATGAGGAAATATGGAAGATTTGATACATATACATACCATAAGAGGAATGTTGTCCCAAAGTGGATGTCCGGAGGATTTGTTGGAACATTATCTGAAGTTTCTTCAAACAGGAGGTCAGCAGGTACAGATAATCAGAGGAGAGGTGAACGTGATGTTCCAAAAGGAAGAACAATATCGGAAAAGAAGAAATGAAGCCATGAGAGGAAATGTTACTTTTTATAATAAAGACAAGGGAACAATTGGAAGTTCTGATACTGGTATATTTATCGGTATGGAGTTCATTCAATCTTGTTTCCAACATGGAATTCCGGCACGGATGTCTAAAGTGCGTAGGGAACATGGGAAAGTGATGGAGATTGAAGTGGTATTTGGAGTATAAGAAAAGATTGTCTTACAGATAGTATTGCTGGAAATCATTGTTTGAATTACAAACTAAATGTTAAGAGTGTCATTACAGAATAAAATCCTTTTGGGGTATTTGTTATTAGTGGCGGTTATCAGTAGTATGACCGCCATTTTGTTGCATGAACGGAAACGGATGCATGAAATAGAAGCAGAGACCACGGAAGTTCGTAAAATCCGTAAGGATATAAATACAGTCCACCGGCGTATTACTGAGCTGGCAACACATGGGGAATCTGTCATTACATGGAATGAAACTGATTTCCGGAAATACAGAAACCGGCGATTGAGTGTGGACAGCCTGCTACAGGTAATGAAGCAATATGTGGGTGGTTTTGTGCATACGGAACAAATAGACACTCTTTGTAATTTGCTTGAAGAAAAGGAAAATCATCTGCTACATATTATGGAAACTGTTGCGATACAGAGAAAGACGGATAGTCTCTTGGTGAATCACTTGCCGGAAGTGGCCAGAAGAGCGACCCGTGTAAGGATTGTTACACAAAAGAAAAGTGGTATAGCCGGATTCTTTGGCGGCAAGAAAAGTGTACAGGTTTTGCCTTCTGCTCAGGAACTGCATGCTTTCAGTGACAGTCTGATTGCCTTGCAACGGATACATACTGTAGAAATGGAAACTTATGCAGACAGTCTTCGTTCCAGGAACCGTACTTTGAACCGTGAGTTGTCGCAGCTGATCAGTAGCCTTGATAATCAGGCACAGGCGGTATTTGCTCAAAAAGATCAGAAAATAGCAGAAGCACAGGATTTATCTTTCTTCATGTTTGCCATAATTATAACATTTGCAATTATTCTGCTGTTGATTTCTTTTCTTATCATACGTTCTGATTTGCGTAAGGAAGAAAGGATTAAATCCAGGTTGAACCAGGTTATTAGTGAAAATAAAGAATTGCTGGAGATGCGCAAGCGCATTATCCTGACCGTTTCACATGATATACGTGGCCCTCTTGGAAACATTCATAATTGTGCTGATTTGGCATCACAGACCCGTGAAAAGAAAAAACGTGAATCATATCTGGAGGATATACGTCATTCCTGTCATCATATTCTTCATTTGGTCAATGATCTGATGGATGCTTATCGGATTAATGAAGTCGGTGATTTGCGTAATGATTTACCATTCGATTTGAATCGTTTTCTTAAACGTATTTCTGATGAGTTTTCCCGTAAGGCTATTTCTAAGGCTTTGATTTTGTACGCGGTACATGAGAATTGTAGTTTAACAGTGAAAGGTGATGCGGACAAGTTGGAACAGGTTCTGGCTAATTTACTGACAAATGCCATAAAGTTTACTCCATCGGGAACCGTTAATTTCCATTCAAGATATTCTGATGGGAAACTGAATATTGAAATCAGGGATACTGGAATCGGGATGGATGAAGAAACGCTGAAAAGAATTTTTGCTCCATTTGAACGTGCTGCACAAAATATCAACTCAGAGGGATTTGGCCTTGGATTATTCTTGACGAAGGGTTTGGTAAAGGTTTTGGACGGAACAATGGATGTGGAAAGTGAGCTTGGTAAAGGAAGCGTATTCAGACTTGAATTTCCCTTACCTAAAACGGATGAACCTGCAGAGGAAGATAAACAGGATAATAATCAGATATTTATGCTTCCTAAAAAGGTACTTGTTGTGGATGATGACCCGATACAGTTGAAAATAGCGGAAGATATGCTTGGCCGTAATGGTATAACCTGCACAACATGTATGAATATTCAGGATGTTGTTGCTGCTCTGGAGAAATCGGATTATGATATAGTACTAACGGATGTTCAGATGCCTGAAACTGATGGGTTTGGTCTTTTGAAACTGCTTCGTAATTCGGATATTGGCAACTCAAGAAGTATTCCTGTAGCTGTCATGACTGCGCGTAGTGATGGTAATACAGGAATATATGAAAAGGAAGGATTTGCAGGTTATATTCATAAGCCGTTCAATATTCATGGATTGTTATCTTTTTTATCGACTATCATATCCCATACAAGAGTCTCAAATGCTGGAGACTTTGATTTCTCCTGCTTATTGAAAGACATAGACGACAATGGATATATGCTGTCACTCGTTATTGATGAGTCCAGAAAGGAACTTGCTGAGATGGAATTAGCCTTGAAAAAGTATGACCGTGAATTAATGCGGAAGATTATTCACCGGATGATGCCGGTATGGGAAATGCTTGGTAAGGAACGCTTGTTGCGTGAATTCCAAAAGGAACTGCATAATAATGAAAGTGTTAATGAAATCATAGGGGAATATGCCCGGCAGGTTATTGACATTCTTGAGAAATTGATAAAAGAAACAGAAAAAGAACTTGGAAAATATGAAAATACTGATAGTTGAAGACAATATGATACTTAAGGGTATGATAGAAAAGTGGCTACAAAAAGCCGGTTACGAAGTTCTGAGCGCTATTGACGAGCCCGGGGCACGTAGTATTCTGAAGAAACATGAAATCAGCCTGGTGTTGGGGGATGTACGTTTGCCTGAAGGAAACGGCATCAGCCTTCTGGAATGGATTATGAGTTGCGGTATGGAAATTCCTTTTATTGTCATGACAGATTATGCCTGTATCTCGGATGCTGTACGTGCAATCAAGCTCGGAGCTAAGGATTATCTGGAAAAACCTGTCCATCAGGAACTGCTTCTTGAATTAATGCACAGTATGTTGAAAAGTCCGGTTATAGTACGTAAAGAGCGTTCTTTTGTAGAACGTACCAGCGAAGCTGCACGGAAAGCCGCTTCTTTTGCCCGTCGTGTGGCACCATCCGACCTTTCAGTTATGATACTCGGTCCGAGTGGCAGCGGTAAGGAAGTGATAGCCCAGATGATACACCGTTATAGTGACAGACGTGATAAACCCTTTGTTGCCGTCAATTGTGGAAGCATACCTAACGATTTGCAGGCTTCTGAATTTTTCGGTGCAGTCAAAGGAGCTTTTACCGGAGCTGTTGCTGATAGGAAAGGGCATTTTGAAACCGCTAATGGAGGAACCTTATTTCTGGATGAAGTCGGCAATATGCCTTATTCCATGCAGATTCTTCTTCTTCGTGTTCTTCAGGAAAAGGAGTTTAATCCTGTAGGAAGTGACAAAGTAAAGCGTACGAATGTGCGCATTATTTCAGCTACCAATGAAAATATGAAAAAAGCTGTAGAAGAGGGACGTTTTCGTGAGGACCTTTATTATCGTCTTGCTGAACTGGAAATTTTACAGCCACCGTTAAAAGACTGCAAGGACGACATTCTTCCTCTTGCCGAATTTTTCAGAAAAGAACATTCCTATAGAATACATGTTAAGAATGAAGGCTTTACAGAAGAAGCGAAAGCATGTATGTTGGGGTATGACTGGCCTGGTAATGTGCGGGAACTGTGCGCAAAAGTCAAACGTGCGGTCATTGTGGCAGATAACGTATTGTTGGATGTATGTGATTTGGGACTGGATAATGTGGTTTGTGGTAGTAATCCGGAAATCTATATCATTCAGGAAAGGGAAAGGATACGAAATATGCTGGAAAAAAATCACGGCAATGTCAGCCAGACAGCTATTGAACTGGGTTGTAGCCGTACAGCTCTTTATAAGAAAATGAAGAAAGTCGGTCTGAAATAATTTTTTTATTTGTTAAGGCGGTATATCAGTCTGCATACATTGTTGCGGAATGTTTTGGACTCATGCAGTACCCATTGTCCAAACTGTATTCTTCCAGTAATGTTTATCCCACTTTTGTATGATATTGGAAGTAAGTATATGACCACTTCATCTGCGAGTTTGTATAGAAAAATTCCACTTGCATAATCCGCACTCTTCTGATTCTCCACCTTCATGAAATAGGTGCAGTCGTTTCCGTGTCTTTCCTTGGCATCCATCAGATCAAGCATTCCATAATAGGGATACATGTTGAATACCGCCCGGTTTTCCCAATATGGGAAGCCGTTACGATTTGTCCTGAGCCATTCCATCAGCTTTTCATTTTCATCCGGTAGAAACCCATTCAGTGTGATGGGCATGATGACTTGTATTTTTGCCATACCTCTTGTTTATAAAAAAAAGCATGAAACCCATGCATAGTTCTAAACAGGGGTTCTGGTAAAACCCATTACAAAAACTCGCATGGGCTCATGCTATAAGATATAGCATAAGCCTCACGCAATGGCCTTTGTAATTTTTGAAATTTACCAGATTTCTGTTTAGGGCATCTTGCGACTTATGTATATAATCAACGGAAAACATCCCGTAATCCGTCGTTATGTTCTATTTCAAATTCAAAGATAAGGAATGTTCCCTGAAAATCAAATTGATTCAGGATTTATTTGTCATTCTGTATCTGTTCAGCTTTTCTTTTCTCCTTTTCTACACTTTCTATTCCCAGCTTTTCACATAGTTCCGGATTGCTCTTGGCGTATTCCATTGAAAAATAGGCGCATTGAACGAAAGTATTTTTAATGAACTTGTTGATTGTTTGTCAGAAAGTAAAATGATAAAGAATAGGTTTGGAAAGATACTGAAAAATCAGTGAGTATTGAATATAAAATAGTGAACATCAGAGAAGTAGGAAAGGATTGTGCAGGAGTGGTTCATGTAATGGATACGGATGTTTTCATGTCAACGGGAGGATATATAAAAACTAATATGTCCTTCTTTTTTTGTGAATCTACAGTATATATTTACTATTTTTTGCCTATATTTGAAAACCGACTAGTCGGTTTATGAATTTTGTTTACTTTAAAACTTGAGGTTATGGAAACTACAATCAACACTTTTGGTAAATTTAAGGAGTACAAGGAAAAGAGAGTCAGAGAACTAATTCGGAAGTATAATGTTTTCTTGGGAATGTCTTGGGAATTGATTATTGTCATATGTGGAATATGCTGTTTGTTATTATTACTAATCATGCTATTTGGATTTGAGAACTCTTATCTAAAAGTTGCATTAATTCTTTCATTAGTATTCACTATTCTGGCTATTGTAAAATATAGACGTTCTTTACAAGTACAGAAAGTTGTTTATGACTGTTTGATTTGTCTTTCCGAAAATGAGAGTAAAATTTGCAGCAAGATAGAACTTAATACCATAAGAAACCAAATACAGGTTAATGATAATGAAATAGAGAGGCTTAAATGTTTGATTGATAATCTTGATTTAAAGTGTGAAATAATTAACAAAATACTCAGGATAAACTATCGTAAGTCGTTTATCTGTACTATATTCAGCATGAATCTGGATGAATATAAAAAAATGATTAAGAACAAAACGGTTCTTTTGCAGGAAAGATACAGTTATCGGCAATCGCAGAACAAATATAAGGCGGATATACAATTGTTGGAGACAAAGAATGAAGAATTGAATAAACGTGTAGAAATAATCGAAAAAACTGGGGGTGATGATAAACAGATATTAACAAATATACAAGTGAAATTGGATTCTGGATTAAAAAGCAAAATTCTTAAAAGTGAAGTCAGATTATTGTTTACTGATTTAATTGAAGTTGTGTCGCAAATAAAAATGCAGTAAAGATATGAGTAGAAATTATACAAATCCTTTTGATAGATATTCATCGCGAACTAAACGTCTGAACTATTATCTGCCTTTTCTTGGTTTTGGGAAATATACAAAGAATCGAGGAGACAATGAAGCATTTATCGGTCGTGAAGACATACTGTACAGGCTTAGAAACTGGATAACGAACAAGGACAAGACTGGTTCGTTTCTTGTAGCGGGATACAGAGGAATGGGAAAATCTTCGTTTGTGGAAAAAGCATTGTATAGTATAACCAGACAACGGCGCCGGAGCAGCAAGATTGAGTTTGTTTTCCTACTCCTTCATCTGCTGACCATGGCTATTGTCTATTGTATTCTTTTGGGTGTATATGATATTTGGTTGCGTGGGCTGATCATTTGTGCTTTATTCTGCATGTTACTGATATTTCTTTATGTGAAGAAGTATCATATCGGTTATTGGAGAAGATATTTGTTTTTTGTCTTAGGACTTATCCGTTATACGGTGAGCAAGGGTAAGTGGCGTACAAGAAAGTCAGGATATAATCCTGCTTCGTGGTATGATTGTCTTAGCGAATGTCGTGAACGGCTTAAACGACTGAACAAAGAGGAGCGTAGTAGGCTAGATAAGATTATTTTTTCAGATTACAAGGGAAAAACGGCTCAGCGTATACATATACAGATTAATCTGGGACATGAAATACTAAAGGAGAGAGATATTCTATGTCTGATTGCCAGGCGTATAAGGTCGGAAGTTGATGAATTTATATCAAATAAACATTTGTACTTCTGGCCAGCCTACTTATATATATTGTTGAGCTGTGGGCTTACTTTTGGTGTGATGAAACAGTTAGAGAAGCCAATTTGCAGAGCCATAAAGAGTGTACAAATTCAGGATATGAGGAATCAGGAAGATACATCAAAAATCCGTTTTGATAATATAGTAAATGGGAATACTGCAATCACGCATATTGAAAAGGATTCAGGTACTGGATTTATTCAACAGATGTTTTCTAATGCGTATAGCTTCTTGAAGGAACTGTTCTCAAAAAATGAAGGAATTAAACTAAAACCAGAAAATAATCAAAATTTGTATAATAATCTTTGGTGGATATTAGGATTTGTGTGTATCTATCTTTTAGCAAGGCTGCTGATTCGCCAGACGTTCAGGTTCATTCCCGGTGCGAAGCAGTATATATGGATAAGGAAACAGCTGAACGAACTCAATGACCGGATACATACTGTTATTGATGAAGAGACTCCTCCTATAGCTGAAAGTACCCAGGGAGTGATAAACATATCGTTCGGCAGACGGAGAAAAAAGACTTCTCAATTAGCTGGAGTTCGCGAAATAGAAAGTGAACTGATTGATATACTGTCACATTTTGACCGAATTATCACTCCCTATACACTTCAGTTCGTCATTGTATTTGATGAACTGGATAAGATTGATCCGGATATGACGAGTAAAGAACCGGAAGATGAACTTTTCACGACATTTGAAGGAACCTCGAACGGGTTTGCGGGTGATTCCGGCTCACGCAAACGGAAGGACAATGTGCTGAGGCTGTTGGCTAATATGAAACATTTTATTTCGACGGCTCGTGCTAAATTTATTTTCATATCGGGAAGGGAACTATATGATGCCTATTTGGCTGGTCTGTCCGACCGTGAATTTGCCATCAGCAGTGTCTTTTGCGGAGCCATTTATGTGGACAGTTTTCTGACTTCGAACCGTACACAGATGAGTGTGATTTCAATGACGGAGCAGTATTTGTGCAAGATGTTGTTACCGACAGATTATCTGAAGAAGATAATGGTAGAGAAGTATTACCAGTATGGTACTACCGCACCTGAATATCCTTCATTGAAATGGTATTATAGGTATCTGCGTGAAACTGAAAGTAAAGGGACTTCAAATACGTATGATGAATGGAGGTTGAAAGGAGGTATCATATTTTTGCATTATTTTGCTATTTATCTGACTCATATCAGCAACGGTTCTCCTCAGAAGATTATTTCCTATTTCCGCATGTATGTTAGGACTCAGGATAACCTATACCGTAAAGGGAATAGTTCACCCTATATCTATGGATGGGAGCATGCCAGAAAAAAAAGAAATCCTAAGAAAAACTATATTCTAACCTTTAATTATGTAAGCCAACGGAAGATAGCATTTGTATTCTATATGGCATATCCTATTATGCAGGCTATTATAAACAATGCGACACAGCATGGGGACAAGATTCTAATTTCAGCGTCTTTCCTGATGAATCATATCTACAAATATCATAGCTACAGCTTTTCGTGGAGAAATCTGGAACAGGCTCCTGAACTGTTGGAGGTTTACAGAACGCCTGAATTGCGTACTTTCATCCACACTATCTTATCATACATGGTACATACCCATATGACCAACATTCCGTCAGGACTTTATAATTTCAAGTTTAGAAAGAGTGTATCAAGTGAAATTGCTATATTTTCCAAATATTCAGAAGAGGTAGCAGCTATTTTTAATTTTACGCTGGATGAATCACTCTCGGTAAAGAAGCATTTTACAAGAATGCTGGTACATTACTCCAATATGCTGAGCCGTACCAGTGCGAGTCAGGAGCATTATGCCATTTTGCTTTCCAGAATACATCAGGTACTGGGTGATCTACAGATGACGGATGAGAACTATTTGGATTCTGCATTGGAGTACAGAAACAGTATCGCATATCTGAAGGAGATGTTGTATCAGAAAGAGGCAGCCAAACAGACAGCATCGGGTGACATCATATTGCCGGTCATACGTAATATGTTGAAGCTTGGACTCACCTATGAACGTAGAAAGACCAATAACTCGGCTTATGTGATTTATTATGAGCTGGTATGTATGCTGATTGATTTCAGGTATGTTGATGAAGCAAAATTGGGATTGGAACTTAAAGTTGTGAAATCACAGGATTGGAGGGACAAAAAGTATGTTCTGTATAAACCGAAAAAAGAATTGAAGGAAGAAAGGATTTTTCTGACAGCACGAGACGAAATCATTTCAAAAAGAAATTTTGAAAAAGAAATTGAGACCCAGCTTCTACAAAAAAAGGAACAAAATAGCGGACATGACGATTACGAAATTCAGGGTGACGAACTGGTTACTGGATTATCAAAAATTCTGACACCCGAAAAAAGCAATCTGATATTCCGCCTTTCACTTCTTGAAGATCTGCGTTTGGTATATCAGGCCATACTTGCAAAGCTGTTTGTATTGGAAAAGGTGGAACTTGGAGGCATTACCAAAGCCAATGTAGATGTGGCGGAGTCAGAGTTCCGTTACCTGTATAGGGTTACAAATGCCAAGGATAAGTTTATCATCCTTGTGGATTTTTTCAGACGACTGGCTGAAATCCTATATTACAAGAACGGTCTGATAAACAGAAATTCAGAGAAATTTGTGACTGGCCTTTACTTTTGGGGATTTGAATTTGATACGGACATAGAGGAATATTGCCGGTTAAAAAACCTGGATATAACCGTGCAGAATGAAATTAAGGAAGTGATTGATGGTATCGATTGGAGCGAACTAGGAAGTGATGTCTCTGGATGGAAGGACATTGATTACGATAAACAATGGAAAAGAATCAAAAACAAATTGAGAAGCTTTTTAGTAGATCGGTTGCATGAAAAAACTACAAGAAATGGCTTGGAGGCCACAATGTCCTTCCTTAACGATTGGAATCCGGAAAAATCATATGTGAAGAACCTGTCTTATTTTAAAGTAGACGAGTGTAACCGACACAGGAAAGAAATGCTTGAAAAAGGTTACTCAATCCCGTGTTTTGCATGTAGATACTACAATCGCAGCATGCATATTCTTATGGAGTATTTTTTTGGAGAAAAATTGAATTTGGAAGACAAAGTATCGAAAGTAAGAACATTTCTGAATAAGGCGACATGGACTTCCGTGCCTTATTCGCTCAGATCAAACTATTTGCAGACAATAGCAATCGTATTGGACGGAATGGGGAATGTTCAGCTCAGCTGTGCCGGTAAAAATTCAGAATTGACAGCAGATTTCCTCAAGCAGCTTGCTGTGCTTTCGGATGATAACAAGGAGTTTGAACAGATGGAAGTGCTGACCTCGCTGGAGAAGGCAATATTATACTATTGGGCTGCTGCACGGTACTACAAGAAAGGTTCTTTCCTCAAAGATGCCTCCATCAGTATGAAAAAAATACTCCATCTTCTTAAACGGTATATTATAGTTGAGGAAGCACTACCTAATTTTTCTGAGAATCGGATTCAAAAACTAGCAAATTATATCTGCCCTATAATTGAAATTGTAGCCCGCAAGTCGATTCTGTATTTGTATGCACATAATGAAAACATCAGTATAGCCGAGATTCAGGATTTGAAAGGGTTGTTTTCGCTGAAACCTTATGAGGATATTTCATTGGAAAAATTGTCACTTTATCCTGATATTGAAGAAATTATCATGCTTTCAACAGAATTGAAATTGTATTGCTACAAGCATTTCAGATATAAATCGGAGCTTATGCCGGAAGATTTTCGGAAGGGAGCAAACCTTGATGTGCTGAAGTTGTATTCTCTTAGGATTTCATCATCTTTCAATATCGAACGCTCCGTACAGCAACTGATAGTTGAATCTCGCATGAAGGCAATATGGAATTATCTCTTTTTGGATTACCTGTTTGAAGACATCAGTTTGATGGAATACTATGTACAGGACGGGCAGAGAATGATACGCTACAGGACTGACGGACCTATTATCTTTTACGGAAAGTTAGCTGATTTTCTCCGGACACCTCTGGAGAGGAAGAAACTTGAAGTCTTTGGAATGTGTCCGGAAGAATGTGGCATTAGTGAAGAATATCTGACTGTAAAAGAGAAGTTGCAACTGATCGAGTTCCTACTGAAGGATTCCATGTTCTGTCTGCAACGTATCCTTGCCGTGCTGACGACCAACACTAACCAGCTCCTGCATACGAATAGCTACATAGCCGAAATCTATCGGATGATGTTCGCTTGGACACAGCTTTTCAAGTTCGTGTATTTCGCTTATGAGTATATGGATGCGGGAGATGGGGTTAAGGACAAGATACTGACTTCATTGAATGCGTTTATTACTTCGCGGCACAAATCGATGGAAAATGAACTGACTCCAGTGGAGATAGAAATAAATCGGATGGAAATCAAAAAGATACTCGAACTATGTATCAATGAAATCGGTAAGGAAATTGTTTCTTCTGACTACGGTGGATTAGGAACCGAGTTTTACAATCACATCCTGTCCGTCATTGAACCGACAAACCTGAGGTATATTATCAGCAACTATCCAGCGGAGATGGCTCTATTGTATTATAATAAAGTAATAGAGATGCATACAGAGGGAAATGCTTATAAGGAGATGGTTTCCGGACTGTATTATCTCGATGATGACTTACAGAACGACACAGAACAGTTCTATATGGCGCTGGAACGCTATATGATAAATTGCGGATATATAGACTGTATGGAAAAATCGCTCAAAAACATTTATAGTAAGGCATATATCTATGATGTGGAGTGCTATGAGGGTGGCAATACAAACTCGAATCAAAAAGGAATGCAGAGCATTGACCCTGTTTGGGGAATGAACATATAATGATAAGAACCAATATTAAAATATAGTAAAATCCAAGTGGGGCATGTTGAACTTCAACATGTCCCACTTGGGTTAGAAAAATAAAGGAATTAATCTTCCCCTTTTCGCTCTTTGTAAAGCAGGATACAAAGCAATAAGAGCATTGTAAAGACCATAGCTTTACCATCTTCAGGAACTGTTACTGAGAATAGCTGCATTCCTATAAGAGTAAGAATCTGATCTTTTTTCATGGCTTCGGATTTTAAGGTTCTAGTTCAATGAAGTGCCCAGGTTAAATGATCCGAACTAACAATCCCAATCGTGAGCCATTATAAGAGCAGTATCTTATTCTATTTCAAATATACTATATATTTTTGATATATCAAAATATTTTATGTAAAAAACAATAGTTTGCTTTCTTTTTTTTGTTGATAGCAGATTTTTTTGATAAAAATGAAATTAGAAAAATTGCATTATCTTTTTTGGGAAAGTTATTGTTGAAAAGTGTATGATTTTATTTTATGATACGATATTTTATTTCTGCTGTGTCTTTTCGGACGCTTTCTGTACTTCTTCCTCTGCACTTTCTATTCCCAACCGTTCACATAGTTCCGGATCGTTCTTGATGCGTTCCATCTCTTCGTTGATGATGACTTGGGCGTCCGCCTTTATCTGGTCATAATTACGCTGTATCTGTTGGAGCATGATGTCATTCCCTTCACTGTCCTTGAACGTGTTAATAACCGGTATTTTTTTATAAGCCTTTTCTTCCGCACTTACTTTGGCATGGTCCACGATAATTTCCGCATGGAAAATCTTCTGGTCTATTTTCTCACCGAAATTATCCGACACGGAACCGACAAACGTACCCTGTGAGAGGTTGGAAATCTTGGATGCAGGAATCAGTGAGTCCAGCTGGGTGTTGATCGATGTAGAGACATCCTGACGGTTGATGGATATGGACTGACGTTTTTGTAAAATCTTACCGAAACGTTCGGAAAGTGTCTTGGCAGTTTCACCGACCACCTGACCGCTGAATATGTTGCCGACTGTATTTTGAATTACCTTGCTTTCCTTTTCACCGTAGTCACGGTTAAGCTGGCTGAAGTCCTGAAATCCCAAACAAACCGCTACTTTGTTGGAACGTGCCGTCGCTATCAGGTTGTCCAGCCCTCGGAAATAGATGGTAGGGAGCTCATCTATAATGACCGTGCTTTTAAGCTGCCCTTTTTTGTTTATCAGTTTGACGATTCTGGAATTATACAGTCCGAGCGCAGCGGAATAGATGTTCTGTCGGTCCGGATTATTGCCCACACAAAGGATTTTAGGCTCCTTCGGATTATTGATGTCCAAAGAAAAATCATTGCCTGTCATGACCCAGTACAGCTGTGGAGAAATCATTCGGGTAAGCGGAATTTTTGCAGAAGCTATCTGGCCTTGGAGCTGGTCTTGTGCCCCACCTTTCCATGCATCCATGAAAGGGGAAAGGTAGTTCTCCAGTTCCGGATAGGAAGTCAGTATGGTAAACAAATCAGAGTAAGGTTTGTTCAACAGTTCCACGGCATGAGGGAAGCTGCAATAGATACCGTTTTTGTATATTTTCAAATACCAGATTATAGCTGCCAGCAGGATAATCGGAGACTCTACAAAGAAGTCACCCTGTTTTTCAATCCAGGTCTTGTTCAAATTTAACATGATGGTATAGCTTGCTTCGTATGCATCAGAGATGTCCGTCATGAACTCCGGATTGATGGGATTGCAGCGGTGTGAACGGTGCGGATCATCGAAATTGATGACGTAGAAATGCGGTTTTACCTTGTATTTGTCCATATTGTGCAGCAAGGTATTATAGGCAATGGTGGAAAGGTCATCAAATTTATAATCATAGATATAGACACTGAATCCCTTGGAAATCATCTGTTTGATGTAGTTGTTCACCACTGCGTATGATTTACCGGAACCCGGTGTTCCCAATACGATGGTCGCACGGAAAGGATTGACCACGTTGATCCATCCGTCGTTGAGCTTGCCGCCATACTGGAATCTGGTGGGCAGATTGACCGAGTATTCATTCTCCATCAGCCTTGTCTCCTGCATGAAGGATTCGTTTTCCATATTGAACACATCCTCCATCAGGTTATGCCTGTAAAGCCTGCTGATCCACAGTCCCGACATGAGCAGGCATAGATAACCGGCTGCAAGTGTCACCACATACAGGGCAGTAATCGCTTCGTGCGGAAAAGGCAGATCAAGCAGCCACCAGTTCATGAAAAAAAGAACAGCCCCGGCAGTAAGTACCGCCCATATACGCTGCCAGGTTATTTTCTCACCCTTGACTCCGATAGTACCCATGCAGGATATGGCCAGCAGAAGAACTGCCATCAGTTTTGTCCAAAGGATACAGCCGAATATACCGGTTGTCCTGTCAAAGTTCATCAGTATCCGGTCTATGACATCCAGATTCAGATGCCAGGCACTCATACTGGGATAGCAGTACACATAAACGTGGACTACCAGAATAAAAATACTGACTGCCCTGCCGAATTCCATAATCTTGGCAAGGGCTCTCAAATCGTCTTCCTGTTGCATAATGATGTAGATGATTGTGGGGGAATCCGTTGTTCCCCCTGTTGTTGACTCATTTTGATTGATCAGATACCGCGTGATTTGCGCTTCTGCGGTTTCTTTTTCCGTTTCATGCGGCGACGGAACGCTTCTTCCTCGTAATCGACTGCCGGATTTGCCTCAAAGGAGAAGATGCCTGCCGCCTGTTCAAGCGCACTGTTTTCTTCCATACGGTGACCGTACCGTTTCCAAAGTTCCTCCGGACCGGACTGTTGTCTGTCCTGCCAGGGTATTCCTTCCCACCAGTTGACAAGGCCGTTGAATACGTTGGCGGAAAACTCCTTTCCCATACGTGAACCGTTGAACGCCTCGCGCCGTTCATGGTCTATGAATGTGACACCGTAGATACGTCCGGTATCGTTCCTTCGGAATACCACATCAATGTGCTCCTGTTTCAGCAGTTCCCTGAATTCCTGTTCCGATTTTGCGTTACGCATGGCCCATACTACCTTGCCGGATATGGCAGGAGCCCATCTGCCTTCCTTGAAGTCCTGTGTATGCCGTAACATATGTTCGGACAGTCCCGTATTTCCGAAACGCTTGCCGAACCTTGCACTTTTTATTGGAGGGCTGACCACTTTCCCACTATCATCTGTAGCCGAATAGATGATACCCGTATAGGGTGTTCCCATGTAATCGCCCCGAACTTGTCGGGCTTCAATGTTCAGTGTGGAAAGCAGTGCGGAATACTCTCCGAAAGTCTGGAAACGGTAGCTCTCCAGAACGGCCTTCAGTGTGTTTCCTATCTGATGGCGTATATCCCCCTGTAAGGCATCTACCTTTTTCAGTTCCGCTTTCGGATTCCGTCTTTCCGTATCCGCACTGTTACGCAGTCCGAATTCCTGTTCCAGTTCCCGGCAGGCTGTCATGGAACGGCGGTGTTCATAGGAGTCATTGATTTTCCTTCCTTCATCGTCAATGCATACACTCACGATATGTACGTGCGTGTTGCAGGTATCGCCATGTCTGTACACGATGAACGGCTGGTCACCATATCCCATTTTCTGCATGTATTTCTCTGCCAGTTCCGCCAGCCTGCCATTATCCAGCCTGTCTTCCGGTGCCGGGCTGAGGGCGATATGCAGGACCGGCTTATCCGTCCTCCTGTTTGCCGTCAGATGGTTTTCAAATGAAAGGAGAACCAGACGCATGTCCTCGCTCGGCAGTCCCGGGCGGTCGGAAATCATCCGATGTCCGGAAAGGATTTCCGCCGTCCCCTGAAATACCTTTTCATGATTATAGGCCAGTGCCCCGTAAAGACTTGCCCCGTGACTTATCTTTGCAACCATTTCTTTTCATATTCTTTGGTTAATGCCATAATCTGCTTGTTGAGCAGTATCAGTTCCAGGGTAGCCTTTTCAAGTTTGTAAAGCAGGGACATCGCCCTTTTGTCCCCAAAATTTTTCTGTACGGCCCTTACGACTTGATTGTAATTGTTGCCTATTGCCTGGAACTGTCTGTAAAATTCCCCGAGCCGGATGTAATAGTCCATGGAAACCTTGTCCACCTTGATTACTTTCAACTGTTCTGAAAAGATTGATTTCTTGATAAAGATTGTCCTGTCCCTTGCTCCGGATTCCAGAAACAGTTTCTCAAATTTGCTTTTTTCCTGCGCGTTCAGACGGAAGCTGTACTTGTAGTCCGCCGGATCAGTTTTTGGTTTTCTGCCTGTCCTTTTAGCCTGTTTTTTCTCCATGCTTTTCTGCTTTTGGGTTGTTTTGCTTTCTCCGTCAGATTTTCCGACTTTGGAGGAAAATCCCCCGACCGTGAGGGAGGGCAAGTTGGTCTTTGTCGGGCAGAATACTTTCTGTCGGACAAAGACACAACTTGCTCTGTTCGTTTGAACAGAGAATCCACCTCCGGCGGATTGCTGCGCGACGTGAGCGGCGTGCTGCTGTCCGTCGGAAGATATTCCAAGCCGTCTATCGGTTCTGACTTTGCAAAATTATGGCTGTGTAAACAGTTGTGAAATAGTGGATTATATGACATATAAAGACGTCTGATGACATCTGATGTCATGGTACAGGCTACATATTACCTGTATGCTTGAAAGACCTTATTTTTGACGCGATTTAAGCGTGCAATATTGCAATAACATAATAACATAACAACATGGTATTGCAATAATATAAGGACATAATAACATGGCAACATAGTATTACAATAACATAAGGACATAATAACATGGCAATATAACATTGCAATAACATAATGACATAATAACGTAACAACATAGTATTGCAATAACATAATGACATAATAACATGGCAACATAATATTGCAATAACATAATGACATAATAACATGGCAACATAATATTGCAATAACATAAGGACATAATAACATGGCAACATAGTATTGCAATAACATAAGGACATAATAACACGGCAATATAATATTGTAATAACATAAGGACATAATAACATGGCAATATAGTATCACAATAGCGTAATGCCATTGTAAGATTAGTGAAAGAAAAAGTGAATATTAACCCCAAAAACAAAAGGTATGAACAAACGTCCGATTCTTGTCGCCTTCAGCAATCAGAAAGGCGGTGTGGGCAAGTCCACGGTAACAGCGGTTCTTGCCAGTTATTTTAATTATGTAAGAGGTCTGAAAGTTGCTGTCGTTGACTGTGATTATCCCCAGTTCAGTCTGGAAAAACTAAGGGGAAGGGATTTGAAGAACCTTGAAAAAAGCGAGTATCACCAACGGCTTTTCTGCCGTCAGTTTGAAGACGGTTCCCGTAAGGCCTATCCGATTGTTACTTCCACGCCGGAGTCAGCCGCAGAGATTCCCGGCAAGCTGGAAGGTGATTATGACCTGATATTCTTCGATCTTCCCGGAACGGTGAACTCCCGTGGTGTATTTGAGTCCGTCATGAACATGGATTTTATTTTCACTCCCATTGTAAAAGACCGTATGGTCATGCAGAGCAGCCTTTCCTTTGTATCGACCGTTCAGGATTTTATCGGACAGCATCCGGAAGCTCCCCTGAAGGACATACGTTTATTCTGGAACCGTATGGACAGCCGTACTTCCAAGGAACTGTATGTAATGTATAATGCAATAGTGCTCCGTATGGGTTTGAAGGTCTTTGAAACCGTACTTCCGGATCTTGAACGCTTCAACAAGGAAATGACACCTTCTTCCAGACAGCATTTTCGCTGCACCCTTCTTCCTCCTTCCGAATCATTATTGAAAGACAGCCGTCTTGAGGCGTTTGCCCAAGAGATGGAACGTATCATATTTCCGGGATAAGAACTATGGCAAAGAAAAGAGAGATATTCAAGGTGGATGAGGATGCCTTGAAGGACATGATGGCCAGTGAATCCATTTCCTGTGGTAAATCTGGAACTGATGTCGGCGAGAATGTTCTTCCTGTCACAGAAAAGGAAAAAAATGTGCCGGAAGTAAAGACACAGGGACAGGAAAAGTCCCGCAAGACGATTCGCGCTGACCCCGGACTGGAAGAGAAGGTGGAAATGTATAAGGAACTGTTTCTGGACAGAAAGAAGTCTGTACACAGAAAGCAGACCTATATCAGCTATGACATGTATTGCAGGCTGGCCCGTATCCTTCCCCTTCTGAGTGATGACATGAGTGTGCCCGCTTTTTTGGATAATGTGCTGGCACACCATCTTGAGACTTACAGTGAAGAGCTTGGCGAGCTGTTTCGTCGAAAAACCCCAAAAACATTCTGAAAATGATGTGGATTGTATTGACTGTTGCCGTATTGGTTTGCGGCCTGCTGTTATGTTGCGTTTATGTACTGTCCAATAAGATTTGTTCACTGAAAAGACAGGTCAGAGAGTTGAATGAGAAAATAGGAATAGCGAACTGCTTTCCCGAATATAGCCGTGTGTATCTGAACGATGCTCCAGTCGGGAAAGGACGTCAGATTCGTATCCGTTGCGGTTTGTACAACAAGGCAAGCCGCCTTATTCCGTTTATGGCTCCCGGCATGAGTGTTTCAGTCTATGTGAGCAATATCGTGGAGGAACACTTGAAACGCCACGGAGAATTGCTGAAGAATGAACTTGAATGCTTTCTCTATAAGGATTCTTTATGGAAGAACTGATATACTTCTGTGTACGGATTGTCTGTATAGGCTATTTGCTGTACAGCGTGTATGGCTGGAGAAGGCGTATCGAAACTGTTTGTACCCTGCTTTATGGGAAACCTTGCGTGAAGAAGGAAAAGAAAGAAGCTGCCGGAACGGAATCTGCGGTTTCAGATGCAGAAGTGATGGGAAGTACCCGTTATGTCTATCTGGACGAGAATGCCGGAAAGACTGCCGCTCCCTTCATGAGCCAGCCACTTGAAAGGAATTTTATCGGTGAAGAGGAGGATGTGCAGCAGGAAGATGTGGAATGCAACCTTCAGCTGGAAAAGATGAAACTCCTGCAGGAAGTCCAGGAAGACCTTGATGCGGAGTCTCCCGAAGTGGAATCCGTATCACCTGTTCTGTCCAGCAGGGACATGGAAGTACTCGGCGAATATCTGACACATCAGGATGAAGCCGACCATGAGAAGGCCATGCAAGCAGCCCGTGTCCTGTTCTCCATCAGGCAGACCAGCCTGATTGACGTGTTCCTTTCCAATATGGAGAATTCCGCTATTGTAGAGGAACTGATAGACAGGTATCTTGATGAGGACGGCAATCCCAAACCGCTTAAGGTAAAGGATGGGAATGAACTGTCTGACGAGTGGCGGAAATATATCTGACACCGATATATTCAGGCATCCCGGAAATCTTTTCGGGATGCTTTTTTAATGTCTGTAAGGCTTCCTGAATGACATCTGATGACATCCGGTGACACCTGATGACAGTGTTGTATCACAGCGGTTTAAGCCTTATATATTTGCAGTCGAATTCAACATTTATGTCAAACCCAAAAATGATTCGACAATGAAGAGAAGAATCCTATTTTCAGTATTGTGTGTGCTGGCAGCGGCAGGTGCCTTCGCACAGGGACAGGGTCTTGCCGGCATCAATGAGGCTACCAGCCTTATGACTTCGTATTTCGATCCGGCCACCAAATTGTGTTATGCCATTGGAGCCGTACTCGGTCTGGTCGGCGGTATCAAGACGTATGGCAAGTTCAGCAGCGGTGACCCGGATACGTCCAAGACTGCGGCAAGCTGGTTCTTCGCCTGCATCTTCCTGATTGTGGCCGCCACCATTCTCCGTTCCTTCTTCCTGTAAGCCATGGATTACCGTATCAACAAAGGAGCAGGCCGTCCGATTGAGTTCAAGGGCTTGAAATCACAGTACCTGTTCTTTTTTGCCGGAGGCCTTGTATCGGTCTTTCTTGCGGTGGTTGTCCTGTATATGGCCGGTGTAAGCCAGCTGGTATGCCTGTCTTTCGGGGCGGTATCCGGTACCCTGGCCGTATGGCTGACCTTCCGCATGAATGCCCGCTACGGTGAGCACGGGCTGATGAAGATGCTGGCCGAGAAACGCCATCCGCGCTATCTGTCAGCCCGTCGCAGAATATTCAGAGCATTAACCAAAAAGAAGAGAAAGAAATGAGAAGTGTATTGAAGGCCTGTGATCTGGAAGACAGATTCCCGATTCTGGCCGTGGAAAACAACTGCATCGTAAGCAAGGATGCGGACATTACGGTAGCCTTCGAGGTCGAGCTGCCTGAACTGTACACGGTGACGGCGGCGGAATATGAAGCCATTCACGGTACCTGGGTAAAGGCCATGAAGGTGCTTCCCAATTATTCGGTCGTGTACAAGCAGGACTGGTTCGTCAAGGAAAACTACCGGAGCGAAGGAGACGGGACGGAAAGTTTCCTGTCCCGCAGCTATGAGCGTCATTTCAACGAACGCCCGTATCTCAGACACCGCTGCTTCCTGTATCTGACAAAGACCACACGCGAACGTGCCCGTCGCCGCAGTGATTTCAGTACCCTGTGCCGCGGCTATATCCTTCCCAAGGAAATCACGGACTGGGATTCGGTCGTGAAATTCCTGGAGGCGGTGGAGCAGTTCGAGCATATCATGAACGATTCGGGGCATGTCAGGATGAAGCGTCTCAGGACGGAAGAGGTGGTCGGAACGGAAGAATGTCCCGGGCTGATTGAAAGATACCTGACTCTCGGTATGGAGGACACGCACCCCGTATTACAGGACATCTGCCTTGATCCGGAACGTATGCGCATCGGTGACAAACGTCTTTGCCTGCATGTGCTTTCCGATACGGAAGACCTTCCCGGCAGTGTGGGCACGGACATGCGCTATGAGCGCTTGTCCACGGACCGTAGCGACTGCCGTCTTTCGTTTGCGGCTCCGGTAGGACTCCTGCTTTCATGCAACCATGTCTATTCGCAGTACGTGTTCATCGATGATGCGCAGGAAATCCTGCAACGCATGGAAAAGACCTCACGCAACATGCTGTCCCTGTCGAAATACAGCCGCAGCAATGCCGTGAACTATGAATGGGCAGAAATGTATCTTGACGAGGCGCATACGAAAGGGCTTGTTCCGGTACGGTGCCACTGTAACGTACTGGCCTGGGCGGAAGACGAGGAAGAGTTAAGACGTATCAAGAACGATACCGGCAGCCAGCTTGCCCTGATGGGATGCGTACCCCATTACAACACGATAGATACTCCGGTGCTGTACTGGTCTGGTATTCCCGGCAATGCGGGCGATTTTCCGGCTGAGGAAAGTTTCTATACCTTTCTGGAACAGGCTGTCTGCCTGTTTGCTTCGGAAACGAATTACCGCAGTTCGCCCAGCCCGTTCGGTATCCGTATGACGGACAGGCAGAGCGGCGTACCGCTTCATCTGGACATCAGTGACCTGCCCATGCGCAAGGGAATCATCACCAACCGCAACAAGTTCATACTCGGTCCCTCCGGCAGCGGTAAATCCTTCTTTACGAACCACCTTGTCCGCCAGTATTATGAACAGGGTACCCATATCCTGCTGGTGGATACCGGAAACAGCTATCAGGGACTTTGCAGCCTGATTCATGACCGGACACATGGCGAGGACGGTATCTATATCACCTATGAGGAGGACAATCCCATCGCCTTCAATCCGTTCTATACGGATTCCGGGGAATTTGACGTGGAAAAGCGTGAAAGCATCAAGACACTGATACTCACACTCTGGAAACGTGAGGATGAAGCCCCAAGGCGTTCGGAAGAAGTGGCCCTTTCGGGAGCGGTGAACGCATACATCCGCAGGATAACGGAAAACAGGGATGTCAGACCCGATTTCAACGGATTCTATGAGTTTGTGCGTGATGACTACCGCCGGATGATTGAGGAGAAGAAAGTCCGTGAGAAGGATTTTGACATCGACGGTTTCCTGAACGTACTGGAACCGTTCTACCGTGGCGGTGATTATGATTTCCTGCTTAATTCGGACAAAGAACTGGATCTTACCAACAAGCGCTTTATCGTATTCGAGCTGGACAATATCAGCGGAAACAAGGTGCTTCTGCCCGTGGTCACGCTGATAATCATGGAAACCTTCATCGCCAAGATGCGCCGCTTGAAAGGCATCCGCAAGATGATACTCATTGAGGAATGCTGGAAAGCCCTGATGTCCGCCAATATGAGTGAGTACATAAAGTATTTATTTAAGACCGTCAGAAAATATTTCGGTGAGGCCGTGGTGGTCACCCAGGAAGTGGATGACATTATCAGTTCCCCTGTCGTAAAGGAAGCTATCATCAACAACAGTGACTGCAAGATTCTCCTTGACCAGCGGAAATACATGAACAAGTTCGACCATATCCAGCGGCTTCTCGGACTGACCGACAAGGAACGCGGACAGATCCTGTCCATTAATCAGGCCAACCATCCCGGACGTTTCTACCGTGAGGTCTGGATCGGTCTTGGCGGTACCCACTCGGCCGTGTATGCCACGGAAGTCAGCGATGAGGAATATGCCGTATATACCACGGAAGAGTCGGAAAAGCTGGAATTGCAGAAGCTGGCCAAGGAACTGGGCGGAAATCTGGAACTGGCCGTGAAACGCATTGCGGAAATGAGAAGGGAAAGGAAAAGGTCAAACGGTAAAGCATGACGGTTATGAATGACAGTTTTGAATCGGATGAAAGAAAGCGTAAGGAGACAATCGAATGTCTCTACTGGTCCCTGATGAACGGATGGGACATACCGAAGGATATCCGTGAACATTACGGATTTTCAGAGGACTATGAACTGTACCACCGGCTTGAAAGTATGGAACCGGAAGATTACAGGGAAAGAAGGCTCAGAGGTGAGATACCTGATGCCGTGGAGGTCGATGTAAGACTGACACATGCTGTGGAGAAGGTCTTCGAGCGGCTTTGTTCCCCTCCTCCCGTACAGTATCTCGACAAGCTGTACGGGGAACTGGAAAAGCTGGGAGGTTTCATCGCCAACCCGAAGAATATTGACAGCCCTTTCATTAATTCCGGTTTTCTCATGAAATACGGCATTGACCGGAATTCCCCGGATGAAATCAGACGGCAACAGTCAGAAAAGGCCTATAAGGAACTTTATGCCAGGTTTGAAACCATGGTCGGCCTGAAGTCCCCAAACAAAAAGGACGACAACGCTATCCGCAAGGAATGCCGGCAGCCAGCCTGTAAAGAAAGGCTGTCCGGAAAAGCCCGCATCCCGGTCAGTCCGAAGCCAAAGAGACGTAAGATGGGACTTTGAGAGATTCAGTAAAACAAGAACAACATCATTAAAAAAGACAAGACATGAAAAACAGACAGTTGTACAGACTGGCCGCCTGCCTGATCGGGGCGGCATCACTGCTGCTACAGAGCTGCAGTGAGAGCAGGTTTAAGGACTGTGACCGCCTGTGCGGTTCATGGAGCAGTGTGGAAGGCAAGCCCGATGTCCTTATATATAAGGAAGGGGACGCCTACAAGGTGACGGTCTTCGCCCGCAGCGGAAAGACACGGAAGCTGAAGCCGGAAACCTATCTGCTGGTGGAAGAAAACGGTAACCTGTTCATCAATACCGGCTACCGCATTGACATCGCCTACAATGAGGCGGCTGACGTATTGACCTTTTCTCCGAACGGTGACTATGTAAGGAAGGAGGTACGTCCATGAGAAAAAGACTGCTGCTGCTTTGTGCAGGAACCTTTTTTCTTGCCGGACAGATACGGGCACAGTGGGTGGTGACTGATCCGGGAAACCTTGCCCAGAGTATCATCAACATGTCGGACAATATCGTGCATACCTCTTCAACTGCGACAAGTACCGCCCAGAATTTTGCGGAGACGGTGAAGATATACCAGCAGTACAAGAAATACTACGATGCCCTGAAGTCCGTCAACAATCTGGTGAAGGATGCCCGTAAGGTCAGTGAAATCATCCTGATGGTCGGTGACGTGTCGGAAATCTACGTGACCAATTTCCAGAAGATGCTGGGTGACGAGAACTTTTCTCCCGAAGAGCTGGATGCCATCGCTTTCGGTTATACCAAACTTCTGGAAGAGAGCAACGGGGTGTTGCAGGACCTCAAGCAGGTAATCAACGTCAGCACCCTTTCCATGACCGACAAGGACCGTATGGACGTGGTGGATGACTGTTATGTCAGTATGCGCCGTTACCGCAATCTCGTGAATTATTATACGAACAGGAATATAGCCGTGAGTTTTCTGCGTGCCCGCAAGAAGAATGACCTTGACCGTGTCCTGAAGCTTTATGGCAATGACACCTCCAAATACTGGTAGCCTATGGTATTGTTATCCGTGGATTTCTCGAATCTCCATACCATTCTGGAGAGCCTTTACAATGAAATGATGCCCCTTTGTGGGGATATGCTGGATGTGGCCAAGGGACTTGCCGGACTCGGTGCCCTGTTCTATGTGGCCGTCCGTGTCTGGCAGTCGCTTGCCCGTGCCGAACCGATAGACGTGTATCCGCTTCTGCGCCCGTTTGCGATAGGCATCTGCATCATGCTTTTCCCGACCCTGGTACTCGGAACGATGAATACGGTGCTGAGTCCGATTGTGCAGGGAACCCACAGGATGCTTGAGGGGCAGACGATGGACATGCAGCAGTACCGTGAGCAGAAGGACAGGCTGGAACGTGAAGCCATGCTCCGCAATCCGGAAACGGCCTATCTGGTCAGCGATGAGGAGTTTGACCGTCAGCTGGACGAGCTCGGATGGTCGCCCGATGCCATGGCAACCCGTATGGGCATGTATATGGAAGTGGGCATGTACAATCTGGAAAAGAATATCCGTGACGCTTTCCGCAGTCTGCTGGAACTGCTTTTTGCTGCGGCATCCCTGCTGATAGATACGGTAAGGACCTTTTTTCTGGTGGTATTGTCCATCCTCGGTCCCATTGCCTTTGCCTTCAGCGTGTGGGACGGTTTCCAGTCCACGCTCAGCCAGTGGTTCACACGTTACATTTCCGTTTATCTGTGGCTTCCCGTGAGTGACCTTTTCAGCTGTATGCTGGCCAAGATTCAGGTACTTATGCTGCAGAACGACATCCTGGAGCTCCAGAACAATCCGAACTATTCGCTGGACAACTCCAATTCGGTATATGTGATCTTCATGCTGATAGGTATCATCGGATACTTTACCGTGCCGACCGTGGCCGGATGGATTGTGCAGGCAGGCGGTGGCGGAAACTACAACCGAAACATCAACCGTACCGCGACCAAGGCCGGAGGATTTGCAGCCGGTGCCGCAGGTTCCGGACTGGGAAATATCGGAGGGCGTCTGCGTGGAAAATAAACAGAACAGGAACATTAAAATCATGAAAACAGATGGAATTCAAATCACTGACCAATATTGAAAGCAGCTTCAGACGGATACGCCTGATGCTTGCGGTCTTTGTCGGATGCTGCACGCTCGTGACCGTGTTTGCCCTGTGGAACTCATACCGCTTTGCGGAGAAACAGCGTGAGAAAATTTATGTACTCGATGGCGGCAAGTCACTGATGCTTGCCCTCTCACAGGATCTTTCACAGAACCGTCCGGCTGAAGCCAGGGAGCATGTAAGAAGGTTCCATGAGCTATTTTTCGGGCTGTCGCCGCAGAAGGATGCCATCGAGCACAATATCAACCGTGCTCTGCAGCTGGCGGACAAAAGCGCCTATCATTACTATGTGGATTTTGCCGAGAAAGGATATTACAACCGTCTCATTTCCGGCAACATCAACCAGGTGGTACGGGTGGACAGCGTGGTCTGCGACTTTTCCGGCTACCCCTACAGGGCCAGGACGTATGCCCGCCAGATGATTATCCGTGAGAGTAATGTGACGGAACGTTCACTGGTGACTGACTGCCAGCTTCAGAACACGTCCCGTTCCGATGACAACCCCAACGGCTTTATCATCGAACATCTGACCATACTGGAAAACAAGGACATAAGGAGTGTAGAGCGATGAAAAGGAACCTGACGAGACAGGCGGACCTTCAACTCAGGAGGTTCTGCCACAGACTTACCGTTAAACAGCGCAAGGCTGTTCTCTGGATACTGTTTGTCCCGTTTGCCGCCGCATGTGTCTATACGGCATGCAGACCGTTTATAGGCAGTAATAATAGGGGGTCCGGAATGGAATTTATGGAAAAGGATTCACTCCGTATGGAGTTCATTCAATCTATTGTAAGAAATGGAGAAAGAAAAAGTCAAGAAAGTAATGGAACGGCTGATGAAACCGTTCAGGCTCCGGTCCTCAAAGGACAGGAAGCCGCTGAGTGAGGAACAGAAACGCAAACGCGCCGGATTTGTGGTGTATCCGCTGATGTTTCTGCTGTGTCTGGGAAGTTTCTATCTGATATTCTCACCTTCCGGGCAGGAACAGGAGCGGCAGGACAAAGGACAGGGGTTCAATACGGAAATCCCTTCTCCCGAGGACAGCCGCCTGGAAGGAAACAAGAAGGATGCCTATGAGAAGGCCCTGATGGAACAGGAAAGCAGGAAAAGGAAGACATTCTTTGAAGCTGCGGAGTCCATGTTTGCCAAAGAGGAACGGAAAGACAGTGTTGTCCGTCTTCCCGATAACATTCCATCGGAGAGGCAAACAAACATGGGAACGGAAACAGAAAAAGGCAATGCCGGACCGGTCAGTTCCTCGGCCGGAGCCTACCGTGAGATGAACCGTACGCTGGGAAGCATCTATGAACCGCGGACCGATCCGGAAAAGGAAAGGCTTCAGGAAAGGATTGAGGAACTGGAGCGTATACAGCAACAGCAGCAGAAGCAGGAGCCACTGTCAGGCATGGAGGAAAAAATGGCCCTGATGGAAAAATCCTACGAACTGGCCGCCAAATACAATAACCGTCAGGCAGTGGAGACTCCTTCTCCCGTCAGAAAAGCGGAGGACAAAAAAGCCATACCGGTGAAACAGGTTCACAATGAGGTGGTATCCTCGCTTTCCAGACCTATGAGCGACGAAGAGTTCATATCCGCCTTTTCGGGAGAACGCAATGCCGGTTTCAATACGGCTGTCGGCCGGAAGACCGTAACGGAAGGCAATACCATTGCTGCCTGTGTACATGGTACGCAGACCGTATCCGACGGACAGGCCTTGCGCCTGCGGCTTACCGAGCCCATGTCCGTTGCCGGACGTTTCATACCGAAAGGGACTGTACTGGTAGGTGGCACACGCATACAGGGTGAACGGCTGGAAATCATGGTCAATGCCGTGGAATACAAGGGAACTATCCTGCCAGTGGAACTGGAAGTCTATGATCTGGACGGACAGCAGGGAATCCTGGTGCCGGGTTCACTGGAATATGACGCTGCCAGGGAGATTGCCGCCAACATGGGAACCTCGATGAACAGCAGCATCAACATTTCCACCGATGCCGGGGCGCAGATTGCCTCCGATCTGGGAAAAGGTGTGATACAGGGCGTTTCCCAGTACATATCCAAACGGATGCGTACGGTAAAGATTACTTTGAAGGCCGGACACCGGGTACTGCTCCATTCACCGGAGAAATGAAATACAGGAAACTATGAAAGAAAAAACAACCATTAAACAAAAGCACATGAAGAAGATTCTGATGATGTTTGCCCTTTTACTGGGCGTATCGGCTGCCTGGGCGCAGCAGAGTAGCGGTGATTATTATGAGGGGCTGACCCGCAAGATCGGTTTCAGCCAGATGATTCCGCCGCACGGACTGGAAATAACGTATGACAAGACCGTCCATGTCATTTTTCCGGCTCCGGTCAAGTATGTGGATCTCGGTTCTACAAACCTGATAGCCGGCAAGGCCGACGGTGCCGAGAATGTAATCCGAGTAAAGGCCACGACACGCAATTTCAGGGAGGAGACCAATATGTCTGTAATAACCGAAGACGGGAACTTCTATACCTTCAACGTGAAGTATGCCGATGAGCCGTTACTGCTGAATGTGGAGATGTGTGATTTTATCCATGACGGAGAATCGGTGAACCGTCCCAACAATGCCATGGAAATCTATCTGACCGAGCTGGATAACGAGTCACCCCGTCTGGTACGTCTTATCATGAAATCCGTGTATGAGAATGACAAGCGCCGTATCCGTCATATCGGCTGCAAGCGTTTTGGTATCCAGTATCTGCTCAAAGGGCTGTACACCCATAATGACCTGCTTTATTTCCATACCCAGGTAAAGAACTCCTCGAATGTTCCCTTTGACGTGGATTTCATTACGTTCAAGGTGGTGGACAAAAAGGTGATGAAGCGTACGGCCATGCAGGAGCAGGTGATTTATCCGCTGCGTGCCTATAATTATGTGACACGTGTAAACGGCAGGGATTCGGAATGTACGGTATTTGCCCTTCCCAAGTTTACAATACCGGACGATAAGAAACTGGTTGTAGAGATGTATGAGAAACAGGGCGGCCGTCACCAGAGTTTTGAGGTGGTCAACGAAGACCTGGTGCGTGCGGAAACCATCAATGAACTGAAGGTACGATGAGAACGAAAGTATTGTATATGCTGGCATTGCTGCTTGTCCTTTTCGTGGGACAGGCAGAAGCCCAGCGGATTCTGCCAAGGATGCAGGGTGTGGAAATGCGTGGAGGTATGGCTTCCGATAACGGATACTATATGGGAATGACACTTTCAAGTTATGCCAAAGGCGGGAACAAATGGGTATATGGAGCGGAATACCTGCATATGAAACACGGTTACCGTCATGTGACCATCCCTTCGGCGCAGTTTACGGCAGAAGGTGGATATTACCTGAATTTCCTTTCCGATGCGGGAAAAGTGTTCTTCCTCAATCTGGGAGGATCGGCACTGGCCGGATATGAGACGGTAAACTGGTCCGATAAAAAACTCTATGACGGGGCCACTCTGAAAAACGGCGATGCCTTTGTGTACGGCTGTGCCCTGACGCTGGAGATGGAACTGTACCTTGCCGACCGTGTGGCATTGACGGCTTCCTTGCGTGAGCGTTTCCTGTGGGGCGGAAGTCTCGGACATTGCCATACCCAATATGGAATCGGCATTCGTTTTATGATAAATTAGCGGGTTATGGAACTGGAACAGATTAGACGGATTTCTCTTGTCGGTTTTCTTGAAGATCTGGGGCATATGCCTGTATCCCGTAAAGGAAATGATGTCTGGTTCAGATCCCCTTTCAGAAATGAGAGAACCGCATCCTTCAAGGTGGATACGCAGCGGAATGTCTGGTTTGATTTTGGCCTCGGAAAGGGAGGTGACATCTTCCATCTTGCCGGAGAACTGACCGGAAGTACCGGTTTCATGGAACAGCTGGAGTTCCTTTCAGGGAAATCCGGCATCCTTCCCCTCCGGCCTTTACAGGAACGTAAGAAGATACCCCGCGTTTCCGGATTCGAGGACGTGAAAGTGACGGAACTGAGTCATGAGGCATTGAAAGGTTACCTGAAAGAGAGAGGCATTGATCCGGCCATAGCCGGGAGATTCTGCAAGGAAGTGGCATACGGAATACGGGGCAAACGGTATTTTGCCATAGGCTTCATGAACCGGAGCGGCGGCTATGAACTCCGTAACCCGATGTTCAAGGGATGCATCTCTCCCAAGGACATTTCCTGTGTGTCCCTGTCCGGAAAGAAACAGGATACGTGCTGTATGTTTGAAGGGTTTGTGGATTTCCTTTCGGCATTGGTATTGCGGATTGTGAAGGACGAGGACTGCCTGGTGCTGAACTCTGTATCCAATCTGGAACGGTCGTATGCCGTTCTGGAGGGTTACGGTAAAATCCTGTGCTTTCTTGACCGTGATCGGGCCGGGATTACTGCACTGGAGACTTTGAACATACATTTCGGGAATAAGGTTATGGACTGTTCCGGTCTGTATGATGGATTAAAGGACTTGAATGAATATCTGACAAAAACAAAGGAAAACAAATGAAGACAGAAAAGAATATGAGAAAAGGATTTGGGCTGGCAGGCAAGATTGCCATGTTCTGCATAGGTCTGGTCAGTCTTGTACTGACCTCGTGCGAATCCGAGCTGGAAATCCAGCAGAGTTATCCGTTTACCGTGGAAACAATGCCGGTTCCAAAGGAACTGAACAGGAATGAGATGGCGGAAATACGATGTGAACTCAAAAGTGAGGGCGATTTTGACGGTACAGTCTATACGATCCGTTATTTCCAGTATGACGGGGAGGGTTCCCTGAAACTGGACAACGGTCTTGAATTCAAGCCGAATGACCGTTATCTGCTGGAGGACCGGAAGTTCAGGCTGTATTATACTTCACTATGTGACGAGGCGCAGAACTTCATTGTCGTTGTTGAAGACAACTGGGGAAACATGACGGAAATGGAATTTGATTTCAACAATGCGGGCGATGAAGAGACAGATGCTACGGAAGATTCAGTGTCAGTTCAGGAAGGAGGTGTCCTATAATAACCGTAAGGTCTCTAAGGTCAGTACTGCCATTGGTGGTACTGGCCATGACGGTAACTTCCCTGCGTGCACAGGAGAATGTGGAAGACTCACGTTGGGAAACGGCTGTCAGGTGTATCAAGAAATACGAAGGATGGCATGGTCCGGAACATTATCCGTATGTTGCATACGGTCACCGTATCAGAAAAGGGGAAAAGTTTCCCGTCAGTCTGACAGAAAGTGAGGGAGACAGTATTCTGAGAAAAGACCTGAAGGAAATGTGTGCGTTGTTCCGTCATCTGGGAAAGGATTCGCTATTGTTATCCGAAATTTCGGATAAGATCAGTTATCCAAACCAAAATATTATCCCAACTTGACTTTTTATTGTATTGAAT